>Ga0315338_1000267_pt1 | contig 159826 bp, 132 predicted proteins | sample ASW8metaG_FD_204518 | JGI IMG/M metagenome (GOLD analysis project Ga0315338, IMG submission 204518) | Ammonia-oxidizing marine archaeal communities from Monterey Bay, California, United States - ASW #8 | ecosystem: Environmental > Aquatic > Marine > Coastal | place: USA: California | collected... | reverse complement strand
GTTCTTCGCAAGATCAACACCGATTGTGATAACTTCGTTCATGGACGGCTCCTGTTTCCCTGTGGTTCATTGAACCACCAGTTTGGCACCTAGATGCCTCCGGGTGGGAGCCGTCCACTGCATCATTAGCAGACATTCGCCACCCGCCACCCAATTTATTCAACATTTATGTGGACGTTGGAAAATCGGGAAAATAAAAACGCCAAAAAAGTTTTGTGAGTCAACTAAGCAACTCATAGCAACAAATTTTCTGCGAGAGATGACCACGCATATTCGTGCCAACGGTCCTCAAACCGCGAAGATGTATACACGAACCCCACGACCCGAGTTGACGAATAATCCAAAAAAACCGACACGCGAGTCGCCTGGATGACTTGTCACATATCAATGCCTCACTATCATATCCACATATAAATTGTGGGAATACCGTTACGCTTGGGTTCGGCAACTCAAGAAGAAACGCGATCTGACATATGCCCCGCGCGCCGCGCGCCTGGGGCACGCATCCTGGTTGGCAGACCGGGGTAGACAAGGAGAAAGCCAATGACCAGGATCGTTTCGCTGACCAAGACCTTCATCGCGTCGGCGACACCGCTGATTGCCGCGGCCGTTATCGCGACCACCAGCCTCGCGCCGACGCCGACGCAGGCGTCCACCGCCGGGGCACTGCAGGCAAATTGGGTGATCGAAAAGATCAGGGGCAAGAAAACCGATCTCACCAAGATCCCGCTGTTCGGTCCGAAGGTCATCAAGCCGATGATGGACGCCTTGGGCAAGCTGCCGGTCAAGCGCACGGCGAAATCCAACGCCGGCAAAACGTTCGAAGATTGGCCCTACATGGAATTCAAGACCGGCAAGTACGCGGTGACCATCTTCAACATGGGCAATTACGGCGGTCAGCCCCGGATCGTCCTGGGCTTCACCTACAACGGCACCGTGACCACCGGTCCCTCCAACTGGCCGAAAAGCGGGGTCTGGAAATTCCTGCCCGGCATGGAGCTTAAATACCCGACGGTGTTCTACCGTTTGACCGGCCTGGCCTTCTCGCCGGCGACGCCGGTTGTCGGCGGGGCCAATCTCAAGTACCTGCCCGGCACGCTGGGCAAGGTTGCCGACAAGGCGGCCAAGATCACCCGGACGCTGCGCATCCCCATGGGCGCCCTGGTGCTGGCCGGATGGGAGCCGAAGGGCGCGCTGAAGACCCAGTTCGAACTGATGAACTTTCCGACCGGGACGGTCTATCTCATGGCCGGCGCCGGTGTCGATTCGTTTCCGCCGGGCGCCACGATTTCCGGCCAGCATGTCGACCCCATGATGGAATCCTGGCGTAACGCGCGCTCCTTCGCCCGCGGCAAGAAGGGCGGCGAGGATTTCGTCAAATTCAAGCAGATGCTGCCGACCGCGGCCGGCTATCTGAAGATTTCCGTGCCCGGCAAATGGTCCAACCCCATGACCATGTTCGACCATGCGTCATACGCCACCGACGCGGTGTTGATGTTCACTTATTCGGGCGACGTGGCGTCCTGGGGGGCCATCAACAATCCTTTCGGCGCGAAAAAGGAGTACGTCTACGCCATCGACCTGCCCGCAGTCCTGAAAGGCACGTCACCGGACCTCATGGACATCGGCTTCGGGCTCAGTTTCAAGGAGTTAGGCCTGGGCGACATAGCCAAGGCAAAGCTCGGGATGATGACGAACCTGTCGAAGGTTGATTTCATCCGCAAGCTCGCGGTGCTGGGCAAGGCGTCGAATACCAACGAAGGCGCCTGGCTGAATAATTTATTTGGCGGCGCGCGCAGCGCCGTGGACAAGATCAGAGGCGTCGTCGGCAAGGCCATCGACACCCTACCGCTGAATGAGATCAAGACCGTCAACCCGAAGTACGTCGCCTATGATGCGAAGAACAGCGAGTATCCGCCTTCGGACAGTTTCAATATCTATTTCTCCGCTTCGACCGGCATCACCGCGACCGGCGAGCGCGGCCCGATCCTGGTGACCAACGGCGATTTCAAGATGTTCGGCAAGACGCTGGCGTCGAACAAGGTGCGCTTGTCGCTGAAGGAAGGCTTGTTGATGGAAAGTTCGCTCGGCGGTGATATCACCCTCGGGAAAGTCCTGGGCAAGAACCTGAACATCGAGGGCAAGCAACGGACGAAGGTCGAAGCCAACTTGTCGCACGTGATCATGAAAAACCGGCTTAACCTGAACATCGTCGGCGTCGCCAAGGGCGAGGCGTTGATGGATTTCAAGCTGGACAATTCCGGCCCGAAGATACGGTTCAAGTTTGACCCCACCGGCGGTTGCGCGCCGCCGATTCCGATCAAGATTGATGCGACCATCAAGACGCCGAACACCATGAGCGCCCTCGGCAATCAGATCCTCACCTTGTTGAAGGGTGTCAAGTTCGACAGCGGCGGCATCACCAATTGCGCCGGCTATGTCGTCGAATGGGCCAAGGATGGCGCCAAGTTTATCGGCAAGGGTGCGGTCATCGGCGGCGAGTACGTGAAAGACGGCGCGAAATATGCAGCTAAATACGGCGCCGAAGGCGCCAAGTACGCCGACAAGTACGCGAAAGAGGGCGCCAAGCAGGCCGCGAAAGCCGCCACGGCAACCTACAACACGGCCGCCAATGCGGTCTCCAAAGAGGGCAAGAAAGTGGTCGATTTCGCCGTCAATGCCGGCGGCGCCATCAAGGACTTCGGCAAAAAGGTCGGCTGCGATCTTGGTTTGGGCGGTTGTTCGAGGCCAAAACCCGACCCCTTGGCGCAGCGCGTGTCTTCGCCCTTCCTCTGCCCGAGCGGATATTTCTTCTCGCTCGAGTTCCGCCAGTGCTGGAAAGTCAAAAGTTCGCTCTATGCCTACACGGGCACGCCGACGGACGGGCCGAAGTGCCTGACCGCCAACGCCAACAAGTCCGTTGGGCTCACGACATGTGGCGGCGGCGCACGCCAGCAGTTCCATGCGGTCGGGCGCGGCGCCGGCCAGAAGCTGGCGGTCCGCCCGGACATCTTAAAGGCCAACGCCACGGCATGCCTGGTGCCCAAGGGTGGCAAGTTCTCGCCGAACACGCCGCTGGTGACGGGAAGCTGCGCCAACGCGTTGGCTGTCCACCGTGAGGCAAAGACGGGCCGCATGATCGCCAGGCATAAGAACCGCAGCCTCTGCGTGCGCCCCGCAACGTCGATGGCACACCGCTCCGCGCACGGCGTCCTGGCCGATTGGGGCCGGCTCGACGGCCGCAGCTTGGACGTCAGCGTCGACCAGGCCGGCCATGTGTTCGGTGTCGGCACCGACGGCAAGGTGTATCAGCGCAAGGCGGGCGGTTGGGAAAATTTCGTCAATTCGCCTGCCGGCTTTGTCCGCCTGGACGGCGGAATCGTCAACGAGATCTGGGCCGTCGGAAAATCCGGCGCCATCCATCATTTCTACGGGAAGTGGAGCAAGATCAAGGGCGGCAGCACCGACATCGCCGCCGGCGGGCCGGACGCCGGTATCGTGGCGTCGCTCGACACTTCGTATAATTCTGGAAAGGGCGGGTTCAGGCTCTGGCTGACGAAGAACAAGGGCAAGACCTGGACGCTGACCAAGGGCCACGGCCTGCGCGTCGACGTGGACGGCGCCGGCGGTGTCTGGCTGGTGCAGCATCAAGGCTGGGTCTGGCACCGCCATCCGACAACCAAGAAATGGACGAAAATACCGAACGTGCCGGGCGGCGCCCGCGACATCAGCGCCGGCAAGACGGGGACCGTCATGGTCACGTCAAATCAGGACGACGTCTACGCGCTGTCCGGTGACCATAAGAAGTGGCTGCGTTTCCCGGGCATGGGCATGAACATCGCCGTCGGCCCGGACGGCGCGCCGGTGGTCGGCGTCGATGTCGGCCCGTACAAGGGCATTGTCTACGCCCACAAATCGGCGACCTTCACCAAGGGCTGGAAGACGGTGCCGCAACTCGATGCCTTCGCCCAATCCCATAAGACCGGTGATGTGGCGGCGGTTCTCGATACCTGCGATCCCCGTCCGGTCAGCACGGCCTGGTCGCTGGTCGGCCCCAAGGTCAAGGAAGACTACGCCGCCAAGGCCGGGATGCGGAAATCCTTCCAGCTCAGGCATCGGCACGCCTACAATAACGCCTGGAAGCGCGCGCTTGGCTTCGACTACAAGGCAAAGATCAATAAGGGCAATCCGGTGGGCAAGGTGAAAATCCTGAACCTCGATTTCCTGGCCCGGACCGAGTATTCGGCGATCTTCACGGGCGACAACAGGTTCGCGCTTTATCACCACGTCACCGGCATGTGCTTGTCGAACGCCTACCCCAGCCGGGACATCGGGTTGCTGCCCTGCACCTTCGACGACAGGACACAGCTCTGGTCGTCACAGCCGGGCAAATCTAAGGGTCGCCGCGTCATTTTCGGCGAGGGCAACTACTGCCTGGCGCCAAGTCTGACAGGTGATGGGTTCTGGAGTGACTTTCCAACCATGGTGCACGAGAAAACGCCCGAGTGGAATAAAGGCTGCAAGCCGGGTACAGGCCTCGGCTGGCACATGGTTCCCTTCGGCGCGCAAATGTCGGCCGAGGAGTTCAAGCTCGATCGCTTCTATTCGGGCAAGGCGGTGATGCTGCAGGTCAAGACGACCAATGCCTGCCTGGACTCCGGCGTCGCGGGTAAGGACGGCCAAGCCTATCAGTGGCAGTGCCGCCCAGGCTCCAAAAACCACGAGTTCTACATCGAGTGGACGGCGGCGCGGGATAGGTTCCGGATCAGGAACCGGCACGCGACCAATGGCAACCTCTGCCTGGAAGTCCCTAGGGGGAGCACCGCCAACGGCGCGGCGGCGTCGCAATATCCCTGCAGTCCGGGAAGTACGCACCATCATTGGGTCCGGATCGACATCGACAAGGAGTGGTTCCAGTTGCAGAATGCCCAAACCCGGACCTGCCTGGATCTGGCGGGTAGTGACCGCAGACCGGGCGGCGTGTTCCACATGTTCAAATGCAACGCGAACAACACCAACCAGCTGTTCCGCGTCGTCAAGGACCCGAAAGCGGCCGAGCGGCAATACAACCCCGATCCGTTCTGGGCGGCTCAGCCGGTGTTGCTGCAGGTCAATGCGACCAAGGCGTGCCTGGATGCCTCGGTGGGGCAGCCTGCCCGCGCCAAACAATGGCAATGCAACCCGGGCGCCGGCAACCACAAGTTCTTCATCAAAAGGGTGGCGAAGGGGGCCGCGTTCGAGCTGAGGAACAGGCATTTGGGCAATAGCAATCTCTGTTTGAATGTCCGTGGTGCGAGCAAAAGTAACGGCGCGGAAGTCGTTCAGTGGTCGTGCGATTCCAGTCAAAACAACCAGAACTGGACCCGGGTCGAGCACGGCGGGGGATGGTTCTCGCTCAAGAACGTCCACTCCGGCAAGTGCCTGGACTTGTCGGGCGGCAGCACAAGGCCGGGCGCCTTCTTTGGTCAGTATACCTGTGTCAAGGGCGGCCATCCCAACCAGAAATTCCGGGCGGTCGCGCAGGCGGGTTGGAGTCAAGCCAGCCAGCAATACAAGCCGGATGTGTTCTTGACGGGGCAGCCGGTCATGCTGCAGGTCCAGGCGAGCGGAAAGTGTCTGGATTCTTCCCACGGCGGCAATAGTGCAAACGCCTATCAGTATACCTGTGACCGGAACGCCCCCAACCACAAGTTCAAGGTGGAGTGGATGCCTTCCGGCAAGGAGTTCTGGCTGAGAAACACGCGAAATGACATGTGCGTCGAAGTCCCTCGCGGCGACAGAAACCTCGGGACAGTCGTGACCCAATTCCCGTGCGCGCGCAAAAATCACCACTTATGGCGCAAAATTTATGGCAAATCCGGCGGCTGGTTCCAATTGCAGAACGTCAACAGCGGCTACTGCTTGGATCTGTCCGGCGGCAACAAAACAAACGGCGCCCCGATCGGTCAGTACAGATGCGTTAAGGACCATCCCAATCAGTCGTTCCGGGTCTTCAAATGATCTGAGACGATCCGACGAAACGAACGGCGGCTCCACTTGGCGGGGGCCGCCGTTTTTTTGAGCCGCAGAAACCAACGGCCCGAGCGACCGCTTAGGGTCAAACTGAGACCTTGTTGGGTTTGGTAGTTGACGTCTGATCCACGGCCAACACCGGACAAAACTATTCCTTGAAGCGTGAAGAAATGCCAGCCTTCTCGTGGCCGCTCCATTCCTTTGTCAATCGGATTTGGAGATGAGTCGGCGGCGCATGATTGGTGCATTTCAGGCGTCTTCTGAATTTTACTTTCAGTTCCGCCCTAGTTGCCTTCCACGGAGCGCAAATGCGGCGGCGCTTCCGGGGCCAGATCTTCGGCCGGGCCGTCGTCCTCGAAGTGCAAGGCATCGATCTTTTCACCCTTGGTGATGATCTTGCCCGTCGATACGCGGATTTCGGTCATGTCCTTGACCGCCAAATCGAAATGGCTTTGCAAATTGCCGACCCGTTTATCAAGGCGGCCCACATCATCCAGCATCTTCACCACCTCGGTTTGGATGACGCCCGCCTGTTCGCGCATCTTGGCGTCCTTGAGGACGGCGCGGACCGTATTGAGGGTTGCCATCAAGGTGGTCGGCGAGACGATCCAGACCCGGCGCCGAAAAGAATCCTCGACGACGTTGCGGAAATTGGCGTGCAGTTCCGCGTAAACGGCTTCCGAGGGCAGGAACATCAGGGCCGAGTCTGCGGTTTCGCCCGGCACAATGTATTTTTCCGCAATGTCCCTGACATGCTTGCCGACGTCGGCGGCAAAGGCGCGGCCGGCGGCCTTGCGGATTTCATCATTGTCGGCGTTGCGCAGGGCCTGGAAACTTTCCAGCGGAAATTTTGAATCGACGGCGATGGAACCGGGCGGGTTCGGCAGCCGCAACAGGCAATCGGCGCGTTTGTTGTTCGACAAGGTGGCTTGAAATTCATAGGCCGACGGGGGCAGGGCGGCGGTGACCAAGTCCTGCAACTGGATTTCCCCGAATGCCCCCCGGCTCTGCTTATTCGACAGGATATCCTGGAGGCTGACCATCTGCTGGGAAAGCCCGGTGATGGTTTGCTGGGCCCGGTCGATGACCGCCAGGCGCTTTTCCAATTCCTTCAGGTTGGCGCCGGTCTTCTCCGTTTGCTGCGCCAGTCCATCCCCCAAACGCCGGCTCAGTTGATCCAGGCGTTCACTGACCCCGGATTGGGACTGTTGCAGGCGGCCGGATAATTCGGCCTGCGAGGCGGCCAGCTTTTGCGACAGATCCGCCTGGGAATGCGCCATCTGCTCGGAAATCTGGGCCAGCCGTTGCATTTCCATGGCTGCCGTCTGGCGGTCGCGCCGGGCCGTTACATAGACCCCGACAACCACCACCAACAGCAACACGACACCGACTGCCAAAACGACCGTGCCCTCGGGACCTTGCAGAAATGATTGCATTGAAAAAGCCATATTGATGCCATGGAACCAACATAATGACGCACTATCACCTTGCCCGAGCCCAAGTGGGAACGCAAACTTCGCCCCTGTGGAATGAGGACCAATCCATGAGACGACAGACAATCCGAATATTGATCGCCGGAATGGCCGCCCTGTTATTGACGCCGGCCCTAGCAATCGGCGCCGAGCGCACGTCGGCGGCGGCCGACCGTTCGGCCCTGGCGTTGACAATTTACGGCAATGGTCTGAGCTTGGTGAAAGACCGTCGGCCGGTCGAATTGCCCCTTGGAATCAGCGGCTTGGACGTTACCGGTGTGAGCCCCAAGATGCTGCCCGACAGCGTCCAATTGGGACTTGGCAAGGACAGCCGTGTTCTCACTCAAACCCTGCGCCCGGCCAACCTCAATCCGCGCCGCCTGTTGGAGGCGCATTTGGGCCAGACCCTGAAGCTGATCCGCCGCCATCCGCAAACCGGTGCCGAGACGTTGGTCGATGCCACCCTGATCGCCGTCAACGGCGGTGTTATCGCGCGAATCGGCGGCCGTTTGATCAGTAATCCCGAAGGCCACTGGGCGTTTCCATCAATCCCTTCGCACCTACGCGGTGAGGCGGTTCTGGCGGTCGCCGTGGAAACCGCCGCCGCCGGGCCCAGACCCATGACCATGCGGTATTTGACCGGCGGCCTCACCTGGCGGGCCGCCTATACGGTGAATTGGGACCGCGCGGCCGGGACGCTGCGGCTGCACGCCTGGGCGGCGCTGCACAACGCCACCGGTATCGATTTTGACAATGCCGACGTGAAAGTCGTCGCCGGCCAGGTGCGCCGAGTTTCGGCGGCGCCCCGGGGGCAACTTCAAAAGGCCATGATGATGGGCGCCCAAGACGCCGCAGAAAGTGCCCGCGCGCCCATACGCGAGGCCTTGTCCGGCTATCATCTCTACAGCTTACCGCAGCCCGTCAACCTGAAGCGCGGCGAACAGGTTCAGGCGGCCCTGCTGGCGCCGCTGAGCGTCGCCGCGACCCGGGAACTGGTCAGCGATGGCCATCCGGCCGTTTTTGGGCGGGTGCGTGGCGGCGGCGGTGGCCGGCCGGCGCATCCGGAAATTCGTCTCAACTTCACCAATCAGATGGATGACCGTGGCCAGCCGTTGCCGGCCGGCGCGGTGCGTCTCTACGGCAAAGACAGCGCCGGTGGCGCGCAATTTCTAGGCGAGGACCGTCTAGGCGACACGCCGGTTGGCGGGGCCGTCACCTTGAGCGCCGGCAATGCTTTCGATGTCACCGTGAAGCGCCGGCAGACCGATTTCCGGCGCCTCGACCGCCACAACCACGAAGCGGCGTTTTCCGTCGAGCTTCACAATGGCAGCACGACAAGCGAAACCGTTAAGGTGGTGGAAACGGTTCCCGGTGATTGGCGGTTGATGGAGTCCGACAAACCGCACACCCGTGAGAACAATCAAGCGGTTTGGCGGATCACTGTGCCGGCGAAGCAATCGGTGGCCTTCAGCTACCGGGTCCACGTCCGCAATTGATCACCGCTTGAACCGGCGCGCCCACCGGAAGGCCAGTGTCAACACGGACAGATAGGTCCAGGCGGCGGCCAGGGCGCTCACGGTGCCAAGATCCACCCCGAACCGGGGAAAGGTTTCGCTGACCGCTACCACGTATACCACCATCGACCCGATCCCGACCGGAAAGGCGCCCAGGAAGGCGTGCACGTGCTCCTTCGAATAGGTCAGATGGACAATCAGCATGGTCGGCAACAGGGTCATCGGAAAACCCATGAGCAGACCGCTCCAGGCCGGGCCCAGGAACACGGCGATGGTGGAAATGAAACTGACCAGCAAGGCCGCGCCGCCGGCCCGCACCGCCATCAGCGATGGCGTCAGGCGCGCCGGGTCGCGCACCTTGATGTCCGCGACCCGGCGGAACAACAACGTGAAGATGGCCATGAACGGCAAGAACAAGCCGAGCGCCAACGGAATGGTGAAGTTGATGTCCTGGATCGCCAGGCTCCAAGCCAGGTAGACCGCCAGGCCGGCGGCGGTGCCGGCGCCGGCATTCCAGAACGGCGACAGGTTTGAAAACCGGGCCGTCGCGCGGAAATAGGCATAGGTGAAGGCCAGGGTCCCGACCAATCCGGCAATGGCGTGCGGCACGCTGGCCACGACATAATCCGTGCCGGCCTCGCGGCCGACAAAATAATAGCTGATCAACGCGCCCAGGGGGGCGCCCATGAGAATACCGGCAAGGCGCGGGCCAACCCGCTCGGCAAGCACCGAAAACACCAGCACGATGACGGCGGCGGCGACAATTTTGATGGCGATAAACGTCATGATTTCGGCCGGGTGTGTCCTAGATCACTCGTGTGGTAGGGGATTGCATGGTAAAAGGCGGCATGACACGTTTTCGAAATGCCATCAAGAACCAAACTGGCGCCACGGCTGTCGAGTATGCGTTGTTGGCGGGTTTGGTGGCCTTGGTTCTTGTCGCGGCGTTGACGATGATCGGTTCGGATATCGGTAACACCTTCAATACCGCGGCAAATAATATATAGTGCGTGAACGACAGGAGGCTTTGCATGCGTCTTCAAGTTTGGATGGTTATTTTATTAGCGACCGGGTTTGTTGCGGCCTTTGCCGGCACCGCGCGGGCCGACGCCATTGACGGCCATTGGTGCTTTACCGACGGTCGCTCGGTTTCCATCGACGGGCCCAGCATCATTACGCCCGGCGGCCAGAAATCCACCGGTGACTATGACCGTCACGGTTTCGATTATGTCATTCCGGCCGGCGAGGCGGGCGCCGGAACGCCTGTCGTCATGAACCAGATGGATGAACAAAACGTCTCCGTTCAGGAAGGCGATACCGAAGCGAAAATCTGGCGCCGCTGCGCCCGGCCGACCAGTTAGCGGGCCGGGGATGATGAACGCGGCACAACAGTTCCCCATGCCGGCCGGCCCCATCGGCGGTCCGGCGGCTTGGCGCGGCGCCGACATGGCGGCGTCATCGGCATGGATCTACCGGTTGAGCGATGCCGATGTGGCTGAGCTGGACGCGGCAGCAGCGGCGACAAAGGCGGCCGGCCTCGACACGCTCGATATCGGCCGGGATGATTTTCCGTTGCCGACACTGGCGCCGAGATTGCAACAACTGCGCACCGACTTGCTGGCCGGCCGCGGCTTTGCCTATGTGCGCGGCTTGCCGGTGGAACGCTACGACATGGCTGAATTGGCGCGCCTTTATTTCGGCATTGGTGTCCACGTCGGCACGCCACGGCCGCAAAATCGCAATGGCCATATGGTGGCGCATGTCATTGACATTGGCATGTCCCCCGATGATCCGAAACAGCGTTTGACGCAAACCCCGGTGGATCTGCCGTTTCATTCTGATTCCTGCGATGTGGTGGCGCTGCTGTGCGCCCATCCGGCCAAGACCGGCGGGCTGTCCAGCATCGTCAGTTCTACCGCCGTGCACGACGAAATCATGGCCCGCCGGCCGGACCTGCTGGAGGTTCTTTATCAACCGCTGCACATCGACCGGCGCGGTGAGATTCCCGACGGTATGAACGCCTGGTTTGAATTGCCGGTTTTCAACTGGCACGAAGATCTTTTGAGCACGTTCGGACCGCTGCGCCCTTATATTGACTCGGCGCAACGCTATGAACAGGTGCCGTCCCTATCGCCCGCCCAAATTGAAGCCTTGGATCTTTTGGATGCGGTGACGAAGGACACGCAATTGCGGTTGGACTTGCCGTTTGAGCGCGGCGATATCCAGTTCGTCCACAATCACTTGATCATGCACGCCCGCACCGAGTACGAAGATTGGCCGGAGGCCGACCGCAAGAGACACTTGGTCCGCCTCTGGCTATCCATGCCGGATGGCCGGTCGTTGCCCGATCAGTTCCGTGAGCGATACGTGAATATTGAATTGGGAACGCCCAGGGGCGGCATCCATGTGCCGGGCCTGATGCCGGTGCTACCGCTGCAGCCGGATACGCCGGCCTACAAATAACCCCATGGCGTGGACGGCCTAGGGCGCGTCACCTATTCTGACGACCTGCTTGCCGAAGTTGCCGCCTTTCAGCATGGCAATGAAGGCGTCCGGCGCGTTTTCCAGGCCGTCGGTTGTATGGATACGATACTTTACCGCGCCGGATTTTAACCAACCCGCCATCTCCGCCATGAACTCGTGCAGCCGGTCCGCGTGATCACCGATGATGAAGCCTTCCATGCGAATGCGCTTGCGGTTGATGTGGGTCAGATTGCGGATGCCCGGCGTCTGGTCACGCGACAGATTGTATTGTGAGATCATGCCGCACTGGATGAAGCGCGCGAAGCTGTTGGCATGGTCCAGGGCGGCTTCCAAAATGACACCGCCGACATTGTCGAAATACATATCCAAACCGTCCGGCGCGTGCTGTTGCAGGGCCTGTAATACATCGGGGCAGGATTTGTAGTTGAAGGCAGCATCGAAACCCAATTCGCCGGTTAGAAAAGCGGCTTTTTCATCACTGCCGGCGCTGCCGACGACCTGGCAGCCGCGAATTTTGCCGATTTGGCCGACCACCTGACCAACAGCGCCCGACGCCGCCGACACGAAAACGGTTTCGCTTGGTTGCGGATTGCCCATTTCCATGCCGATCCAGGCTGTCATTCCGGGCATGCCGAGCACGCCCAGGTAATAGGGCAGGGGCGCCAATTCGGAATCAATAAGGCGCAGGCCATCGGCCGACGGCAGCAAAGTATAATCGGCCCAATCGAGCATGCCGAAAACCAGATCGCCTGACTTGAAATTGGAATGATTTGACGCGGCCACTTCGCCGATCACTCGGGCCTTCAAGGGTTGGTCGATTTGAAAATTTGAGGCGTAGGTTTTCGCCGCGTCCATGCGACCGCGCATGTAGGGGTCCAGGGACATATAAATGGCCCGAACCAGAACCTCGCCTTCACCGGGATCATCCAGCACGATCTCACGCAGACCGAAGGCCTGCGGTGTCACCCAGCCTTCGGGCCGGCTTTTCATAATGATCTGGCGGGTCGTCGTTGGCATGGCGGCCTCGTGATTTCCGGTGAATATTCGCGCCGGTCCAGAAAATCACAATCGCCCGGCTGCGGAAACCTTTTGGTAACCCAGCCGCGTTAGGCTGGCCACGATCATTGTTCGATGCAAGAGGGAGGGGGGTCCATGTACGTTACTCACATCACGGCCAACGACCGTGATATCGACGCATTGGATCAGGCGCTTGTCTCACTGTGCAGCGGCGAAGACCTGCCGGGGTATGTCCGTGACCCGGCCGACGACCGGGCCGCCAAAAGCGTCCACGGCGGCATCCTCGACGGTCACCGGAACTGGTGTCACGACGATTGAAGGCAGCGATGGCGGTCCTGTAGAATTCGGCCGACGCGTTCGTATTGCGCGATGTCGGATGGGGCAGGTAACCGCATGAAGGCCGCTGTAAAAAATTTCGCTCTCATCGTCGTCGCGATCATTTTCTCTCTGGCTCTTTTTGAAGCGAGCCTCGTGCTGTCCGGCACCTACAAGGAATTGGCCAACCAGGATTTACGGCCGTCGCCGGCCATCTGGGAGCGACCACGAAATTCAGTTGGAACCCACATCCATCCGGATCTGAAAATCCCCATCACGATCATTTACGATGACGACGGGGTGCGGAACCACGACCCGGTGACGACATCGAAGAAAAACAACATCGTCGGATTTTTTGGCGATAGCTTTACGGAAAACCGGCGGGTCGAGGATCGGTTTAGCTTTGTCCGCATGCTTGATAAATTGGCCGGCGGCCGGTTCCGCATGGTCAACTTTGGCGTTGATGCCTATGGTATTGATCAAAGTTATCTGCGCTACCGGAAATACCGCCATCTCGACTTACATAGCGTGGTCTATGTGCTCTGCGAAAACGATCTGCGTAATCTTTATGAGACGGGCCTCACAGCGCTCGACGACAGCGGCGCGGTGACATTTTATCAACCGCAAGCCAACCGGGTGCTGCGTATTGTCGGCAAATTCCGCACCCCCTATGTCGCGATTTCGGCCTATCATCAGGCCCGCGCGTTGATCAAGGAGAGCCTGCCGGCCGGGCTGGATTATGCCGACCGATTGTCCCGCGTCGCCGATCGGTTCTCGCCGGACCGCAAGGCGCAGAAGAAACGCCTGCACGACGACTATGCGGACTCGGTCACGAAAGATATCACAGGCGCCACGCCATCGGCGAAGACCTTGGACTTGGCCCGCAAGTTTCGCGCCGTATTGGCGACGTGGCGCGCCGATGTGGCGGCCGACGGGCGGCAGTTTAAAATCATCGTGCTGCCTCGGCCCGATGATCGCGATGTCGCGATGAAGCTGGTCGGCCGTGACGCCAACACCATTTTGTATCTCTCGGACAGCGTCGATAACTACGCGACGCATCGGTTCAAATACGACGATCACTGGCACGAAGCGGGGAACCTGGCTGCCGCCCGAACTATTAAGGCCTCGCGCCAATTCGCCGACTATTTCACGGCCGGCGGTGCGGCGTTATTTGACGCCAAGCGACAGGAAATAGTTAATTATTACCAACGCCATTCAATCCAATAGATTGCTGAACGGCTGTCAGTTTTTCAAATGCCGATCCAGGAACTTCGTGACGTAGGCCAAGTGTTCAGATCGAACACTCCAGAACCATTTGTGGTCGCCCGGAAAGTCGGTCCTGTATTTGAAGCTCTTGCCCAAGGATTCCATGTTGGGAATGAGCCGCCGGGTCGTCACTTTGCGGATGGAGCGATTGTCGTTTTCACCAACGGTGAGCAAAATCGGCAGATTTATGCCGTTCAATCGTTCCTTCTTGGTGGCACGCTTCAATTGCCAGTCACCGGCGTCGCGGATGGTTGCCGGTGACATGAGCACCACGGCATTGATCTTCAGCCCCTTGATTGCGGACCAGAGCGTGATCAGGCCGCCTTCCGAGAAACCGGCAGCGCCGATGCGACCGCCGTCCACGTCGTCGCGGTCTCTGAGATAGGAAATTGCGGCCCGCATGGTCTCGACGCCGCCACGTACGGCATCGGCATAATTCGCATCGGCCAAGTGTTCGCGGACCGGGGCCAGGGCCACATATCCGGCTTTCGCCAGGGCTTGGGTATAACCGTCCAGGTCATATCCCTTTGCGGTCGCCGTCCGGTAGCCGTCACGGCGGACGATGGAGCCGTGGTTGTAAATCACCGCCGGATGCGGACCAGCGCCGTCAGGAAGCGCAAGCGCCGCTGAAATCGTCGCGCCGCCGGAAGTCGGAAATTTCACCCATTCGACACCGGCGGCGGCCGGTTCGGCGACGAATAGGGCAGCAAGCATGAGCCCGCCAATGATCTTCCCTGTCATCGTCATAATGGGCTCCCTAAAAAAAGTCGGGTAAGGCCTTTGCCAGGTTTTCGCGAATGCGCGCCATGACCGGACGGTCCATGGGCGCGTGTTGGAATGTCCGGCCGGTGACTTGTTCATAAAGCTGCACGTACTTGCCGGAAAACGTCATCAGGGTGTCGGTGGGAATGTCCGGGATCGGGTCCTTGTAGGGATCACAGCGTTCGTTGATCCACAGGCGCAGGAATTCCTTGTCCAAGCTTTCCGGTTCCTGTCCGCCTTGCAGGCGGCCGGCGTAACTGTCGGTCAGCCAATAGCGGCTGGAATCGGGGGTGTGGATTTCATCCGCCAGGGTGATCTTGCCGCTGTCCGGATCAACGCCGAATTCATACTTCGTGTCGACCAGGATCAAACCGTTGGCGGCGGCGTGCTCCCGGCCCTTGGCGAAAACGGCCAAGCTCAATTCGGCCAGTTCATCCCACTGCGCTTGCGTCAACCGGCCCGTCGCGACGATCTCCGTTGGCGTTGTCGGCTCATCATGTTCACCGGCCATGCCTTTTGTTGTCGGCGTCAGGATGGTCTCGGGTAATTTCTGGTTCTTTGCCAAGCCTTCAACGAACTCGACCCCGTACATGACCCGTTCACCGCGTTGATACATGGGCCAGATGGAGGTTTCCGTCGAGCCGGTCATATAATCCCGGACCACCATTTCGACGGGCAGCATGTCGAGCCGCTTGCCGATGACGACGTTCGGATCCGGTGTGTCGATGATGTGGTTGGCGCAGATGTCGGCGGTTTCCTCAAACCAGAAATTCGCGGTCTGGGTCAGCACCTGACCTTTGTAGGGCACGGCGGCCAATACGTAGTCGAAGGCCGATTGGCGGTCCGATGCGATCATCACCCGGCGGCCGTCGGGCAGGTCATAGGATTCGCGGACCTTGCCGGATGTGTGATTGGGCAATTCGGGCAGCGTCACATCGGTCAAGCAGTTGGCCACAATGGTGGAAACGTCGGCGGCAGGAATATCGTTCATGATGGCAATACTTCGTGTTGTGGGGTGGACCGGAGAAAGCTCAAATATCGGTGTTTCCGGCGTGCGTTCAAGGGGAAAAAATGGCTAATTGCCAATGTTATCCACTGCTGTTTTCCGGGCCCGCGACGCTGCCGGCATGATCGCTCAAAAAACAACACTGGCGGACTTGGCGTTGCCCGGGCACAGGCCTACCTTTAACGCATGCCAGCGACCAAGCCATTGCTGATCGGCAGCGACGTATTTCGGACGACAAACCAGGGCAGAGGCCATCCCCTGGGCATCCCGCGCGTCACCCTGACCACGGACCTTTGCTGGGCGTTTGGCTGGCTGGACGAAGGAAATTTCATCGACAGTCCCCGGGCGACGAAAGACCAATTGGCGGACTTTCATAGCCGTGACTACATCGATGCCGTCGATGCCGCCGAAGCGCTGGGACGGATTGATGCGGCGCGAGCCGAACGCCATCATATCGGGGTGAACGGCAATCCCATATTTGACGGCATGTTCCGCCGGCCAGCCACGGCCTGCGGTGGCGGCCTGCTGGCGGCCGGGCAAATGTCGAAAGGTGTGCGTGTCATCTACAACGTCGGCGGCGGCCAGCACCACGGCCAGCCGGACCGGGTCAGCGGCTTTTGTTATTTCAATGAACCGGCCCTGACCATTCGCGCGCTGCTGGCCAGGGGCATGGTGCGGGTCTTTTATCTGGACCTGGATGCGCATCACGGTGACGGCGTTCAGGCCGCGTTCATCGATGACGACCGGGTCTTCACCCTGTCCATCCACGAAGCCCGGCGTTGGCCCATGGCGCGTGATGGCGCCGCCGGTTCCCAGGGCACGATTGAAGACGCCAGCGTCAGCCACCGCAACGTGCCGGTGAGCCCCGGGTTCAATGACACGGAGCTGGAATATCTGCTGGAAACGGTTGTTCTGCCGCTGATCGCGGCCTTTCAGCCGGACGCGGTCTATCTACAGGGTGGCTGTGATGCGCTGGCCGACGATCCACAAAGCAAACTGGAGCTCTCCAACGGCGCCATCTGGCGTGCCGTCGATATGGTGGCGGCGGTGTCGCCGCGATTGCTGGTTTCCGGCGGCGGCGGCTATAACCCCTACGCGGTGGGGCGGTGTTGGGCCGGCATTTGGGCCACCATGAATAAATTTCAGTTACCGGACCGGCTGCCACCAAAAGCCGAAGCTTTGATGCGGGGGATACGATGGCACCATCGGTATGGCCGGGATCCGGCCGGCCACTGGTTGACAACGCTTGTCGATCGGCCCAATCCAGGGCAGCTCCGCGAACAGACGAAAGAATTGGCACGAAAGGCCCTGATGGCATGACCTCGACACCGCCGCCCCTTGCCGGCAAACGTCCCGCCAAGACCACCTGGCACGGCCAGGAGAAGATTGATGATTACGCTTGGCTGCGTGATGACGATTGGCAAACCGTGATGCGCGACCCGAGCGCCTTGCAGGCCGATATCCGGACTTATCTTGAGGCCGAGAACGACTTTACGGAAGCCGCCATGAAGCCCTTGGGCGGTGAGATCGAGACCTTGTTCACAGAGATGAAGGGCCGCATCAAGCAAGATGATTCGTCGGTTCCCATGGCCGACGGTCCCTGGGCTTATTACCGGCGGTTCCGCGAAGGCGGTCAGCATCCGATCATCTGCCGTGAATCGCGCGATGGGGGTGATGAACAAATTCTGTTCGATGGCGATTTGGCGGCCAAGGGCATGGCCTATTTCAAATTGGGCGCCTTTGATCACAGCCCGGATCATCGTCTGGCGGCGTATGCCACGGATTTGAACGGCTCTGAGATTTACACCGTGAAGTTCCGTGATCTGGCGAGCGGCGACGACCTTCCCGACGTCATTGAGAACGCCAACGGGGGGATGGCCTGGTCGGCGGATGGTCAGACCATCCTCTATACGGTTCTGGATGACAATCATCGGCCCCATGCCGTCCGGCGGCACCGGTTGGGCACGGATCCCGAAGACGATCCGAGGGTATACAAGGAAAAAGACCCGGGGTTTTTCGTCGGCGTTTCCGAATTGGAAAGCCGGCGCTATCTGATGATTTCCGCCCATGATCATCAAACCTCGGAAGCCTATTTGATCGACGCTCATGCGCCGGATGGCGAACCGCAGTTGGTGGCGCCGCGTGAAACCAACACGGAATATCATATCAGCGATCAGGACGACCGGTTCCTTATCCGCACGAACGCCGGCGCGGCGGAGGATTTTAAGGTCATGTCGGCGCCCCTGGACGCCTTAGACTCCCTGGACTCCCTGGGGCCCGACAACTGGACCGAAGAGGTCGGCCACGAGGCCGGCCGGCTGATCCTGTCGGTGATGACCTTCAAGGACTACTGGGTGCGTCTGGAACGGGTGAATGCCTTGCCGCGCGTGGTTATTACCGGGCCGGACGGCACCGAACACGCTATTGATTTTGATGAGGAAGCCTATGGGCTGGGTCTCGGGGGGTCTTATGAATACGACACGGCCGCCTTGCGGTTCACCTATTCCTCCATGACCACGCCGGAACGCGTCTACGACTATGACATGATCAGCCGTGACCGCGTGTTGCGCAAGGAACAAGAAGTCCCGTCGGGGCATGATCCGGCGGATTATGTTACCCGTAGGCTGAATGTGCCGGCGGCGGACGGCGAAGCGGTGCCGGTCAGCATCCTGTATCGCAAGGAGACGCCGCTTGACGGTTCGGCCCCGGTGTTGCTGTACGGCTATGGGGCGTACGGCATGGCCATGCCGGCCGGGTTCGGGACGCCGCGTCTTAGCCTTGTTGACCGCGGTTTCATTTACGCTATCGCGCATGTGCGTGGCGGCATGGAAAAGGGTTACCGCTGGTATCGGGACGGACGCGGTGAGAAAAAAACCAACACGTTCACGGATTTCATCGCCGCCGCCGAAGGTCTGATCGCCGAGGGCATGGCCCGGCCCGGTCGCATCGCCGCCCACGGTGGCAGCGCCGGCGGTATGCTAATGGGCGCGATTGCCAATATGCGACCCGATCTGTTCGGCGCCATCCTGGCCGATGTGCCGTTTGTCGATGTCTTGAACACTATGCTGGACGACACGTTGCCGCTGACCCCGCCGGAATGGCCGGAATGGGGCAATCCCATTCAGAACGCCTCAGCCTATGCTGGCATCCTGGCCTATTCGCCCTACGACAACGTGACGCCCAAGGACTACCCCAACATCTTCGTCACCGCCGGGCTGACCGACCCGCGTGTGACCTACTGGGAGCCGGCAAAATGGGTGGCCAAGCTGCGGGCCATGAAGACCGATGACAATCTGATCTGTCTGAAGACCAACATGGATGCCGGGCACGGCGGCGCCGCCGGGCGGTTTGACCGGTTGAAGGAAACGGCGGAACTTTATGCGTTTGTGTTGAGCGTGTTGTAACGCCTTGATGCTATGGTGCTGTCATGGAAGGTAACGCCCACGCCGCCCTGACCGGAATTGCCGCCGTCGCCTTGGCGGCGTTGGCCTGCGGCATGGTGCTGGAGCGCCTGCGCCAACCAGCCATTGTCGGGTATATCCTGGCCGGCGTTCTGCTGGGGCCGTCCGGCCTGGGTTTGGTCGAAGACCGCAGCGGCATCGACCATGTCGCCGAACTGGGCGTGCTCATGCTGTTGTTTCTGATCGGCATGGAGCTGTCGTTACGGGCTTTCCGCCGGGTTTGGTTGTTGGCGCTCAGTACCACCGCCATCCAAATTGGTGCCGGCATCGGGGTCATGATGTTGTGTGCGCGGCTGCTGGACTGGTCCCTGTCGGCGGCCATTTTGTTCGGCTTCGTCATCGCCCTGTCGTCAACCGCCGTGGCCGTCAAGATATTGGAAAGCATGGGTGAATTGCGCCGCCGCACCGGGCGCATCGCGGTTGGTGTGCTGATCGCCCAGGATTTGGCCGTGGTCCCCATGATGATCACCGTCAATGCCATGGGCGGCGATGATTTTGACTGGCTGGTGGTGCCGAAGATCGTCTTCTCGGTGGCTTTTCTGGTCGGCTTGATTTTGTATTTGAGTAGCGGCCGCAAGGTCCGGCTGCCGTTCTCGAAAATTGTTGCCGGCCACGCCGATCTGCTGCCTCTGAGCGCCCTTGGGTTTTGTTTTGGTATGGCGGCCCTGTCGGGATTGCTCGGGCTGTCGGCGGCGTATGGAGCGTTTCTGGCCGGCTTGATTATCGGCAACAGCACCGACCGTCAGTCCATGCTGGGCGCCACGCAACCTATCCAAAGCGTTTTGATGATGGTGTTTTTTCTGTCCGTCGGAATGCTGATTGACCTCGACTACATCTGGGCCAATCTGGGGACGGTGCTGGCTGTCTTCGTCATCGTCGCGGTCTTTAAAACCGTCGTCAACGTGACCGCGCTGAGGCTTCTGGGCCAGGCTTGGCATCACGCGTTCCTGGCCGGGATCATGATTGCCCAGGTCGGTGAGTTCTCATTCCTCCTTGCCGTGATCGCCACGGACGCCGGCGTCATCAGCGCGGAAAACAGCCGCTTGATCGTCGCCGTGACGGTGATGAGCTTGGCGCTCAGTCCGCTTTGGGTGTTCACCGGGCGCCGGGTTCAGTTGTTGGTGAGTTACGGTGTCACGGAAGGCCGCGAGTTGATGAGTTTGGTCTATGGGCCGGAGGTTGAGATGGTTTCCGACGCCCTCGACGGTGCGCGGACCGGGTCGCAACGCCAAATGCGCGTCGCGGCGCTGTGGTTGCGCCGCCGCCGCATGCGGCAAAAACGTGAGCGCGAGGCCCGCGCCGCGTTGGCGGAACCGACTTCAATGACCGCCGCCCCGGCGGTTGAGAAAACCGGCGGCGTTGAGGTTCTGCCGCCGCCAGCGGCCTCGGAAGCGGAAGCCGCGCCGGTCGAACCGCCAATTCTTAACCATGAGCCGGCGTCGATTGACGCCCCAAAACCCGCCCGCAAGAAGAAGGCCGGCCGCGCCCGCACAAAACCGGCAGCGAAGAAATCGACGGCGGAAAAGCCGCCGACGCGGAAACGTACGCCAGCCTCGACCGGCAAGGCCAAGGCCAAACCGAAACCCAATAAAGGACGCGGCAAAACCGATGCCTGATTGGCAGTTCGAAGACGCGGCGCGGCAAGCCGGACACAAGATCATTACCGGTATCGACGAGGCCGGGCGTGGTCCCTGGGCCGGACCGGTTGTCGCCGGCGCGGTCATTCTGGACGCGGACGGATTGTCGGATGCCCTGCGCACTGGATTGGATGATTCGAAGAAACTGAAACCGGCGGCACGGGAAGATTTGTTCCGCGAATTATCACGCACTGCGCGGCTCGGCGTCGGCCAGGCGTCCATCGATGAAATTGATGAGATCAACATCCTGCAGGCGAGCTTGCTGGCCATGGCCCGTGCGGTTGCCGATGTGGGGTCCCCGATGCCCGACTTCGCCTTGGTGGACGGCAATCGGCCGCCGCCGTTGGCCTGTGATCTCACCTGCGTGGTCAAGGGTGACGGGCGCTCGCTGTCGATCGCCGCCGCGTCGATCGTTGCCAAAGTGACCCGCGATCGGATCATGCGTGACTTGGACGGCCAATATCCGGGCTACGGGTGGGCCACCAACGCCGGTTACGGGACAAAAGAACACCAGGCCGGCCTGGCTCGCCTTGGCGTGACGCCGGAACACCGCCGCAGCTTCGCGCCAATCCGCAAGATGTTGAGTCCGGACTGATTCCGAGACTCCATATGTTGCGTTGATCGTCCTCTAAGTCATTGATTCCATTTCTTTCTTGACGGCGAGTCCGGGCTTCTCCATGCTGCCCGGACGATGGGCAGAGATCATAAAAAGAAGACCATAAGGAAACTGGGAGGGCCTGCGACAACCGCGACAAGCGGCCCGCCGGTGTTCGCCGACAGCATTCTCATCGGTGAGTGCGTCGATCATATGAACGCGCTCCCGGAAGGCAGCATCGACATGGTGTTCGCCGATCCACCGTACAATCTGCAACTGGAAGGCGATCTGCACCGGCCCAATCAGACCAAGGTCGATGCCGTTGACAACGATTGGGACCAGTTCGACAGCTTCGCCGCCTATGACCGGTTCACCCACGACTGGTTGGTCGCCGCGCGCCGGGTTTTGAAGCCCGACGGCACGCTCTGGGTGATCGGCAGCTATCACAATATTTTCCGGGTCGGCACCACCTTGCAGGACCTGGGCTATTGGATGCTCAACGACGTGGTCTGGCGGAAAACCAACCCGATGCCGAATTTCCGCGGCCGGCGGTTTACCAACGCCCATGAGACGATGATCTGGTGCGCGCGTTCGAAGGAATCCAAATACCGCTTCAACTACGAATCCATGAAAGCCCTGAACGACGACCTGCAGATGCGCTCCGACTGGCTGATGCCGATCTGTTCGGGCCGCGAACGCTTGAAGATTGACGGCAAGAAGGCCCATCCAACGCAAAAACCGGAAGGCTTGCTGTACCGGACCATCCTGGCATCGACGAACGTCGGCGAGACCGTCCTGGATCCGTTCTTCGGCAGCGGCACCACCGGTGCGGTGGCAAAAAAACTGGGCCGTCACTATGTCGGCATTGAACGCGATCCGGCCTACGCCGAGATCGCCAAGAAGCGGATCGCCAAGGTCCGCCAAATCGAAGAGGAAGACGTCTTGAAAATCGAGTCAAAAAAAGACCAACCGCGCATTCCTTTCGGCTGGCTGATTGAGCGCGGCCTCTTGCAGCCGGGCCAGGTGCTCACCGACAACCGCCGCCGTCACGCCGCGCGGGTGCGCGCCGACGGCACCTTGACCACCGGTGAGTTCAAGGGCTCCATTCATCAAGTCGGCGCCTTCGTACAAAAAGCCCCGGCCTGCAACGGTTGGCAATTTTGGTTTGTTGAGCGCAAGGGTGAACTGGTGCCCATCGACATCTACCGCCAGAAAATCCGCGCCGAACTGCACTAATCTGAAGGCTCAGCGCTCGCGGCGGCGCAGCTGCCAGACAAACATAAATCCGCAAAGTGAGACCAGGGAGAATATCCCGAAAGTCTGCGTGTGGCTGCCGACCAGGGCATGGACGGCGGAGAACGCCGGCGGCCCGAACAGGATGCCGGCGAAGCTCAGCACCAGAACCGCGCCGGTCGCCGCGCTGGCCGTGCCGACGGGCGCCAGGCGCGCGATTTCTGCCATATAGACGCCGTTCCAGCCGACGGCGGCGAAACTGAACACGGCCAGGCACACATAGACGACGGTTTTTGCGGTCCCGGGGCCAAGCAATGTGGTTGCCAGCGCCATGGCAATGCTGATCGCGGCAACGATTAACAGGGCCGCGTTGGCGTCACGGATACGATCAGCCAGCCAGCCCCACCACAGCCGCCCGGCGACGCCTGCGACCTGCAGGACGGCCAGCACGATGCCGGCCTCGACCAATCCGAACCCCAGATCACCGACCAGCATGCTGACCGCGAAGGTTGTCAGGCAAAGCTGCATGGCGGCGAAACAGAACGCGATGAAGGCAACCAGGCGCAGGCGCCGGTCATGCCACATCAGACCCATGTCGCCGAAGGGATTACCGCGCAGCGTCACCATGGGATCGCGGTCCCGGTCCCAGGCCCGGCGCAAGGGCTGCATCAGCGCCGCCACCACCAGGGCCGCCGTCGCGCCCACAAACAGCGGCGCTTCCGGACCCAGGCTCAACGCCAGCGGCGGCGCCATAATACCGGCCAGGATGCCGCCCAACGGCACGCTGGTCTGTTTGATGGAGAACAGGAAATTGCGGTCCGCCGGGGTCGCCACCCGGGCCAGCAGGTGCGAGGCCGGCGGATTGGTCAATGCATAGCCGAAGCCGCAGAGAACGGCGCCAAGGGCGATCACGGTCAACGCGCTTGAGGCCATTAACGCGGCCCCGGCGGCGGCCAGCAACAGGGCCGCCTGGCTGGCCCGCAAGGCGCCCCAGCGGCGGACAATGACGCCTGAGACGGACGACAAAGCCGCCGCGCCGCCGTAGGCGATGCCGATCTGCAGACCGACCAGGGTGGCCTGAACCCCCAGCTTGGCCGCCATCTCCGGCGCCATGGCGGCGGGAATGACGACGTTCATGGTGACCAGGGTCTGCACCGCCGTCGTCACCAGCAGGACCAGGAATTTGTGGGGCGGCGATCCCGCCGGTTCAGCCATTGGCCTTGGCGGCTTTCTGGCAATCGCGCCGCATCATGCCGGCTGTGGCGCGTTGTTGTTCTTCGTCATCCCAGACCTGTTCGCGCATGGCCAATAGGGAGCCGCGTTGCAGTTCGCCGGCCTCAGTCAGTTGGCGGTTGATTTCGGCAATGGCGGCGTTGCGGTTGTTTTCGATGTCGCTGATCATTTCCTTATAGTCGCCGTCACAGCGCAGCGTCGGCACCGATCCCGACCGGGCGGTCATGACCCAGAGCGCCAGCAGCAAGGCGGCGGCGGCCAGAGGCACGGGCGTGTGTTTTCTTGCAAACATGACGCCGGAGCTTCCCATTGCCATGGGGCGCGCGTCAATCTTCGTGGCCTCGGCGTTTTAAATTGGCAGGCGCTCATGGTTCGCGATACGGTCGTCACTGCAAGGGGAGGCACCATGCAAGATCATCAGGTGCGGGTTTGGGACGCGGCGGAAAGCCATCCCAGGGAACAAGAACTAGCCTGGAAGATTGCCGCCTACGCGGTCAGCCGTCCGGCCATTGATGATGATGTGGCCGAGATGGTGCGCTGCCGCGTCATCGACAACGCCGCTGTCGCTCTGGCCGCCATTAACCGCCGGCCCGTTGCCTCGGCCCGGGCCATGGCCTTGGCGCATCCGCGCTCCGCCGGCGCGACCCTGTTCGGTCTGCCGCCCGAGATCACCGTGCACGCCGAATGGGCCGCCTGGGTCAACGCCACTGCGGTGCGTGAGTTGGATTTTCACGACACCTTCCTGGCCAAGGACTTCGGCCATCCCGGCGACAACATCCCACCTTTGATCGCCGTCGCCCAGCAGACTGGCAAGGACGGCACCACGCTGATCCGGGCCGTCGCCATCGCCTACGAGGTTCATGTCGCTTTAATGAAAGGCATCGGCCTGCACGTACACAAGAAAGACCACGTGGCGCATCTGTTGCCCGGCGCTGTGGCTGGATTGGGGACCCTGTTGGACCTGCCGGTGGAGGTCGTCTATCACGCCATCAATCAGGCCGTGCACCTGGGCTTCTCGAGCCGCCAGTCGCGGAAGGGCGAGATCACGTCTTGGAAAGCCTATGTGCCCGGCTATTCCGGCAAGACCGCCATTGAAGCGGTCGACCGGGCGATGCGCGGCGAAGGCGCGCCGAACCCCATCTATGAAGGCGCCGATTCGGTCATTGCCTGGATGCTGGACGGCCCGGACGCAGATTACACAGTCAGCTTGCCGGCGCCCGGCGAAGCGCCGCGCGGTATCATGGAGACCTACACCAAGGCGCATTCCGCTGAATACCAGGCCCAGGCGCTGATCGATTTGGCTTTTGAAGTTCGAGATCAAGTCGACTTGGCGCGCGTGGATAAGATCATTCTGCATTCTTCCCACCACACCCACGCGGTAATCGGCACGGGCGCGAATGACCCGCAGAAATTCGACCCCAAGGCCAGCCGCGAAACCTTGGACCATTCGGTCATGTATATCCTGGCCGTCGCCCTGCAGGACGGCCGCTGGCATCACGACGACAGTTATCTCCCGGACCGCGCGGCGCGGCGCGACACCGTGGCGCTGTGGCGCAAGATCGAAACCCGCGAGGACGCGGACTGGGAACGCCGCTACCACGACCCGGACCCGGCAAAGCGCGCCTTCGGCGGTCGGCTTGAGGTGATCATGGACGACGGCACGGTCATTGAAGCCTCAAAGGGCGTCGCCGACGCGCACCCCAACGGCGCTGCGCCGTGGACCTGGCCGGACTATGTCAACAAGTTCAACGGCCTCCTGGACGGTGTAATCGATGCCGTCGAACGCGACCGGTTTGTAGCGGCGGTGGAAACGCTGCCCACCCTCGACGCCGCCGGCTTCCGGCATCTCAACCCGGTGTTGCCGGCGGATGCAGTGCGCGACACGACATCGACGGGCGAAGGGATTTTCGATTGGCGCTGACGACGGCCGTCACGTGTCCCTATGCCGGTTAGGCAAAATACGCTACCATGCACTTACGTGCCCGCGCCGGTGCGTTGCCGCGGGGGCCTTGTCGTTTGAGGAGGTGACACCCATGCGCTTGCCCACGATTGCCGGCCTTGCCGCCGGTCTGATGATTTCCGTTCTTGCCGCGCCCGGATGGGCGGCACCGCAAATTCTGGCGGCGCTGCCGACGTCTGTGGGAATTCCCTTCACCTGCGCTGATGGCACCTGCCAGGCTGATTTGTCGACCTATTGCCTGCAGCAGGAACGCCCGGCGCCCAGCCACGGCACGGTTTATACGCCGGCCGCGGCCGGGGATTTCAAGCTGCACATCAAGACCGCCGCCGGAATCAAGACCCTGGCCGCCGCCGCCCATGTGACGTTTGTCGAAAGCCGCGGCTTCATGGCGGTCTCGGCCGTGATTAACGAGCTGAAGCTCAAGGACCTGGGCGGGACGGATGCGGTGATCTCGGTTGGTCAGGCGGCGTCCTTGCTGCCTGAAGCCGTGCCGTATGATCCCGACCCGTTGACCGAAAAGGAAATCGCCTACGTCACCAAATGGCGGCGGGAACAGGGCGCCGATATGGTCGACAAGGCGCCGAAAGCCAAGGCGGCGCAGGTTCTGGCCAGCATTGCCAACCGGTTGCCGCGCCACGGCGCGACGGTGCCAGGCACCCTGGAAAGCATCTGGGAGCAGGCCATAGGTGACGAACTGGATGGCATCGCGCCGGACGTTGCCGCGCCGAGCCTGCAACGCGCCCAAATGGAATTCCGCCAGTGCCGCGACGGCGTCGGACGTTATTCCTTCGGCGGCGTGCGGCGCTGTCTGGAATATCGCCACGACGACATGATCCGTAATCTGAACATCGATTTCTGGAACACCAAACCCGCAAGCTGAGGCCCGCGATACCCTTCGGACACCCGCTGTCGGAAGGGTAGGCGGCGAGTGTTTCATCCCGTGAAGCACCGTATCGGCGGCGTTTGCCGGGCGTTGCCTGGCGCTCTATAACATCCGACGATTAATCGGTGACGGAGCGCCTCGGCCATGAGTTATGCGACGCCCTACGCGGGCTTGAAAATTGTCGATATTACGCAGGGATTTGCGGGGCCCTACTGTGCCGCCCTGTTTGCCCTCTATGGCGCCCAAGTCGATAAGGTCGAGCCCTTCGAAGGCGATTGGGTGCGCGGCATCGGCCGCGCCCTCGACGGCCACACGGCCCTGTCGCTGGTTGCCAACCCGCACAAGCGCAGCATCGCGCTTAATCTGAAGACGGAAGCGGCGCGCGCCGTGGTCCATAAAATGGCCGAGGAGGCGGACGTCTTTCTCGAAAGCTTCCGGCCCGGTGTGGCGGCGCGTCTGGGGGTCGGGTTTGATGAGATCCGCAAAACCAATCCGAAGATCATCTACGGTTCGGTCAGCGGCTTCGGCCAGGACGGACCTTATGCAAAGCGGCCGGGGTCCGATACGGTGCTGCAATCCTTTTCCGGTCTGGTTTCCGTCAACAAGGGCAACGACGGCGTGCCGCACCGGGTCGGCATGCTGATCCCGGACACCGCCACCGGCGTCTATGCGCATCAGGCCGTGGCGGCGGCGTTGGCCGGACGGCATGACGAGGCCGACGGCATTCACCTGGACCTGAGCCTGGCGCAAACCATGGGGGCGTTCCTGGCGCCGAAGGTGATCGAGCGGGCATTGGAAGGTGGCGAGCCGCGCCTGTTGAACGCGCCGGCCGGCAGCTACGAAACCAAGGACGGCCGCTACGTCGGGCTGGCCCTGGTCAAGGAAGAGCATTACGGGCGTATTTGTGACGCCATGGAATTGCCCGACGTCGCCGAAGATCCGCGGTTTGCGGATTTTGAGCTGCGGGCCCGTAACTTTGACGTGCTGAAGCCGGTTTTTGAAGCCCGCTTCCTGGAAAAGACCGCGGACGAATGGGTGTCCATCTTTCGCGAAGGCGACATTTTGGCGGAGCGCATCAACTCGACCGAGGATTGGTTGACCGACGACCACACGAAAGCCACAAACATGGCGCCCCATGTAGCCCAGTCTGGTATTGGCGACTTTCCGTTTCCGACGGTACCCGGCACGGTCCCGCGCCAAGCCGACGATGGCGCATTATTTCCCGCCATCGGCGGGCACGGGCGGGAGGTTCTGTCGGAACTGGGTTATAATGAAGCGGCCATCAATGCCCTGGTTGAGGCTGGCGCCCTGCAATTGCCCGACTGAGCCGGTGGCTTGAACGGCCGGTCGGATCGGGTACCCTTGAGGCGCGGTCGGTCCTTGCCGGAATACGGAGCCATATCATGACCATCACATCGCCCAGCCCGTTCGTCCGCGTTGACGTGGACGGCGCCATTTGCCGGATCATCCTGAACCGGCCGGAATCCCTGAACGCGCTCGATTTGGAGGTCATGGACGCCTTGGCGCAAGTGACCCGCGCCATCAGCAATGATGATACCATCCGCTGCGTCATCCTGACCGGTGCCGGCGATCATTTCATGGCCGGCGGCGATATCAAGCATTTCGGCCGGCGTTTGGAGGCGGTGCCGGACCGCACGGCGTTCCGTCACGAAATTGAATCGATGATCGACGGCTTCCACGAAACCGTCATCAACATGCGGACCATGCCGAAGCCGATCATCGCCGGGGTGCGCGGTGCCGCGGCCGGCGCTGGGGTCAGCGTCATGCTGGCCTGTGATCTGGTGTTGGCCGCCGATACGTCATTTTATACGCTGGCCTATTGCCACCTGGGCACCAGCCCTGACGGCGGCTCGACATTTTCCCTGCCGCGCGCCACGGGCATCAAGCGGGCCATGGAAATTGCCCTGTTGGGGGATCGCTTTGACGCCGCCCAGGCGGAACGTTGGGGCCTGGTCAATCGGGTCGTCGCGGACGCTGACCTGGACGCCGAGGTCGAGAAACTGGCGGCCCGCCTTGCCGCCGGTCCGACCCATGCCTATGCCCGCACCAAGGCGCTGTTAAACGCCTCGATGGGGAATACGCTTGAGCAACAGTTGGATGCGGAAACCGTCAGCTTTGCCGATTGCGCTGTCAGCGACGATTTCACCGAAGGTGTCACCGCCTTCAACGCAAAGCGCCGGCCCGAATTCAAGGGCGGTTGAGGAATTATAGAGGACCGACGACATGGCAGACCCGGAAAACCCCCTCGACGGTAAAGTCGCCGTCATCACCGGCGCGGCACGCAACATCGGCCGGACGACGGCGAAGCGGTTGGCGTCTTATGGCGTCTCCGTCGTGGTCAATGCCGTGCAGGATCGCGATGCCGCCGACGCCGTCGCCCACGAGATTTTTGAGGCCGGCGGCAAAGCGCTGGCCCATATTGCCGATATCACCGACGAGGATGCCGTCAACACCATGATGGAGACGGCAACCAAAGCCTTTGGTTCGGTGGATATTTTGATTTGCAACGCCTCGCTCAGGGCTCAGAAGCCGTTCATGGAAATCCCGACCGAGGATTGGCGGCGGACCCTGGCAGTTACCTTGGACGGCGCGTTCTTTTGTGCCCGCGCTGCGGCACCGCACATGATCAAACGCCGGTGGGGCCGGATCATCGGGCTCGGTGGTATGTCCGCCAATACAGGAACTGCCAACCGGGTCCATGTGGTGGCGTCGAAGGCGGGTCTTGGCGGCTTAATACGGGGGTTGGCCAGCGAACTGGGCCCCCACGGAATTACCTGCAACATGGTCTCACCCGGCCATATCGACACGGAGCGCCCGGCGTCGGCCGGTGTCCGGCCGCCGTTGAAGGTCGACCCGCCGATCAACCGATTGGGCCGGGTTGACGAAATCGCCGGCATGATTCATTACCTCTGCCTGCCGGAAGCCGACTACATCACCGGCCAGACCATGCACGTTAACGGCGGCCTGGTTTATGGAACTTGATGCCGGCGGCCGATTTGCCAGGCTGATGTGCGGACACTGAACGAGGATCGAAAAGATGAAAAACTTCCATGCCGGCCGCCTGCTGGCGATTTTTCTTTTCGCGGTTTCCCTGTCGGGATGCGGCGTCAATGCGATCCCAACTTTGGACGAGGAGACGACGGCCAAGTGGAGCCAGGTGTTGAACCAGTTTCAGCGCCGCGCCGATCTTATTCCGAATCTGGTCGAGGTGGTGAAGGGATTCGCCCGTCACGAGCGTGAAACCCTGACCGCGGTGGTTGAGGCCCGCGCCAAAGTCTCGCAGATGACCATCCCCAAAGACATTCTGACCAATCCGAACGCCTTCAAGATGTTCCAGCAAAACCAGGGCGCGCTATCGTCGGCGCTGAGCCGCCTGCTGGTCACCGTTGAGCGTTACCCTGATATTAAGGCCAGCGCCAATTTCCTGGCCCTGCAGGCCCAGTTGGAGGGCACCGAGAATCGGATTTCCGTGGCCCGGCGGGACTATATCGAAGCCGTCAAACTGTATAACACGGAGCTTCGCACCTTCCCCGGCCGTATCTGGGCGTCGATGCTCTACAGTGATGCCATGCCAAAACAGAACTTCAGCGTCGACGATCCGAAAAGCCTGGCCAAGGCGCCGAAAATTAAGATGAGCCAATGAGACGACGATGAGCATGTGGCGCCGTTTAACATTCCTGGCCGTCCTTGGCGTGTTGACCGCTGCGGTGCCGGCGCCGGCGGCGGAGATAAAGTTTCCGCCGCTGACTGGCCGGGTTGTCGATGGCGCCGGGCTGCTATCGCGTGCCGCGTCGGACCGCCTGACGGCTATGTTGGCCGCGCATGAAAAGAAAACCAGCAATCAACTGGTCGTCGTCACCTTGGCATCGTTGCAGGGCAGGCCCATCGAAGACTTTGGAAATCGTTTGCTGCGCCATTGGGGCATTGGCCAGAAAGGCAAGAACAACGGGGTTCTGCTGATCGTCGCGCCGGCCGAACGAAAGGTTCGTATCGAGGTCGGTTATGGCTTGGAAGGTACGCTGCCCGATGCGACGGCAAAATCCATCATTGAGCGCGTTTTTGTTCCACATTTTAAGGCGCAGCGTTTTGAGGCGGGAATTGTCGGCAGTGCCGAGGCGCTTCTTGGCATTTTGGAAGGCAGCCCGTGGACGGCGGAAAGTGACCAGGAGACGGATACCGGTGATGTGCTGTTCATTGTATTGTGGGTGGTGCTGGTGGCGTTCGTGCTGATCGGCAAACACCGCCAGAACCGACGCCGTAGACGGCTACGGCGGGACGGTGTTTGGATTGCCGATCCAATTCATGACCACAGCAGGGGATACGGTGGCGGGTTCGGCGGTGGCGGATTCAGCGGCGGTGGCGGCGGCGGCGGCGGCGGTGGCGCTTCGGGGGGATGGTAGGCATGTCTTTCATTACCGATAGCGATCGTCAAAGCATCGAGACGGCCGTCCGCGACGCAGAAGGCCGAACCAGCGGTGAATTGGTGACGGTCATTGCCGAGGCCAGCGATGATTACTATTACATCCCGACCCTTTGGGCCGCGATTTTTGCATTGCTGGTGCCGAGCGGGCTTTTCCTGGCCAAGCTGCTGCCGCATGTGGATCATCTGCTGTACGGCCAGTTGGGCGGCTTCATTGTCTTGGCCCTGGTATTTCGTTGGATGCCGTTAAAAATGCGCCTGGTGCCGAAGGCCGTGAAGCATGAACGCGCCGCGCGGCTGGCCCGCGAGCAGTTTTTTGAGCGTGGCCTGCATCGCACGGAAGCCGGCTCAGGCATATTGATTTTCGTCTCAGCGGCTGAACATTACGTGGAAATCCTGGCTGACCACGGCATCAATGCCCAAGTCGACCAAGCGGTTTGGCAGCGTACGGTCGATGAATTCACATCGCATGTGAAGGCCGAACGTATTGCCGAGGGCTTCGTCAAGGCAATCGCGGATTGCGGCGGCGCTTTGGCCGAACATTTTCCGGTCGGACCGGATGACAAAAATGAGCTGCCGGACCGGCTGGTGGAAATTTGACCGGCAGGTTTATTTCGCCGTGATCCGCGCCATCACGTCCAAGGTGCGTTGCGCCTGATCAACAATGGGATAATCGACAAAATAGCCATCCACCTGGATCGAGGCCAGGCCCTGGGCTTCGGCGTCTTTGAAGGCCGCGACGATTTTTTCGGCGAAGGCCAGTTCGTCGGCTGACGGCGTGAACACAGCGTTCACCGGGCCGACTTGATCGGGGTGAATGCAGAGCTTGCCCTGGTAGCCCATGTCGCGGACCAATTCGGCCGATTTGACGCAGTTGTCGGTTTCCTTGATATGCACCCAGACCGTATCAATTGGGGCCTCCAGGCCGGCGGCACGGCTGGCCACCGCAATCTCGGCCCGCGCCGCGGCCAATTCGCCCTCACCGCGGGTCCAGCGCATGGCCATGTCCTTGGTGTAGTCACCGGCGCCGAAGGACAGCCGGCGCACCCGGGTGCCGGCGGCGGCAATCTCGCGGACATGGACCACACCTTTCCCGGTTTCGATGATCGGTATGATATCGAGGCCACCCACTGGCAGGCCTTTTTCGCGCTCCAACTGGCCGATGACCCAATCGACGGCCTGCAATTGGGCGGCGCTCTCGACCTTCGGCAGGACGATACCATCAACGCCTTGGTTGACGACGACCAGCAGATCACCGAAACAAAAATCCGTGTCGTAAGCGTTGACCCGCACGTACCCCAGGCCGTGGCGGACTCCCTGTAGGGCGTCCACGACGACAGCGCGGGTTGCAATTTTTTCGGCAATGGCGACGGCGTCTTCCAGATCGAGGATCACCGCATCAGCATTCAGTCCAAGCGCCTTTTCAACCCGCCGGGCGTGATTGCCGGGGGCGAACAAAAGCGTGCGAAAGGGACCGGGCGTAGCCGTCATGGTCAACTCCTCAAAATGTTTAAACGCCGGGACCGTTAATCAGTTCGATCAGGTCACGCAGCTCTTGGTCGGAAATCCCGTTGCCTTCATTGAGATCGGCATCGCTTTCATAGCGATCGCCGAAGCACGAATCGCCAAAAATCCCAAGATCGGTTGCTGGTTGGGATTGAGGCGGCGTTTCGGTGGCGGACGTGGCGGGACCGGTGCTGATAACCGCTAATGCCACAAAAATTGAGGTCACCATGTGTCTCATGATATCTCCTGCCGGCAAGAATACACCGGCCGATGATCCATGTCATCCGGCCGGAACTTGCCAACCCATGCCGGGGTCCAGAGGATAGATCGGCCGGGTGTAGCCGTCGAAGGTGAAGTTATCGAAAACCGGCGAGGTCAGGCCCGGCGCATCGACCTCAATGACCTGCTCCGGCGGGAACCAAGGCAGGAATCCGGCCCGGAAATGGCCGCGCGATTTGACCAGGACGCTGCGCGCCTTGTCCATTTCCAAGCCAAACATCTGGAAGAAAACCGGATCGCCGCATTGCTTGCGGCGCGACACGACAATCAGATCGACGCCGCCGAGCTTGAGATGCGCCGTCTGGCCAAGATCGACCGTGCGTCCCGCATAAATGCCAAGCGTGCCGACACAGACGCCGTCGTGTAGACCGGCAACCTCGGCGTCGAATTCAAAGCGTTCCGAAAATTCACTTTCCGATTGCCGATTGAGGACGGCGGTAAACCGGGCGCCGACACCTCGTTCATGGGCTTCCGCCGCCAAAGCGCCATCGAAGAAAATCCCGGCGTAGCAACCGGTGACGCCGGCCTCGATCAGGGCCTTCAGGACGTAGGCGGTATTGCCACGGCCACCGCCGCCGGGATTGTCGGCGCAGTCGGCCATGATCACGGCCGGCAGGTTCACATCGTCGGCGCAGGCTTTGGCCTGCGCGGCGGCGTCGGCGATGGGGGTCAAGGCGATTTGGAAGCGCTCGCGGCTGTCCCAGGCGCGGGCGGCGATGTCTTCGGCCAGGGCACGGGCCGCGGCCGGGTCGTCTCGGCCAGTCACGATGACCGCCATGCCGTTCTTCGGCGTGTTGCCGTAGGCGAAGCCGGCAACCACGGAGACATTGGCGATGGCGTCGGTTTTAACCTTTTGGCCATAGTTCAGTAAATCCGCGTAGGGCCCTTTGGCGGACAACAGGGTGACCGGCGGCGAGGCCATGGGCACCCGGATAAAGCTGGCGTGGGGCTTCATGCCGTCGAACATCTCCAGCATCAGACCGGCGGCTTCGACGGCGCGTTCGCGCTGGTCGACGTGCGGGTTGGTGATGTAGGAGATCAGAATGTCCGTTGTCTCGACCATGCGATCGGAAATATTGGCATGCAGATCCAAGGTCGCAATAAGCGGCACGTCGGGGCCGACGACGTCGCGCACCATCGCAAACAGTTCGCCGTCCGGATCTGATGACGCGGTTGAGGTCATGGCGCCGTGGGCTGAATAGAAAACACCGTCCAAGGGCAGTGCCGCTTCCAGGCGGCGGCGCATGTCCGCCTTCGTGCGCTGCAGAAAACCGTCGTCCACGGGACCGCCCGGTTCCGATCCGGTAATCAGGATGGGTGCCGGTTGCCAATCGATGTCGCGGCGCTTCATTTCCGTGACGAAACCTGTCAGTTCGGCCGGCGTGCGGGGGTTTTCCTGGGCCAGGTCTTTGAGGATTTCATCACCTTCGAAGTAGCCGGCGGACCGGAAGGCGGCCTCGTCGGTGACCGGCGCAAAATCATTGGCTTCCAGGTGCATGCCCATGAGGGCTATTCGTTTGCTCATGTGGAGGCTCTCTCTTCTATTCGGCGGCGGCGCCGGAAATCTGGCGCTGCACCAAATGCGCATATAGGCCGCCACGAGCTAAAAGCTCTGCATGGCTGCCCTGTTCAACAACGCGCCCATGATCCATGGCGACGATCAGGTCGGCGTCGCGGACCGTTGACAGGCGGTGCGCGATGACGATGGTGGTCCGGTCGGCCATCAGGTCTTCCAGGGCTGAGCGGACCATTTGTTCACTCACCGCATCCAGATGCGATGTCGCCTCATCCAAAATCAATACCGGCGCGTCCTTAAGAAATGCACGGGCGATGGCGACACGCTGGCGTTGGCCGCCGGAAAGGCGCATGCCGCGTTCGCCGACAGGGGTTTCCAGACCGTCGGGCTGACTGTCGACAAAGTCCGTCAGGGCGGCGCGTTCAATGGCATTTGCTATATCGGCATCATCGGCATCCGGGCGAGCCAGTAAAATGTTAGCCCGGAGCGTATCGTTAAACAAATAGGTGTCTTGTGCGACGAGTGCCATGCGGGTTCTGAGCCCGTCCAACCGGTGATCGCGGAGATCGTGGCCATCCAGGGTAATCCTTCCCGATTTCGGATCCCAAAACCTGAGCAGTAGATGCGCCAAGGTGGTTTTTCCGGCACCTGACGGACCGACCAGGGCAACCGTGTTCCCCGACTGGATGGAGACATTGACGTCATCGAGGGCCGGCTCGCGGCGGCCAGGGTAGGTGAAGGAGACACCTTCCAAGGTCAGATCACCGCTGTTGGCCGACGTCACGCCCGGGCCGTCGGTGACCGGAACGTCTTCGTTTTCGACGGCATTGAGACGCCGCGTCGACCCCAAAGTGTCGGCCAATTGCCGGCCGATATGGGCGATTTCCGAAACCGGCAGGAAGGCGGCCATGGCCAATAGCGTCAGCAGCGGCAAGAGGCCGCTGTCCAACTTTCCGGCCTCTACCATCATCGCGCCGGTGACGACCACGGCCAGTCCGCCCAGCCCGGTGATGGTCTCCAACAGCGCCGTCTGAACCGTCAGGTCGCGAAAGAATGGCAACCGGATTTCCAGGTACTTGCCGACCTTGGCGTCGAAGTCTTGTCCGCGGCTGTCGGCTTGTTGGAAAGCGACGATCTCAGCCAGACCCTGGACCGTGTCAACGGCGTGGGCGTTCATGTCACCCAGGGCCTCGCGGGTTCTTGAGCCCAGGGTGTCAAGCCGGTTACGTACCATGAAAGGGCTGAGCGCAACCGCGCTCAAAAATGGCAAAAGGGCTATGGCCAAAGGCCATCCGGTTGCACCGAGATAAATCATCACCAGTGCCGGCACCAACATGGCCACGAACGCCGGGGCCACCGTGTGGGCGAAGAAGTATTCCACGGTTTCCACATCCTGGGTGGCCATGCCGACCATGTCGCCGGTGCGCCGGGTCAGAAGGTAGGCGGGGGCCAATTTGTCGAGCTTGCGGAACAGATCGATGCGCATCTCAGCCAGCATGCGAAAGGCCATGTCGTGGGCAATCCACGATTCCAGCCAATGGAACACCCCGGCCACCGGGGCCAGTACACAAAGCCAGATGATATGGTCGATGAACGGATCACCATTTTTCACGGCCGCCACGGCCAGGGCGCCGACGACCCCAACACCGATATAGGCGAAGACCCGGGTGATCCCGAAAAACAAGGTCAGCAGAAATTTCAGCCGCCAGGGATAAATGTGGGTCAGCAGCGTCCGAAAGGCCTGACCCCAGGTCATGCCGTCGGCCCGGATGATGGCATCGGAGGGTTGTTCGGTGACGTGGTCGAAGAACCCGGCGTCGTCGATATCCGTGTCATCGCCATGCCGGGCTTCGCGGATCAAAGCCGCCGGCGCGCCGCCGCCCTCCTGGGCTTGGACCGCCATCAGGCGCCGGTAGGGGCCGTCGCGGGAGATCAATTCCCCATGCGTCCCGGTGTCGGCAACTTGGCCATGCTCAAGCGCCAAAATCCGGTCCGCATCGATGACACTGGACAGCCGGTGCGCAAAGATCAACGTGGTGCGGTCTTTCATCAGCCGGTCCAGGGCTTCCTGGATCACCCACTCGTTTTCCGCATCGACGGCGGACAGCGCTTCGTCAAGAACCAGGATCGGCGCATCGCGAAGTAAGGCCCGCGCGATGGCGACACGCTGGCGCTGGCCGCCGGAAAGTTTGATGCCGCGCTCGCCAATGACAGTCGCGAAGCCATCGGGCAGCCTGCGGATGAACTCCAGCGCATTGGCATTGCGGGCCGCCTGTTCCAGTTCGGATTGCGTTGCGTCGGGTTTGCCGAAACGCAGGTTCTCTTCGACGGTGCCGTGGAACAGATAGGTGTCCTGGCTGACCACGGCCAAATGCCGGCGCAGGGTGGCGAAGTCCAATTCCCGGATATCGCGGCCGCCAACCCGGATGGTGCCGGACGTCGTTTCGTATAAGCGCAGCAGCAGCTTCAGGATGGTCGATTTGCCTGATCCACTGGGGCCGACCACACCGACACGCTCACCGGCGGCAATGGCGAAGGAGACCCCCTTGTGGGCGGCATCGTCGCTGCCGGGGTAGCAAAATTCGACGTTGTCGAAAGTGACCGTCGAGGACAGATTTGGCGCGTCATCCGTCGCCCGGTCGACCACCAACGGTTCGGCGTCAAGGATCTGATAGATCCCCAGCGCCGCCGAAAGCCCGACCATGCCGTTGTGCAACAAAGACCGCAGATCGCGCAGCGGCCGAAATACCTCGGTGCCCAGCATCAAGATAATGACCAGGACTTCCAGGCTGGTCTCACCGGTGGTCACCCGCCACGCCCCGACACCCAGCGCCGCCGCGGCGCCAACGGTGATCCCCGTATCGGTAATGCCGCGGGCCGCCGCGTTGGTCGCCAGGACCCACATGGTTGCTTGGAACAGATCGCGCGCCCGATGCGCCAGTTGCTCGATCTTTGCCGTTGACTGGCCAAACGCCTTGAGCGTGCCGAGGCCTTGAATGGAATCGAGAAAATCCGCCGCGAAGGCTTTGTAGGATTTCGACCGTGCCAAACTGTTGCGGTGATCAATGGCATGGAAGGCCATGGGCGCGATCAGTGTCACCAGGGCCGAACCGGTCAACACCAGGGCGACGGCCCAATCCAGATAAACGGCGAAGGCGAAAATCAACAGCGGCGTCAGGGCGGCGACGAATAACTGCGGCAGATAACGCCCGAAATAAGTTTCCAACTGTTCGACCCCGTCAACCAGGGAAACCAGGACGTCGCCGGTGCGTTGCAGGCCGAAGTGGGCCGGCCCCAATTCAATGATCTTCGCATAAATGATCCGTCGGATATGGCGCTGGACCAGCGCCGCCGTTTGGTGGGCGACCATCGTGCGCCAGTATTCCAAGCCGCCGCGGGTCAGCATGCTGAGCGCCACGATCAACGCCGGCAAGGCGACTTCATTAAGACCGGCACCGCCGAACACCTTGCCGATCAACCAACCCAGCAGCGCTAACCGCAGGATGCCCACCGAGGTCGCCAAAAGGCCAATGGCGACGGCATAGGCGATTCGTCCCCGTACACCTTCGGTGAATGCCCACAGCCTACGATCAAAATACATTTCGGGTCCTCAAAAGACGAAACCCCGGCCGATCGACCGGGGCTCCACCGTTATGCGTTGGCCCGCCTTTAGCGTGAGCGGAGTTTCGGGTCCAGGGTGTCGCGCACACCATCGCCGAACAGATTGAAGGCAAACACGGCCAAGCTGATAGCGACGCCGGGCCAAATGGCGACCCAAGGCGCGGACTCGGCGAATTCCTCGGCCCCGCCCTGCAGCATCAGGCCCCAGGCCGGTGTCGGTTCCTGTACGCCCATGCCCAAATAACTGAGCGAGGCTTCCAGCAGGATCGCCTGGCCCAGGAACGACGTCAGCATGATCAGGAAGGGCGCCATGACGTTCGGCACCATATGGCGCAGGATGATCCGGGCATCACTGAAGCCCAGCGCCCGGGCCGCATCCACATATGGAATTTCGCGGATTGCCAGGGCGTTGGAACGGACGACGCGGGCGCATTGCGGAATGAATGGAATGGTAATGGCGATAATCACGTTTTCCGTTCCCGGTCCCAATGTGGCAACCACGGCCAGGGCCAGGATAATCAGCGGAAATGCCATGATGACATCGACAACACGCTGGACGACCAAATCGAACATGCCGCCGAAGTAGGCGCTGGCAACACCCAGGACCAACCCACAGGTCGACCCGACGATGGCACAGGTAAATCCAACAAATAGCGCCGTTCGGGCGCCGTAGATAATCCGGGTCAACTGGTCGCGGCCAAACTGATCGGTGCCTAAAAAGAACATCTCATCGGGTGGCGCCAGCATAAATTCCAGGTTGTTATCCTCGGGCGGAAAGCTGGTCAGAAATTCGGCGAAAATGGCCATGAATATCATGGCGATAATGATCGCCAATCCCGTCGCGGCCAGAGGCTGGCGGCGGCACATATCGATCGCGGCCAGATACCAGGGCTTCTGCTGGCCCAGGTCCTCGAAATCGGCTTCGACTTGGATTTCCGCAGTCGCTGTTTCGGATGGAGGGGTCATGACCAGCTCCTCAACTGTACCGGATGCGCGGGTCGAGCCACGCATAAAGGATATCGACGAATAAATTTGTGAAGACGAAGATCACCACCACCAACATGACCAACTGCTGGGTCATGTTGAAGTCCTGGCTGCCCACCGATTCGACGAACAACTTGCCCAGACCGTTCAGATTGAAGACCTGTTCGGTGACCACCAGTCCTCCCATCAGGAACGCGAATTCGATGGCAATGATGGTGACAACGGGCAGTAGGGAGTTCTTCAAGGCGTGGCGGTTGATGATGATTTTTTCAATCAATCCCTTGGCCCTTGCGGTCCGTACATAATCCTCGCGCAGCACTTCAAGAAGCGCTGATCGGGTCATGCGCGTGGCCACGGCGGAATAGCGATATCCCGTTGCCACGGCCGGCCATATCAACTGCGACAGGTTGCCAAGGGGGTCTTCCCAGATGGGCACATACGTGATCGGCGGCATCCAAGGTTCGCCGAAAAAATGCTGGGTGCCGATCAATAGGCCCAAAATAATCAATATACCAAGCCAGAACGATGGCATGGCAATGCCGGCGATGGAAAAAGTCCGGACAACATAATCGATCCAGGTGTCCTGCTTGACCGCGGAAATGACGCCCAGCGGAATGGCGATGATGATCGCCACGAACGTTGCCATGATGGCGACCTGCAAGGACAGTTCGAAGCGCAGCGATATCTCGTGCGCTACGGGGAAACCCGTCCACATGGAATCGCCCAAATCAAAAATAACATAGCCCCAGAGGAATTGAAGAAACTGGACGATCAACGGTTGATCGAGGCCCAGGTTCTTTTGACACAGGGCGATTTCCTTGGGATCGGCGTAAAGGCCGGTGCCGGCAAGGCGTAATTCACAGACGTCGCCGGGGATCATGCGTAAAAGGAAAAAAACAAATATAGCCGCACCGATGAGCGTCGGAATCAACATCAACACGCGCTTTAGAATATACTTCGACATGAATGTTTCCCGGTCTTTGGTGCGTTGGGAAAGCGCCCGCCGTTCCGAAGAACGGCGGGCGGTATTCCGTTAGATAACGTCGGTTACTTGTCCAGCCAGATGTTGTCGAGATGCTGGTTCAAGTAGTGGCTTGGCGCAATCTTCCAACCCTTCACATAAGAACGGTGCGGATTGATTTTGTACCACCACAGCGTAATCGCGGCGACCATGTTGTCGTCGAGAACACGCTTTTCGTATTGGCGGATGAGGGCACGCTGGGCCTTCGGATCGGCGAGTTTTTCAAGCTTGGCATAAATTGCATCAGCTTTCGCGTCGCCGCCTTGAGAGTAGTTGTTGCCCGCCGTCGACAGGAACTTCGTGATGTCGGCGATCGGGTTGATCACTGACTGGCAGTTGAAGTCGATGGAGACATCGTAGTCTTTCTTCTTGCGCAATGTCGCATAGAACTGCGGAGAAGGCTGCACGCGCTGCTTGATCTTCGCGCCGAGGCCCTTTTTCCATTGGTCAATCAACCAAGTGCCGACAACCTTGTAGGGCTGGTCGACGCCGCGGTTATTGAACTCAAAGGCAAGATTATTGATGCCGGCATCAGCCAACAGCTTTTTGGCCTGAGCCCGGCTGCCTTTGATGTCCTTGGAATAACCGGCAATCTTGTCCAGTTCAGCCGGCGTGGCCGCGAACGGGTGGTTCGGGAACACGATGCCGCCAACGGTTTTCACGATGGCGATACGGCTCAAGAACTTGGAGCCGCTATGACGGTCAACGGCCAATGTCAGCGCGCGGCGGACACGAACGTCATCGAAGGGCTTACGCTTGTGGTTCGGCGCAATCATCAGCACGCAGTTCCAGTCGCTTTCCTGGACGGTGATCTTCTTGCCCAGCGCCTTGACGAGATCGTCACGGTGCTTCGGCGGGAAACCGCGGAATTCAATGGAGGCGCGGTCACCGCGAATGGCTTGCACGCGAACCGCCAGTTTCGGCGCGGAAATCGCCTTGATGCCATCAAGATACGGTTTGCCGGCATGGTGATAATCAGGGTTTTTTACGCCTTCAACGAAGGAACCCTTTTGGTGCTGCACGAACTTGAACGCACCGGTGCCGTTGATGTTTTTCTTATGCCATGTGTAACCGTGGGCATCCAAATCCTTCTTCGCATAGATGAAGTTGAAGGGCAGAGCCAGGGCCGGGATGAACGTACCCGTCGGGAACGTCAGCTTAAAGGTCACCTGATAATCGTTGTCCGCGGTGATGGAACCGACGGCCCGAAAGAAAGCCTTCCGCGCACTGGCGACACCTTCCGGTGGGAACACGATCTTGTCCATGGTGGCTTTCACGTCGTGCGCCGTCATGGGGGTGCCGTCGTGGAACTTCACGTCTTTGCGGATTTTGAAGGTGAACTTGGTGCCGCCTTCTTCGCCTTTCGGCACGGCGCCTTCACAGACATCACAAACAAAGTCCGTCGGTGATGCCGGATTATCCGGATTGACGCGGATCAGCGTCGAATAGAACGGCCGGATCGGGTGGATCATGCCGAACGTGGTTTCAATGTGTCCATCATAAGACGGGATCTTTGAGCCGACGACGTAATTCAACGTGCCGCCGGATTTTGGCGCCGCCTCGACGGTACCGCCGATGACGAGACCAGCCCCCATAAGGGCCGTCAGCGCCAGTTTAGTGGTCAGGTTAGTCATTGTAGTCTCCTTCCCAGTGAACCAAGGAACCTCCCAGTTCCCGTTTTCGCATGCGGCGCCCCCACGTGGGACCGCTCACACCTCCGTACAGGCCACCCAGTGGCCTGGCCGTGCTTCCCGAAACTCGGGAAAATCTGTCTTGCAACTGTCCACCGCCTTCGGACAACGCGGATGAAATACGCATCCGGACGGCGGATTCATGGGGCTTGGAATTTCGCCCTTGATGATCTTGTGAGCGCGGCCGTTCTCCAGATCCGGATCGGGGATCGGCACGGCTTCCAACAAGGCCCGTGTATAGGGATGCAACGTTTCGTCGAACAATTCGTCACATCCGGCCAATTCGACAATATGGCCCAGGTACATGACGGCGACACGGTGCGAAATGTGCCGGACGACGCTCAAATCGTGCGAAATAAACAGATACGTTAGCCCATATTGCTCGCGCAGGTCTTCCAGAAGGTTTACGACCTGGGCCTGGATCGACACGTCCAACGCCGAAACTGCCTCATCACAGATGATGAATTCCGGGTTCATGGCCAAGGCCCGTGCGATACCTACACGCTGACGCTGCCCGCCGGACATTTCGTGCGGATAGCGGTCGGCAAAATTGGCCTTCAGGCCGCATGTGGTCAGCAATTCGACGACGCGATTGTCGCGTTCCACCTGATCGGGGATGATGCCGTGCACACGCATGGGCTCGGCGATAATTTCACCGATTTTCATGCGCGGATTCAAGGAACTGAACGGATCCTGGAAAATCACCTGGATCTTCTTGCGGATATCGATCATTTCCTTGGCGTCGAGCTTCATCAAGTCCTGACCGCGGTAATTGATCTCACCGTCGGTTGGGTCTTCAAGCTTTAATATGCAGCGCCCGGTGGTCGTCTTTCCACATCCCGATTCTCCGACCAATCCCAGGGTCTCACCCTTCATGATCTTGAAATCAATGCCGTCGACCGCCTTCACATGGGCAATAACGGATTGCACGAAGACACCTTCCGTGACCGGGAAGTGCATCTTCAAGTTCTTCACGTCGATTAACACTTCGTCCGTCGGTTTCCCGCGGTACTGGGCGTCGTCGCGGGCGACGGCTTCGTTCGGCGGCGTCATGAGGCCTCCTTCATGGTCGCGGCAACCTGATCTTTGTGGAAGCAAGCCGTTGCATGTCCGGACGCAACTTCATCCAGGGACGGAAAACTTGTGGCGCATTGGTCGCTGGCGAAGCGGCAACGCGGCCTGAACGCACATCCGTCGTCCAACATGGTTAAATCCGGCGGTTGTCCCTCAACCGGATCCAACTTCGCCTGGCGTTGCTGATCCATGCGCGGCACCGATTTCAACAGGGCCAAGGTGTAAGGATGATGCGGCCGGTAATAGATGTCCGCCGCCGTGCCGCTTTCGATGATCTTGCCGGCATACATGACATTGACCCGGTCCGCATAACGCGCGACCACACCCAGGTTATGGGTGATGACAATCATCGCGACGCCCAGGTCACGGGTCAGGTTCTTCATCAATTCCAGAATTTGCGCCTGAATGGTCACGTCCAGCGCCGTCGTCGGCTCATCGGCGATGATCAGCTTCGGCTCACACGACAAGGCCATGGCGATCATCACGCGTTGGCGCATGCCGCCGGAAAGATGGTGAGGGTACTGGGCTAGGCGACGTTCCGGTTCCGATATACCGACCATGCCCAGCAATTCGACGGCCCGCTTATGCGCGTCGGCGTCGCTGATCTCCGTATGGGCCAGCATGGTTTCCGTCAGCTGCATACCGATGGTCAGCACCGGATTGAGCGACGTCATCGGCTCCTGGAAGATCATCGATATGTCCTTGCCGCGGACATTGCGCATCTCTTCTTCGGTAAGGCCCAAAAGATCGGTGCCGGCGAAGCGGATTTCGCCCTCGGTGATTTTTCCCGGCGGCCACGGAATGAGCCGCAGAATCGACATGGCCGTGACCGATTTGCCGCAGCCGGATTCTCCGACCACTGCGACCGTTTCACCTTCATCCACCGTATACGAAACGCCATCGACGGCCTTAACAATGCCCGCGGACGTAAAAAACTGCGTCTTGAGACGGTCGATCTCTAACAGAGTCGCCAACGATCCTCCCTTTCGCGCCAGCCCTGATTTCTAGGCTTTCCTGGGCGCATTTCCCGAAACCGTAGTGGCCACCCCCGTCCTTGTCAAATGGTTAGAATGTGGGGTCATTCAAGCCTTTAAGGCGTTCATTTCAGCCCTTGGAAACCCAACTTCGCAATGCTGCAACATTCGTTGCAGCGGAGTTTTGAAACAAGCTCGCTTTGTTTGCCAATATGATCCGGGTTATACCCGGCGATCCATTCATTGACAGTAGGGAGGATGCCCATGCCAAGCGAACAATATGAAGCGGGTTTAAAGTGCCGGACCGAGGTATTGGGGCCTGAATACGTGGAAAAGGCTTTATCCGGCGCCGATGACTTCAACCGCGATTTCCAGCAGATCGTCACCGAATATTGCTGGGGCGGCACCTGGGGGCGCGGCGTCTTGGAAAAGCGCGACCGGTCGATCCTGAACCTCGGCATGCTGGCGGCGCTTGGGAAATCAAACGAATTCAAGCTGCACTTTCGCGGCGCCATCAACAACGGGCTCAGTCTTCAGGAGCTTCGGGAAATTTTAATCCAAATCGCCGTTTACTGCGGCATTCCGGTGGGGGTCGAGGCGTTCCGCAACGCCCGCGAAGTGCTGGCTGACATGGGTATCGATGCCAACAACATCGACGGAGACACACTATGACCCCGGAACAGTTCGGTTTTATCGGTCTTGGCCAGATGGGCGGCCCGATGGCCGGGAACATTGCCGCCAAGGCCTTTCCGCTAACCGTTTACGATAAGGCCGGCACCCAGGGGTTGGCGCCCGATGGCGCCGCCTTGGCCGCCGATACGGCCGATGTGGCGCGGGCTGCCGACACGGTGTTTTTATCGGTCCCGGATGGCGCCATCTCGCTGTCGGTGATCGATGAGATCATTGCCTGCACTGATCGCCGCGCCGGCGTGGTCATTGATCTTTCGACCATCGGTCCGGCCGCGGCCCGTGAGGCGGATGCGCGTTGCAAGGCGGCTGGCTTGATCTACATCGACGCGCCGGTCAGCGGCGGCCAAGCCGGCGCCCGGGCCGGCACGATCACGGTCATGCTGGCGGGACCGAAAGATGTCGTCGAGGCACATCAAGATGTGTTGCACGGCTTTGCCAAGAATCCATTTCACGTCGGTGAGACGCCGGGCCAGGGCCAGGCCGTCAAAATTCTCAATAATTTCCTTTCCGGCACGGCCATGGTGGCGACTACGGAAGCTGTCCTCTATGGGCTGTCGCAAGGCCTCGATATGAAGGCGATGTTGGACGTGGTCAACGTTTCGACGGGACAAAATTCGGCGACCGCTGACAAGTTCCCGAAACGGATTCTGACAGAGACATTCGACGCCGGATTTGCCACGGCCCTGTTGACCAAGGACGTGAAGCTATTTCTGGAAAACGCCCAGGCGGCGGGCACGCCGACCCGGATCGGCCAGGCGATCGCCGAGATTTGGGATGAAACGAACGAGGCGCTGCCCGAATCCGATTTCACCTTGGTCTACAAATATCTTCGTGACGGCGCCGGGGAAGATTGAGCCTCAGTAATCTTCTTCAATCAGCGGGAAGCAACTGAGGACGTGCGGTTCGCGGACTTCGATGGCACCGGGGTGCACGTAGGACGGGTCCAATTCACCGTAGCTGGTGACACCCAGCATGCCCATGGCGGCGCGGACTTCGGTTTCGAGAATCTCCAGGGCGCGGACCAGTGCCGGCGCGCCGCCGGCGGCCACCGCCATACCCTGGAAGCGGCCCATGCCCACCGCGTCGGCCCCCAGGGCCATGGCTTTGACCAAGTCGGCGCCGCGCATGATGCCGCCGTCCAGCATCACCTTGGCCTTGCCGTCGACGGCCTTGACCACTTCCGGCAAAACATCCAGGCCGCCGCGTCCGTGGTCGAGCTGCCGGCCGCCGTGGTTCGAGACATAGACCACGTCGATGCCGTTTTCGACGGCGATGGCGGCGTCCTCGGCGGTGGCGATGCCTTTCAGGATGATCGGAATATCGTAGGTATCCTGAACCCGTTTGACGTCGTCCCAACTGAACCGCATCTGGTGTTCTTCGTTGAAGCCCGCGAGCTTCCGCCCGGTGGTGACGTAGCGCTTCGCTAGATCCCGTTCGCGTTTCGAGTAGTAGTCGAGATCGATGGTAAACGTGAAGGCAATGTAGCCGTTGTCCATGGCGCGTTTCACATGGTCATCGACGAATTCCGCATCGCCGCGCACATAAAGCTGAAAGATTTTCGGATAGTCCGGCGCCGCGGCCGCGACGGCTTCCAGGCCCGGCGCGCACACGGAGCTGAGCATGTGCAAGCAGCCAAACTCCGCCGCCGCCTTGGTCGGCGCCGCGCCGGCTTCTTCATTGAAATCCTGCATGGAGCCGATGGGCGCCAAGACGACCGGCAGGCGCAGCTTCTGGCCGAGGAATTCCGTACCCACGTCCACATGCTCCACATCGCGCAGCACGCGCGGGCGGAAAGCCGTCGAGTCCAGTGCCTGGCGGTTGCGTCGGCAGGTGGTTTCCGTTTCCGCCGCGCCGAACAGATAATCCCAGGCGTTCTGGTCCAGGTTTTCCTTCGCCGCCTTGGCGAATTCCTGGAGAATTTCGAACTCTTCCAGCTCGACCGCCGGGACGTCGTCCATGAAGTCTTCTTTCTGGTCTGCCAAGGTATGTCCTATCCGTGCACGGGGTTGTCGAGAACGATCACGCAGTCGCGGTCAGCGTAGCAGTAATCGCCGGGGCGGATATCGATGCCGCCCATGTTCAGCGCTACGTTTGGCCGCCCGCCGTCCTCACCACGAAGCGGCCGCATGGCGGTGACATGCGTCGCTTTGACTCCGAAATCGAGTTCGGTGAATTCATGACTGTCTCGGATGGCGCCATGAAAGATCAGCCCGGCCCAGCCCTGTGCCTGCGCTTCTGCCGCTACGTTGCCACCGCAAAGTGCGCGCCGGGACGAGCCGCGCCCGTCAATAATCAACACCTTGCCGGCCCCACCTTCGCGGATCAGGTCCATGATGCCTTTGTTGGTTTCAAAGGTGGAAAACGTCACCACCTCGCCGTGGAAGTCCTCGCGGACCGCAAAGTCGCGGAACTGCAATTCGCAGACCCGGGTCTCAAATTCATAATCGTCGCAGATATCGGCGGTGCGAATAATGGGGCGATCGCCACTCATCGGTCATTCTCCCTCGGAAATGCGGCGGTCACATTAAGGGGCTTTCCTGGCCAGGGCAATTCCCGCTAAATGAATGATATGGATACACCATTTCAAATGCCGACAACCATGCAAGGCGTTCAACTTCTCGGCCATGGCGATATCGACCAATTGGTCTATCGTGATGATCTGCCGGTGCCGGCACCGGCGGCCGGCGAGGTCTTGATCCGCGTCGGCGCCGCCGGCGTCAACAACACCGACATCAACACCCGCACCGCATGGTACGCCAAGGATGACACCGGCGATGATACATCCGACGGCACATGGGGCGGCAGCCAGCTCAAGTTTCCGCGTATTCAAGGCGCCGACGTTTGCGGGACGATTGTCACCGTTGGCGGCGGCGTTCCGGCCGACCGCGTAGGCGAGCGGGTGCTGGTCGAGCCCTCCATGTCCAAGCCGGATGGCAACTCGCGGTTCGACATTGATTATTTGGGCTCTGAACGGGACGGCGGCTTTGCCCAATTCACGACGGCACCGGCGCGCTACGCGCATGCAATCCAAAGCGATTTGACGAACGCTGAATTGGCATCGTTCCCGTGCTCGTATTCGACGGCCGAGAACATGCTGACCCGCGCGAATGTCCAACAGGGCGAGACGGTTCTGATCACCGGTGCGTCGGGCGGCGTCGGCTCGGCGGCAGTGCAGCTGGTGCGGCGTCGGGGGGCGCGTGTCCTGGCCCTGGCCGGAGCGTCGAAAAGCCACGCCGTGTTCAATCTCGGCGCTGACAGTGTGATCCCGCGCGGCAGCGCCATCGATGAGGCCTTGGGGCCGGAAAGCGTCGACGTGGTGGTTGACCTGGTCGCCGGCGCACAATGGCCGGAAATGATCCGGGTCCTGAAGTCAGGCGGCCGCTATGCCGTTGCCGGTGCAATCGCCGGGCCGATGGTCAATCTCGATATCCGCGACCTCTACCTCAAGGACTTGAGTTTTTTCGGCTGCACGGTTCTTGAACCCGATGTCTTTCCCAACCTCGTCGGCTATATCGAACGTGGCGAGATCAAGCCGCTGGTGGCGAAGACATTCCCCTTGCCGGAGATCGCCACCGCGCAGGAAGAATTTCAGACCAAAAAACATCTGGGCAAATTGGTGCTCATTCCGCCTGAATAATCCCATCGGCAAAGGAGACCGACATGCAACGTTTCGCCATCATCGTCACCATTAATCTTAATCCGGGCTACACGGATACCTTCCGTAAAATGATCCTGGCCAACGCTACGGCGTCCGTGGGCACGGAAGATCAATGCCATCTGTTCCACGTGCTCGAAGACACGGAAGAGACGGACACTTTCCATTTCTATGAAATCTACACCAGCCCCGAATCGTTGGAATCGCACCGCGAGCAATCGCACTTCAAGACGTTCTTCGAAGGCACCACGGAAATGGTCGCCAAGCGGGCCGTGCGGCGGGTCAATGTGATCAATCCGGGGAATTTTGCCACCAGTCTGGGCCAAGCATAAATGGGTGAAGTCCCGGGCTGGCCCCGCGAGAAGATTGCGTATCCTTGATGCGTGGCCTTCGGCGGGACCGATGTGTCTTCTGAATTGGTAGCTCTCTCTCCGGGAGATCGCCGCATTATCTACGGCGTGCGTATGCGCGATTGAGTTCTATTTTTCGAGATCGAAGCCCAGCATCAAATGACATAACGGCGCGCTGTCGCCGTCAAGGGGCAGGACCAGAGCGGTATAGTTTCGGTATTCTTTATCCGCGGCCCATCGTACCTGGCCGGTGCTGATCAATGGCTTGCCGGCGCGGAGCATATCCAGATGATCGGCAATGGTCATAGTTAGTTGTGCGCCGGTGTAATGGTCACTCGCCTTCTTACCGCTCATTTCGTAGCCAAATGTACCAGCCAGATTTGTACCCCAGTAGCGGTAGTAAAAATCCTGCCCATCATCGACAACATCTTTGACGTAGATAAATGGCGCAATGTCGTGGATTTCCATGAGTTCAATGTCGGTCCATTTTGGTCGAACCTGATCGTCACGTTTTGTATTCCAATACTCAAACAGCCGGTGCAGCCGGCTCGAATTGACCTGATCAATTTCTTCGATACCGCGATGATGAAATGGACCGGTCATGAGACTTCTCCTGGCGCGATCATATATTAGCTATTTTTCGTAAACCCGAATAGGCATCTTCATTGCTTGCCGAATTCGGGCAGCGGTTATTCGGCCAAAAACCGCCGCGATTCACGGAAGCCGAACGCCACCATCATGGCACCGATCAGGACCAGACCGCCGACCACCGCCCACGCCACCCCATAACCGCCGCCGTGATCGACAACCAAGCCGAAGATGATCGGCCCGGCGGTGCCGCCGAGCGACGTGGCGAACAGGTTCGAACCGATCGCCGCGCCGGCCAGTTTCGGCGGCACGGCCTCGGCGCAGATGGTGTGCAAGAGCGCCGCGTAGGCCAACACCGTGGCGCCCAGGATCAGCGCCATGGCGGCCAGAACAACTGCGTGCCAGGACGGGCTGACGGCTGTCGCGACGAACATGACGGCGGCCGCCGTGGTCATGATACCGACCAGGACGCCCTTGCGCTGACCACGGGCGAAGCGGTCGCTGGCGAAGGCCCAAAAGACGCGGCCCGACGCGCCGGTTAGTTGTGACAGGCCGACGCAAAGCGCCGCGAAGGGCTGACTGGCCCCGGCCACGTCGCGCAGGAATAGGGTCAGATAGGTGGCAAAGGATTGCTGGCCGGCGTTAAAGGTGACGCTGGCCAGGTTGAGGGCCGCGAGATTCTTGTTGCCGATGACGGATTTGAGATCGGCCAGGGCGGCGCGTAGGCCGCCGCCGCCGACCGTCCGCCGCTCCGCCATGTGCCACCAGATCAGGCCGACGATCACCGTCACCCCGGCAGTCACCCACAAAGCCCAGCGCCAGGGCATGAAGACGATGGCGGCGCCGAACCCCGACGCCACCAAGCCGCCCATGGGCACACCCATCTGCTTGACCCCCATGGCCGTCGCCCGGTGTTCGGCGGTGAACCAACTCAACACGCCTTTTGCCGTCGCCGGATTGACCAGGGCATAACCCAGGCCCATGACGAAGGTGGCGGTGACCGCCGGCCAGTAACTCTCGACAACGGCGAACAGTGCAGCGCCGGCTGCCATAAGCATGGAGGCCACGGCCAAAGAGATGGCCACGCCGATACGGTCAGCCACGGCGCCGGCCGGGATTGCGCCTATGGTGAGGGCGAAATAAAAGGCCGACATGAACGAGCCAACTTGCGTGGCGTTGAGGTTCAGATCGACGCGGATCACCGGCGCCATGGTCATCACCGACGTGTAGCCGATGGTGCCGACCACGTGGACCAGGGTTAGCAGAACGATGCGGCTTCGCCACGGGTTCGGCTGGGAAGTCGGATCGTCAGGCATCGGGCGGCGGGCCTTCCCGGAACCAACGCGCCAGGATCAGCACGCCGCCGGCGACCACGGCCGCAGTCACCAGCCAGGCCGGTCCGTAGCCGCCGCCGTTGTCAACTATCCAGCCGAAGATTATGGGGCCCAGCATGCCGCCCGCATGCACCCCGACCATGGAATAACCCAAGGCCGAGGCGGCCAGGCGCGGGTCGACCATTTCCACCGAAATGGCTTGGGCCACAGGCGCAAAGGATGCGATCGTGATGCCCAGTGCCAGCACTAATGCCATGCCTAGCCATAGACCCCAGCCCGGACCGACCCAGGCCATCGCGGCCAGGAACACGACCGCCGATCCGCAAATCCAATTGGTCAGCACGGTTCGCCGGCCGACGAATTTGTCACTGAGCGCGCCCCAGCCGATGCGGGCGACGAAACTGGCGGTCTGAGCCAGGCCCATGGCAAAGCCGGCCAGCGGTTGGCTGGCGTGTGCGACTTGCGTCAGGAACAAGGTCAGGAAGCCGAAGAAATTGGTCTGGCCGACGTTCAGTAGACCGTTGGCCAGGGAGAAGAACTGCACATTGGAATCGACGAATACATCACGGATGTGGGCCAGCGGATTCTTGCGCTCGCTCGGTGGCACGTCGCGATGAAAGCGGATCAGGTACAGACAGAATAAGCCATTAATGGCGATGGCCACGGCGACGCCCAGCATGATGGTCTGCCAATGCACCCAGGTGACCAAAGCGCCATTGCCTGCCGCGATGATCCCGCCGGCGGGCACACCCACCTGCTTGATGCCCATGGCGGCGCCGCGCCGTTGCGCGGGGAACCAGTCAAAGACGCCCCGCGCCGTCGCCGGGTTGTTCATGGAATAGCCGATGCCCATGACGAACAGGGCCAGCAGGCATTCCACATAGCCATCGGCGAAGCTGAGTAAGATCGCTGATATGGCCATCAATAGGTGGCCTGTGAACAGAGAGCGCCCGATGCCGAAGCGGTCGGCGACGGCGCCGGCGGGCAGGGATCCGATGGCTTGAGCGCCATAATAGGCGGAGACGAACAGGCCGATCTGGGTCGCCGACAAGTTTAGTTCGTCCTTGATCACCGGCGACATGGCCAGGACTGAGACGATGTTCACCGTGCCGACCATGTGGGCGCCGACCAAGATCGGCAACCGCGTCGTCCAGGGATTGCCGCCGGTGGCTGGGTTCATTGGCGGTTGAGCGCCTGGCCGTCCATACCGTCGGCGGGCTGGCCCAGGTGGGCCAGCATCGTCGGCGCCATATCCACTGCCGAGCTTACGGACGTGACTTGGGTGCCGGGCGCGAAGCCGCCGCCGAGGGCCAACAAGAACGGGTTTTGTTCATATTGGCCAAGACCGCCATGTTCGCCCTTGCCGGGTGCCAAGGTCATGGAAAATCGATTGGCGAAAGCGCTACTGATGCCCGGAATGCCGAAGGCGTTCACCGTATCGGATTTTTCCGCGTCGACGGCGATGGCCAGGGCGCCGTCGGACCGCTGGCCGATGGCTTCCAGCGCCGCCCCGGCATGGACGCTGCCGATGCCATCTTGGGCGCCAAGCCACTGGACGATGTCCGGGACCCGCGCCCGCGCCGCCTCGGACAGGTAGATGAAGGCGCTAAAACCCTGCGACGTCACCACGCAGTCCGTGGAATCGGCCCCGGCCTTAAAGCCGGCTTGGATCAATCTGGCATCCAGATCAACCACCTGTCCGACAGTCTCATGGCCATGGTCCGAGGCGATCAGCAGCAAGATATCGTCGCCGGCCGCATTCATGGCGTTCACCGTCTCGGCAACTCGGCCGGCGTTGGCGTCGGCAGCCGCCATGGCCGCCAAATGCGTTGGTGATCCCAGGGGATTTCCATGCTGTGAATGATCCGGCTCGCATTGCCAAAGCACGGCCAGGGCCGGCTTGCGTTGGCCCAACACTTCCGCGCAGAAGCGTTCGGTCATGGCCGTGTCACCGGCGGCGTCATGGGTGACGTTCAATCCGTCGCTGGCATCAATGGGCGTCAGGCCGGGCCCGAATGATCCGGCCCGGTGATAGACGTGGCCGTGTCCGTCGGGGTCTTGAAAATACGCCGCACCCGGTGAGACATTGGAAAACACGATAGACCCGCCGGCATTGGATAACCGTTCGGCCAACGTCGGCACGCGCAGGGTTTGGCCGGTGGCGTTCTTCAAGCGGTCGCGAAAATCCTCGGCACCGGCGGAAAGCGGCACCAGACCGGCGCCTTCGTCCAGGGCGACAGCATTGCCCTCCAGGCCGTGGCGGCCCGGATGACAGCCCGTGGCGATGGATGCCGAGGTCGTCCGGGTGGTTGATGGAAAGACGCTGCGATGGGCAAGAAATTGCCTTGAATTGGCGCCAATGCGGCAGAGGTTCGGGGTCCATTGGGGCTGCAGCATATCGGCTCGCAGGCCGTCACAGATGACCAGCACGGCACGTTTCATGGTTCCGGAATCCTTCTTCGCATGGCTATTCGGGAATTACGCGTCCATTCGGACCAAGGCGTCAACCGCAACGATCCCGGCGCCGGCTTCTTGGACCAGCAACGGATTAATCTCAGCTTCCAGAATACATGGGTGCTCAATATCTGCCAATCGTGACAAGGCGGCCAACGCCGCAGCTAACGCGTCCAGATCACCCCTCGGCATATTACGGTACCCACGCAGCGGTGCCAGGCCCCGAACTTCCGCGATCATTTCGTGGGCGACGGCGGTGTCGATGGGTGCCGGGCGGACGGCCGCATCCTCATAAATCTCCGCCAATACGCCGCCCGGGCTGAGGACCACCACGGGGCCGGCCTCGGCGTCCACCCGGTAGCCAATCAAAACCTCGGCCAACCCGGTGATCATCGGCTGGACCATGATGCCGTCCAGGTGGGCTTTTGGCGCATAGGTGCCGGCCGACGCCCAAATCCGCCCAGCAGCTTTCCGAAGCGCCTCCGCATCACCGATATTCAAGGCCACGGCGCCGGCTTCCGTCTTATGCGGCAGATCGTCGGAAATGACTTTCAGGACCACCGGGTAGGTGATGGCGTCCGGTACGTCGGCATCTGGGTCGGTGATCACAAAAGACGGCGCCATGGGTACGCCCAGTAATTCGAACAACTTGGCGCCATCCACCTCATTGAGTAGGGGGCCGATCTTGCCGTCCAAGAATGCTTCTGCGGGTGCCAGCGTGTCGCGGTCAATGGCCACACGCGCCGGCGCACGGCGTTCCAGCAAGGCCCGGACACCATCGGCGCAGGCTTCCGGTGTGCGGAATGCGGCAATGCCGGCCTTGCCCAATAGGTCCAGCGAGCGATCCGCCTGGGGGACCAGGAATACGGCCAAGGGCGTGCCGGTCCGGGGCGCATCAAGGATCGGCTGGACCGCGACTTCGGGATGAAATTGCGCCGACGTGCCGACCACGGCGACCACGGCGTCCAGGTCCGGATCATTCAACAGGACCTCAAGCGCCGCGCCGTAGACGCCTTTACCGGTCCCGGCCATGGTTAAATCGATGACCCTACGGTTGCCCAGATCAAGCCCGAATTCCGCCATCCGGTCCTTTAACAATTGTGAGGGCGGTACCAAGTCCAGGCCAGCCGCGCCCAGCCGGTCAACAACCATCGCCGAGCCGCCGCCCGTGGTTGTCACGACCGCCACTTTCCGGCCTGGCATCGGTTGCGTGCCCTGCAACAGCGGCGGCAGTTCAAACAAGGTTTCCAGCATGTCGACACGAATGATCCCGTGATGGCGAAAAAACGCGTCTACGGAGGCGTCGGGCCCGGCAACGGCGCCGGAATGCGAGATCGCCAATTCCCGGCCGACCTCGGAGCGGCCCAGTTTATAGGCGATCACCGGTTTGCCGGCGTCAAAGGCGCGCCGCGCCGCACGGGCCAATAGAACCGGATCTCGCACTGCCTCCAGAAATAACAGGATCGCGTCGGTGCCCGGATCATCAACCAGCACGTCGAGAAGCTCACCGACACTGACGTCGCATTCGTTGCCGATGGAGATCAGGCTGGAAAAACCGACGCCGCGCGCCTGGCCGCGCGACATCATGGTGCCGATGACCGAGCCGCTTTGCGAGATCACCCCAAACCGCCCGGCGGGTAGATCGGGGATCTCCAGGAACGCATTGATGGTTAAGGTCATGCGCGTCCGCGTATTTATGACCCCCATGGAGTTCGGGCCGATCAGGCGCACCCCGCCGTCCCGGGCAATGTCGACAATTTGTTGCTGCAGCGCCGCGCCGTCCGGGCCGGCTTCGCCAAACCCGTCCGTATAGATGGTCGCCACCGGCACCCGGGCGGCGGCGCAATCGGCGATAACGTTCGGCACATGCGCCGCCGGCACCATGATGAAGGCGTGATCGATGGGGCCCGGGGCATCAGCCAGGCGCGGATAGGCCGCCGCGCCCTGCACCTCGTCGCGGTTCGGATTGATCGGGATCACCCGCCCGCCATAGCCATGCGCTTTCAAGAACCGCTGCGGCCGGCCGGTGTTCTTGGCCGGGTCCGTGGAGGCGCCGACCAGGGCTACCGTATCGGCGTGCAAAAGTGCCTTTGCAAGATTTGAAAGCGTCATCACGCAGGGCTGCTTAGGCCCGCTCCACCTTGACGGAAAAAATATAACCGGCGTTGCGGACGGTCTTAATCAAGTTTGGTTTTTGCGCATCCGGTTCAATCTTTTTACGCAGCCGGGCGATCTGTACGTCAACGCTGCGGTCGAAGGCCGGGGTGTCCATGCCGTGGGTATAATCCAATAACTGATCACGGCTGAGAACCCGATTGGGGTGCTCGGCGAAGGCCCGCAGCAAGCTGAATTCGCCGCTTGATAGATTGACCGGTTGGCTGTCCGGACCGGTCAGCGATCGCACCAGGACATCCAATTCCCAGCCCTCGAACTTGTAGACACCGCTGACGTCGCTCGGCGCCGTCGGCAGGGGGCCATCCAGACGTCGCAGTACGCTGCGGACGCGGGCCAGAAGCTCCCGCGGCTCAAAGGGCTTGCCCAGATAGTCGTCAGCTCCAATCTCCAGGCCAATGATTTTTTCTGTCGTTTCGCCACGGCCGGAGATAATGATGACGCCAGCATCGCCATGTTCCTTCAAGGCGCGGGTCACGGTCAGGCCATCGACCCCCGGCAGCCCCAGATCAAGAACGACAAGATCAACTTGTTCGGCCATGGCCCGTTCAACGACGCCGTCGCCCGTGCCCATAGTCAGGACTTCATATCCGGCATCGCTAAGCAGCATGGAAACCAATTCTTGAATTTCCGGTTCGTCATCGACAACCAGTATTTTCTTGTTCATTTCGGCCACGAATACAGGTTCCCTGCCGGTACGGTGTTTGGCGCGTGTTCAAGATTATTGTTATTGAACCGACCGTGTATCGAAACATTTTGAAATATTTGGTCATATTTTGAAACTGCTAATCTGACTTACCGTGGCACATCCGACGGTTAAACTGACGTAACGACCTGGAGAGCAATTCCCTGGAGGGCAATTCCATGGCTGGGCGGCACGCATGAACGACACTGACGGACATGACCGCGTTCAGCATTTGCGCGGACAATTCCGGCGCCATCTTTGGCTAACCGCATCCATTCTTGTGGGCGTCGCCGTGGCTGCGGTGACTGTCGGTTTGGAAATGGGGCTGGCGCCGTGGGTCTCCGGCGGTGTGGCCGTGTTTGCGGGCGTGGCAATCATGACGTACATGGCGCAGGGGATGGCCGAGAAGACCATCGATGCGTCGCTCGCCGTGACGGCGGCCGCTTTGTCGGAAAGCGAGGAACGCTACCGGCAGTTTTCCGAAGCCGCTTCCGATTGGCTATGGGAAATGGATGCGGAGCTTCGGTTCGTCTACGCCTCGGCGCGATATTATGAGCTATCCGGTCTTTCGGAGGCGCAGTTCGTCGGCCGACAGCATACGGACATTGCCGAAATTGATCCGGACAATCGCGAAGTCAGTGAATTTGTCAGCCAATTGGAAAATCATCAGCCGTTCCGGAATTTTATCTATTCCGAACCCAGTCATGATGCCAAGCTCGGCTGGTTCCGGCTTCGGGGCACACCGATTTTTGATGCCGGCGGCGAATTCCAGGGTTATCGCGGCACCGGAACCGACATCACCGCCGAGGTTCGGGCCCGCGAGGAGGCGGTGGAATCGACAACGCGCTTTCTGGAAGCTATCGAAAACGTCTCTGACGGCATCGCGTTTTGGGATGCCAACGATAACTTTGTCCTTTGTAACCGCCGGTTTCGGGATCAGGCCGGCCAGGCGTCAACGACTCTGGTCCGGGGAACCAGTTACGAAACCTATCTCCGAAGCATCATGCAGATGGTCGTCCCGCCGATTGCGGCGGGACGGCGCGAGGCCTGGATTGTCCGGCGGATCGACGAACACCGGAATCCGCCGAACGCCGTGGAGGTCAATCGTGAGGGCCGGTGGCTGCTCATCCGCGATGACCGATCACCGGACGGCAGCATCGTGACGGTCACTACAGATATTACAGGCGTGAAGCGGCGCGAGCAGGAATTGCAGCAGGTCATCGATACGGTGCCCATGCTGCTGGGTTACGTCGACAAATCGGGAAGCTATCAGTTGATCAATCGGACCTTTGCCGAATGGTTTGATATTGATCGCGATGATATCCGGGGCCGTCCGTTGGCCGATGTCCATGACCACCGGCTGTTCGAACTTCTTTCGCCCTATGTTGAGAGAGCGTTGGCCGGCGAAGAGGTTCGCTTTGAAGCCAGCATCCCCTATGCCGGGCCGGGGAAAATTCCCGGTTACCGGGGCAATCGGCAGGTCGAGGTTATCTACACACCGGATAATTTGGGTGATGGCCGCATCGGCGGATGCTTTTTTGCCGCCAACGACGTCACCGAGCGCATGTTGGCGGCGGCCCAATTGCACCAGTCGCAGAAGATGGAGGCCATCGGTCAGCTCACCGGCGGCGTGGCGCACGATTTTAACAATCTGTTGGCGATCATCGTCGGCAGTCTGGCCATGCTGGAAGACCGCATCGACGGCGAACGCGAAAATAAGCTGGTGGGTTCGGCGTTGCGATCGGCCCGGCGCGGCGGCGAACTGACGCAGCGCCTTTTGGCTTTTGGGCGGCGCCAGACATTGCAGACGGAAATCGCCGACGTCAATGAACTGGTCGAAGCGATGACCGATATGCTGCAGCGCACTTTGGGCATCAGCGTCGAGATCGAGGTCCGGCTGGGGACTGATGTTTGGACCTTGGACGTCGACCGGGGGCAGTTGGAAAATGCGCTGCTCAATCTGGCAATTAATGCCCGTGACGCGATGCCGGATGGCGGCCGGCTGATCATCGAAACGGACAATATTCTGCTCGACCAGGCCTATACGGAGGCGGTCGATGACCTGCATCCCGGCAGCTTCATCATGATCGCCGTCAGCGACAACGGCAAAGGCATGTCGATGGATGTCCGAGAGCGTGCCGTTGAGCCGTTTTTCACGACCAAGGAAACGGGACAAGGCAGCGGTCTTGGCCTGAGTATGATCTATGGATTCACCAAACAATCCGGCGGTCACATGCGCATATACAGCGAACCCGGCCAGGGCACGGTTGTGCGCCTCTATCTGCCCGCGTCGGAGGCCGAGAAAACCGAGACGGAGCGTACGGTGAGCACCATCGACCGCCAGAAAAGCCGCGGTGAGCGGATACTTGTCATTGAAGATGATGAAGACGTGCGGGTGACAACAACGGGGCTGCTTAAACGCATGGGGTATCGCGTTATCGAGGCGGAGACCGGCCGTCAGGCCATCGATCTGACGGAGGCCGGCGAGGCGTTCGATATGGTGTTTTCCGATGTCTTCTTGAAGGGCGGTATGAACGGGCCCGATGCGGTTCAGGAAATCAAGCGCCTGCGGCCTGAGGTTCCGGTGCTGTTTACCTCCGGCTACAGTGCCGATCATCTGACCGAGAACGGGTCGCTTGGCGAAAACGTGCAAATGCTGGCCAAACCGTTTGAGTTGGCAGAACTGGCGGCACGGCTGCGTGAATGCCTCGATGAGGCGGCAGGGGCCGGCGGCGGCTCGTCAAGCGCGTCATCGGATTTCGAGACATCCGGCCTGCCGGCCTGACGAATTCCATAATCTCTGCTTGGCGCTTCCGGGCTGCTTGTTTAAGACTCTGTCTGTGCTGCAATGCACAATTCAGTTTTCTTCCTCTTTATCGCGCTCGGAGTTTCCCTAAATGGCTTACGAAAACATCCTCGTTGAGACCCAAGACAACGTTGGCATTATCACCCTCAATCGCCCACACGCCCTGAACGCGCTTTGCGCCGACCTGATCCGCGAATTGGCCGAGGTCCTGGATGGGTTCGAGCAAGACCCGGGGATCGGATGCATCGTCGTCACCGGGTCGGAAAAAGCCTTTGCCGCCGGCGCCGACATCAAGGAGATGCAGAGTTTCAACTACATGGACGTCTATCAGCGCGACTTTATCACCGACGGCTGGGAACGTCTGTCCCAATGCCGCAAGCCGACGATCGCCGCGGTCGCCGGGTTCGCCTTGGGCGGCGGGTGCGAAATCGCCATGATGTGTGACATGATCATCGCCGCCGACACGGCGAAGTTCGGCCAACCGGAGATTAAACTGGGTACCCTGCCGGGGGCTGGTGGCACGCAACGCCTGACCCGCGCCATCGGCAAGGCGAAAGCCATGGACCTTTGCCTGACGGGCCGCATGATGGATGCCGAAGAGGCCGAGCGCGCCGGGCTGGTGGCGCGCATCGTCGCGGCCGACAAATTGATGGATGAGGCGATGAATGCCGCCAAGACCATCGCCGGTATGTCGCACCCGGCGACCATGATTGCCAAGGAAGCGGTGAACCGTGCCTTTGAAACCACCCTCGCCGAAGGCATCCGGTTCGAACGCCGTCTGTTCCATTCGACATTCGCCATGGACGACCAGAAGGAAGGCATGGCAGCCTTTGCGGAGAAACGGAAAGCCGAGTGGACCCACAGTTAGACCGTTTATCAGGAGGAGACTTTATGAAACGCTTTGCCTCAATCGCCGCCGCATTGCTGCTGACGGCCCAAATTTCACCGGCGGCGGCGCAGTTCAATCCGCTCTCCATCATCAAGGGCGCCGTGGAAGCCGCCGTCGAGGACCGCAGCGCCGACGACATCGCCACGGATGCGCGTATCAAGACGGAGATCACCGCCGAGGTCCTGGACAAAATGGCCGGCGAGGTAATTTCCATCAGCGCCGACGTCTATGAACAGGACGTGATGCTGACCGGTGTGGTCGACGACGCCAAGAAGAAGGCGCGGGCGGCATCGCTTGCCGGCACGGTTAACGGCGTGAAGAAACTCTATAATGAGATCCGGGTCATCAAGCCCGTCGACAAGAAGAAAGGTGCCGTTGAGGGGTTCGTTGACGACACGGTCATTGATCAGAAAATCAACGCACTCTTGTTGGATGCGTCCGGCGTCAGTGTCACCAATTATCGCTGGCGCGCCGTGCAGGGCCACGTCTACCTGTTCGGCCGCGCCTTGAGCGGCGCCGAGCGTGACAAGGCCGTGCAGGTCGTCAAAGGCATCAAGAACGTTTTGTCAGTGACCAACCGGGCTAAAGTACGGCCGAAATCCTGAAGCCGCTCAATCCCGCGTCGGGGGGATGGTTCTGGCAAGGCAGCGGACGGGTTTTCGGTGTTCCGTCAGAACCGCCCGTCCAACTTCCGTGAACCCCGCTTTTAGGTGGAAAGTATCTGAGCCCGGGCGTGGTCATTATTGAGGCCGAGCAGCGAATTCTGAATTGCCGGATCCAGCTTTGAGATGTCGATAATCTGAGATGTGGCCATGCGTTGTCGTCCTTAGAGGCCTCTGGACTGGCACTGTCAACGCTTGCGCAATCTTATTGGCCACCTGGCCGTGCTTCTTCCTCAGTTGAGCGATAGCGGTGTTGCAGGGCGACGGTGACGCCCTTGATGCGGGGCAGTATCCAGAGAACCAGGACCGTTACCAGGGGCCCGGAAAGGACGGCGTGGACCCAAAGCGCGGGCTGCCAAGCCAGTTCCACATAAAGCGCGAAACCAACGGCAAGAGCGCCGATCAGCAACATGGCGGGGACGACGGGGCCATCGCCGACGTCGTGTCCGGTCAGGCCCAACCCGCACCGTGGACAGGCGTCGGCAATCTTCAGATAGGCGGCGAAAATTCGCCCGGCGCCACATCGCGGGCAGCGGCCTTTCATGCCAAGGCGGACCAATTCCCCGGTGGTTCGTTCGGGGAATTCCTCCGCCTCAGACATGGACAATATCGAAAAGAGGTCGTCTTACGAGGCCGGCACGTACCCGGCTCCACCCCACCAGTAGACGCAGACGAACAGGAACAGCCAGACCACGTCAACGAAATGCCAATACCAGGCAGCCGCCTCGAAGCCGATGTGCGTATCCGCCGTGAAGTGGCCTTTCTGGGTCCGGAAATAGCAGACCAGCAAGAACAGTGTGCCGACAATGACGTGGAAACCGTGAAAGCCTGTCGCCAGATAGAAGGTCGACGAATAGATGCCGTCCGTGAAGCCGAAGCTGGCGTGGACGTATTCGTAGGCCTGCAGGCTGGTGAAGGCGAGGCCCAGAACCACCGTGTAGGCCAACCAGCGGCCGCACCCGGCGCGGTCGCCATGTTGTATTTTGTGGTGGGCGACCGTCACCGTGGCGCCCGAGGTCAGCAGGATCAAGGTATTCAGGAACGGTATCCCGAAGGCTTCGAACGGCACCACGCCGGCCGGCGGCCACATGTCGTGCGCCGTGCGGCTGATCATCGGCACGGTGGCGTCAAAATAGGCCCAGAAGAAGGCGAAGAAGAACATCACCTCGGATGTGATGAACAACACCATGCCGACCCTGAGGCCATGTTTGACCGTACCCGTGTGGGCAACCCCGTCTTCGGCCTCGGTTATTACATCACGCCACCAGGCAAACATGACATAGAGCATCAGGGCGGTGAACCCCAGGAATGGGAAAATGGTGCCGCCCTGCATATACAGAATACCCATTATCGCCATGCCAAGGCCCGCAACCGAGCCGACGAACGGCCACTTCGAGGGGCTGACGAGATGGTAGGGGTGGTTGCTTTCCGAGCTAGCCATGAAGGGTCTCCATTACATTCGCTAACGAATTAGCCTTTTATGCGTTTCTTGGTCATCGTCGCCGCGTCTGCTGATTTTTCATCAGGTTCGGCGGGATAAAACGTGTAAGACAGGGTGATGGTGGTGACGTCTTTAGTATTCGGGTCGTTATAAATTTCAGGATCAACGAAGAACTCAACCGGCATGTCCATGACCTGGCCCGGCGTCAGCGTCTGTTCGGTAAAACAGAAACAATCGATCTTCGAAAAATATTGCCCGACCTTGACCGGCGTGACGTTGAACAGGGCCGTGCCCGTCAATGCCTCACGGCTAAGATTTTTCGCCTCATAAAACACCAAGGTCGGCTCACCTAGGCGCACGGTGATCTCCGGCAATACCGGTTTGAAGCGCCACGGCAGTTGCGGATTGGTATTGGCATCAAACCGGACGGAAATCTTGCGCTCAGATATGGTCGCCGGCGCCGCGGTTGCCACCTTCGGCACGCCGCCATAACCAGTGACCTGACAGAACAATTGGTAAAGCGGCACCGAGGCATAAGCCAACGCGACCATGCCGACGACCAGGCCGCCAAGGGCCAGGGCCGTCCGTCGGTTGCGTGTGGCGCGGTTTTGCATGGTCCGGTCCGGTTTCCCGAAAATACCGATTTATTCCGCCGGCGCCTTGCCGGTCATGTCGGGCAGCACTTCGTGGGTGTGCCACGGTGCCGGCGAGGCGACGGTCCATTCCAGCGTCGTCGCGCCTTCACCCCATTCGTTGTCGGCGACTTTCGGGCCTGAGAAAGTACGCCAGACGACGATGAAGAACAGCAACGTGCCGACGGCGGTGATCAGGGCGCCGATGGAACTGACATAGTTCCAGCCTTCATAGGGCGCCGGATAATCCGGGATACGCCGCGGCATGCCGGCGAAACCGGAGAAGTGCTGCGGGAAGAACAAGACGTTGACGCCGATGAAGAACACCCAGAACTGAAGCTTCGCCAAGCCACGCGGATACTGGTGGCCGGTCATCTTGCCGATCCAGTAGAAATAGCCGGAGAACATGGCCAGGATGGCCGCGATGGCCATTACGTAATGGAAGTGGGCGACGACGAAATAGGTGTCGTGGAAGACCACGTCAGCGCTGGAGTTGGCCAAGGTGATGCCGGTGACTCCACCGACCACGAACAAGAAGATGAAGCCGAAGGCGTACAGCATGGGCACCTCGAACTTGATCGAACCGCCCCACATGGTCGCCAGCCAACTGAAGATTTTCACCCCTGTGGGCACCGCGATAACCATGGTTGCCGCCGTGAAATAGGCCCGCGTATCGACATCGAAGCCGATGGTGAACATATGGTGAGCCCAGACGACAAAGCCGACGACGCCGATCGCCGACATGGCATAGGCCATGCCCAGATAACCGAACACGGGCTTTTTCGAGAAAGTTGAGACCACCTGGCTGATAATGCCGAAGGCTGGAATGATGATGATGTAGACTTCCGGATGGCCGAAGAACCAGAACAGGTGCTGCCACAGGACCGGATCGCCGCCGGAGCCCGGAATGAAGAAGGTGGTGCCGAAATTCCGGTCGGTCAGTAGCATGGTCAGCGCGCCGGCCAATACGGGCAGGGCCAGCAATAGCAGGAAGGCGGTGATCATAATCGCCCAGACGAACAGCGGCATACGGTGAATAGTCATGCCCGGAGCGCGCATGTTGAAGATGGTGACAATGAAGTTGATGGCGCCGAGGATCGATGACGCGCCGGCCAGGTGCAGCGACAGAATGCCGAAATCAACCGAGGGTCCGGGTTGGTATTCGGCGCTCGACAGCGGCGGATAGACGGTCCAGCCGGTGCCCGGGCCGTCGCCGATGACGGCGGAAAGCACCAGCATGATCAGGCCCGCGGCCAACAGCCAGAAACTGATGTTGTTCATCCGCGGAAAGGCCATGTCAGGCGCGCCGATCATCAATGGCACAAACCAGTTGCCGAAGCCGCCGATCATCGCCGGCATGACGACGAAAAAGACCATCAGGAAGCCGTGCGCCGTCACCAGCACGTTGTAGAACTGGAAGTCATGGATGTACTGGATGCCGGGTTCGGCCAATTCCAGGCGGATATACCACGACATGGCACCGCCAATAATCGCCGCAATGAAGGCGACGAGGATATAAAGCGTGCCAATATCCTTGTGGTTGGTGGAACAGAACCACCGGGTGAAAAAGCCCGGCATGTGATGGTCATGTTCGTCGTGGTGGGCGTCCGCTGTGTTGGCCATGTTCAAACCCTCTTGATAAATTCTTGATGACTGTCCGAATGCCGGGCGCTATTTGGCCGCGGCGGTTTGCGCCAGGCGCAGGGGACCGTCTTGATCTTTGTTTGTATCGTCGCTGGCGAATTCTTCTTTCGCCTTGGCGATCCACTTGGCGAACTCTGCCTTGGGCAAGGCCTTGATGTGGATCGGCATGAACCCGTGGTTGACGCCGCACAATTCCGAACACATGCCGTAATAGTCGCCGGGCGCATTGATATGCGTCCAGGTCTCGTTAACCCGGCCCGGTGTGTTATCGACTTTCAACGCCAACGATGGCACAGCCCAGTTATGGATAACGTCATTTGAGCTTTGCAGGATACGAATGTTCGTGTTGGCCGGCAGGACGACCGGATTATCGACGGTCAACAGGCGTGGTTGACCGGGCTTCAATTCTTCATCGGGTACGATAACGCTGTCAAAAGTCAAACCGTCCAGATCAGGGTATTCATAGGTCCAATACCACTGGTTGCCGATCACCTTGATGGTCATTTCCGCGTCGGTGGTCTTGTCGGCGTAGTAGAGCAGCTTCAAAGATGGGATGGCGATGCCAACAAGGATAAGGATGGGCAGGCCGGTCCAAACGACTTCCAAAAGCGTGTTGTGGGTGGTTTTCGTCGGCGTCGGATTGGCTTTGGCGTTAAACTTGATGACGATGTAGGTCATGATGCCAAGCACGAACAGCGTGATGAGGCCCTCGATCCAGAGCAACAAAACGTTAAAGTCATAGACCTGCTCGGCGACCGGCGACATGGGGTTTTGGAACCACAATTGCCAGGGTTTCGATCTCATTTCGACCGTTTCGGCCAGTGCCAAATCGGTGGTCATCAACAATCCGATGGCCATCACCGGGATCATGGCGAACAGTCTTTTCAGCATACTTTCCATCCGTTTTTTCAGCGGCCCGGAAACGTTCGGACCATCTAACCAAAATCAATGCCGTGACCGGGAAAATCCGATCAGATGTGGTCTTTGTATCCGCAGTGACGCGGACACGCAAGCCTCGGCGCGTGCCTAGTCAGCACATTGGAATCACACTAATTCTTATTTCAAAGATATCAGATTCGGCGCCTATTAAACATAGATTTCCGCATCGTTTATATTGAGTCTGCGGCGCTGAGGGACTAAGTACCCGAAGCAACCGCAGGAAATGGAAAACATGGCTGACGACGAAAACCAAAAGACCGGCGTGGGACGCAAGAACCTGCTTCTCGGCGCTTTGCTCGCCTTGGCGGCGCTCGCCATGTACGTGGGTATATTCTTCAAGATGTCCTGACGGGGGCATCGAATACATTTTCATGCTGCAAGTTCAGGATCTCACCCACGTTATCGCCGGCCTCAATGGTCTCTCCGTGGCCTGTCTGCTGGCCGGATTTGCATTCATCCGACGCGGCGAACGTGACCGCCATCGGGCCTGCATGTTGGCGGCTGTCGCTATCTCGGCGCTGTTTCTTGTCGTCTACGTGATCTACAAAGCCAATTCGGGATTCGCCAAGTTCGGCGGCGAGGGTTGGGTGCGGCCGGTTTATTTCTCCATTTTGGCGGCCCACGTGGTCGGTGCCATCGCGATCACGCCGTTAGTTCCGTGGACGCTCTATCGGGCGCTCAAGGGGCGGTTCGACAGCCACAAAAAACTTGCCCGCTGGACTTGGCCGCTTTGGGTTTATGTCGGCATTTCCGGCGTTGTCATCTACGTCATGGCCATCCATCTGTATCCCCATGTGCCTGGATAGCCGACCATGAACGCGTTTCAGCCCGCCCAAACGCAACGATGGAACCTCTACGCCGGGTTCGGCGAGGCGATGAAATCCCCGACCGCGCGGGCCGAATTGCGTGGTTGGTGCGGGCTTGGATTGTTGTCCCTGGCCATTGCCGGCGTGTTTGCTTTGCTTTTGGTGATGGCGCGAGTGCCGAAGGTCAATGACCTGTTTCCCTGGCCGGTCGCCTTCTTCGATAAGGGCCTGGTGATCCACGTGATTTTCTCATTTGTCGTTTGGTTCCTGAGCATCCTGGGGGCTTTGCTGAGCATCGCCGCCGCCCGTATCAGCGAGGGCCGGCCGCGAGGTGCGGCCATGGGCCGGGCGGCGCTGTGGGTGGGCTATGTCTCGTTCCCGCTGATCTTCGTGCCGGCATTTTTGGATCGTGGTGATGCCAGCCTGAACAACTATGTGCCGGTAATCATCGACGGCATTTATTATGCCGGGCTTGGGTTGTTGGCGCTCGCGCTGTTGCTGGCCTGCTTGCGTTTCCTGGCCCTGATACCCGCCCGCACCGGTCCCATGGAGCCTGTCGCCGTCGCCGGCGTTGCCGGCGCGATCCTCTATATTCTGTCGCTTATCTGTTTTGGCATCGCCTGGTCGCAGCTCGCCGGTGACAACATCGATGGTGACTTCAACGAGAACCTGTTCTGGGGCGGCGGACATATCTTGCAGTTCCTGAACGTCTCGATGATGCTCATCGGCTGGTACATTCTTGGTGGATTATCATTGCAGCGTCCGGCGATCCGGCCGCAGATGGCGACCCTTATCCAGGCGCTGTTGTTGGCGGCGGCACTGCTCGGGCCGCTGTTCTACGTCTTGTATGCTCCGTTCTCCTATGAACAGCGCATCGCGTTCACCAATCTGCAGTACCTTCTGGCACCGCCGACTTTGGCCGCCGCGCTGTTTTTCATGGCGACGCTTCGCCAACACGCGGCGGTGGAGCCCCTGCCGCGCGGCCATCTGGGTTTCAAGTGTCTTTGGTTGTCGTTGATAGTGTTCGGCGTCGGCGGGGTGTTGGGGCTGTTCGTTGACGGCGCCGATACGCGCACGCCGGCGCACTATCACGGCGTCATCGGCGGCGCCAATCTGGTGTTCATGGGTTTGATGTTCTGCTTCTTTCTGCCGCTGATGGACCGTGCCGTCACTATCGGCCGGGCGACGACGGCGCTCATCCACATGTACGCCTGGGGGCAAATCCTGTTCAGTCTCGGCCTGTTTGTCGCCGGTGGCCACGGCGCACCGCGCAAGACCGCGGGCGGCGCCCAAGGCCTGGAAGCCATGAGCGCCAAGGCCGGGCTCTATGTCTACGGCGTCGGGTCGCTGATTACGGTGATCGGCGGCATCATGTTTATCTGGATATGTTCCAAGGCACTGCTGCGTCGTACCTGACCGGCGTCAAGAATGCTGGCGTCGGGCCCATGGTTTCCGTATAAAGCAATTTAACCGGATATTGTGAACGGGGTTCCGGGTGCCAGAAAACCTGACCGAGACACACGACACCGACAGCGGTGAAGCGCCGGAGCATCGTTTCCGATTGCACGACTACGCCATCTTGCTGAAACCGCGGGTGATGTCGTTAGTTGTCTTCACGGCAGCCTGCGGTTTGATCCTGGCGCCCGGCGCTGTTCCGTTTAATACAGCCTTGATTGCGGTGATCTGCATTGCTGCCGGCGCCGGCGCGTCCGGGGCCATCAACATGTGGTACGACCAAGACATTGACCGCCTGATGCGCCGCACCCAGAACCGCCCGATCCCGGCTGGCCGCATGCACCCCAAAGAGGCCCTGGTGTTCGGCACCGTGCTGTCCGTGGGTTCCGTGGTCACCATGGTTCTGTTCGTCAATGCGGCCGCCGCGACCCTGCTGGCCGTGACCATCCTTTATTACGTCTTCATCTATACGATCTGGCTGAAACGCCGGACTCCACAGAATATTGTCATCGGCGGCGCGTCCGGGGCCTTCCCGCCGATGATCGGCTGGGCCGCCGTGACCGGTGATATCGGCCTCGGTGCCATTGCCATGTTCTCGATCATCTTCTTTTGGACGCCGCCGCATTCGTGGGCGCTGGCCCTGTTCCGGCGCGGCGATTATGAGGCCGCCGACGTGCCGATGATGCCCGTCGTTGCCGGCGAGCGCGAGACCAAGCGGCAGATTCTTGTCTACACGGTTTTCCTCATCGCCGCGACCTTGTCGCCTGTCCTTATCGGCATGTCGGGTGCCGTCTACGGGGTTGTCGCGGCGGGCTTGGGCATTGAATTTTGGCGCCGCTGCTGGCGCGTCTGGCAGGACGATGAGGCGAAAGAACAAACAGCAAAACCGCTGTTCCTGTTCTCGATCTTCTATCTGTTCATGATCTTCGTGGCGCTGCTGGTCGACCGGGTGTTGTTCATCTCCGTCCTTTAGACCGAGACGCACCCCGTCGGCATTAATGAACGGTTGGGCCTTCCAACCTGTGGCAGATCGAAAACACCGTTTCCAGATGTGCCAGACGCAGCTTTTTCATGATGTCATCGCCAACCCGGTGCAGATGCACCTGCCATCCGTTCTGACGTGCCAGCTGCGCGACCTCCACCAGGATCGCCAACCCCGCACTGTCGACCCATTCGACGTCGCCCAGGTCAATGTGTAGCGCGGTGCCATCACCTTGCAGACTACCAAGTAGATGGCGGCGCGCCTCGGGCACGGTTCGCCGGTCCATATTGCCGCTTAAGTGAATGATCGCCATGACTTCGTACCTCCACGATCAGCCTATGACAGGCTGATACGGCGGTCAGTGACGACAATCACAGGTCATGCGGATGGATGGGTATTGACTATGGCCGGGCGCCGGCGCGCACCAATATGGCGATCATTGTCTTGTAACCCCGCTGGCGGGCCAGACCCAAGGGCGTCGTGCCGGTGCCGTCGGCCAGGTTGACATCGGCACCGGCCTCGACCAGGGCCTTCAAGGTCGCCACATGATTGGCCCCGCCGTCACCCAGGACAATGCTTTCAATCAATGCCGTCCAGTTCAGATTGTTGACGTGATCCAGCGGCGCTTTGCCGGCGATCAAATTCACGACCACCTCAACATGGCCCAGATGCGCCGCCGCGATCAGGGCCGTGCCCTCATAGGGGCTGGTGATCAACGTCGCATCGGCGCCCAAGGTGATGGCCAGCTTGATCATTGCCGGGTCGTCCTCGACGGCGGAAATGGTCAGCACGTCGTAGTGCTGGTGATCAAGCAGATTGAGATCGCCGCCGCCTTTGACCAAGGCGCGGACGGCGTCTTGGTTGCGCTGATAGGCGGCGACCATCAGCGGTGTGCGGCCGTTGCCGTCGCGGCCGTTGACGTTGGCACCGGACAGGATGAGTTTCGAAATGGCGGCCAAATCGCCCTTGGCCGCCGCCGCATGCAGCCCAGTGTAGGCTTTCAATTCAGCGCTATTTGGCGGGGTTTGGGCCGTTGCGCCGCCGGGACCGTTCACGAACAGTCCGAAAATTCCGAACAACAATATCAGACGTATCAAGGTCATGCCGGCTCCGGTGCCGCGGCTGCGGTCCATTCATCCCGGGCCTGGCGTTGGATTTCCCAGGCGCCGCGCAGAAACAGCATGGCCATGGCGGCGGCGACGATCAAGTCGGGCCAAGGCGAGGCCAGCCAGGCGACCGCACCGGCGGCGCCGATCACCGCGACATTGCCGATGGCGTCGTTGCGGCTGCAAATCCAAACCGAGCGGACATTCGCATCGCCGTCGCGGAACCGAAACAGCAGCCAGGCACTGGCAACGTTGGCGGCCAGCGCCAATCCGGCGATGCCGCCCATGGTCAGCGGCTCGGGCATGCCCAGCACCATGGTTCGGTAAAGCGTTGCGCCAAATACCCAAATCCCAAAGGCCCCAAGGCTCAAGGCCTTAAACAAGGCCGCCCCGGCCCGCCAACGCACGGTCCGTCCAATCACCAAAAGGCTCAGGCCGTAGGTGACCGAATCGCCCAGAAAATCCAAGGCGTCAGCCTGCAAGGCCATGGATTTCGCAAAAAAACCGGCACCCGTCTCAACCGCGAACATGGTCGCGTTGATCGCAATGACAATCCAAAGCACGCGCTTATAGGCCCTGGACGTGCCGTCGAAGACAGTCGGTTCGCTGCAGCACGTCGCACTCATGGCGGCCCCGCACGGGTTGTTGGATAAAATTAATTATGTCATTTTAATACCTCTAGTTACTATAGGTTCAAGGAAAATCACTATGCCGCCGGCAAATTTCACGATCGGCCACCTGGCCCGCGAGACGGGCACCAAGGTGCCGACGATCCGCTATTACGAAAAGATCGGCCTGATGCCTCAGCCGTTCCGCTCGGCAGGAAACCAGCGGCTCTATGGGGTTGAACACGTGGATCGGCTGGCCTTCGTCCGCCATAGCCGGGATCTGGGTTTCGGTCTTGATGCGATCCGCGAACTGCTGTCGCTGATCGATCTGCCGGAGCATTCGTGCGAACGCGCCGACGCCATCGCCCAGGCGCACCTGCGCGAGGTGGAAACCCGCATCGTCCGGCTGCAAGCCCTGAAAAAGGAGCTGACCCGGATGCTTGATCACCAGCACGATGGCCGGGTTGCCGATTGCCGGGTGATTGAGGTCCTGGCCGATCATCGCCACTGTCTGGCGCCCGACCATCGGCATATCGACGGATCGGTGCGGACGCCCTATATGAAGGGCTGAACATTGACCGAGGCTTCGCCTATGACCAATACCGCCTACGCCGAGCTTGAAACCCGTTACCGCCGCATTGCCCTGCTGGGCGAGGCAGCGGCGGTGTTGCATTGGGATTCGGCAGCGATCATGCCGTCCGGCGCGGCGGCCGGGCGGGCCGAGCAACTGGCGGAAATGAAGGCGGTGGTCCACGGTCTGAAAACGGCACCGGCGGTTGGTGAGTTGATTGGTGATGCCGAGGTCGAAGTTGGCCGGCTGGACGACTGGCAGCGCGCCAACCTTCACGAAATATCGCGCCAATGGACGAAGGCGACGGCCGTGCCGGAAGATCTGGTGGTCGCCCTGTCGCGCGCCTGTTCGGCCTGTGAGACGGTCTGGCGCCGGGCCAGGCCGGATGCCGACTTCAAGGCGGTCATGCCATTGCTGCAGGAAGTGTTGGACCGAACACGTGAGGTCGGTCAGGCGAAAGCCGAGGCCCTGGGCCTGTCGCTTTACGATGCGCTGTTGGATGATTACGAACCCGGCGGGCGCAGCGCCGAAATCGACAAGGTGTTTGACGGCCTACGCGCCTTCCTGCCGGATTTCCTGAGCCAAGTCCTGGAGGTCCAGGCGGCGCGGCCGGCGCCGATCTTGCCGCAAGGTCCATTTCCCGTGGATGTGCAAAAGGCGCTGGGCGAAAAGTTCATGACGGCGCTTGGTTTTGATTTCGATCACGGGCGTTTGGACGTCAGCCTGCATCCCTTCTGCGGCGGCACGCCCGACGATGTCAGGATCACGACGCGCTATGACGAGGATGATTTCACGTCGAGCCTCATGGGCGTCCTGCATGAGACCGGCCATGCGCTATACGAACGCGGCCTGCCGTCGGACTGGCGGCGCCAGCCGGTTGGTTATGCGCTGGGCATGAGCATCCATGAAAGCCAGTCCTTACTGATTGAGATGCAGGTCTGCCGGTCGCGGACATTCATCCAATGGGCGGCGGCGATTATGCGCGATGCCTTCGGCGGCACCGGGCCGGCGTGGGCGGAGGAAAACCTCTATCGTCTCTATACCAAGGTGAAGCCTGACTTCATTCGGGTTGATGCGGACGAGGTCACCTATCCCGCCCACGTCATCCTGCGTTACAATTTGGAGCGCGCCATGCTGGACGGCGATCTGGCGCTGGCCGATCTGCCGGCCGCCTGGAACGACGGCATGAAAGAGTTATTGGGCATCGTGCCGCCCAGTGACCGGGAAGGCTGTTTGCAGGATGTTCATTGGTACGATGGCGCCTGGGGGTATTTCCCGACTTATACCCTGGGCGCCATGAGCGCGGCGCAAATATTTGCGGCGGCCAAGAACGCCAATGCGGCGATTGAAGTAGGCATATCGACGGGCGACTTCGCACCGCTAATGTCGTGGTTACAAGCCAACGTGCATGGCAAAGGCCGTTTGCTTTCGGCGCCGGCCCTGCTCAGCCAGGCCACCGGCAGACCGTTATCGGCGGACGTGTTCCGCGATCACTTGCAGGTACGTTATCTTGCGTAAATCGACACCGGCGCGTGATCAGGATTAATCATCCCAGATAATGTGGCGGCGCTCGTTGCTCATCGGCCGGTTGTAGGTGTATTCCTCGCCGGTGACGATCATGATGCCCATGATATGGCCCTTGCCGTCGCCATCTGACCGAAGCGGCAGCAGCAACCGGGAATAGACGTAAAATCGATCATCGTCGGCGTTCAAATCACCGGCGTAAAGGACGGCCCGGCCGCGTTCCATGGCGCCGTCGTAGAGCGGCAGCACGGACGCCGTGAAACCAACCGAAATGAAATCGTCCATATAGTGGCCGGTGGTCTCGGCGCCGAAGTGCTCAACGATCTGCGTGCCGTTGTAAATGCCGAAGTACCGGCCTTCATCGGTGACGTCATAGAAAACCAGATGGGGCCAGATGGCGTGCGGCAGTTCCTGGATCGGCAGATCACTCTTCAATGGGGGCAGGTCGCCGTGACACTTGGCGTGCCATAATCCATAGAGTTCCCGAATCAAGGGTTCCGTAATTTTCGAATCTAGCGATGGCATGTCCCGTTTAGCATCCCTTTTCGGTCAATATCTCGGTCGAATTTTCTTCCGGCTTGGAAACGTTAGCTTCCGGGCATCGTAAGGCGCAAGACGTTTGCATATGGACGCTAGAATTTGGCCCGCCACTCGGTTGCCACAAGGGATCAGGCCAGTTACCTCTATGTTGTTCGTGAAATATATTGCGAGGACACCTGATGCCAATCCGTGCCGCTGCCGTCGGCTCTGAAACCGCCGCTTATGCTTTTGAAGCCTCGAAACGCCGTTGTCTGGCTTATGCGGCGGCGCTGGGTGAAACCGCGGACGTCTATTTCAATGACGCCCGGCCCTGCGGCATCGTCGCGCCACCGGCCATGGTGGTCTCGCCGGAATGGCCGGCGTCCCGTGATCTGCGCCTGATCCCGGAATTCGGCGCGACTGCCGATGAGCACCTGCGTGTCGTCCATGCCCAGCAGGATACGCAATTTCACCGGCCAATCCGGCCCGGCGATCAATTGACGGCGACGGGCCGTCTGATTTCCGTCGAGCGGATCAAGCCCGGCGCCAAGACGGTGACCAAGCTGACCTTGGAAACGGACTCCGGCGCGCCCGTGGCGACCAGTTATTCCACCGCCATTTACCGTGGCGTCGAGACGGAGGGGCCGGACACGGTGGCCGAAGCGGCGCCGGATTGGCCCGACGGTAGCGCGCCCGCCGATTGGACCGAAACCGCCGTAAGCGTGGCCCGCGAATTGCCGCATATCTACACAGAGTGCGCCGACATATTTGCCGGTATCCACACGGAACGTGAGGTCGCTTTGGCGGCAGGCCTGCCGGATATTATTCTGCACGGGACGTGTACCTGGGCACTGGCGTCGAAGGAGATCATTTCCACGAGATTGGCCGGCGATCCGACCCGCCTCAGGCGTTTCACCGGCCGTTTCACCGGCATGGTGATCCCGGGCACCGATATCACGATCCGGCATGCGGCCGCCGATGGCGGCATTCACTTCGAGGTCATCGCCGCCGACGGCTCGAAAGCCATCTCGGGCGGGCGGGCCTTGCTCGACTAAATTTTAGCGCGGCGGCGTTTATTCGGCGGCGTCTTCCACCGGTAATGATGTGTCGTCGCCGGTATGCTGTGGAACCACCGATTGGGCGACACTGGCGTCCAGGCCTTCAAAGTCGTGATAGCCGATGGTTTTATATAGCTCATCGCGGGTGAGCATTTTATCTTCGAACCCGGCCGTGCCTTCGGTCTTGGCGATGAAATTATAGAGGTCACGACACGCATAGGCCTCCACCCGTGCCGACGTCGCCGGCCAAATGACGATATCGAAGCCCATCTCCTGGAATTCCGTCGCCGTGAAATGAGGGGTGCGGCCGAACTCGGTCATGTTGGCCATCTTCCAGCCCGGCAGTTCGTCGGCGAAACGGCGGAATTCATCGGCCGAGGCCAGGGCATCGGGGAACACCACATCGGCGCCGGCATCCTTGTAAATTTTGGCGCGGCGAATGGCGCTTTCCAGGCCTTCGACCCCGGCGGCGTCGGTGCGGGCGATGACGACAAGGTCGCTGGATGCTTTCTTCGCCGCTGAAATTTTCGCCGCGGCTTCTTCCGCCGAGACCAAAAGCTTATCGTTCAAATGTCCGCATTTTTTCGGTAATTGCTGGTCTTCAATGTGGACCGCCGCGGCGCCGGCGTCTTCCAATTCTTGCACGGTCCGCATGGCGTTCAAAGCGCCGCCGTAGCCGACGTCGCCGTCGACGATCAGCGGCAGATCCGTGGCGCGGCTGATGGTCTTGGTGATGAAGGACAACTCGTCCAGCCCCATGATGCCAAGATCGGGCAGGCCCATGGACAGGGTCAGCGCGGCGCCGGAAACATAGAGCGCCTCAAACCCCGCATTCTTCGCTAGCAGGCCGGCCATGGCGTTGTGCGCGCCGGGAACCTGCAGTATTTCCGGCTTCTCCAAATAAGCGCGCAGACGTGCGCCGGGCGGTGTCGGGTTACGGGTTTTGCCTTCCAACCAGGTCACGGCTATCCTCCCTCGCGTCAACAATCAGCGCGCATCCTAACGGAAAGACCGGAGATGATCGAGTTCTACGCTTGGTACACGTCGAACGCCCGCAAGGTGGCAATCATGCTGGAAGAGACCGGCCTTGAATTCACCACCCACATCGTCGATATCGGTCGCGGCGATCAATTTGATACGGATTTCCTGAAGATCAGCCCCAACAACAAAATCCCCGCCGTCGTTGATCCGGACGGGCCAGACGGCGCGCCTGTGTCCTTGTTCGAATCCGGCGCAATCTTATTTTATCTGGCCGAAAAGACCGGCCGGTTCATCCCCGCCGCCGGCGCTGAACGCTACGAAGTCATGCAATGGCTGATGTTCCAGATGGCCGGCGTCGGCCCGATGTTTGGTCAGGCCAACCATTTCCGGCGCTATGCGAAAGAACAAATTCCCTATGCCGTGGAGCGCTATACCCGTGAATGCGGGCGGCTTTATTGGGTGTTGGAGAAGGCGTTGGCGTGTCGCGATTTCATCGCCGGGACTTATTCCATCGCTGACATGGCGCTGTATCCCTGGGTCCGGACCTTTGATTGGCGTGATCAGGACCCTGACGCCGTGCCGAACGTCCGCGATTGGGTGGCCCGCGTTGAACAGCGCCCGGCCGTGCAGCGCGCCATGGCGGCGTTGGAAAATCATCCGCGCCATGGCCCCATCGATGAAACCCACTGGGAAAACATGTACGGTGCCACGCAGTATGCTAGGCGGTGACATTGACCGGCCTGGTCCTCTATAACCTGATGCCGCGCTCGCAACGGAGACCATTTGATGCCCCGTATCGCCATTCTTGATGACTATCAAAACAAATCCCTGCAGGCCGCTGCCTGGGATACCATCCCGGACGGCGACATTACCGTGTTTACCGAGTTCTTGGGTCATGACGAGAACCACATCGCCGACGCCCTGGCGGGGTTTGATGTCCTGGTCGCCATGCGTGAGCGGACGCGGTTTCCGGCCAGCCAGATCGGCAAGCTGACGGATCTGAAATTTCTGGTCACCACGGGCATGCGCAACGGCGCCATTGATATGGACGCGGCGCAGGCCCGGGGCATCGATGTCGCCGGCACCGACATGCTGCCCTATCCGGCCTTTGAACACGCCTGGGCCCTGATCCTGTCGCTGGTCAAGGAAGTGCCCAAGGAAGACCGCGCCATGAAGTCCGGCGGCTGGCAGGAAGGCTTCGGGGTCGGTCTGAAGGGCAAGACCTTGGGGATCGTCGGGTTGGGTAAGCTGGGCGCCCAGGCGGCGGGCGTCGGCCAGGCCTTCGGCATGGAGGTCATCGCCTGGAGCCAGAACCTGACCGCCGAGCGCTGCGCCGAGGTCGGTGTCAAACTGGCGACCAAGCAAGAAATGTTCGCAACCGCCGACGTGATCACCATTCACATGGTCCTCAGTGATCGCAGCCGGGGTTTGGTTGGCGCCGAAGACTTGGCCCGCATGAAGCCCTCGGCCTTTCTGGTCAACACGTCGCGCGGCCCCATCGTTGATGAGGTGGCGTTGATCGATACCCTGGAAAATCGGCGGATCGCCGGCGCCGGTCTGGATGTCTTCGATGTCGAGCCCTTGCCCCTGGATCATCCCTTGCGCGGCTTCGATAATACGGTGCTGACCGGGCATACGGGTTACGTGATCGGCGAGCTTTACGCCATGGTTTATGCCCAGGCAGTCGAGAACATAAACACCTGGCTGGCCGGCGCGCCGACCCGGCTTTTGAACGGGACCTAGGCATGGCTGATCTTGTTCAGACCAGCCGCGACGGCGGCATCGTCACCATCACTCTCAACAATCCGGAAAAGCGCAACGCGCTGACCATGAAGGCCTGGACGGCGTTGGCCTATGCGGTCGCGCCCTTGAGCCTGGATGAGACCGTCCGCTGTATCATCATCCGCGGCGCCGGTGATAAAGCCTTCGCGGCGGGCGCCGATATCTCGGAATTTCCGGCCGTCCGTTCAAATGCCGATCAGGCGGCAACTTATGGCAAGGCGACAGAGATGGCCTTGGACGCCTTGATCAACTGCACCCACCTGACCATTGCGCTGATCCAGGGTGCGTGCACCGGCGGCGGCATGGAGATCGCATGCTGTTGCGATATCCGTATCGCCAACGCGTCGGCGCGTTTCGGCGTGCCGATCAACCGTATTGGCCATCCATTTGCCTACCCGGAACTGGAACCGGTTCTCAAGGTTGCGGGCCGCGCCCATGTCTTGGACCTGTTATTGACGGGCCGGATCATCGATGCCGATGAAGCGTTGCGCATGGGGTTGGTCACGCAAGTCGTCGCGGATCAAGATGTTGAAACGGCTGCCATGGAACTGGCCGCCAAGATGGCCGATGCCGCGCCCCTGTCGTTGCGCTACACGAAGAAATTCGTCAATCGGCTGACCAACAATCCGGCGCCACTTTCGGCAGATGAGCTTGCCGAAAGCTACGCGCCTTGTGATTCAGAAGATTATGCCGAGGGCGTGCGCGCTTTCCTGGCCAAGGAAAAACCGGCCTTCAAGGGCCGCTGAAAAGGAGAACTTTGAAATGTCCCAAGCCCAAGCCCTGCAGAAACTGTTGGATGCCCCCGGCATCATCCCCATGCCCGGTGTCTTCGATCCGGTCTCCACCCGCCTGGCCGAACGGGCCGGCTTCAAGTCTGCGTTCATGAGCGGCTTCATGGTCGCCGCGGCGCGCATCGGCATGCCCGACACCGGCTTGATCTCGTATACGGAGATGCTGGACCAGGGCCGCAATTTAGTGGACGCGGTCTCAATCCCTGTTATTGGCGACGGCGACACGGGCTGGGGCAACGCCATCAATATTAAGCGCACCGTGAAAGGCTTCGCCGCCGCTGGCTTCGCCTGCATCATGTTGGAAGACCAGTTGGCGCCGAAGCGCTGCGGTCATACGGCCGGCAAGCAGGTGGTCAGCCGCGCCGAAGCCTATACCCGGTTCCGCGCCGCCGTGGATGCCCGTGAGGAAGTGCGGGCGGCGGGCGGCGATATCCTTTTGCTGGCGCGCACCGATGCTAACGCCACGGCGGGGCTGGACGAAGCGATGGAACGCTGCCGCGAGTTTCGCCGCATCGGCGTCGACATCACTTTCCTGGAAGCGCCGAAGTCCGTCGATGAGATGAAGCGTTACTGCGATGAGGTCGACGGCCCAAAAATGGCCAACATGGTGGAGCAAGGCGCGACGCCGTTCCTGCCGCCGGCCGAGTTGGAAGCTATCGGCTATAAGGTCGCCATCTGGCCGGCCGCTCTGATGCTGGCTGCCGTACGCGGTATGGAAAACGAACTCAGCCGTTTGGCTGGTGGTGAGGTTGGCGAGGACGGCAAGGCGACGTTCCTGGAGTTGCAGGATATCGTCGGTTTCCCGGAATATTTTGAGGCCGAGAAAGAGTACGCGTTTGACGTGGTGGATGAGGCGGCGGAGTAGCTTTTATTCGTTAGTCCCCTCACCCTCCCGCTTCGCGGGCCCCTCCCTCTCCCATTGCCAACCATTTGGCATGGGCCAAATTGGGAGAGGGGATGACAAGCCCAACCCGGGAACTCTTCCTTCTCCCTTGGGGAGAAGGTTAGGATGAGGGGAAATCGACAGGGTCTAGTCCCGCAACCCCGCCATGCGTTCATGTACGGCGACGACCGAGGCCGTATCCTCCTCGGCGTGGCCCTGTTCCAAGGCGGTGTCGTAAATTTTCGCGCTGGCATCGAATAGGGGCGCGCCGACACCCAGTTCCTTGGCGAAGTCGCCGATGATGCCCATGTCCTTTTGGAACAGGCGCACGCTCATGCCGGCGTCAGAGAAATCGCCGCTGGCCATGACCGGGCCGCGAACCTTGAACATGATGGACGACGCGGCGCTGGCGCCGATGACATCCAAGATCAACTGCGGGTCCAGCCCGGCCTTGCGGCCAAGGGTCAAGGCCTCGCCGGCGGCGACGTTGTGGACGGCGACTAAAAGATTGGCGACGAACTTCATTTTTGAGCCGTCACCAAATGGCCCGACGTAATAACCATCGCGGCAGAAGCCTTCCAAAACCGCTTTGGCGGTGTTGAACGCGGCCTCTTTGCCACTGGCGAAATAAACCAGGTCGCTGCTCCGCGCCTGTACGCCGGTGCCGCTCATGGGCACATCCAAGAGCGTGATCCCGGCGCCCGCCAGGCGGTCATGGGCGCTCTGTTTGTCGTCGATCTTCAGGGTGCTGATTTCCATACAGATCACGTCGGCGTTTCCCGCCGCCGCAATTTCATCGGCCACGGCAGCCAGCGCCGCCGGACTGGGCAATGACAGCACCATAATCTCGGATGCCGCGGCCACGGCGCCCGTCGAGTCCATGGGGGTGCCGCCGTTCGCCGCCAGATTATCGCGGGCGGCGTCCGAGATATCGAACCCGCAGACCTCAAACCCGTTCTTAACCAGATTGGCACTGATCGCGCCGCCCATCTGGCCGAGTCCGATGACGCCGACTTTTGTCGCCCCCGTTGCCATGTCGATGATCTCCTGAACTAAAAGGTGAGGATGCTGGAGCCCTGAGTTGCGCCGGCTTCCATGTCCGTGTGCGCCTGGACCACGTTGTCGAACTTGTAACGCTGGCCGATGGTGACGCTGAGTACGCCTTGCTGCAGCAGATCAAAAACCTGCTTCGCCGAATTCAACAAGTCTTCGCGCGCCGCCATATAGTCCACCAGGGTCGGCCGCGTAATGTAAAGCGATCCCATTTTTTGCAGGGTCGAGGGCGCCACCGCCGGCGGCTCGCCGGTGGTTGTGCCGAAGGACACGAACATGCCCATGGGAGCGAGGCTGTTGATGGAATCGTCAAAGGTATCCTTGCCGACCGAATCGTAAACGACAGGCACGCCCGCATCGCCGGTGATTTCCTTCACCCGTTCGACAATGTTTTCCGACTTCCGGTCAATGCAATGAACGTAGCCGTTGTCCAACGCCAACTGGCACTTCTCCGGCCCCCCGGCGACACCGATCATGACCGCACCCAGGTGCTTGCCCCATTGCCCGGCGATCAAGCCAACGCCGCCCGCAGCGGCATGGAAGAGAACGTTTTCGCCGGCCTTCACGGGATAGCACCGCAGCAATAGGTATTCCGCCGTGATGCCTTTGATGATCACGGCCGCTGCCGTCTCGTCGTCGATGCCGTCGGGGATGGGAATCAGGCGTGCGGCCGGGAAGTTCCGATGCGTGGCGTAAGAGCCCGGCGGGCCGCCGCCGTAGATGACCCGGTCGCCAACGCTGAATTCCGTGACACCTTCGCCAACGGCAATGACCTTGCCGGCGGCTTCGGCGCCGACGCCGCTGGGCAGCGGGAGCTGGTAAAGGCCGCCACGATGGTAAATGTCGATGAAGTTGAGACCCATGACGGTCTGTTCAATGGTCACCTCGCCGGCACCGGGGCCAGGCAGGTCGATGTCCACAAATTTCATGACATCGGGCGAACCTTGGGTGTCAAATTGGACGACGGTTGCTTGCATGAGATGGCTCCGAAGAAAGTAGCTAACCAAACAAAACGCTTGGCAGATAGGTGGCGATTTCCGGGAAGGTGGCGATGATCACCATGGCGACCAGCATGATCACCCAGAACGGTGTCGAGCTTTTGAAAATGGTCATCACATTGACATCGGGATCAATTTCCTGGATCGCCGACTTGACCGTGTAGACCAAAAGCCCGAAGGGCGGGGTCAGCAATCCGGCTTCGATGGCGATGATGCCGATGATGGCAAACGCGATGGGGTCATAGCCGATCTTCACGGCGATGGGCGCGAAGATGGCCGCCGTCAGCAGCATGATCGAGATGCTGTCGATGATCATGCCGAGCGCGAACCAAACCAAAACCATGACCGTGATAATCATCCAAGGCGTCATGCCCGACCCGATGAACAGGCTTTCGATGGCATTCGCCATGCCGGTCATGGCGAGGGTGCGGGAATAGAGCGCGGCGGTCACCAGCAACAAAAGAATTGGTGCTGAGGTGCGGCCCACGGACAGGATCGAATCAATAATATCGCGGAACGACATGCCCTTGATCAAGGCCAAGGCCAGACCGATCAAGGCGCCAGCGCCGGCGCCCTCCGTCGGCGTGAAGATGCCGAACCAGATGCCGCCCAGCACCGCAACGACGACCAAGATGATGCCGGCCAAGCTGATCAGGAATTGCACCGTCGAGACGTCGTCTTCATCCACCTCGCCGTTTGCCGCACGGGCCGCGGCGGCTTTTTCGGCCTCAGAGCCAATGCCGACGGCTTCCGGCTTCAAAATGGCGAAACCCAAGACGTAGACGATGAACAAGGTCGCCAAAAGCAGACCCGGTAATACGCCGGCCGCAAACAACTGGCCGATGGACTGCTCGGTGAGAATGCCCCAGACGATCATCAGCACGGACGGCGGGATCAGCATGCCCAGGCAACTGGACCCGGCAATGGAGCCCAAGGCGAAGCCCTTGTGATATCCGTAGCGTTTCATCTCCGGATAAGCGATCCGCGAGAACGCGGCGGCCGACGCAATGGAGACGCCGGTAACGAAGGAGAACAGCGCGTTGCCGACCACGGTAGCGATAGCCAGCCGGCCGGGAATCTTTTTCAACAGGCGATTGATGCCGCGATAAACATCCGTCACCGTGCCTGACTTGCCGATAAATTCGCCCATCAGCATGAACAGGGGAATCACCGCAAATACATAAGCGCGGATGGCTTCGTAGGCCGTCGCGGCCAGCATGCTCTGCACGGTGCCGAAGGCATACCAATCGGCACCGGTGACCAGCCAGATACCCAGCGCGCTGGTCATCCCCAGCGCAATGGCAATGTGAACCCCGATGGCGACGAGGCCGATGAGGCTGACGACCAGCAAAATGGCGGTATTAACTTCAAACACGTCGGCGTACTCGCTTCTTGCTGATCAGTGTTGCGGGGGGGCGTTGTCGGGAATTTCGGAATCCAGGTGTTCCGGCTGGAAAACGTCAATATAAGCCATCACCAAATAATTCATCATGGCCAGACCGCTACCGATCATGACGGTCCATCGGGCCGGCCAGGACGGCACCCGAAGCGCACCTTCGCCTTCGTATTCGCCTTCCACGTAGGACGCGATGCTTTCCTCCCATCCACCGGTAATGATCATCAGGAAGAAGATGGCGCCCAACAGATATCCAATGGCCAGCAGGACGCGCTGTACGTTGTCGGGCAGATGCTCGGTAAGGAAATCCGCCCGCAGCATGGAGCGCGAGCGGATGGCGTAGCCGGCCTGCAAAAAAACAACGATGACGATGGACGCGGCGACAATTTCGGCGGTCCCGTAAATGGGGAAATCGAACACGTACCGGCCGATGATGTTGGCCATCACCAGAAACGCCAGCCCGAAGGCCCAGGCGGCGGCGGCAATCATCAGGAATTTCGATAAACGGTCACTGAACGTGATGAGTGACAATGATCTTCTCCGCCGGCTTGTTCATTAAAATGTGGGTTAAATTGAATTGCCGGCCGAAGTTGGACAACTGTCCCTTCGGCCGGCAATCAATTTATCGGCTTGGCCGCTTAGGCGCCAAGATTATTTGACGACGTAGCGCACCGGCCACTTGTAACCGACCTCTTCGGCGGCATCCAAGGTGGCGTTCAGGATGGCCTTCGCCGGCCAGCCTTTCTTTTCCATTTCATCGGCGTGCTTCTGCGGCCAATGGGCCAACTTCTTCGCCCAATCAAGACGGACGGAAGCCGGAAGATCACTGACCGTGATATTCTTACGCAGCCAATCCATGTCTTTTTTGTAACCGATTTTGTTGAATTCGCCGGTCTTCACGGAATAGGCGTCGGCGATTTCCTGGATGATCGGTTTGACGTCGTCGGGCAGACCCTTCCAATAGCGGTTGTTGACCGTCAGGCCGTGCCAGGTGATCGAACCGAAGCCGATGGTGGTGTAGTACTTGCCGACTTCATGCAACTTGAACACCGGACCCCAGGCGCTGGGGAACATGATGCCGCCTTCGGCGACGCCGGTTTTGATCTTCTGGTACCAGCCCGGCAGACCGTCGGTCACCGGAATGATGCCCATGTTGGCTTCTTTCATCCAGTTCAGATTGAGGCCGGCGCCGAGGATTTTGTGACCCTTCAAATCAGCGGTGGTTTTCCAGGGGAAGTTGGTGCCCAGGTTGTAACCGCCGTCGCCGATGATGGCGAGCAGGGTCTGGCCGTACTTCTGGAAATGCGTCTTAAGGCGCGGGAATTTCTTGTAGATTTTGTTGGCGATGGCCACGGATTGCACCGGATCCATGGTGCCGAAGGGCAGCATGATCTGGAACGCGTGCATGGGCAGCTTCGACGCTTCGAAGCAGTAGCAGAAACCGCCGATGTCCAAGACGCCGTTTTGAACGCCTTCAAAGACGTCGAACACCTTCACGATGGAGCCCGAATAGCCTTCGATGTATTTCACCGTGTGGCCCGTGCGGGACTCGATGGCCTTTTTCAGCTCCGGCTGGAACCAATTCTTCATCAGGCCGGCATAAACCACCGTCGGCGGGTGCCCTGAACCGATGCGGATGACGATTTCCTTGGCATCGGCGGTGCTGGCCGAAAACGCCGAAAGGCCAAGCGCCAGAGCGCCCGCCGCGGCGAGAAGTACAGGTTTCTTCAAGTTCATAGTTTCCTCCCTAAGGTGAGCCGGCATTTCCGTCCATTCTTGTACATTGCCATATCGGGACGGCGTGCCGGTAAGCATATCCTTACGCAACCCGCATGTTCCAGCGGATGGACTATGCGGTCGAACAAGAATTTAGACTAGTTTGATGCATTTTGCGAATACTGAAATGCCGTTAATTCGTCAAAAATCCTAATATTGTCGAAATTACAGCGCCTTGGCACTGTGCATACCCTCATACAATATTATGTCCGCCCAGGCATGATTGATATTCCAGGCGTTTTCCGCTTCACTGCCGCCACGCCTGAACCTATTGGGGCGAACCCGAAGGTCGGATATCAGGTGAACCCATTCATTTGTATTGAAGGAGTATCCTCATGAAAATTCTCGGAACCATCCGAAGGTCGATCCTTAGTGCGGCGATTGCCGTCGTTGGTTTGCTCGCCATCGGCGGCGACGTGCTGGCCGCCGATAAAATCCGCGTCGGCGCGCTGCGCTTCACCTCGCACTCCGCCAGCTTTGTGGCTTTTGAACGCGGCTACTTCAAGGCCAACGGCCTGGACGTCGAGTTCACGTTTTTCCAGGCCGCCCAGCCCATGGCCGTGGCCATCGCATCCGGCGACGTGGATTTCGGCGTTACCGCGATCTCCGGCGGCCTGATCAACCTGGCCCAGAAGGGCGCCATTCGTGTCGTCGGCGGCGCCCTGCAGGAAGAGAAGGGCATCGACGGCCAGTTCGTGTTGGTCTCGAAGAAGGCCCATGACGCGGGTGTAACCTCGGTGGCGAAGCTTAAGGGCCGGTCCTTCGGCATTACTCAGACCGGATCATCGTTCCATTATATGGCATCGAAAATGGTGCAGGCGGAAGGCCTGTCCAGCAAGGACGTCAAATTTGTGCCGTTGCAGAAAGTCGGAGCCATTATCGGTGCCCTGAAGTCCGGCCAGATCGACGCCTGGTCCATCGTCCCGCACATCGCCAAGGCGTTGGCCAAGAGCCCGGCGATCCATTCCATCGCCCGCGTCGGTGACTACATCCCCAACTATCAGGTCACCACCGTGTTTACGTCTGAGAAAAACGCCACCGGCAAACGTGGTCTGGTGAGCCGCTTCCTGAAGGCGTTCTCGCAAGGTGCCGATGACTTCAACGCCGCCTTGGTCGACAAGACCGCCGGCGCCAAGGCCGGCGAAGATATGGTCAAGCTGGTCCACAAGTATGTCTACGCCAGCCGGCCCTACGCCAAGGCCGCACCGTCGATCCGCAACGGCGCCATGCGTATTAACAAGGGTGCCAAGTTGAACCTCGGCAGCGTCAACGATCAGCTGCGCTGGTTCCAGTCGGAAGGCCTGGTGTCGAAGGACATCACCATCGATGTGCTGGTGGACAACAGCTACGTCGAGACGTTCTAAGACCTAAACACGACGTTTCTCCCCGCCCGGCGGTCGCTTGGCGGGGAGATTGTTTTTTGGGAACCACATGGACCTGAGCCTCAGCCGTATCACCCACCACTATGATGACTTGCAGGTGCTGGAGGATATCTCACTGGATATCCCGCAAGGCCAGATCGTCTGCATCATCGGCCCGTCCGGGTGCGGCAAGTCAACGCTGCTCCGGATGATCGGCGGCCTGGAACAGCCAAGCCAGGGCGACGTCCTGCAGATCGGTGAGCCGCCGGCCGACTCGCTCAATCCGCTGACCTACATTTTTCAGGATTTCGCCCTACTGCCCTGGCGCACGGTTGCCGGCAACGTCAGTTTGGTCTTGGAAGATCACGACCTCAGTGCCGAGCGCCGCGACGACATCATCACCGGCGTCCTGGCCCGCACCAAGCTTTCGGACTTTCGCGACGTCCTGCCCAAACAATTATCCGGCGGCATGAAGCAGCGCGTTGCCATTGCCCGGGCGCTGGCCGTCAAACCGGCCGTCCTGCTGATGGACGAACCCTTGTCGGCGCTTGATAGCCAAACCAGTGAATTGCTGATCGATGATCTGGTGGATTTGTGGACCCGTGAGCCGTTCACGGCGTGTTACGTCACCCACAATCTGGCCGAGGCGGTGCGGTTGGGCCATCGGGTCGCGGTGTTTTCGCGCCGGCCGGGGCGGCTGCGCGAGTTGGTTGAAATCGACATCCCCTTGAAGGACCGCAGCGATACGCATCCCGAATTGGAAGCCATGCGCCAGCATCTTTGGAATTTGATGCGCGAGGAAGCCGCCGCGGCGGACCAGGAGTTGGCCGATGCCTGAGGCCGGGAAACATGTCTGAAGCCGGCAAACAGGGCACGCCGGTGCCGTTCCGGGGCGGCGGCTTCGCGCCGAAGCCGAAGCGTTTCGTCGGGCTGCTGGTGTTCATCGGCCTGATCACCATCTGGGAGTGGGGCTCACAGTCCGGCTGGATCAGTGCCCTGGTGTTGCCGGCACCGTCCGAGGCCTTGACCGCCTTCATTGAACTGGCGGCGTCCGGAAATTTGGCCAAGCACGTCACCGTCTCCGTGCAGCGGCTGGTCATCGGCTGGACCTGCGGCACTGTCCTAGGCCTTTTCGTCGGCATAGCCATCGGCCTGTTTTCCCTGGCCCGTGCCGGTCTGTCGCCCTTGGTCTCGGCGATCTTCCCAATCCCGAAAATCGCCTTGCTGCCGTTGTTCATCATCTGGTTTGGCATCGGCGAGGGCTCAAAGGTCGCGACGATCCTGTTCGGCACCTTCTTCCCGACCGTCATCGCCGTCTACGGCGGTGTTGATAACGTCGACCGCGGCCTGATCCGCATGGGCCAATCCTTCGGCCTCAGTTGGTCGTCGATCGTCCGTAAGATTATCCTGCCGGGCGCCCTGCCGGCGATTTTGTCGGGCGCGCGCATTTCGGCGTCTATCGCCATTGTTTTGTTGGTCGCCGCCGAGATGATCGGCGCCGAGTTTGGCATCGGCGCTTACGTGTTGTTGGCCGGCAGTTTGATGGCGACGGATCAGTTGATCGCCGGGGTCGCCATGTTGTCCATGCTGGGGCTTTCAGTCGCTTGGCTGATCGGCCGGGCGGAGCGGTATTTCCTGCGTTGGCGGACGTAGGTGGGGTTTTCCTTATCCCCTCATTCCATCCTTCTGCCCAGGAGAGAAGGAGTACGTACCCTCTCCCCTGGGGAGAGGGAGGGGCCCGCGTAGCGGGAGGGTGAGGGGATTATGGACTCTTCGGGGAGTCCTCAAGGATTTCAACGAGTCGCTCCAGCGCGCCTTCCAAGCTCTCCATCACCTCATTGTTCCAAAACCGGACGACACGATAACCGTGTTGTTCAAGAATACGCGTTCGCTTGGCGTTCTTGTCTGTTCGTTCGGCATGCTGACCGCCATCGAGTTCGACAATTAGTTTCGCGGCTTCGCAGAGAAAATCTGCGACGTAACCGCCGGCCGGCGCTTGCCGGCGAAACGTGCACCCGCCCAGTTGCCGGTTCCGGAGCCGCGACCAGAGATGCTTTTCCGCTTCCGTCGAATTTCTGCGAAGCTCCCGCGCCAAATCGCTATTCATCAATTGTCCCCTCATCCTAATCTTCTCCCCAAAGGAGAAGGAATCAGATGCCGTGACGCCGATTATAACCCTCTCCCCTGGGCAGAGGGAGGGGCCCGCGAAGCGGGAGGGTGAGGGGATAACCGACTCCCCGCGAAGCGGGAGGGTGAGGGGATAACCGACTCCCCGCGAAGCGGGAGGGTGAGGTGATTTGCGGAAACCCACGGACCTCCTCCTTCCCCCTTGACGGGGGAAGGTCGGGATGGGGGCGGGGGGAATTAATCCACCAAAGCCACGTCCACGAACGTCTCATTATAAACCGCGCCGCGCTCAATATCGGCCCGCACGTCGGCCGGGATCAGAGCATTGACCGTCTGGCCTGTCGGGCTGGTCGCCGACCAGGTGCCTTTCGGGCTGTAGAGAATGCCCGGCCGGACCGCATCGGTGACGACGGCCGACAAGTGGACTTCGCCCCGGTCGTTCCAGACGCGCAGCGCGTCGCCGTCGGTGATGCCCTTGGCCTTGGCGTCGTCCGGATGGATCTCGCAGACTTCCAGCCCCTGGCTTTCCGAACACCCACCGAAGGTTGCATTCGTCCGCTTCGATGATGACGGCGAGATGATCGAGAACGGCCGATCGCGGGTGACCAATTCAAACCGCGGCACGCCGTAGCCGAAGCGGTCTTCCAGGCTTTGGCTGTAGAGCTCGATCTTGCCCGACGCCGTGCCCGGCGTGTGGTTTTTGCACAAAATCATCGCCTCACCGTCGGCGCCGGTGATTTTCATGGCCTGGTCCAGCGGGAAAGCGCTGGGCTGGTGGCCCTGCATGCGCGGATCGCCGCCGTCCATGGCCTGATCCATGAGTTCTTTGTCTGTATCCTTGAACATCGGGTCGTCATAACCAAACCGTGCTGACAGCCGCCGGAAAATTTCCGTGTTGGGTTCGGCCTCACCGACTTTTGGAATGATGGGTTCGGCCCGCTGTAGGTACATAGTGCCATAGGCGCCGTAGAGATCATCTAATTCAAAATGGCTGCAGGCCGGCAGGACGACGTCGAAATAGGCCATGGAATCGGTCATGGCGATGTCCGTGCCGGCGACGAACAGGTCCGGGTGCGAGAGCGCCTCGCGCATGCGGTTCTGATCCGGGTGGGTGGAGATCGGATTGTGGTTATAAATGAAGGCCGCGCGGATCGGTGGGTCCAGGGTCTCGTCCATGATCAGTTCCGCCACGTCGACGATATTGACCGTCCGTGTGCCTTCAGGAATCAGGTCCGGTCGCTGCAGCTTCGCCGTGGTTTTCGGAAACGCGTAGCCGGGCTTTGCGAACACCCCGGCGCCCAATCGCCCGTGATTACCGGTCAACGCCTGCAGGGCCATAGCGGCGCGGATGCCGGAACTGCCCGACCGCCCGCGCTCGATGCCGTTGGCGACGGAGACGGAAACGGTCTCGGCGTTCAGGTACCAATCGATCAAGGTCTCCACCTGATCCAGCGGCAGTTTGCAGGTCTCCGCCACCTGATCCAGCGTGTATTTCCGCGCCTCCGCCATATAGGCGTCGAAGCCTTCGACCCATTGATCAATGAACGCCTGATCAAAGCCGCCTCGCCGTTCGAACTCGGCCGCTAAAGCCATGCCGAAAATCACATCCGTGCCGGGCTCGATCTGTAGGAACAAATCCGCCTGCTCGGCGATCTTGATGCGCTTGGGATCGATCACCACCAGCTTGGCGCCGTTTTTCTTCGCCGCCTTGATGACCCGCGCCAGGTGCAGGTTCGAGACCGTGACGTTGTTGCCCCAGATGACGATCAGGTCGGCATGCGCCGCCTGTTCCGGGTCCATGCCCGGCGCGTTGCCGAACAGGCTGTCATAGCTTGAGCCCCGGACAATGCCGCACAGCGGCCCCCGGTTGACCAACGAGGCGCCCATCTTGTGGAAGAACCGCCGATCCATGGAGCCCGCCGCCAGCTCGCCATGCGGGCCGGCGTAATTAAACGGCAGCACCGATTGCGGCCCGTGCTTGGCGATGGCGCCCGAGATGCCGGCGTGGATCAGGTCCAGGGCCTCATCCCAGGAAATACGCTCGAACTCACCGGAACCGCGTTCCCCCGTCCGCTTCATGGGATAGCGCAGCCGGTTGTCGCCGTGCACGAACTCCGTATACGACCGCGCCACCTTGTTGCAGATGACGCCGGCCGTATAGGGATTGTCGCCGCGCCCCTTGACCTCGGTAATCTCGCCATTGATGACGGTCACGCTCAGGCTGCAGGTGTCGGGGCAATCCAGCGGGCAGACGCTGTTCTTAATTTCACTCGGGCTGTTGGCGTCCATGTCAGGCGCTCCTCGGATAACAGTGTTCGGGAGCGTCGTGATACGCTGGGAATGGTTCTATGGAAAGGGCCGGTTGGGATTAAGTTATGGGGCCAATTATTTCGAGATTGATGAGTTTGGAACGGGTACCCATCAAACGAGTCTCTGCCGCCAATAGCGATTTACGGTTTGTCGAGTGTTCGCAGCTTTTCTTTAAGTTCTAGAAGGTTTGGTTCTAGGGCCAAACCCTGTTGCCAATCGCGAATTGCTGCTTCCATGATTCCGAGCTTCTCATACGCATCTCCCCTCGAAATGAGTGCCGCGGCATGCGTCGGATTTTCGGTAATTGCGCTAGTCAAATCGCGGACGGCCGAAAGATACTTTTCCTGTACGATGAAAATTCTGCCCCGCCAGAAGTACGCGCGAGCTCGATATTCAGAGCTGCTAGTGGCGACACGGCCATAATCTTGCAAAGCCAAATCGAACTTGCTCGTTTCGCGATATATGTCGGCGCGCGTCATGAAATGGCCGAATTTACGCGGAGCACTTTCAATGGCCTTGTTTATAATGATCAATGCTTGATCAAATTCGCGCTGGAAAGCATGAAGTTCTGCTAGGGAATTGAGAATGTGTGATGCAGCCTCAGGATTTGATGCAATTCTTGCGGCCTCTTCCATATCATTTCTGGCTAGTTCAAATTGCTTCAACCGAAACCGCGTTAGTCCCCGAGCCAACAATAGCAACTCACGGTGGCGGTAAGTGCATTCCTTAGCCCAAAGGGCTCTCGTGCAAGCGTCAACGACACCTTGAAACTTTGACAAGGGGTCGTTGATTTGAAGACCATCAATTGTACACTTTTGTTCGTCAATTTTGCAGGAGGCCGCAGTCGAAATTGATGAACTACCCTGAATTATAACTACAACAAATAGGGCCAAACACCGATTTAAATTTCTCCACATGGTCGAAGAACCTACCACGTCGCAGCGAATATCTAGAATTAATTGTATCCGTGTAGGAGAACGTAAACCTACTCCGCCGCCACCTCACTCGGCACCTCGAACAACGTTTCCATCTCCCGTCTGAGCTTATAGGCATTCAGTGTCGTGTCGATGTCCACGTCCTCCCAAGTCAGCGAGCCGTCTTTCGGCACGTCGCGGATCAGCTTCAGATCGTGGGCGAGGCCCAGCGGCAGGTGGCCCTGGGCGAGCGACTTGTCCGACGGCATGAGCTTGCCAAACACCGTGTAGCCGCCTTCGCCGTCAAGCATTTCACCGGCCTTCAAGTCGCGCTTTGAGGTGGCGATGACGTCGGCGTTGAAACACGTGGCGACGCCCGTTGCCTCGCCGCGAATGCCCACAGACGCCACCGACATGCCGAGCTCCAGCCCGATCATATGCCAGCGTTTGTACAAGCTCATGTAGCGCCCGTCGGGGTCGGTGACGACCTTGTATTCCTCGAAGCAGTTCTTGATGTAATCCGTGTCGGCCTCAACGCAGACCCAGACCCCCTTGCGGATGTTGTAGGGGATGGTCTCGCCGTCGGGCGTCAGCGCCGAGATGACCTCGACCATGCCCTTGGCCTCCAGCACGCCGCCTTCGGAATTCGGCCGCATCAGCGTCGGGATGTCGTCGATGCCGCCCGGCGGGAACGCCAGGCCGTCCGTCGGCGCGCGCAGTCCCGTGGCGTTGGCGATGGCGGTGCTTTCAATGGCCGGCTTGGAGCCGTCCAGGAACGAATTGAACATTTTCGGGTTGAGGCCGCCGCGTTCCGCCTGTTCGGCGCTCAGGCCCCAATGATCCCAGACGGTTTCCGGCGTCGATTCCCGGTATTCCGGCAGCCAGATGTGGCCGCGCCCGGCCGCCGCGATGGGGAAGCCGCAGGTCCGCGCCCAGTCGACCAGTTCGCAGACCAGCGCCGGCTGATCACCATAAGCCATGGAATAGATGACGCCGGCTTCCTCGGCCTTGTGGGCCAGCAAGGGGCCGCAGAAGGCTTCCGATTCCACCGTCACGTTGATCACGTGCTTGGCGTTCCCGAAGGCCTTCAGACAGTGATCGACGGCGGCGATGGGGTGGCCCGTGCATTCGACGATGATGTCGATGGCCGGATGGGCGACCAGGGCATCCAGATCGTCGCTCACATGGGTCGAGCCGCGCTGCACGGCGGCGTCCAGGTTGGCGGCGGCGTATTGGTCTTCCGGCCAGCCGACGCGCTGAAGGCTGCGTTTGGCGTTCTCGACGGAAAGATCGACGATGCCGACGAGATGCACGCCAGGCGTCCTGAGCACTTGCGCGAAATACATGGAGCCGAACTTGCCGGCGCCGACGACACCAATGCGGATCGGGTCGTTGGCGGCGTCGCGGATTTGCAGTTGGGTAAACAGCGCCATAGCCGCCTCCGTCGGTGGGATGTGAAGTCGGCGCGATCCTATAGCGGCGGGGCGGGGTTTCCAATGGGCGTAGGCGGAATTGTTTTGCGTCGCTTTCCATATTCGTCATGCCCGGAGACGACGGGTGTAGGTGACAGCCGCGCTGCAAAACGAAACGTCGGCACCTTGCCGAACTCAAGCCAGCGTGCTGAATTTACGGGAACGCATCTACCGTTGAGAGGAACCACCATGACCGGCATCACCCGCCAACTCGCCGACTTCGCCGCTGATCTCACCTATGACGATCTGCCGGCAGACGTCATCGAGCGCACCAAGCTTCTGATCTTCGATATCACCGGCGTCATGGTCCGGGCGCGGCACGATGCGGAATCGACGGCGTCCATGATCGGCGCCGTGGAGCGTCTCGGTTTGGCGTCTGGCGATTGTTCAGTCATGGGCGATGATCGCGCCTACGCGCCGACGGCGGCGGCTCTGGTCAACGGCACCTTGGCGCATTCGCTGGATTTCGACGACACCCACGCGGCGGGATCGCTGCACTCATCCGCGCCCATCGTACCGGCGGCCCTGGCGGCGGCGGAAATGACCAATGCGTCGGGGCGTGACCTGATCGCCGCCTGCGTGGTCGGCTACGAGGTTCAAATCCGCCTCGCCCTGGCGCTCAATCCCTCCGAACACTACGACCGGGGCTTTCACCCGACGGCGACCTGCGGCGTCTTCGGCGCGGCGGCGGCGGCGGGTCGGCTGCTGGGTCTTGATGGTGCGGGCATCCAAAGCGCCTTCGGCATCGCGCTCAGCCAGGCCGCGGGCTCCATGCAGTTCCTGGCCGATGGGTCGTGGACCAAGCGCAGCCATGTCGGGCAGGCGGCAAGCAACGGCCTGATCTGCGCGACGCTCGCAGCGGAAGGTTTCAAGGGCCCGGACGAGGCCTTCGAAGGCAACTGGGGGTTCCTGGCGGCCTATGCGCCGAACCCGGACGAAGCGAAAGTCACCGACCGGCTGGGCGCCCATTGGGAAACACTGGGCCTGGCCGTGAAGCCTTATCCGTCGTGCCGCTACAGCCACGCGGCCATGGATGGCTTGGTTGCGTTGAGCCAAGAGCACGGCATCGCGCCGGAAGATATCGAGGCCGTCGAGATCGGTTTGCCGGAGACCGGCCGCAAGATCATCGGCGAGCCCCTGGACGCCAAGATCAACCCGGAAAGTGTTGTCGACGGTCAGTTCTCCATGCCGTTTTGCGCCGCCGTGGTGCTGCGCGAGGGCGCCATGGTCTGGGACGATTACGCCAAGCATTTGGACGATGCGACAACGCGGGCGCTGTGCAAGAAAATCTCTACGTTCCACGATGATCAGGCCGAGGCGGCTTATCCGGCCAACATGTCGGGATCGGTGAAGATCACGACGGCTGGTGGTGAGTTCTCCACATTCGTCGAAGTGCCGAAGGGTGAGCCAGCCAACTTTATGTCCATCGGCGAGTTCCGCGACAAGTTCGACGGCCTCTGCGCACCTTACTTGGATGACGCCCGGCGCGCGCGGCTGGCGGATGCGCTATTGTCGCTGGAAGACGCCAACACGGTCGCCGCCGTATTTGCGCTCAGTCAACCTGAGGGGGCTTGAGGTTCCGGCAAGTCTTGTCACCGGCGCCATGGAAATTTAAACGTCGCCCGCCGTTATGGAAAACACCGGCCCACTGTTAAGGCTTAGCGGCTTTCAAATCAGCATCAACCATTTCTTTGACGAGTGTCTGGAAGTCCGTTTTCGGCTCCCAACCCAATTTTTCGCGCGCCTTGTCAAAGTTCCCGAGGAGTTCGTGAACTTCTGTCGGCCGGAAGTAATAGGGATCGACGCAGACCAATTCATCTCCAGTCTTGGTGTCGAAACCGACTTCATCGACGCCTACGCCGCGCCACTCAATATGACGGTCAACCAAAGCGAATGCAGCCTCAACGAAGTCGCGGACACTGCGGGATTGGCCGGTGGCGAGGACGAAATCATCGGGTTCCGGGTGCTGGAGGATGGCCCACATGCCCTCGACGAAATCGCGGGCGTGGCCCCAATCGCGCTTGGCATCAAGATTACCAAGAAAGAGCTGGGATTGGGTTCCATATTCTATGGCGGCGACAGCCCGTGAAATCTTGCGACTGACAAATGTTTCACCGCGCACGGGACTTTCGTGATTGAACAAGATGCCGTTGGCGGCATAGATATCGTAGGCTTCGCGGTAATTGACCGTAATCCAATAAGCATACAATTTTGCCGCCGCATAGGGGCTGCGGGGGGCAAATGGCGTGTTTTCGTCTTGCGGGGACGTTTCGGCATTGCCGTATAGTTCTGAGGTCGACGCCTGATAAAATCGCGTATGTTTTTCCATCCCTAGAATGCGCAGTGCCTCAAGCAACCGTAACGTTCCCAATGCGTCAGAATTTGCTGTGTATTCCGGCGTTTCGAAGCTGACGTGAACATGGCTTTGCGCCGCTAGATTATAAATTTCCGTGGGTTGAACGGCCTGCACGAGCCTTATCAAGTTGGTCGCGTCGGTCATATCTCCGAAATGTAAGGAGAAATTTTCCTCTCCTTCATGTATATCGCGATACATGTGGTCAACGCGCCCGGTATTGAATGACGATGCGCGCCGCTTGATCCCATGTACGGTGTATCCCCGCTTTAACAGAAACTCGGCCAGATACGCCCCGTCTTGACCGGTTACCCCTGTGATCAGTGCCGTCTTTTTGGACATCGAAGATTGCTCCCGCGGCTTTGCGCCATCTCAAATTCTGCAATTGCGCAGATATAAATCTGGCAACATCATGGGACCGGAAAGATGAAAACGCACTGCCCAGCCGTCTCGAAGCGCCTTAATGGTTTATGGCGTTGGTGCAATAGTACGCGCGCCGTCACATTTGGCAATCAAGGCACAGCGAAACCGCTTGATGGTGCAAAACGAATATTGATACAAGAAAACAATACGATAAAAAGTGACTCGGGTTGGAATTTGGCCAGCAACCTCGTATTGGATTTTGGCCAACAACAAGGGCATTCCTGATCAAGGGGTGTTCTTTGTCAGGGCATAGGCGGGTCGATTGCTGAGTTTCCCCCGGATAACCGTTTCGTATGTTCCCAATTTCATTGATTTTCTTGGTCGAAATGCATTGTTGTTTTTTGTGCTCTGGACCTTTTTCAGGGCCGCGCATCACTTGATCCTCGGCCCCTATTCTTTTTTGCCGCTCAATGATGAAGGCGATTTATCGGTGCCCCGCCAATTGGCGGGTATTGGCGAATACTTCAGTATGCCAAGATCATTCTGGTCGCCGAATTTGGTCGGCGGCTCGGATAGTCTTGCGAGCATGCAGGACCCGAACATTGACGGCGTTTTGTATGTGCTGTTTCCGACCTGGCTTGCCTTCGGATTATCGGTGTGGATCACGATATTCGTTACGTCGTACTTATTATTCAAACTACTTAAAGATCATTTGCAGTGTCCTTTGTGGGTTTCACTAGGCTGTGCGCTGAGCATATTTCCAGTATACCCCATGTATCCGCAGCCGCAGCCGTTAGCGGTCTTGGTTCTGACCCTTTGGGCAGTACCATGGGCGTTAAACAATTTGCGGCTTGGTCTTGTCGCGTTTGTTGCCCTGGGGGCGTTAATCGGCGCCAGTTCAGGATATGCCTACGCGATATTCCACTTGCCGGCTCTCGCGGTATGCATGTTTGCTTTGTGGCCGAGCGTGCGCACGATTTTTCTCATTCTGGCCGTCGTTGTTGGATATTTGTTGTATGACGGTACCGCGATTGCTTCCGCGGTTTTAAATGCGCCGCTGTCAAACCGCACCAACCTGGGCGCCGAAGGTTCGTGGCAGTTAAATTTGTCCAGTTTCTGGGCTGATCTAAGGAATTGGGGGTGGATTTGTATTTTGGCGGGCGCCGCCGCTTTGTTGTCGGAAAATTCGGCGAAACGCCTTTGGCTACTGACCGTGGCTGCAGCGGTAATCATCGCAACGCCCGTTATCGCTTACTTGGCCGTTTCGTTGCTGGCCAACGAGGCGGTGCTCGGACAAGCCATTCGGACCCATATCGGCATGCCGCTTATGGCCGGCGTTGCCGTGGCCCTCGCGTTGCCGGAAATCGTTGTGCGCTTGAACCGCCTGCTGCCATTCAAATTGGAGCATCCACTTATTGCATTAGGCGCATTGGCTTTGCTTACGACAGCGGTACTTGAGAAAATCGGAGGCGGTGCAGGGTGGCGCCCCAGGGGAACCAATTTTTCATCCGCCTATAACCATCCTGACCTCCACAGTCTGCGGCAGCATACACTGAAGTTTCCACCCTTTCGCGTGGCCACCGTTGAGGGCACGCGAACCGCGTTTCGCCAGGAAACAATGTTTCCCGTGACCTACGGTTTTGAGATGACAGATGGCTACATTAATTTGTACTCAAAACGGTCCTATGAATATTGGCGCGCGGCGACTGCCGGCGTGCAAGGTATGCTTTCAAAATACCTGGGTTACGAATTTGACGGTGGTCAAATGCTGGCTCTTTTCGGCCTAAAAGACGGGCTTCGCGCCATGTGTAAGCCGAACACTGTTGTCGAGTGCCGGTTGCCGTTTGATAAATTTTATAATTTGGACATGTTGTCATTGGCGAACACTAAATATCTAATTTCGCCGGTGTCGATCGAGGCCAAAGGGTTGAAGCTTTTACCATCGGCATCCCGTGCAAATTTACTTGAACGCGAAAAAAAGAAGCGCCCCAAAAAACTGAATGCGTTGCTGAAGGGGACGTATAACGCTGACCACGTTCTATACATCTATGAAAACATGCGCGTCTTGCCGCGTGCATTTATCGTCAATGATATTCAAGTTTTTGAAAATGGCTCTGCCGTGCTGAAGGCCTTAAGCACGGCAACGGTCAAGAGTTTGTCGACCATGGCATATGTCGCCCGGTCTGATCTGATAGAAGCCGGCTTGGCAGTAGGTGATCTCCCCGCATCGCGCACTTCGGGATACAAAACAGGAAGTTTTCACATTTATGAAAATGACCGCCTTGTCATTGATGCCGAAACTGAGACACGCGGCATACTAGTTATTACCAATAATTACAGCCCATTTTGGGAGGCTTGTGTAAACGGGAAATCAAGCCGCGTGTTCCCCATTTACCATACTTTTCAGGGCCTGATTATTGAGCCGGGAAAATCCCGAATTGAATTGGTTTATAATCCGCCGTATCGGTTTGGCGGTTCGAATTCCTGCGGCGGTTGACGGCTCACTGTGGTTGGTTGACCGCATATAAGGACGGTTTATTTGATGGCGCGGGCAACCACTGTGGAATGAGTGAACAGATCACGGGGGCCAAAATAATAGTCCACAACCTCAAAACCAAGAGGCTCTAAAATCTCATATGCGCGCTTGCGGCTTTGCAATAACGATGGTTCCGGCGGGTGAAGCTGAATATTGCGATTGAGAACGTCATTCAAAACGAAATGAATGAACTTTAAGGCTTTCACTGATAGTCCGAAACGCGGTGGCCAGAAAATCAGTAGCGTTCCGCCAGGTTTGAGCACGTGGTGGAAGGCTGTGAACATCCGCTGAAGCTGATCAATCTCAAAATGTTCAACGACGCCAAGATTATAGATGCCGTCAAAACTGTTTTCAGCGAATGCCATGTTCAATAAGTCGCCGTTGACGATAAACGTGCTGTGTTGATGCAGGCCAAAGTATCGCGCCAACGCCATTGACGAAATATCATAAGCGAACAGCTGATAATTTCTGACAACATCCGTATCGACTTCGCCGCCGCCGCATCCCGCATGAAGCAATTTTGAACCGCGCGACACGTGCTTTTTCAGAAAATGGTTCAAGGTCGGCCGAATGATCGCATTGCGATATATCTTTGCGGCAAAATCGTAACCCATATTGGCAGAACTGCCTGACGTGTCTTTCGTCCAATAGGCATTCCACTCCGATTTTGCATCACCGACTGTTTCCATATTTCCCTTAACTAAATACCGCCGTTTCCGGAAGCGGCTATTGAGCGCATGAGAAAGAAGTTTGGTGAAGCCGCGGACGACGTCTCGTAAGCGCATCTTCGACGTTCCATACACCCGCGCGGGCAGGGAAATTGGAACCTCTTTTATGGAATGTTCATTAAGGAAAATAATATGGAGTGATTCGAAAAAGAACGCATAGTCCGTCGAGGTGACGCGGCGGAAAACCTCTTGGGGGATACGGTCCAGCGCATAGCATCGAAACGCCCCGGTCGCATCGAACGGCATGCCAAGAAGCAAGCGGGTCAGAAGGTGGCCGAGATGCGTGAGCGCAATGCGATGTAGGTTCCATTCACTTAGGCTGTCTGCGTCGGCGAACCGAGTTCCAATAACCACGTCATCTTTCTTGCCGGCGGCAATGAATTGCGGAATAAGCGCCGGCGAATGGGCGAAATCGCTATCCATGGTGACCAGCACGCGATAGTTATGTTGGTATGCCCAAGCAATGCCTTCTTGGTGCGCACTGCCGATGCCCAATTTTCCAGACCGATGAATCACATTGATCCGGGAATCACTGCCGCGCATTTCGTCAATAACATCGCCGGTGCCGTCGGGTGAGTTATCGTCGACAAATAAAATGTCGGTGTCCGGAAGATTTTTTCGAATCGCTTGGTAAATCTCGCCGACGTTTTCCGCTTCATTATATGTCGCCAAAAATATCAACGTGTCAGACTGCGTCATGCCGGTGCACCTGCTATTTCCGACAATTCGGCCTCGACCAATGCGCGCGCAATGTCAGGCATAGAATATTTTGGTTGCCAACCTGTGACGGATCGCAGTTTGCTTGAATCTCCCCTAAGTACATCTCGTTTTGGCGTTCGTTTTATCAGCGTTGGATCTTCGATAACATTACCGTCCGTTTCCAATTCCAGGAATTGGAATACCTCATTAACGAAATCACCGACGGTGTTTGAACGGCCGCTGGCGATAATGAAGTCATCCGCATGGTCCAGTTGCAGAATCATATACATCGCCTCAACGTAGTCGGGCGCATATCCCCAATCGACGTGCGCCTCGAGATCACCAAGAACCAGGCGGTCAGCCTGGCCGTGTTTGATTGCAACAGCCGTTTTCACAATCTTTTGGCTCACGTACGAGGCACGCCGGCGCGCCGATTCGTGATTGTAGAGAATTCCCGATGATGCAAATACCTGCCTTTGGTCTCTGTAAGAACGGCATACGTTCATCCCGGCGGCTTTCGACAAGCCGTAGGCGCAAATCGGGTTCAAGGGGGTATTTTCGGTCTGAGGCACGTCTGCCGGATGCCCAAATACCAGCGACGACGACGCATTGAACAGCCGTGTCTGTTTTCCGGTTTCCGCCGCGGCCTCCAATATCCAACCAACGGAAATAGCGTGAAGCATGAGCGATTTTTCAATGGAATCACAAAGATCTTCCGCCTCGGAATCTTGTGATGAACCGTGATAGGCCGCCAAATGATAAATCTCGTCAGGCGCGAAATCCGCAATCACCCGTCTCACGGATGCGCGTTCCGACAACGATGCAGGGACAAGTTCTGCGCCCGTACGGCCGTCAATGACAGACTTTCGGTTGAGGCCGAATGTTTCGAACCCGTGTTCCATGAGCAGACGGTTTAAGTAGTAGCCATCCTGCCCATCGATGCCGGTAATCAGTGCACGTTTAGGCATTTTTCCAAAAGGTTGCCAGCGTGAAGGTCAAATGTCGAAGCCTTGGCACTTTCCTGAGCGACGTTTTCGCGGGTGAAAACGCAAAACTCAGGCAGGGGGAAGATGATGTTGCCGCCGTTATTTAAGTATTCCTGCTCGCGAACAATAAACTCGTCCTTAAAGTGCCAAGGAAGCACCAGAAAATAATCCGGATTTCGCGATCTGGCCGTTTCTTCCGATATGATGGGAATATCCGTACCGGGCATTCTGCGGCCCCATTTTTCAGGATTGCGATCCGCCGCCGCCTCGACAATACGATTGTCCAAGCCGCAATATTGCATAAGAACATTCCCCTTCGTCGACGCGCCATAAACCATAAATGTCTTACCGGCGGCGTGTTCCTCCGTCACAAATTCATGAATCCGTGTTTTGAAATCCAAAATGCGGTCGCGAAATTCGAAATAAGGGGCAGACGTGTCCAATCCGGCGGCCATTTCGGCAGATAGGCACTGTGCGACCCCCGGCGTGGTAGTGAAGGGTGCGTCGTTGTGGCAGGCATGAACCTGGAAGCTGCCACCATTTACGTTGTTAAATATCACATCAATGATCCGCAGACCGTGATTTGAAAGCAGGCGGTCAATTTGCCGGACACCGTAGTATTCCAGATGCTCATGGCAAATCGTGTCAAACGCGTTTTGCTTCAGCATTAAACCAACATAGCTCTGCTCAAAGACCCATAGGCCTTCCGGGGCCAGACATTTTGCAATTTCTTGGACGAAGACGTTTGGTTCGGGAAGGTCATACATCATGGCGATAGATGTGATGATTTTCGCGTGCCGGCCGTTGGCGGCCGCATGAAATGCTTTCTCGGTAAAGAAGTCGGCGATTGTCACGATATCGTCGGGATAATGCTGCTTGAACTGGGCAATAGTCGGGTCGATGCCGACCCGTTTGAAGTCGCCACCAGGATAACTTTTTAAAAGCGTGCCGTCATTGCTGCCGATATCGAGAATAATGTCGCCGTCTTGCAAAGTGAGCTTGGCAAGAATGCCATCGACCAACTCAGACAGGTGCTGGCGCATTGAATGGTTGATACCCGATCGGTATCCGTAAGTTTCCCTGAACAGCGCATCCAGATCGAAATTGTGTTTCAGCTGCGCCAAGCCGCACTCAGAACAAAACATGAGTTGCAGTTCCGCAGAGGGGGGGCTTGGTTCGGATTCAGCCGGGAAGCGTCCCGTCATTGCCAATGTACCGATGTCGAGGACTTCAATAAGACCTTTATGGCCGCAAAGACGGCAGCTACTTATTTCCGTGGACAACAATGGATATAAATCCCGTAAATTATATTTGAAATTGGCCGATTGAGGCGGCGCGCTAAGATTACACCGAGCCCTATAAATTGCCGGCTAGGTTTTTTGAAAACCTCAAGTTTCAGTGGGTGGATATTGGCCAGAAACCTGCGGAAATCAATCTTATTTATCAGTGCTTCCAATTCCGCAAGAATTAGACGCGGCAGTATCCTTAAAATGGTATGTGGTGTCGATACGCAAAACCCAGGCATTTTGGCGACAATCCAAATGTCTTTAAGCATAAACAATCCGCGGACAAAAACCGCCAGGACCCGACCGGCGAATTGGGTTTCAACGCAGGTTCCGTTGATGTCCTTGAAATGATTCCGCCTTGCTTCCACACCATGGCCGACCAACAATCTTGGTTTGCTAAAATGGACGGATCAGGATTGACGGCAATGCAGGACCTCGACGAAGAAAAATTGATCCTCGATACCATCGATCAGTTCCTTGAGCGCGATGTGCGGCCCTATGTGCGCGATCTGGAGGCCGCCGATGAATACCCCACCGAGATCGCTGACAAGATGGCCGAGTTGGGCCTGTTCGGGGCGACCATCTCGGCCGACTACGGCGGCCTGGGGCTGCCGGCCGGCACCTATGCGAAAATCGTTGATCGGGTGTCGGCGGTTTGGATGTCGATGTCGGGTATTTTCAATTCGCACCTGATCATGTGCGCCGCCGTCGAGCGGTTTGGCGACGAAGACATGAAGCGGACTTATCTGCCGAAGTTCGCCGCCGGCGAGATGCGGGGCGCCATCGCACTGACCGAGCCGGACTGCGGCACTGATTTGCAGGCCGTCCGCACCCGGGCCGTGAAGGACGGCGATGATTACGTCATCAACGGCACCAAGATGTGGTGCACCAACGCCGTCAAAGGCAACGTCATGGCGGTCCTGGCGAAGACCGATCTGCAAGCCGAAGGTGCGCGGCACAAGGGCATGAGCTTGTTGCTGGTGGAGAAATCCATGGGCTACAAGGCATCGAAACTGAAGAAGCTCGGCTATCGCGGTGTTGATACGGGTGAGGTGCAATTCGACGGTGTGCGGGTGCCGGGCGCCAATCTGATTGGGCCGGCGGAAGGCAAGGGCCTGAACCAGATATTGGCGGGCCTGGAATTGGGCCGGATCAACGTCGCGGCGCGCGGCGTCGGCGTGGCGCGGGCGTGTTTGGAAGAATCCGTGGCCTATGCGCAAGTCCGCAAGACCTTCGGTAAGCCGATCTGCGAGCACCAGTCGATCCAGATCAAGCTGGCCGAGATGGCGACCAAGGTGGAATCAGCGCGGCTGTTGACCGAGCAGGCCGCCGCCGCCTATGACCGCGGTGAGCGTTGCGATCTGGAGGCCGGCATGGCCAAGCTTGTCGCCACTGAAGCCGCCATGGACAATGCCCAGGAGGCCATGCGCATTCACGGTGCCTACGGCTATTCACCGGAATACAATATTGAGCGCTACTACCGCGATGCGCCGTTGCTGTGTATCGGCGAGGGCACCAACGAATTGCAACGCCTGATTATCGCCCGGCAGTTGGTTGAACGGAGCCCGGTGTAAGCATGGTTTTACCCTTAGACGGCGTCCGCGTTTTGACGGTTGAACAATACGGCGCCGGGCCGTTCGGCACCCAGTTCCTGTCCGACCAGGGCGCCGAGGTGATCAAGATTGAAAGCCCTGGCATGGGCGGCGACTATGCCCGCAACGTCGGCCCGCATTACTTTACCGATGAACATTCCCAGTTCTTCCATTCCTTCAACAGGAACAAGAAAAGCCTGAGCCTGGATATTTCGAAACCGCAAGGCCAAGAGGTTTTCCGCGATCTGGTGAAAACGGCCGACGCGGTGACATCCAACATGCGCGGCGACGTGCCGGCGCGACTAAAAATCACCTACGACGACTTGAAAGACGTTAATCCAAAAGTTGTCTGCGCGCATCTGTCGGCCTATGGGCGCAGCGGATCGCGTGCCGGCTGGCCCGGGTTCGACTATTTGATGCAGGCGGAAGCCGGGTACTTTTCGCTGACCGGTGAGCCTGAGTCCCCGCCGGCCCGCATGGGCCTTTCCATTGTTGATTTGATGACCGGCCTGGGTCTGGCCTATTGCGTGTCCATCGGCGTCGTCAGCGCCCGCGAGACGGGCGTCGGCCGCGATCTGGACGTCAGCCTGTTTGATATGGCGCTGTTCAATCTTTGCTATCCGGGGACTTGGTATCTGAACGCCGGCGTCAATACCGGGCGCGAGCCGCGCTCGGGCCACCCCTCGTTGGTGCCGTGTGCGCTCTATACAACGAAGGACGGCTGGATCTACCTCATGTGCAACAAGGAGAAGTTCTGGCCGGCGCTCTGCACCGCCATCGAAAAGCCCGAATGGGCCGATGACCCGCGCTTCGTCTCGTTCAAGGAGCGGCTGGAAAACCGTATGCTGATCCAGGATTTGTTGGATGCGGAACTGAGCCGCAAGACGACCAACGACTGGTTGGAAATATTCGCTGGCGACGTTCCCGCGGCGCCGCTGCACGACGTTCAGGGGGCCTTGGAAAACCCTTTCGTCGCCGAACAGCAACGCGTTCAGACCCTGCATCTGGAGGGCCACGGCGACATCCGCCTTTTGGACACCCCGATCAAGTCGGGCGAGCCGACGCCCGCCAACCCTGCACCGACGCTGGGCCAGCACACGGATGAACTTCTCGAAGAACTCGGTTATGACCAGGAAAAACGCGCCGCCTTAAAAGACGCAAACGTGATCTGACATACCCCCGCCGCGGCTGTTCGAATCGAGATAATTTCTGGTTCCGAACCGGAATTGCCGTGCTACGTTGCCGCGGGGCAGAAACGTCAGGACAGGGAAGCCTTGTGAAACTGCGATTGACGACCAAGTTGCCGGCGATGATTGCCGCCGGCGCCGCGTTGACAGCGGTGTTGGTGGCCGGCAACGACTATTTTACCGCCGCCAATTTCCTCGAGCGGCAAGTCGTCGACAACCTGAAAAACGTCCGCAACGGCCGCAAGGCCGAAGTCTTTCGGTTTCTGTCGCGGGTCCACGAGGATCTGGAAATTCTGGCCGCCGGGAATCAGGTTCGGGTGTCGCTGCGCAACTTCCATCATCAATTCCGTGCCATCGCCCGCCAGGACGAAGCCCGGGCCCAATACATGCAGCACCTCTACAACGAAAACGTGCCCACCGGGATGCTTGCCCACACCATTGTCCGCGACGCGGCCATCATTGCCTATGGCAAACAGCATGACGTTCAGGACAAGTGGTTCCGCCATATTGTGCCGGCGCGCAGCTATGGGGATCTATATCTGATCAGTCATGACGGCGATGTCGTCTATTCAGTGCTTAAGAAGGATGACTTTGCGTCCAATCTGGTGCGCGGGCGATGGAAGGACACGGGGCTGGCCAAGGTGTTCCGCGGTGCCATGGCGAAGGCCGGTGTCAGTCGGCCGCCGATAATGTCAATGCCGTCGGCCCTGGGCGGCGGGCAGGTCGGACACGGGTCCATGAGTGTGCCGATGAAGTCGGGCACGTCCATGAAATCGATGGATCACGGCGGCCACGGTTCAAAGAGCACCATGCCGAAGAAGACCGACGCACCTTCCGCTCATGCGGCATCGGGTGAACACGCCGGCGCGGAACGCACTCACGGCAAATTACACGGCAAGCTCGATCACTCTGGCCACAACGCGGAACTGTTTCAGGACATCAGCCAGTATTTACCCGACCACGGCGCGGCGGCCGGGTTCATGGCCGTGCCGGTGATCGACGATGCCGGGTATGCGGCCGGTATCCTAGCGGTCCGATTTCCCATCGAACGGGTCAACGACATCATGCAGGAAGGCTCGAACCTTGGCGATACGGGGGACGCCTATCTGGTCGGTGAGGATTTCCTGTTCCGCTCGCAGCCGCGGTTTGAAACCGCTTCTTTTGTGATCAAGAACAAGGTGCGGAACGCCGCCGTGGAGGCCGCCTTTGCCGGCAAGGAAGGGGTCATGGAGACCCAAAGCTATGATGATGGCGCGGTGCTGGCGGCCTACGGGTCCATAGAGTTTCACGGAACCAAGTGGGCCATCATCAGCGAGATGGATTTAGACGAGATTCACATACCGACCGAGGAAATGCGCCGCCAAATGCTGCTGATTGGCGGCCTGTTGACGGCGCTGATGATCTTGGCCGGTATCTACATGGCGCGGACCGTGACCGTGCCGCTTTCCAGTGTCACCGACGCGTTGCGGGAATTCGGTATGACGCGGAAAGCGACGACCTTTCCGCACGCCCAGCGGACCGATGAAATTGGTGAAACGGCCCGCGCGTTCAGCTACTTCGTCCGTGATATCGAAGCCCATGAGACGGAATTGCGAAACATCTCTGATACGGCCAGCGACGCCATCGTGATGATTGACGGCGGATCGAAAATCCTTTCGTGGAACACCGCGGCTACCGGCATTTTCGGGCATACCGCCGATGCGGCCGTCGGCCAACACATCGACTTGATCATTCCCGACCATCTGCGGTCCAAACACAGCGACGGAATAAGCCGCATCGTCGCCGGCGGCGGCGGCCATATTTTAGGCCAGACCGTTGAGCTGGAAGGTGTGCGCAAGAGCGGCGATATCTTTCCCGTCGAGCTTTCCCTGGCAAAATGGGAAAACGCCGACGGACCCGTGTTTTGCGGGATCATGCGCGACATCACGGACCGCAAACAGGCCGAAGAGGCGTTGCGTGTTCGTGAGGAACGCATCCGCGCGCTTCTGGAAGTCAGCCCCATCGGTTTCGCCCTGACCCGCCAATCGGGTGAGGTGTTGTTCACCAACGTCGCCTTCCGCGACATGTTGGATTTGCCGCCGGACCCATCAATGCCCCTGGAGGTGGGGACGCTGTATTTGGATCAGCAAGACCGCGAACGGTATCTGGAACAGCTCGAGCAGCACGGTGAAGTCTCGCGATTTGAGACGCAATGGAAACGCGCCGACGGCGCACCGATCTGGGTGACGATTAGTGGTAAACTCATCGACTATGACGGCGATCAGGCGATCCTGGCGTGGATCGACGACATCACCATGCGCAAGATGGCCGAGGCGGAAATCGCCCGCAAGGAAGCGCAGTTAAGCGCCGCCACGGCGTCCATGTCCGACGGCCTGTTCATGCTGGATGCCGACGGCGTCTATGAAATGTTCAATGAGAACTATCTTGAGTTTTGCCGGGCGTCTGAGCTGGATCCCGACAATATTCACGAAGGCTTGTCGATCCTGCCGGTGCTGCGGGAATCCGCGCATCTCGGGTTATATGGCGATGGTGATCGCGACGCCCTGGCGGCAGCCCGGTTCGATGGCATCCGTTCAGGTGATGAAATCCGTGCCGAATTGCGTATACCCAACGGCGATTGGTACGAATTGCGCAAGACTCCACGCGACGTGGGCGGTTGCGTGGTGCTGATTTCAAACATCACCGAACGCAAGCGCGCTGAACAGGAAATCGCCCGGCAACAGGCGATCTTGGAAACCACACTGGAGACCATGGAGCAGGGCATCTCCATGATCGACGCCGATCTGAACGTCGTTGCCAAAAACTCCATGTTCATGGAACTTCTACAGTTTCCGCCGGAGAAATTTCCCGGTGATTTCTCGTTGCAAGACCTGTTCCGCCACAACGCCGAGCGCGGCGAGTACGGTGACGGCGATATCGAAGAACAGGTCCAGAGCCGCATGGAACTGTCGCGGAATTTCGACGCGCACCAGTTCGAACGCACCCGGTCTGACGGCACGGTCATTGATGTCCGCGGCAATCCGTTGCCCGACAAGCAAGGTTTTGTCACCACTTACACCGATATTACCGAACGGGTGCTGGCGGCAAAGAAACTGGGTGATGCCTATGACGTCATTTCCAGCAGTATCAATTACGCCTCGCGTATCCAAAAAGCCATTCTTGCCGACGAAGGCCTGATTTCGGCGGTGATGGAGGACTATTTCATTATTTGGGAGCCGCGTGATGTGGTCGGCGGCGATATTTATTGGGCCGGGGTCTGGGGCGACGGCGTGCTGATCCTCATTGGCGATTGTACCGGTCACGGTGTGCCTGGCGCCTTCATGACCTTGATTTCCATGGGCGCCCTGGAGAGGTCCCTGCAAGAGGTTGATCCCGGCGATCCCGGTGGCCTGATCCGGCGCATGCACCAGCATATTCAAATTACACTGCGCCAGCAGGCGGCCGGCGGCGAATCGGATGATGGCATCGAGCTGGGACTTAGTTATTTCGTGCCGGGGGATGCGACGATGACTTTCGCGGGCGCCCGGTTTGAGTTGTACGTAACCGAAGGCGATGACATTCAAATGTTCAAGGGTGCCAAGAAAGGTGTGGGTTACCGAGGGGTACCTTATGATCAGGTCTATAAAAACACGACAATCGATATCAAGCCGGGACACCGGTTCTACATGACCACAGATGGCCTGATCGATCAGATCGGCGGCGCCCGGCGGCGCAGTTTCGGCAAGCGGCGCTTCCGCGATCTCCTCAAGCAAACAGAGGGGCTGTCCTTCGCCGATCAGCAAACCGCCCTTGCGGACAGATTTGCCGCCTATCAGGGCGATGAGCCGAGGCGCGACGATGTCTGTGTCATTGGTTTCACGCCCCTGTCCATCGAATAGGATAGATTGACAAACAATCATCCTAACTGCGCCATTTAATCGTTTGAGGTCGTGCGTGTGCCTTGGAATACTGCGCCGGGTCAGGAAAGCTTGCCATCGGGGATAACATGCCGAACGGACAATTAGGGCCGGAATTCGTCAGTGGTGCGCGGACCCGGACGCGTGATGCGTTAAATGACCGGGCGCGCCGGGCGGCTGCCGGGTTCAAATCCCTGGGCGTCAGCGCCGGCGGCAGCGTCGCGCTATTGTTGCGCAATGAATTCGTGTTCTTTGAAGCCACCGACGGGGCCCGGGCGCTCGGCGCCTATGCAGTGCCGGTGAACTGGCATCTGGCGCCGGCGGAGATTGAATTTCAACTGAACGATTGCGGCGCAGCGGTGTTGGTCGGGCATGCGGATTTGCTCAAGACCTGTGCGGCGATCATCCCTGAGCACATGACCGTGATCGCTGTCGAGACGCCGCCGGAACTTCGTGAGGCATACCGGGTCGATCCCGACGGTGGAGCCTTGGCCCCGGGCGCGACGGATTGGGAATCTTGGCTTGCCGGGTTTGATCCGTTGACGGAACCCGCTGCCGCGGTGCCCGAAAGCATGTTCTACACATCGGGCACCACGGGTATGCCGAAGGCCGTGAAGCGGTTGGCGCAAACGCCGGACGACGCGGCCCATATGCTGGCCGTGCGCGATAAGACCTATGGTATCCGTTCAGGCTGCCGGGCCCTGATCGCCGGCCCGCTCTATCACGGCGCGCCCAACGCTTTCGGCATCCGGGTCAGTCATCAGGCTGGCAAGGTGGTGATGATGCCGCGCTTTGATGCGGAGCAGGTGCTGGCCTTGATCGCCGAACATCGTATCGAGGTCGCTTTCCTGGTCCCGGTGATGTTCGTCCGTATGTTGAAGCTGCCCGATAACGTGCGGACAAAATACGATCTCTCATCGCTGACCCAGATCACCACCGCCGGTGCGCCGTGCCCGGTAGAGATCAAAAGCCGCATGATCGATTGGGTCGGGCCGGTGATCCATGAGTTCTATGCCTCGACGGAAATCAACTACATGACCAATTGTTCGTCCGCCGATGCCGTGGCGAAACCAGGCACAGTGGGATTGCCGGTCGACGGCGCCATGCTGAAAATCTTCGGCGAGGATGGAAGTGAGTTGCCCACGGGTCAACCAGGAGAAATATATGGCAGGCTGCAGCGCGGACCGGATTTCACCTATCACAACCGCGAAGAAGCGCGCCGCGCCATAGAACGCGACGGCTTGGTCACTGCTGGCGATGTCGGCTATTTCGACGAAGACGGCTACATGTTCCTTTGTGACCGCCAAAAGGACATGGTGATTTCCGGCGGCGTGAATATCTATCCCGCCGAAATCGAAGGCGAACTGGCGGCTATGCCAGGTGTTGCCGATTGCGCCGTATTCGGTATTCCCGATGCGGAATTCGGCGAAGCCCTGATGGTGGTTATCGAACTGGACTCCGGCGCCGAGATTTCCGCAACCGATGTGCGAAATTTTCTGAGCCCGCGTCTGGCCGCTTTCAAGGTGCCGCGCCAAATTGAGTTTCGCGGTGATTTGCCGCGCAATGATTCCGGCAAAATTTACAAACGCCGACTGCGCGATCCTTACTGGGAAGGCGTCGAACGGCGCATTTGATTGAGGTTTAATCAATCAAATGCCGCTGATTAATCGTTTGAGAATGGATCGGGAAAGCCTCAATATAATAGCTCTGAAGCGACGTAAAGCGTGTTCGTAAGAGGAATTCAAAGATGAGTAGTCCGCAAACAAAACCAGAAGCCACCCAACATCTTTCAGGCGCCGACTGGATCGCGCCCGACTGCCATGGTGAAAATTTCTATGACGTGGACCCTGGCTTCAAGGCGCTGTTGAAGTTCTACATGGAGCCCAAGCTGCACGCCCACATGGAGCCCCATTACCAGCACCTAGGTGAATTGGCCGGCGGCAAGTTGGATGAATTGTCGCGCGAGGCGGACCGCCATATCCCGGTGCTGCACGCCCGCGACCGTTTCGGCCGTGACGAGGATTGGATCGAATACCATCCGTCCTACAAGGAAATGGAGCGCATGGCCTATGAGGACTTCGCGCTGAACCGCATGAGCCATGTGCCGGGCGCCTTCGGCTGGGCGGAGAAAATCGGCCCGGTCGGCAAGTACGCTGTGCAATACCTGTTCGTGCAATCCGAATTCGGCCTCATGTGTCCAATCAGCGCCACGGAAACGTCCGCCTATCTGGTCGGCAAGTACGCCCAACCGGACATTCGCGAGCGTTACTTCCCGCGCATGACCGCCGAGAAATACGACGATATGGTCACCGGTGCCCAGTTCATGACCGAACAGTCCGGCGGCTCCGACGTCGGCAACATTGAGGTGGAAGCCCGCATGGAAGACGGTGTGTGGCGCATCTACGGCGACAAGTGGTTCTGTTCGACCACCGACGGCGGCCTGATCATGCTATTGGCGCGTTGTCAGGGTTCCGGGTGGGGCTCACGCGGCCTATCGCTATTCGCCGTACCGCGCACCATGGAAGACGGCAGCCGCAATGCCTACACCATCCAACGCCTGAAAAATAAGCTGGGGTCTAAATCCATGGCGTCGGGGGAAGTTACCTTCAACGGCGCCGAGGCCTATCTGCTGGGGGCGCAGGACCAGGGCCTCAAGCACATGCTGGATATGGTCAACTTGAGCCGTCTCTCACACGGTGTCCGCGCCTCGGCGATGATGCGCCGGTGTTTGAACGAAACCATGGCCGTCGCCCGCAACCGCTTTGCCTTCGGCGAAAAGCTGATCAACCATCCGTTGATGCGCCGCCAGATCATGAAGACCATGCTGCCGACGGAACAATCCTTGTCGAACTTCATGTTCACCGCATCCATGATGGAGCGCGCCGACACTGGCGACGACGAAGCGCAACGCGCGCTGCGCATCATGACGCCGATGATCAAGGGGCGCATGTGCCGCGACAACGTCAAAGTGGCGACGGCGGCCATGGAGGCGCGCGGCGGCAACGGTTATATCGAAGAATGGGTTAACGCGCGGCTTGTCCGCGATGCGCATTTGGGCGTCGTTTGGGAAGGCACATCGTCGATCGTGGCGCTCGACGTGACCAAGCGCGCGATCCCTAAGAACCAGGCTCACAAGGCGCTGGGCAGCGTCTTGCAGGAAGCTATCGAGGGTGAAGACCGTTTGCCCGGTCAATACCGGGGTGAGCTGTCGGCCATGGTCGACCAGGCTGTGCGCTTCGCTGGCGCCGTGGCCGAAAAGGACGAACACGAAAGCTTCTCGCGCCAGGCGTCCAACGCCCTTTATCACGCCATGAGCGCCGTCTTGATGGCGCGCGAGGGCGTCATGATGGGTGAGGAGACCGGTGACGCCCGGCGCTTGCTCATGTCGAAGTTGGTCATGGACCATAAATTGCGGCCGCACGATCCCATGAGCCTGGACGAGGTCGGTGCCGAGGGCGCGGCGGCGGACTTGCTGTTGGATGAAGAAGAACCCACCTTGGACCGGGCCCGCAAGGCGCTGGCGGCGTAAGCTGGCGGCGGGTAACGTCCGCCCATGACCGATGCAAACGATGAGCGGCCCTTCGCCGGGCTTAAGGTGTTCGACGTCACCCAAGGCGTTGCCGGACCGCATGGCACCATGCTGTTGGCCTTGCACGGTGCCGACGTGATCAAGGTGGAGCCATTGAGTGGCGACTGGGGCCGCGCCATCGGCAAGGCCTACGGGGATCTCTGCGCGCACTTCATGGCCTTCAACCGTGGTAAGCGGTCCATCGCCGTTGATTTGAAATCGGACGGAGGCCGGGTGGCGGCGCAGCAGTTGGCCTACGGCGCGGACATCGTCGTTGAAAGTTTTCCACCCGGCGTGATGGCCAAGTTCGGTTTGGATTATGATGCCGTGAAAGCAGCGAACCCCGATGTGATCTATTGTTCGATCAACGGTTTCGGTCAATCCGGTCCGGCCAAGGACCGCAAGGTCAGTGACACCATCATCCAGGCCTTTTCCGGCTTTATGCCGGTGAACGCGGACGCCAACGGCGTCCCTCGCGCGCTGAACATGATTCCCATTGATGTGCTGACGGGCCTCTATGTCTATCAGGCAATTTCGGCGGCAGTACTAAAACGCTTCCGTTTCCGCAAAGGCGCCTACATTGATTGCAACCTGATGCAGTCGGCCGCGTCTTTTCTGTCGGCGAAGATCACCGAGTTCGTGTTGGAAGACGGCCAACCGCAGTTGCTGTCGGTTCCCGCCGGCACCATGCCGACGGCGGACGGCTTCATAAACGTTTCCGTGGTCAAACAAGAACACTTCGAAGGCCTGTGCGAAGCCTTGGACCAGCCGGACCTGATCACCGACCCGCGTTTCGTTGATCGTGAAATGCGTCTTGCCCACGCGGCTGAAATCATGGCGCTGGTCCGTGCCGAATTCCAAAAGCGGCCGACGGCGGCATGGGCGGAGCGCCTGACCGACGCCGGCGTCATGTTCGAACCGGTCAATGATTTTGCGGCTTTCCTGGCCGATCCGCAGGTCGCGGCGATGGGCGCTGTCGTGCGCACGGATTATCCCGGTGCGCCTGACGTCCCGGTTGTTGCGATCCCGGGCATGGGCGCGCCGGTACCGGGAACTCGGGATGCCACGGTGCCGCATCTCGGCGAGCACACGCGGGCGATCCTTGCGGAGGCCGGGTATGAAGATACGGATATTGATGCTTTAATCGCCGCATCGGCAACGGCCGATCACGTTAGCGATTAAGACGCCGCAAGGTATTCAATGGATTGTCTCAGGGTGGCCCAACTCAAACGCCGGCCGCCAACGCCTATGACAAGTATTTGGCGACGGTCTCCAGGAATGTCACGACGGTGATCGGTTTGGCGATGTAATCGTCACAGCCGCCATCGAGCATTTTCTCACGGTCGCCTTTCATGGCGAATGCCGTGACGGCGATGATCGGGATGTGACTGAGGTCGTCCAACTCTTTGATCATCGCCGTGACTTCAAGCCCGGATATATCGGGCAACTGTATGTCCATGATAATAAGATCGGGGCGATATTCTTTTGCCGCATTAAAACCGCTGTGGCCATCGACAGCCTGCACAACGCTGTAGCCCGCAGCCTGAAGCAGGGCATCAAACATCTTCATGTTGCGGGTGTTGTCTTCGACGATGAGGATGGTCTTCGGCATATCCATTTTCTCTAGTTCACCGCCGTGAGCGACGACGACGGCTTTGACCGCGCGCCGACGGTTGCCTTGAACAGATCACGAAGAATTGGTTCGTCCTCTCGGTTTGTCATCAATGTAGAGGACGCGGGTTTCTGACGAATTATCCATGATACCTCAAAGCTTGGAAGGATTCTGAAACGCAGTCAAATTACAATGGCGGTAAAGATTAAAATTTTCGGTAATATGTGGACAGCGCCGCACGATACCTGATACCGAATGCCGATCTTCCCGGAGAAGTAAGATTTTGACGACCAAACTTTCCTCCACCATCGCCTACATCGGATACTTCACCGCCGAAATGCCCGAGAAAGTGGCGCTGATCGTGAATGGCCAGGAAATCACCTATCGCGATTTTTACCGCGATATCGGCAAAATGACCGTCGGCGTTAAAAATCTCGGCCTTCAAGCCGGGCAGACGGTCAGCCTTGAACATCCGCATTTTTATCTGCACTGGCTGTTGATCCTGGCCTGCGAGAGCCTCGGCATCACAACCTATACCTATCAGGCCAGCGAACTGGCCCAGGAAGACAAAGCCATCGGCAACACGGATTTTGTCTTCCATTCACCGGCCATGGCGCCGTCATCGGCCAAACGCGCTCAGGTGATTGACCAAGATTGGGTGGATGGGATTCTTGGTCTGGCGCCGGCCGCGGCCCCCATGCCACATGCCCCCATGCCAAATGCCCCCATACCAGATAAAACGCCACTCAGGATCGTCCGCGGTTCGGGCACCACCGGGGCGCCGAAGCGGATGATGTATACGGCTCATATCCAGGCCTATTGGCTGAAACAATATCAGTTTCGCATGGGCTTTCACCGCCAAGCGCGGTTTCTGGTCGGCACCGGGTTTCATGTTGAGACCTATCACGTTTTCGCCACGGCCTGCCTGCGCATGGGCGGGACCTGTATAGTCAACCCGGCAGAACGCCCCGCGGACCTCATTCAAAAGCACGCCATCACCCACTATTCGTGCATTCCCGATACGCTCATCCAAATCCTGAGCAGCCTTCCCGATGACTATCCAAAGCCCGCCCACTTGACGATTATTGCCGGCGGCGCGCCGGTTTCCCAGGCGATCCGTAATCAAGTCAAGGAACGCCTGACGGACACCTTGCTAGAAAATTATGGGGCCACCGAGGTCTCCACGGCGTGCGGCATGGATGGCAACGGCGTCGGCTGGGTTTTGCCCGGCGTCGGCGTCCAGGTGGTGGACGATACCCATACTCCTTTGATCGGTGAGGCCGGGCGGGTGCGGATTAAGAGTGACGGCTGTGTCGATGGTTATCTCGATAACCCCGAAGCGACCCGTGCCATGTTCCGCGATGGCTGGTTCTATCCCGGTGATGAAGGGATTATGATTGACGACCACACTCTCAAATTGGTCGGTCGGACGGATGACCTGATCAACGTGCGCGGCTACAAAATCCTGCCCCAGCCGTTGGAGGAGATGTTCATGAGGGAATTGCCGGTGCACGATATTTGTGTGACGGACATGCCCGATGGCCAGGGAAATTTTAGTGTTTGGGTGATTTTTGTGCCGAGTCAAAGTGACGGATTTGAAAAAGTTAAAGAGAAGATCCAACCGCTCATGCCGAGCAAGTACGGGGTTATCCGATTGACCGAGGTTGATGCTATTCCGCGCACCGCCAGCGGCAAAATTCAACGCAACAAACTGAAAAAAACGCTGCTTGATGGGTCATCCGCGTGATAGGGGAAACCCTGCAGCCCAACGGTCGCGGTTGAAACAGTTGCGCCCAATGCGCCGATCTCCGGGGACAGGAAGCCATGGACGCCGACTTATCCATAACCCATAGCACGGAGGATCCGCAGCCTCCGTTTGATGCGGCGGTCGTGATATTGACGACCTTGCGTCCAACACTGTTGCAGACGGTGCGGTCGATCTTCGCCCAGGATTGGTCCGGCCGGTTGCAGATTTTGATCGGCATCGACGTGGCCAAAGGAGAGACGTCGATGATTGATCAGCTTCTGGCCGAATGCCCCGATCGTATGGCCATTACGACCCTCAATCTCGGTTATTCGACCTCCGTTGCCCATGGCGGCACCGGGCCCAATCCCTACGGCGGCAATCTGCGGGCCGTGCTCAGCTATGCGGCCAACAGCGACCTGATCAGCTATTTGGATGACGACAATTGGTGGGCGCCGCATCATATGTCAGACATGATCAAGGCCGTTCAAGGCTTTGACTGGGCGTTTTCCTATCGATGGTTCGTTGATGGCGCCGACGACCGTGTGCTCTGTGTCGATGATTTTCAGTCCGTCGGGCCGGACCGCGGCATTCACAAGGATAAGTTCTCCGGTTTTGTCGATACCAACTGCCTGATGATCAACCGCAAAAACTGTTTGGGTGTATTCGCCAATTGGACCGTGCCCCTTTTTCGTGACGGCACAGGTGATGATCGGCGCGTGTTTGATGTCTTGCGTCAGGGATATACGGTGGGGGCGACCAACCGGCCAAGCGTCTATTACCGCCTGCATGGCGGCCGCGGCATTTCGCCGGCCCGCGAACAGATTTTCAAGCAGCGCAATATCGAACTGAAAACACCGCAGTCGGACTTGGACAATTATACGACCCGCCAAAAAGACATTGTCCGGAACTACTTAGCGGAACACAAAATTCGGAAACTGAATATCGGCACCGCCGGGAATGTCATTCTCGGATGGTTATCGACGGACCTCATTTCCGAGAATCCCTTGGTGTTCGCCATGAATGCCAAAAGCCGTTTCCCTTTCGCCGACAAGGCTTTTGACTATGTGGCCTCGGAACACATGGTCGAGCATCTGAATTTTCGGGACGGCTTCACCATGTTGCGCGAATGCTACCGGGTCTTGAAGCCGGGCGGCCGTGTGCGCATCGCGACGCCCGATTTGCGCCGCTTCCTGGCTCTTTACGGCGCCGAGCGGACGGACATTCAGGACCGTTATCTGGCCTGGGTCACGGACGCCTTCATTCCGGGCATCGACGGTGTCAATCCGACCTTCGTGCTGAACAATCTGTTCCGCAACTGGGGCCACCAGTTCATTTATGATCAAAGCGCCTTGACCAAAAGCCTGGACGGATGCGGGTTTGTCGACATGCAAAGATATCGCCCAGGCGAGAGCGACGACCCGGCGCTCAAGGATATCGAGGGCCACGGCAAGGTGATCGGCGATGAACAGCTGAATGACTACGAAACGCTGGTCATGGAAGCCCGGAAACCGGAGTGAATATTAAGATTCGGTAGTGGCCCAGCGACGCGTCCATAAAGAAGCGCCCGGATACCGATCGCTCGCGTACCCGGGCGCAACAGGACCTATCGGCTGATCAGCCGGGAGGTTTCAGTGTGTAGGCGCCGTTCTTCGCATATTCGACCGTGGCGTTAAGGAAATATATCTTCAAATCGGCGCGCTCCGGTTTGACGATATCGTAGGCCTCGCCGCTGCGGGCACCCGTCGAGCAGATGAAGATGATCGGTTTGTCCTTGGGCAAACCGGCGAGATTCTCCTCGACCTCGTCGACGGTCATGTTGATGGCCGTCGGCAACGCCCCCGATTTGAACTCTTCCGGATCGCGGACGTCAATGAGATGCACGCTGCTCGGCGCCTTGGCGACCAGTTCGCGGAACGAGTCGAAGGTGATCGTATCCGCTTCGTTACCGGTATCGATGGCGACCTTGGCCTTGGCCGGCATCGGCATCATGTCTGCCGTCGGCCCCGGACCATAGGCCTTCTTCCAGGCGGGGTATCCGGCCTGGAACAGCATCACGTTGGTGTAGCCCAATTGAACGGCCTTGGCCGCCGATTTCGGGCTCAAGGGGCACTTCATGCCGCCGCAATAGAAGATCAGCGGCGTCGTCTTGTCGGTGCCCAACATGTGCGCCAGTTTGTCGAACTTGCGCAGCGGAATGCTGATCGCCGTTGGCACGTGGCCTTTGTCGTATTTCCGGGCCTTCGGCCGGGCATCGACAATGATCGCCTTGGCTTTTGTGTCGATCAGCTTTTTCACATAGGCCGCGCTGACGGCACCCAGATTGCCGGCCTTGATCCAATCGGGATAGCCCGCCGCATACACCTTGATGTTGGTGTAGCCCAGCTTCTCCGCCTTGTAGGCGGATTTGTGGCTGAGCGGGCATTTCAGACCGCCGCAATAGAAGATCATCAGCGTCGATTTATCCTTCGGCAGTAAGTAGGTCATCTTATCGAACTTACGGTCGGGGATGCTAAGCGCCGTCGGAATGTGGCCGATGTCATACTTGCGTGCCGTCGGCCGCGCATCGATGATCGCCACATCGTCCCGCATGGGGATGACGGCGTATGGCATGACGAATTTGCCGTCGACGATGTTCGGATATTTCTTCCACGCCTCGGCGGCCTGCGCCGTGGATATACCCGCGGTCACGAAGCATGCCATGGCGATTAAGATGATGAGATGTTTTAGGGTCTTCATGATCTTATCCTCCATCTATGGAGCCGCACCCGTGTGGCGCGATCCCGGTTAATTCCGCGCCGGTCTGAAATCCTCGACCAGCACCGTCTGTAAAACCTGTAAAGGCACGAGTCCGTGGCGATCGGCGATCTTGCGCAAGGTCTCGTCTGTTTCGGCCTTGATGCCGTGGCCGGCGAGGCGGGCGACTGCCGTTTTCGGCGCGACCCCCGTCAGCGCGATCATCTCGGCCAGCGTCTTACGGCCGATGCCGGTGCCTTCGAACTTGAGCTCGACGGCGCGCGCCGTCGAGGTGCTCCCGGGCTGCTGCGGCTGCGCCGGCTGCTGCGTTTCGGGGGCTTTGATGCGGGCGTAAATGTCCATGGGCGTGGTGCCCTGGCGGCGGGCGATGTTCTTCAGGCTGTCGCCGGCGCCGCTAATGGCGATGCCATCGGCTTTCAGCCGGGCCATAACGTCCTGCAAATCCATGCCGGTCCGCCGGGAAAGCGCGCGCAGCGACGATTCCTCGGCGTGCCCATAGGGTGGTTCCAGGTCCGGGCTGGTCACCCAGGACTGTTTCACGGCGCTGTTCAGATCGAACAACCAGCTTGCCGGCGGGACGTCCGCAACCGCCGCAACCATCACCAGGACGGCACCGGCGCCGGCAAGGATCGCTTCGCGTTTGACATGCAAGTGCCCGCTGGCACGGTCCGCTAAATACTTTTTGAAGGGCTTCCAATTGAAGTAGAGGTGCCAGACGCCGGCGACAATGAAGATGGCGCCGAAGATGATGTGAACATTGCCCCAGGTCTCTTTACCCAGGCCAAACAACGCCCAGTCGGTCCAATAGGCAACGCGGCCCTGCGGAACGATATAGAGGACCGTTCCGGTGACCATGGCGACGGCGAACGCCCAGGTGACGATAAAGGCCGTCAGGGCGCGACGGTTGAGGGCCTTGCCGCGATGCCGGTTTTTTGGGCTGGCGCCGTGGAGCGTTGTCGTGGTCATGGGAGGACCTCCATTGCGGCGGTTTTCTCATAGACATTGCCGCCGTCCTCGAACCATTTGAAATGGAACCTGCCGCTGTCGGAGACTTTGACGTAAAACGCATGGTAGGGATCCGCCGAGACGCCGGAATGAAGATCGGCGCGAAAGACCTCACGGCCCGCGTATTCACAGACGAACTTATTGATCCGCTTGCGGGGCACCGTTTCGCCGGCGGCGTTTTTACGCCATCCGGTTTCCATGGGATGTTTGAGCTTTGCCCTGATGAGGACGGCTTCGCCTTGTTTGGCCCTGGTCGGGACTTTGACGTGTGGCATGGTGGTCATGGCGTGTCTCCCTGTCCCTCAACCGCAACCGCCGCCGCCGCGGCTGACCTTGGTCCGGGCGCGGCCGAGATAGACCGAACCGTCGTTCATTTCCGCCGCGGCCAGGATGTTCTGGCTCTTCGCCAGACGAATGCGGGTGGCAACATGGGCGCGGCCGTTGTGGGGGCCGAAATAGTAGGACGCGACTTCCGGCACGGTGTTGCGTTCAGCAACGATGTGGATGGCCTTGACGTGGTCGTCGTCGGTCATCGGACTGTCGACGGCAACGACGATCCGCGTGAACGGGCCGCGATCCGTGTATTTCGGCAACGTCACGTGGACTCGACCTTTTTGCAGGACGGCGCCGTTGACCAGTTTGGCAAGTTTTGTTCTTGCGTCCTTGGGGGAGGCCAGTGCGGCATTCGGCAGGGCGCCGAAGATCGCCGCGGCGGCCATGGCGCCGCCCCCCAGGGCCAAGGCCTGACGGCGGGAAATCAACAGGTGATCAAATTCAAGGTCGGTCATTTGTTCTTTTCCTTCCGTAATCGTGCCACGCCCGGTCAGTCCTCGATCTCATCCCAGCCGGTGATCATCGCCTTGATCTGCGCGAAGATCGTCGGCCCGGTGGTGGTCAGGTACACGTGGCCAATGAAGAAGATCACCAACAACAAGGCGGCCGCCGTATGGATCGCCGCGATGGTTCCCAAATCAAGCGCGCCCAGGCCCCATTCGGCCCAGGCGTTGTAATAGAGATACAGCAATCCGGAGACCCAGATCGCCGGCGCCATAACCAGCTTGAACAACAGATAGGCAATGCGTTGCATGGGGTTGTGCTTGCGCAGTTGGGTCGGTTTGTAGGGGTGTGGCGAGCCGGTGAAGATGCCGATGGAGTAGTATTCGGCGACCGCCAGCAGCTTATCCGTGGTCGGGATGTACTGCCGCCATTCGCCGGTGGTCAGGTGCCAGAAGATGGCGAACACCCACAACCCGATCAGGGTCCACGCGGCGATGGTGTGCAGATCGACGGCGCGTTCAAACCCGAAGACCCTATAGGTGCCGTGGATTTCGAAACCGGTCAGCGCCATGAACATGATCAGCGCCGCCTGGGCCCAATGCCAGAACCGTTCGAACCGCTTGAATACATAGATTCTTTTCGGATCGCTCATGACGGCCTCGCTCTCCTGATCTTGAAGATTGCGCGGAGCAGCCCATGGCCGATGACGCCGGCCAAGGTCAGCAACACCAAGGCAAGCCCGGCCAAATCGAGAAGCCGGATCGAGTCGCGTCCGGGGATATAGATGCCCTCAACATTCTCCAGCCGGCCGTTGGCGACGTGGCAGTCGTCGCAGCCAAGCGCCTCTTCCTTTGGCGCGACCATGTGATTGATCGGCCACAGCATGGTCGTTTCGACGAAACCGTACTCGCCGCTGAACGGCACGCCGGCGGCGGCCATGCCCTTGGCCAAGGCGGGCTGCCATTCGAAGGTTTTCCAATATCCGTCGGCGCCGGTCGTGTGCGGGACGGCAAGGGTTTGGTTGACTTTGTCATAGGGCTGTTTGCCGCGCATCACCTTGACCGGCCAGATCCGGGCGCCCGGATCGTCGGCGTCGCCGCGGAAGCTGTTGATGGGGACGATGCCGGCGGGGTCTATGCGGTCACCAAGCAGGGTGTAGTCAACGGTGCCGTTGAACCACACATAGGTGGGGATGACGTTGTCGCGCCAGATGAAGTCACCCTTCTTCGAATTGTAGATTTCATGACCGTTGGCGTCGGCTTTCGACAACGGCGCCTTGTTCGGACCGGTCTTGCCGGCGGTCGACCAATCCCACCATTCCTTCGAGGCATAATCGCCGCGCGAATAGGCCGGGACATGGCAGGTCTGGCAGGCAATTTTGGCCGTATGTTCATTCAGCTTCGCCGTTTCCACGTGCGGCGCATCGCCATGGCAAGACCGGCAGGTGGCGCGGCTGCCGTCGGTGCGGCCGGGAACGTCGACGCGCTGCGTGTCGGCGGCCGTCGGCGCATAACGGCTGCCGGCCAGGGCGTGCTGATCGCCCCGGTGGCACGTCGCGCAGGTGAAATTGAGACCGTCGTTGTCCATGTGCACATCGACGAACATGTCGGGCTCAATCAGCGACGGATCAAGATCGCCATGTTTGACGGCAATGCCGCCGCCGCCCTTGAAATGGCAGGCGCCGCAGGACGCCCGGCTGGTCGGGCCGACATTCTTCGCAACCTTCGAGAAATTCGGTTTCTTCCGCGCCGGGTCCTTGGTGTAGGTCCCGGTGGTGTCGTGGCAGACCAGGCAGTCGACATTTTCCTGGGAGGCGAAGTCGAAGCTGTTGTCTTTCCACCCATAGCCCACATGACACGACGCGCACGCCGCGATGTTGGACGCCGTGCCGATGCAGAAATTATTCACCACATTCTTCTTACCAAGCTGCTGACCGGTCACAGGGTTCTTGAATGTCCAGGTCCAGTGTTTGGTCTGGTGAATTTGCTTGGCGGCCTCCGTGTGGCACTCAAGACAGGCCCGGGTCACTTCTGGTCCATCTGTGAATTTCTTTTTCAGCGTCTCGAACTGCCCGTGGTCGGCCGTCGACGCCGCCGCCGTTTCGGCCGCGTTCGCCGAACCGACGTTCACCGGTCCAGCACCGAGCGCCAATAAAATGATCGCCAGGGCCGCGGCGGCATGTTCAAGCGGCCCGATGCGGCGGGAGGATTGTCTTCGGAGTTTTTGGGTTTCCATCGCCGGCACCTTTCGCCCGATGGTCTTTCAAAGAAGGTACTCAGATATCATATTCGAAAAAAGTAAATTGTCTTTGATGTGGGTCAAGCCATGCCGCAATCATGAATCAATTATACGGCCGAATATTTCGTCGCTTTCATTTCGGATTATGCCTTTGCACCAACATCTTGCCAGCCATGACCATAAGAATCTGGGCGTTGAGGATATTGTCGAGTTCGCAGTTGACTTCGCTGTTGCACAAGTGTTTATTGTGCGCTGCACAATCGGCGAAGCTGTTCTCGTTTATCCAGGGCCGCCCGGCCCCTTTGCGACAGAATAATTCCACCACCCGTGCCAGAATTTCGGAGATCGATTCGGTGAACGGCGTTTCTGCGCCGCTTTCGGCGACGCCAGGGTTCACCAGGGTTCTGTCGTAACAACGCAAGACGTCTAGGGACAAACAGATGACCACACCCAGGGATTTCGCCGGCAACGAAGCCGCGCCGCGCACTGAACCGCGCAAAAATCCCTTCCTGGCGTTCACCCTATGGCTGCCCATGATGACCCGCGAAACCGTGGGCGCGGATCTGACCGCCGGGTTGACCGGCGCCCTGGTGGTGCTGCCGCAAGGTGTGGCGTTCGCGACTCTGGCCGGCATGCCGCCGGAATATGGCCTGTATGCCGGCATGGTCCCGGCCATCATCGCCGCGCTTTTCGGCTCATCGTGGCATCTGGTGTCGGGCCCGACGACGGCCGCATCGCTGCTGATTTTTACCTCCATTAGCGCCTTCGCCCATCCGGGCACGGCGGAATTTGTCGGTCTCGTGCTGACGCTGACGTTCATGGTTGGCATTTTGGAACTGATCATGGGCCTCATGCGCATGGGGGCGCTGGTCAATTTCATCTCGCATACGGTGGCCATCGGCTTTACGGCGGGGGCCGCCATTCTCATTGGCGTCAACCAGATCGAGAACCTGATCGGTGTCGATGTGCCGCGCGGCCGGCACTTTTATGACACCCTCTTATCGCTCTGGGAAAAGGCCCCGGAATTTTCGCCGGCCGCGACGGTGGTCGGCCTGTCCGCCATCGCCATGGGCGTCGGCGCCCGCAAGTTTTTTCCGCGCATTCCCTACATGATTGTCGCCCTGGTCGGGACCTGCGTCATGGCGGCGGTGATGAACATCTATTTCGACGCCGGCGTTGAGACCATCAGCGCCATCCCGTCCGGCCTGCCGCCGTTGTCCATGCCGAACTTGTCGGCGGATGTCATCCGCGATCTGGCGCCAACGGCCGTGGCGGTGACGATCTTTGCGCTGACGGAAGCCATGTCGATTTCGCGCGCTCTGGCCATCCGTAGCGGCCAGCATATCGACGGCAATCAGGAATTCATCGGCCAGGGTCTTTCCAATCTGGTCGGTTGTTTTTTCTCAAGCTACGTGGCCACCGGGTCCTTTAACCGCAGCGGCCTGAATTACGACGCCGGCGCGCGGACCCCGCTGGCGGCCATATCGGCCGGCGTTTTTCTGGTCGGCGTGGTCATGCTGGTCGCCCCGTTGGCCGTCTATCTGCCGAAGGCCGGCATGGCCGGCATCTTGTTCCTGGTTGCCTGGAACATCATCGATGTGAAGCACATCCGCCAAATTATCCGGTCCAGCCGTTCCGAGGCCGCGGTGCTGGTCGTGACGTTTTTGTCAGTTTTGTTTCTGGATCTTGAGCTGGCGATTTTCGCCGGTGTGATCCTGTCGCTGATGTTCTATCTGAATCGCACCTCGCATCCGAACGTCGCCGTTCTGGCGCCGGGAAACGTTGAAGACCGGCGGCGCTTTACGGATATTCCGAACCAGCCGGAATGCCCGCAGTTGAAAATCGTCCGTATTGACGGAGCACTTTATTTCGGCGCCGTGGCCAGCGTGGTTGAGGATCTACACCGTCTGGAAACCCGGTTCCCCGATCAACGCCATATGATCGTGTTAGCCTCAAACATCCATTTCATCGACATCACCGGCGCTGAAGGATTGGCCAACGAGGCGAAGACGCTGCGCAAAGCCGGCGGCGCGCTGTATTTGGTGGACATGAAGCCAAGCGTCGCCGAACAGTTCCGTAAGACCGGCCTGATCGAGGCAATCGGCGAGGAAAACATTTTCCAATCGAAGACCGCCGCCTTCGCCACTATCTATGAGCGCCTTGACCGCGCCACCTGCGCGACGTGCACACAACGTATTTTCTGGGAATGCCGGGCCGATACCGCGGCGGCGCCAGCGCCGCTGCATCCGGCCATGCCGCGCATGCCCTTACCGGCCCCCTGTGCGCCGGCGCCCGTATCTCAGGAAAAAACCGCACAAACGCCGCCCGCAAATGGCCGGGCCAACGGCAAACCGGCGCCAAAGCGGGTTCTGGTGCTTATTGACCTTGCCCATCACCCCCGCGAAACCTTGGAAATGGCGGCCCGGTTGGCTACCGAATACGGGGCGGAACTGGCGCTTGGCAACCTGGTCAGATGGGACATCGGCCATAACAGTGGCCTGGCCTTGAACCTGGTTTCCGATGCCCTGGTCGCCAGCCTCCGGGCGCCGGCCCGGGCGCGCCTTGAGGGCATGGCCGTGGACGCCGGCGTCACCGGCGCCCGAACCCTTATTTCGACCAAGCAAGATCCCCAGGAGGCGACCCTTGATATGGTCACGGATTGGCATCCCGACCTGCTGGTCATTGCCGACCATGGGACTTTCGACAAGGGCTTCCACCGCCACGTCACCTACCGCACGCCGTCGGGCATCGCCGAGGTTAATATCAGGCGCTTCCGGCCGGCACGAAAACGCCGGGCCGGGAACGGCAGTTAAGCCAAACCGCCTTCGCGCAACAGCCATTCCACCAAGGCCATGACATTGGGGTCCTCGGCGCGGGCTTCCGGATAGACCAACGTGAACGGATGGTGGGAGCGGCGGGTCACGTCGAACAGGCGGACCAGGCGGCCGGCGGCCATATCCTCGGCGACCAAGCCTTCGACGCCAATGGCAACGCCGAGACCTTCGATGGCGGCCTGGAACGCCAGGTTCATGCTTTCAAAGTGTAGCCCCTTGCCGGTGTCGAGGCCACTTAACCCGGCCGCCTCGGCCCAGCGTTCCCAATCACGCGGACGCGGGTTGTCGTGCAGCAGTGTCTGCGCCGCCAGATCAGCCGGCGATCGAATGGATTTCACCAACGCGGGACTGCACACGGGAAAGGTGTCGATATCCATGAGTTTGCGGACGCGGAGCCCGGGCCGCTCGGCGCCCTCGGGCAGGACCTGGATGGCCATGTGGTATTCGCCGCTTTCGAAGTCGCCGGGGTTCAGCGATGTGGTCAGGCGCAAATCCAGATGCGGGTGATCGTCATAGAACTTGCCCCAGCGCGGAATGAACCAGCGGATGGCGAAACTGGGGTAGGCGCAAATGGAAATGGCGTTCGACGCCGTCTCACCTTGGACCCGTGCCGTCACATCGGCCAGGCGTTGCAGGGGCGGGCGGATTTCGGCGGCGTAGTGGCGGCCCAGCGGGGTCAGATCAACGCGCTTGTGGCGGCGGCGAAACAAGGCGGCGCCCAGAAACTCTTCAAGGCTCTGAATTTGCCGGCTGACGGCGCCCGGCGTGACGTTCAATTCCGCCGCCGCGTCCAGAAAGCTCAGATGCCGGCTGGCGGCCTCGAAGGCTCTGAGCGCGTTTGTTGATGGAAGATGTTTCACGCAGACACCTTTTATTCTGCATATTTTATCGAATATGATTGATCATATCGCAATTCACGATGCGTGACGATTCCGCACTGCACAATAATTCTTATTGACATGCGAACGGATCAGGCGCATGTCTCGGCTGTCAATTGTCTCGCGATTGCGCGAAGTGCCGCGTTGAGAAATCTTATTTAAGTTTTCCGGCGGCTCCATTTCCCGAAGACAATCAACAAGCAACAATCCCAACCGGCCGCGCCCGGGAAGGGATGAAACGCTGAGTTTACGCGGTGCCGAAAAATCGGACCGGACCTCGGCGCATAAGGACTACAAACCAAATGACTGAAGTGACTTTCTCGGATCTCGGCTTGGCCGAACCGATCCAGCGTGCCTTGAATGCGCGCAACCATATTACGCCGACGCCGATCCAGGCCCAGGCCATTCCGAAACTCCTGAAGGGCCGCGATATGCTGGGCATTGCCCAGACCGGCACCGGCAAGACGGCGGCCTTCGCGCTGCCGATCCTCAACCGGTTGGCCCACAACCCGCCGCCGAAACACGGCCGCCGGCAAATCCGCACCCTGATCCTGGCCCCAACCCGCGAACTGGCAATCCAGATTGGCGAAGAGTTCCAGGCCTACGCACAGAACCTGCGCGTTTTTCAGGCGGTGATCTTCGGCGGCGTCAGCCAAAAGCCGCAGGTTGATAAACTGCAACGCGGTGTTGATATCGTCGTCGCCACGCCGGGCCGGCTGCTCGATCTCATGAACCAGCGCCACGTTGACCTGCAGGCCGTCGAGACCCTGGTCCTTGATGAGGCCGACCGCATGCTCGACATGGGTTTCGTCCGCGATGTCCGCAAGATCATCGCGAAGATGCCGGCAAAGCGCCAATCGTTGTTGTTCTCGGCGACCATGCCGGCCGACATCGCCAGCCTGTCGAAAGAAATTCTCATCGACCCGGTGCGCGTCGAAGTGGCGCCGCCGTCAACCCCGCTGGAACGGGTCTCGCAGATCGTGCATCACGTGTTGTCGAACGATAAGCGCAAGCTGTTGGCCGACATCCTGAGCGACGCCTCGTTTTCCAAGGTGATCGTGTTTACCCGCACCAAACATCGCGCTAACAAGGTTGCTGAATATCTGGTAAAGGCCGGCATCGGCGCCGAGGCAATCCACGGCAACAAATCGCAAGGTGCCCGCCAGCGTGCCCTGAGCGCCTTCAAGGACGGCCGCGTCCGCGTTCTGGTGGCCACCGACATTGCCGCCCGCGGCATCGATGTGGACGCCATCAGCCATGTCGTCAATTTCGAACTGCCGAACGAGGCCGAGAGCTACGTGCACCGCATTGGCCGTACGGCTCGGGCCGGTGCCGGCGGTGCCGCGGTGGCCTTTTGCGATCCCACGGAACGCGTCTATTTGCGTGATATCGAACGCCTGATCGGCATGCGCCTGACGGTGATCGGTGAGGCCCCAACCGGTGAGATCATTGAGGCACCGAAACGCGGTGGCCGCGGTGGCGGTGGTCGCAACGGCGGGCAATCGAGGCCGCATAACCAGGATCGGCCCGGCGATAAGCCGCGCCGGCCGCGTCGCCGGCGGGGCAAATCAGCGCATCGCGGCGGCGGCGGTCAAAACCAGTCCCGCGCCGCCTAAGGCCACCTAGCCTGCCCCTAGCCCGCATCGGCCTTGATGAAATCGGCGGCTTTTTCGGCGATCATCAGGGTCGAGGCATAGGTGTTGGCCGATGGGCAGCACGGCATGATCGAGGCATCGGCAACGCGCAGGTTCTGCATGCCGTGAACTTTTAAGGTGGGATCGACGACGGCCATGGTGTCGCTCGCCGGTCCCATTTTCGCGGTACCGCACAGGTGCCACGACGAGGTGCCCACCTGGGCTGCGTAATCCATCCATTCATCGTCCGTCTGCACATCGTCACCGGGCATGGTCTCGAAGGCGAAGTAAGGCGCCAGCGGTTCTGAGCGCAATAAGTTGCGGGCCAGTTTCATGCCGGCCAGCAGCACCCGGCGGTCATAGTCGTCGCTCAGGTAGTTGGCCTGAATTTCCGGATGTTCGTTGGGATCCGTCGACCGGGCCCGGATATATCCCGTGCTCTCCGGGCGGTGCGGCCAAAAGCCGCAGGTCATGCCCGGAAACTCATCCAACAGTCCGACAAACCCGGCCTTGAAACTGGCCGGTGCAAAGACGCCCTGCAGATCAGGCAATTCCAGGTCCGGGTCGGACTTGGCAAAAATATGCACCAGGGACGGCACGATGCCGATAATGCTGGGACGGCCCGTCGCCCAGCGTGCGATCTGGCCCAACAGGCGATGGCCGCGGCCCAGTTCGTTGATGGTCACGGCGTTTTTGGCCCGCGCCACCACCCGCACGGAAAAATGGTCACGGAAGTTTTCGCCGACACCGGGCAGCGCCTTGACCACGTCGACCCCCAGTCCCGCCAACAGGTCTGGGGCGCCCAAACCCGAAACTTGCAGAAGGCGTGCCGTGTTGACCGTCCCCGACGACACAATAACCTCCTTGCCGGCCATGACTTTTCGGGTCTGGCCGCCTTGCAGATATTCGACGCCAACGGCTTTTGTGCCGTCGAACAGAATGCGCGTCACCTGGGCGCCCTTGCGCAGGTCAATGTTGCCGCGTGTGAGCGCCGGCTTCAGAAAGCCCTTCGCCGAATTCCAGCGCCGGCCCTTGTAGATGAAGCGCTGGAAGTAGCCGACGCCTTCCTGGGTTTTGCCGTTGTAATCATCGTTCTTGGGAATGCCGAGGCTTTCGACCCCGTCCATGAACGATTCGCAAATTGGATGGATCCAGTCCATTTCCGTGACCTTGCCCGGCCCGTCCGTGCCGTGGAATTCATCGCGGCCCGGCTGACCCTGCCAGCCCTCGGATTTTTTGAAATACGGCAACACGTTGTCATAGTCCCAACCTGGGTTGCCGCGCTGCGCCCAATTGTCGAAGTCGGCGGCCTGACCCCGGTTATAGACCATGCCATTGATGGCCCCCGAGCCGCCGACAACGCGGCCCTGCATGACGTCGATCGCCCGCCCGCCGGTGCTCTCGGTGGGCTCGGTCTTGAATTGCCACGTATACTTCGGATTGAAGATCATCTTGATGAAGCCGGCGGGGATGTGGATGAACGGATGATGATCGGCGGGCCCGGCCTCCAACACGCAGATGCGCACGCCGGGCATTTCGCCCAGCCGCGCCGCGATCACCGATCCGGCCGCACCTGCGCCGACGATGACGAAGTCGAAAGTGTCTGTGCTCATGCGCGCCCATCCATCAGGTTCTTGCTCAGCACCACGCTTTTGTAATTAGTCATTTCCCAATTGAGGCGATCGACCTCACGGTAGCCACGCTTCGTGTACATGGCGATCAACTGGTGGGCTTGCTCCGACGTATCCAGGGCCAGTTCTGCCGCACCCAATTCCCCGGCGCGGGCCTCGATCTTGTCCATGATCAGGCTGCCGATCCCCTGGCCCTTGAGATCGGGGTGGACGGCGAACTGGGCGAACTTGTAGACATCCTTGCGCTGGAACCAGCCGCAGTTCTTCTCAGCGATGTCGGTCTCCAGGGTGATCGTGGCGATCAGCTCGCCGGCCAAAAACCCGAGATAGGATTCGCCCTTGGCCAACCGGTCGCGCGTAATGTCTGATGATTGATGGGTGGCGACGTATTTCAATCCATCCTCCAGCAAAGGGCGGTAGGCGGCATGCAACAGCGCCGTGATGTCGTCCAGGAGTTCCTGATCGTCATTTGCGTTGAACCGGCGCAAGGTCAAGGCGTTTGGATCGAGGGGTGCCATGGGCGGCTATCTTAATGAGATCGCCCGGCGCGTCAAAAACCCATGCGGGCGTTCACGGGTCGGCAGTCTCGGGCCAGCGGCTCACGCGCGTTCCGTAGAGTTGTCCTCGATCCACCGCGCCAAGGCGGCTTCCTCCATATGGCCGGCGGCGACGCCGAGTATGGTTCTGACTTCGTCATGTTGATCCGGGTCATATCGCCACCCATTCAGATGAAGAAACGCATGGGCGGCCAGATCGCCGGTGCGCTTGTTGCCGTCGACAAAGGGGTGATTTTTAATGATCCCAAAACAGTAGGCGGCAGCCAGATCAAACAGGCTGCTTTCCGGTTTGTAATGAAAGGCGTTCACCGGCCGGGCCATGGCGCTTTCCAAAAGACCCTGATCGCGCAAACCGGTGCCGCCGCCGAACCGTGCAAGGTGTTCGTCGTGGATGGCCATGACCATTTGCAAACTCAACCATCGCGGTTCCGCCATGACTATTTGGCGAGCTCTTTCAGCGCATCCCGATGCCGGTTCATATACTCACCGCTGGCCTCCATGACCTCGGCGAAAGTGTCGTCATAGGGTGTCACGGCAAACCCGTCCGGAGTTTCCGTGAGATACAAGGTATCGCCTTTGCCGACGTTCAATTTGGCCAGAATTTCCTTCGGCAGGATGACGCCGGTGGAATTGCCGATGGCGGTCAGTTTCAGTCTGGTGCTCATGGGTCGGTCTCCGCAATGTTATTTCATTTGTTATAACATTGGCATGCCGCCGTCAATGCCGTGACCAACCACAGCCGTTTGTCGCGTGGGTAAATATAGTTGCACCTATTGTACCGGGCGGCCCGGAATCACTCGCGTTTCGGCTGATCGGTGTTGTCCACAGGGCTGCCGTCCGCCGCGACAAACACATCGTTTTCGATGAACAAATCGTAGAGCGCCCTGACCGTGCCCATGGACAGATCGCCGGGATTGGCATGGTCGCCCGGCAAGGTCTCGAACACCTTCTCCACGTAAATCAGCCGGACCCCGTCTTGAATGTCTTCGTGTGTGAGGTTGTTTTGGTCATCGTCGGGCCGGAGCCGGGACCATTCCGCCGCCATTTCGGTGTCGGCGTTCGCCGCGATATTGTCGTTGGCGATCATGGCTTGCGGCTGTTCCTCGAGGAGTTGGTGAATATCTGCGAGGATGTCGTCCACGGTTTCTGTCTCGTCGGCGCCAGCATCGGCGGCGACAATGGCGTTGATTTGTTTCTGCAGGGTGTCGTTGTCGTCGCTCACAATTTTTATCCTGTCACCGGAGTTTCGGCAGGTAAGGTCGCCGTCGTCATCAGCCATCAAAACGCCAGGGTAACCGACAGGGGTAATTTCCCGAACCCCTATTTAGAGGTTGCCACGGCATCACCCCAAACCCGCCCAAAACCTGCCATATTTGATGTAAACACTACAGGCCTACCGATAGGGGGCGTTCTCAAATGACAATCACCCGCGTTTTCATGCCTTATGTGGTGCTGGCCGCCGTGGCCACCCTGGCCGCCTGCGTGCCCAGCTATCCCATGGGCCTCAGCAAGGCCGAGTGGCAGGACCTGTCACCGACCGAACGGGCCGGCCTGCGGGCCCAGCAGACGGCCCTGAACGCGGCCCGCGATGCGGCCTTGGCCGAGGAAGAGGCCCGCGAGACGGCGCGGGTCGATCAACTCTATGCCGAGGCCAAGCCCGGCGACGTCGTGCAGTGCGCCATTGAGGGCGGCCGCGCCGTGTTCGGCAAGCAGATCGGCCCCTATCGGCCCCTGGCTTTCCGTCTGGCGCGGGGTGAGCAGAAATACGTCAGCGTGACGGATGCCACCAACGGCTATGCGCAACGCGATCTCTGGGTGCAATTTCGGCTGAATGGATTGATGGTTGATCTCTGCCCCATGAACCCGCGCTCTTACATGGGCAATCAATGCTTCACCGGCACGGCGATCTCCCGCGATCTGGCGACGGGCAAGACCTGGCCGCTGACGATCCCCAATCGCTTCCAAGCGGCAACCCTGCGCTGCGGCCTGCCCATCGGCAAGGATGTGCCGGCGGCAGGCAAGCCGTCCGCCTGACGTGCCGCGTTCAACCGGTTTGCGTTTGGTTTTTGTCCCTTTATGGGCGGCTGGCGCAAGGTTCCGGGGCCACCATGAAGCCTTGGCGGCGTCGGCATATTCGAAAGCCGGTAAATGGTGAACGACCCCGGATTCACCTGTGGTTTCCCGTGGGTACGTCGGACGGGCCAACGGCCCGTTGGCCGGGCGTTCGGCCGGTGATGAATTGCCCGCCATTCCTCTACCTCCGTTCGGTGCGCCAGCACCGCCGAGCGCGACTGAGCGCCGGCGCGAATGCGCCGCCAGCCAAGTGAGCGGAGCGAACGCCCGGCGCCTGAGGGGCTAAACAACAAGACCAACGGTTCCACGTTCACAAATCTTTCAGTATCTTCACCGTCAACACGATGGATGAAAGGGCAGGGGTTCACGGTTCAATATCTGACCCCGAATCGCACAGGCTCAAAAAACCTAAACGATCCATGATCTCACCCCATTAAATCAGCAAAAGTCGGAAATTCTCTAGGAATCCAAATCGTCCGCAATTAGTTTCCGCACCAGATCGCGAATATTGGTTCGCCGGGGCGTCCCGTCGGGAAGATCGACAGACCAGATATCCCATGCATTCTTATAAGTTGAGTCTTCCAGAAACACGGCTCGGCTACCGTCCAGCGAGATGGATGGGTTGTGAAGTAAACTTACCAGGCGCGAAATTTGCCGTTTAAAATCCGATCGGTTTTGCTTGACATTTTGATATTAGTACGGTATATTTTCCTTTTAACGAACGTTTAATTCACGTCATGGACACAAGATGACTTTCGACAGCGCGCGCAACAGCTTCAAGGCTCAAAAAACGGCGGATTTCCGCCGTTTTTGTATTCGGGCCTGTTTACATTATGTCATCATAATCCGCGTGGTTGCGGGTATTGTTGTAAATCAACGACTTAGCTTGTTTATGGCGCTTTTTAAGGCAGTTTTTTGGTGTCGGACAGTGGGTATGGAACGCGCTGCCGATAGGCTCGTGATTATGCTGCGGCGTAGGCTTATTTCGACCTTTACGGAGCCGTACCGGCAACTACTCCCTCCCGCCCCCTGGTGGGGGAGGGTTGGGGTGGGGGGGGCGCAAGCGCCGTCTGGCGCGGAAAAACTATCTTTCCCCCTCCGGGCTCCCACCCCCATCCCGACCTTCCCCCATCAAGGGGGAAGGAGAAAAAGGGCGTGGATTGATGGGTTCGATCGTTTCACGGCGGTCCCCATCAAAGCGGAAGAGGAATTCTTGGGCACCGCGTCGCCGCTAAGCCATTCGCCCGGCGCATGGGCCCGTGGTTTGCCATGCGACGTAGCGAAATTGCCAACGGCGACGCATTTCGCTAGATTGTCGCCACTTCGGGGCCGCCGCCTGGATGCGTCCCGTCACCCGATACGAAGAGGAAATGACACATGGCCCGCATTGCCGTTTATGAACCCGCCGGATGTTGTGCGACGGGCGTTTGCGATCCCGGGACCGGCGACATGATGGCGCAGTTCGCGTCCGCCATGGACGGCTTGAACAAGCAGGGCGTCGAAGTCGAACGCTATGAGCTGTCGAGCCGCCCCGATGCTTTCGCGACGAACGAGACGGTGAAAGCCGCGCTGGAATCGGACGGCGTCGACTGCCTGCCGCTGATCATCGTCGACGGCGAGATCGTCTCCAAGGGCACATATCTGGACAAGGCCGGCCTGGGCGCCAAGGTCGGCATCGAAATCACTGGTGAGGCCGCTGCCGTCTGCTGTGGTCCCAGCGCGGATGACGCCAAATCCGAGACGAAGCCCGATATTAAGGACGACAAATCTGGCGCGTCCTGCTGCGGATAAGGAACCCCTCCATGCACGTCCTCGAAAACCCGACACCAACCCTTTTCTTCACCGGCAAGGGCGGCGTCGGCAAAACGTCGCTGTCCTGCGCCACCGCGGTCGCCCTGGCCGACGGCGGCAAAACCGTCCTGCTGGTCTCCACCGATCCGGCGTCGAACATCCACGAAGTGTTCGGCCAGGATATCGGCACGGTACCGACCGCCATTGACGGCGTCGGCGGCCTGAAGGCCATGAACGTCGATCCGGAAGCCGCCGCCGAGGCCTACCGCGAAAGCGTCGTCGGGCCCTACCGGGGTGTCTTGCCTGACAGCGCCATCGAAAGCATCGAAGAACAATTCGCCGGCGCCTGCACGGTGGAGATCGCGGCTTTTGATGAATTCGCCAAGCTGCTGGCGAACGAAGACGTGACCGCTGATTTCGACCACGTGGTGTTTGATACGGCGCCGACGGGGCATACACTCAGGCTGTTGACCCTGCCGACGGCCTGGACCGGCTTCATCGATGACGCCGCCGCCGGCACGTCGTGCATCGGCCCGCTGGAAGGCATGAAGAAACAGCGCGTGCTGTATGAAGGCGCGGTCAATGCCCTGGCCAATAAAGATGAAACGACGCTGGTTCTGGTCACTCGCCCGGACCGTGCCGCCGTTGATGAAGCGGCGCGGACCAGTGAGGAACTGGCCGAAATCGGCATTCGCAATCAGGCCCTAGCCGTGAACGGTGTGTTCAAGGCCGTCGATAGCGGCGACGCCATTGCCGCCGCCATGGAACGGCGCGGCGGCGAAGCGCTGCGTGATTTGCCGGCGGCGTTGGCCGGCCTGGCGCGGCGCGATCTGCCGTTGAAGTCGGGTCAGGTGTTGGGTGTGGCAGCATTGCGGGCGCTGCTCGCCGATGCCGATCTGGAACCGGTCGAGGCCGTTGATATGGTCGCCCTGCCGGGCAGCCTGGACGGGCTGGTCGATGGTTTGGCCGAACAGGGCCACGGGGTCATCATGACCATGGGCAAGGGCGGTGTCGGCAAGACGTCGGTTGCCGCCTATATCGCGGTTGAGCTGGCGAAGCGCGGCCACAAGGTGCATCTGTCGACCACCGATCCGGCGGCGCATGTCTCCGAGACCGTCAACGACGTGCCGGATAATTTGCAGATCGGCCGCATCGACCCGGCCGTCGAGGTCGAGAAATACCGCGACGAGGTCATGTCGACCACCGGCGCGAAGCTGGACGCGGCGGGGCTGGCTTTGTTGGAGGAAGACTTAAGCTCGCCCTGCACGGAAGAGATTGCGGTCTTTCGGGCCTTTGCCCGCACCGTGCACGAGGCCACGGACAGCATTGTCGTCATGGATACGGCACCGACCGGGCATACGATCCTGCTGCTCGATGCCGCCGAAAGCTATCACCGGGAAGTCGGCCGGTTGACCGACGGGGTCCCCGAAGCGGTGGCCAATTTGCTGCCCCGGCTGCGTGATCCGGATTTCACCCGGGTCTTGATCTGCACCGTCCCCGAAGCGACGCCGGTGCACGAGGCCGCCGATCTGCAGCGCGATTTGAGCCGTGCCGGCATGGACCCGCAGGCCTGGGTCATCAACATGAGCCTGGCGCCGCTGAACGTCACCGATCCGATCTTGGTGGCGCGCAAAGGTCAGGAAGCGCGCTACATCGCCGAGGTGGTCAACGAGCACGCCAAGCAGGCTGTGCTGGTGCCGTGGCGCGAGCAATCGGTCTGGGGCTTGACCGAAGCATCGGCCAGCGACGCCGCCTGAGCCGAGGATTTCACTGACATGTTCGGAAACTTGACGATAAATTCCTGTCGGACATATAGTAAGCGTGCTTATAATAACTGGGCTGCTTATAGCCTATGCACACAATATGCCCGATGCCCGGAAATACCGCCCAGGACAAAATATGAACGATGATATGAACGACAGCAGTTACTTCCTCGACCGCAGCCTCGGCTTTCTTTTAGGCGACAGCTCGCGCCTGTTGCGCAAGCGCTTTGACCGGCTGGCCCGCAATCTGGGCATGACCCGGGCCCAGTGGCGGGTCATTGCCATCCTGCGGCGCAACGAAGGGATCAACCAGACGGCCCTGGCCGATCACATGGATATCGAACCGATTACCCTCGGCCGGCATATCGACCGGCTGGCCGACAGCGGCTGGGTTGAGCGCCGCCCCGACCCCGACGACCGCCGCGCCTGGCGCATCTTTCTGACCGCCAAGGCGCAACCGGTGCTGGCCGAAATGGAGACCATCGCCATCGACGTACGCGATGACGCGATGGCTGATTTCACCACCGCTGAGCGTGAACGGTTCATTGATGATCTGATTCGCATCAAGGGTAATCTGGCCGCGTCGTTGCGCCGTGATGCCGCCGATGCCGCCGATCAGCCGCCGCCCCTGAAGGCGCAAGCCGGAGGAGGCAGGCGTGGCTGAAGAAGCACCGATCCTGGACGAAACACGACACGGCGGCGCCGTTGGCCGGCGCCTGCGGCGCGTCGTCACGGTGACCCTGTTTTCCCTGGTGGGGCCCGTCGCCATCGGCGCCGGCGCGCTTTATGTCTACGCCACCGGTGGCCGTATCGTGTCGACCGAGAACGCCTATGTGAAGGCCGACAAGATTGCCGTCAGCGCCGACATCTCGGGCCGTGTGGTCGGCGTCAATGTCTCGGAAAATCAGATGGTGCGGGTCGGCGACGTGCTGTTTCGCCTTGATGACGAGCCCTTGCAAATCGCCTTGCAGCGCACCGATGCGCGCCTTGCGGCATCGCGCCAGACCATCGCCGCCCTGAAGGCGGAATACCGCCAGAAGATCGCCGAGCACAAGCTGGCGAAGGGCGATATCGATTATTATCAGCGCGGCGTGAACCGCCAGCGTAAGCTCCACGGCAAGGGTTTTGCATCAGGAAGCAAGCTCGACGATGCCGAACAAAGCCTGCGGGCCGCGCGTGATCGGCTGGGCGCTATCACCCAGGACATCGCCCGGGTCCGGGCCCGCCTCGGCGGTCGGGTTGATATCGAACCCGATAATCACCCCACCGTGCGCGAAGCCATGGCGGCCCGCGCCGCCGCGCAGTTGGAGCTGAAACGCACGGCCATCAGCGCGCCGAGCCGCGGCATCATCACCAATTTCGGTTTGGAGATCGGCGAATACATCGAAGAGGGCAAGCCGATCTTCTCCCTGGTCGGCACCGGCAATGTCTGGGTTCGCGCCAACTTCAAGGAGACGGAGCTGACCAATGTGCGGGTCGGCCAGCCGGCTGAGCTGCGCGTCGATACCTATCCGGACCGGGTCATCGAGGCCGTGGTGGCTTCCATATCGCCGGCGACGGGAGCCGAGTTCGCTCTGTTGCCGCCACAGAATGCGTCGGGAAATTGGGTCAAAGTGGTGCAGCGCCTGCCGGTGCGTTTGGAAATCACGGACCCCAATGACATCCCCAACCTGCGCGCCGGCATGAGCGTCACCGTCGATATCGACACGGGCCATAAGCGCCAGTTGCCGGCGACGCTGGGCAGCGTCTTTACCTGGGTCAACGAACGCCTATGACCGAGGCGGCGGCGCCGGCCCTTCCGCCGCTGCGCAAGGCGCTGATCACCATCACCCTCATGGCCGGCCCGATCATGCAGGTCCTCGACAGTTCCATGCTGTCAATCTCGCTGCGCCACATGCAGGGCTCGCTGTCCGCCGCCCAGGATCAGATTGCCTGGGTGCTGACCAGCTATCTCATCGCCGTCGCCGTGACGACGCCGTTGTGGGGCGCGCTGACTGAGAAATTCAGCCGCAAGGGCTTGTTCGTGTTTGGCATGGTCGGCTTTACCATCACCTCGGCGCTTTGCGGTTTTGCCGACAGCCTGACGGAAATGCTTATTTACCGCACCATCCAAGGTGTCTTCGGCGCCGCCCTGGTGCCCCTGTCGCAGGCCGCACTTTATGATGTCTACGAAAAGAAAGACTACGCCATTGCGCTCAGCTGGTGGGGCATCGGGCTGATGTTCGGCCCGATCCTTGGCCCGACCATAGGCGGTTATGTGACTGAATGGTACAGCTGGCGCTGGGCGTTCTTCATCAACGTGCCGGTCGGCGTGGTCGGCATTTTTCTGACTATTTGGTTGTTGCCGCGCAGCCCGGCGAAGCGCCGCCGCCAATTCAATTATTTCGCCTTCACGACCCTGGCGCTCGGTTTGGCTGCCTTGCAGTTCGTGCTGGACCGGGGCACCCGGTTGGATTGGCTGGAATCCGATACCATCGTCGCGTTGATGTGCATTGCCGCGGCCATGTTGTGGCTGTTCATCATCAACTCCATATTTTCGAAGAACCCGTTCATCGATCCTGTTCTGCTGGCCAACCGCAACTTCACCATCGGCTTGATCCTGCGGGCCATGTTCGGCGTCATCTTGTTCGGCACCTTGATCCTGGTGCCACCCTATCTGCAGAACGTCGCCGGTTATCCGTTGATCGAATCGGGCTTGATCATGGCGCCGCGCGGTATTGCGACCATGGTCGCCGCCTTCATTGTCGGCCGTCTGATGGGTAAAGTTGATCCCCGGCCCTTAATGGCTGCCGGGCTGGCCATGGCGGCGGCGTCCGTGTGGGGTATGTCGACGGTGACGCCGGCAACGACGGCGACGTGGATTATTACCTTGAATATGATCCAGGGCTGCGGCGTCGCCGCCATCTTCATCCCGCTGAATACGGTTGCCTTTGCCACCATGGGGCCCAACCAGCGCGACCAGGGCGCGTCGTTCTTCGCTTTGTTCGGCAATATCGGGCGCAGTGTCGGCATTGCCGTGCTGTCCAGTTACCTGCTCAGCAAGTCGCAATCGAACCGCGCCTGGCTGACCGAATATGCCACACCCTTTAACGATCTCTATGCTCACGTGACCGTGCCCGACGCCTGGGCGCTGAGCACCACAACCGGCCTTGCCGCCGTTGAACAGACAATCAATTTCCAGGCCTCGTTCCTGGCCTATATCTTCGATTTCCAATTGCTGGCGATCATCCTATTTTGCTGCCTGCCGCTGATGTTCATGCTGTCGAACGGCAAGAACCCGACCGCTGCTTGAACCCGAAGGAGTACGTTTTGAAAATTCTCATTTTGCCCGGCGACGCCATCGGCCCGGAGATCACCACCGTGACCCGCCGCGCCCTGGAAGCCCTGGACGCCAAGTTCGGCTTGAACCTGGACTTGGTCGAACGCGACATCGGTCTGGTCGCCTATGAAACCACCGGCCAGACCATGCCGGACGCGGTGATGGAGGAAATCCGCGCCACCCCATTCACCATTCTGGGCCCGGTCTCGACCATGGATTATCCCCCCGAGGCGGACGGCGGGGTTAATCCATCAAAAGCGGTGCGCACGGGGCTGGATCTGTTCGCCAACATCCGGCCCAGCCGGACCCGGCCCGGCGTGCCCAGTATGGCCAAGCAGATGGATTTGATCGTCGTCCGTGAAAACACCGAGGGTTTCTACGCCGACCGTAATATGTTTGAAGGCAACGGTGAGTTCATGCCGACCCCGGACACCGCCATGTCACTCCGCAAGATCACCGCCCAGGGCTGCCGGCGCATCGCGCGCACCGCCTTCGAGCTGGCCCGCACCCGGCGCAAAAAACTCACCGCTGTCCACAAGGCCAACGTCATGCGGATCACCGACGGACTGTTCCTGCGCGAAATCCACGCGGTGGCTGAGGATTTTCCTGATGTCGAGGTCGAGGAAATTATCGTCGACGCCATGGCGGCGCTGCTGATACGGCGGCCGGAAAGTTTCGACGTGGTCGTCACCACCAACATGTTCGGCGATATCCTTTCCGACGAGGCGGCAGAGTTGTCGGGCGGCTTGGGTCTTGGCGGGTCGATCAATGCCAGCGAGACCCAAGCCGTCGCGCAGGCGGCGCACGGCTCAGCGCCGGACATCGCCGGGCAAAACAAGGCCAACCCGACGGCGCATCTGATGTCGTCGCAGATGCTGCTCAAATGGCACGCCGACAAGAGCGGCAACAACGAACTGGCCAATGCCGCGGCGCATATGGAAGCGGCGCTCGATAACGTGCTCGCCGATCCGGCCAACCACACGGTGGACCTGGGCGGCGCCAAGGGCACGCGGGAATTCGGCGAACTGTTGGCAAAATCCATCGCCGAATGACCGCCCCGCCGATGGGCTTTGCCTTTCCGCGTAAGCGCATATAGGGTGCGGGCCCAAACAGCCAAAGACCAAATCGAGAGCGAGTTCAAGGACCAGAACAATGCCCAAATTCAACACCTCCCAGCGCGGCTGGAATTTCCTGCAAACCCCTGGCCCGACGAACATCCCGAACCGGGTGCTGACCGCCATGCACCAGCCGGCAGTGGAGTTCCTGGGGCCGGAGTTCATGGACTTCGCCAAAAACCTGTTCGATGACCTAAAGCCGCTATTTGGCACGACGGGCGATATCGTCATGTATGCGTCGAACGGCCACGGCTGCTGGGAAGCGGCGCTGACCAACACGCTGAACATCGGTGACAAGGTCTTGATCCCGGAAACCGGCCGTTTCGCACTCAGCTGGGGCGACTTTGCCGGCAAGTTGGGCATCGACCATGAGGTCGTGGAGAACGACTGGCGCCAGGCCGTCAAACCGGCCGACATCGAGGAGCGCCTGCGTGCCGACACGGCCCATGAGATCAAGGCTGTGCTATTGGTCCACACGGACACGGGCACGGGCATCACCTCCGACGTTGCCGGCGTACGCGCCGCCATGAACGCGGCCGGACATCCGGCGTTGCTTATGTGCGACACTATTGCGTCACTGATGACGACCGAATACGAGATGGACGCCTGGGGCGTCGACGTCACTATCGGGGCGGGCCAGAAAGGTTTTATGCTGCCGCCGGGCTTAGGCTTCAATGCCGTCAGCCCGAAGGCCCGGGCCGTTGCCAAGACGTGTTCGCGCCCCGGTAGCTATTGGGACTGGGACGAGCGTTTGGAATCGGACGAATTCTACATGTCCTTTTGCGGCACCGCGCCGGAGCACATGATGTTTGGCTTGCGCGCCGCCATCGACATGCTGAACGAGGAAGGCAAGGACAACGTCTTCGCCCGCCACTACCGCCTTTCGCGCGCCGTGCATGCCGCCATCGACACCTGGGGTGAAGCCGGCGCGTTGCAGAACAACGCTGTTAACCCCGACGAGCGCTCGAACTCCGTCTCAACCATCTTGGTCGACGATAAATACGATCCCATGGACGTGCGCCGGGTCTGCCGCGAGAAGTTCAACACGGCGCTCGGCAACGGCATGGGCAAGATCATGAAGGAATCGTTCCGCATCGGCCACATGGGCGATCTCAACGAACCGATGGTTTTCGGTGTCCTCGGTGCCGTCGAAGCCGGCCTCAAGGCCTGCGCCATCCCGCATGGGCGAGGCGGGGTGAATGCAGCAATTGATTCGCTGGCGGGGTCAAATCTTTAGGTGGCGACGTTTGCGGCCGCGCCGCGGAGTCCGGCAAGTCGGCAACACCTACCCGATCCCCTTCCATTGATGACAAAATGTCATCCGCGATTGTCACGGTGACCAACCATTGCCGATTTGACGGCGGCATTTATTGGCCCGGCCGTGACCTTGCCGTTGATCAGCCTTTCCAGTTGACGGGCCTTCCGGATCTTGGAGCGGATACGGTAGGCATACCGACGATATTAGGTATAGGGCATGAGACCGCCAGCGTAGACCCATTGATTGCGGCGCGGTAATTCACGGCCGGCTTCCGCGTCGATCAATGGACATAAGGATTCGAACGGATCCGTATTAAGCGTCGCGCTGGTAATATTTTCAAATATATGGGCGTCCCCATACATGGAGATATCTTGATCCCAGGGTGTCATGCTGGGCAGCAGAACCAGTGTGAAGGAATCTCGGTATCCACGAAGTGGAAACCGACCTTTGTGCAACAATCGCGGTGCCGCAAAGGAGACGGCGTCGCCGGCCTGCAAATCAGGGCAATTTACAGTCGGCACAAGGTCTACCTGTGCAAAGACCGAATCCATTTCGATCAATCGATCTTCAAAGGCCTCGTAATGATAACCTAAACTTGCAGCGCGTGTCGTCTGCGCCAGATCTAGAAATAGCGTGGCGCCGCTCTCGGGGCCGGAATCCGTTAGATAGGCCATTAAGTGAACCTGTGCCATGGGTGCCGTATCGCGATGCCAGGTAAAACTTGGGTGCAAGTTTGAACTGTCCTGTGCTTGCGGCACCTGGCCGTCCGCAAAGGCGTGGGTTCGATAAACAATTGAACTGTAAATCCGAAAATAACTACCGAAATAACTCTCCATGGCGGAGACAACAGTATCGGACATGATCTGGTTGAGGGCAGGCCTGAGTAAATCCGTCAGGGCGCTACTCATGGGCACCCGGACAACCATGTCCGCGCCGCCCGGCGAGGCTGGGCCATGGGCGCCACCCTCGGGGCCCAGGCTTTCCAGCGACTGGGTAATGGCAGCGTTAACGCGGCCGTCCGAAACGTCCAAACAGTTTCGGTGAACTTCAAACCCCTGCGCGCCGAGAGGGCATGCGCCGGCCGCACCATGGGGGCGCTGTTGTTGGAACATCTGCTGGCAAACCGCATGGAATATGGCATGCCGTTCCCAAGGCGGCTCTGCCAAAATCGCCGCATGAGAATCGGGGTGTAGCCGAACAACATCACCATCATTGATGAATTCAAGCTGCACTAAACATATCCTCAAATAAAGTCATGACGCGGGCGACGGCCGCGGATTTGACATGCCGTTGGTCGTCTTCCCACGGATCTTCAATGCATTGGGTGACCATTTCGTAGCTTGGAAAATAATATACGCCGTCGTTCGTCGCGGCGAAATCTTCGGCGGCGACACGGAGGACGGACTTTGAATGCGTATTGGCGGTGATGACGTGTTTTTCCGCACCAAGACCGGTCGCCATGAAAGGCACCGGCGATACCGTGACGATCAATTGAATTTCCGGATTGTGCTGGCGGAGAGTATCCAAAAACGCCTGCAGGTTGGTGATGTTCTCATCGACGGTCAGGACCCGATGGCCGAATAATGCATAATGCAGCATGGTTTTGGGGGATCGGGACGATACGGTGCCATCGGGCAGGAATTCCCAACATTCATTGAGCCCCAATGTGATGACGAAAACTTTGCACTGAAGGAATGCATCGCGGCACGATGCAAGATGTAATTCACGATCCGCATCCAATTCCTCGACGGTACTGAACGGGATATTTTCGCGGAAGGGGTCTTGCCAATATTCTCCGGATGGATGGTATTCCGCAAGGCGCGGCATATTCCGCAAACCAAAAGCTTTCTCCGCCAATTGCTTGAAGCTGGGCGTATTGAAAATGATCCCCCAGCGCGCGCAGGATTCCGGCTGCGGGCCGTCCCGTTCACTGGCTTCCGTGACAATGTAGTTATAGCCGTTGTTTTGTAGGTAGTAAGCGATCTCACTGGCAAAGCAACTGCCGGCGGAACCAACAGGCGTGGTCTTGCTGATCAATTTCAGTGGCGTTGTATAAGGCAAGGCATCAAATAATGAGGTGCCGTCGGCGCCACGCGTCGGGTCCGGCCAAAAAACCGCATCCGGGTTGGGTTTGTCGGAGGTTTTGTAGCGGTCAAAATCAAGCCGGAAATTGCGCTCAAAGGCGGCGAGATTGCCGGCTTGCTTGATGAGTTCTTCATCTTGATGACCGAGTTGCGCATTCGGTAAGGTGGATGAGATGTTTTGGGCGAAAAATCCCCGTAGTTGCCCGATCAGGGCACTGAAATTTTCGAGTTTTCCATCTTCCGACGCGAAATTCTGATGGAGAAAGTCGCGTATGGTTCCAGGGTCGAAGATTGCGTTCAGGACGTGCGTCACAAATTCGCCTGTTAAGGCGTCATAGGGCTCGCCTTGCTCTGGGACGAATACGGTGGTTTTGGCGGGTGACACCTGATCAATTCTCCTGCCGCCGCGTCAGTAAGCGTGGAAAAGCTTTTCCATACGTTAACCGAGCCGTGCTCACCAAGAAAGGGAAACTCCGTCGATATGCCGCGGCTTTGGCATGTCAGCGCAGCATCACAATAGATGGCACCGGGAGCAATGCGGCATGGGCGTGAGCCAAGTCCACAGGATAAAGGGTCCACAGGATAAAGGAGCTTGAGCGGGAGACCGCAGGTTTTTGCCAAATCACCTCATGGTCCCTCGCCAATGGAGAGAGGGCAGACGCTACACCTTAGTCCGTCACATATTCGGCGTCAGGTCCGACGTTAAATCGCCACGATCCCAGAACATCCTCATCCTGAGCCCGCCAAACGCAAAACGCGCGACCGCAGAAGGTCCGGTTTTCATCTCTAACCGGACGCCGTCGTGTTCGATTAGGCATCCGTGGCGGCGTCGCCGCGGGTTCCGGCTTCATTAATCGCCGGTGCCGGCTCTGATGAAGATACGGCGCTGACGGTCAGGGGATCAGTACGATCTTGCCGTAGGCACCGGGCCGCAGCACCGCGTCGTGGGCCTCGACGGCCTGGGCCAGAGGCAGTTCTTTACCGATCACCGGGGTCAGGCCGCCATCCGCCAAGCCGCGGCCAATGGCGGCGTTTAACTCGGCCATTTCTTCCGGTGTCGCGTTGAACCGCGCGATGCCACGGATGTCGATTTCCTTCATCATCGCCTCGCGGGGGTTGATCTCAACCGGGCCGCGGTTACCAATCACCACGATCCGGCCGTACTTGGCGACGACTTCCAAGTCTCGAGGCAGGTTCACGTTGGCCAACATTTCCAGGATCAAGTCCGGACCCTTGCCACTGGTCAGTTCACCGATGGCGTCCAGGTAGCCATCCTGCGTGTGGTCCAACGCGTGGGCGGCGCCCTGTTGGCGAACCAGTTCCAGACCACGTTCACTGCCGGCCGTGCCGATGGTGTTGATGCCCATGCTTTTGGCGATCTGCAGCGCGGCGGTACCAACGGCGCCGCTGGCGCCATGGACCAACACGGTTTCCCCGGCCTTGCCATGGCCACGGTTTACCAAGGCCCAATAAGCCGTGCCATAGGGCGAGCCGACCGCTGCACCCTGGGCGAAACTAACATTGTCGGGCAATGGCAGGATACGGTCTGCGCCCAAGGCCACCTGTTCGGCATAACAGCCGGTACCTCGGCCGTTGGCCACATAGACCCGGTCACCAATCTTGAACTGGCTGACACCATCGTCCAGCGACAGGATGGTGCCGGCGGCATCGCCGCCAGGGGTAAACGGCAACTCAGGCTTAATCAGATGCACGCCGGCGCGAATATAGGTGTCGACCGGATTGACGCCAATGGCCTCGACATTGATCACCACCTCACCAGCCGCTGGCGTTGGATTCGTTACGTCCTCGTATTGCATCACCTCGGCGTCACCGAATTCGTGTACCTGAATGGCTTTCATCGTTGTCCTTCCTATTTGGTCGTCAGCCTCGATAACGAACACGCTACTGATGGGAGCAGCCTGTCGGTGGCCAACGACGGCCTGATGCACCTCTTACTTTAAAGGCTAGCGAGTTGTCGGAAAGTTGTCCATCCGAGCAATCGGGGGCTTTTGTCCGGCTATGGCTAGAAAGAGACCTGCGGCGCACGGCCGAAATACCGCCGGTTCTGCACGGTAACCGGACGTTCGCCGACCTGACTTCCGTAATCGAGTGTTAAGCGGACACGAAATGACACAGGCGAAAACGTCTAATCATGACCCGGAGCGAAAGGTACAAGGGTGAAGCTACCTGGGCCACCATCGCGAGCCAGGTTCCATACGCTTAATTCTTCAGGGCGGAATGAAAGCGCAACGCTGTTGGTAGTTGGCCGAAACATCCAGTCAAAGCTTAACATCCGACCTTCCGTCCGATATACCGTCAATCAGAAGTAAAAATCAGCACTGGCATCTCTGACCTATGGTGTCGGGGATAAGAGGGGGAACTTCCACCCCTCGGGCGAGAAGACGGAAGAAAACTTTCACTTCAATATTGGCGGGCGCTACCGTTGGTCGCAGGCCTTACACAGAGGATAGTCATCGAAATTTCCGTTGCGGTGCGCGTCGAGAAATCTCCGATAATTCTCACCCTCATAAATTTGTTTGATAGAGTCCTCGCGCAAATCACCCAATACGACTTCGGCATTGTAGTCAAAACAACAGGGCAGCACTTTTAAATCCCAGGTGACGTTAAGGTGCGTGCGCCGCCGTCCATTGACCACGGAACACATCGTTTTTTCGCGGGCTGAGGGGTGATAGTCGCGGCCATCGCCGAAATTGTGAAGTGACAGCGTGTCCAAGGTCACTCCTAGCGGCTCAATGATCGTCATCAGATCTTCGAAAGCCTTTTTCTCAGCTGGGTCCTCATCAATAACGGTCTGCGTATGCGGCACCAGAAGTTGCACCGATATTTTACAGGGGTTTCCGAGGTCCTTATTCAGCTTCGCCAGAAATATGAGGTTTTCGCGAACTGTTCGATAACTTCCGGCATGCTGAACCTTGCTATACGTTTTTTCTTGGAATCCGTAAAGACTGACGATGATGTACTTCAGTCCGCCTTCCTCGAGAAGCGACCTCAGATAGGATTCCGACCGCCGAACGCCAAGCGTCGTTAAGATTTGTGATTGGGAAGCCGGGAAGATCTCCACAACCATGGCCCCTTTTTCCGCCAGTTTCTGGTCGAGGAGCGGCTCGCCGAAGCCGTGCAGAAAAAAGGTGCTGGCGTAAGGCTCGGAAAGGCCGGTTTCCACGACATAGTCGTTCAAGCGGCCAAGGAAAAATCGGTAGTCTTCCGGTGGCATAACGCCGACTTTTCGGCTCATCTTCTCACGTGGGCACATCTCGCACGCGTACTGGCACGCATTGGTATTCTCGACGCGAATTTTGGTGAAATTTATTCCAGTCTGGTCAACGATGGTCTTAAGATAATCTGCGATGTCTTCATCTCTCGGATTTCTCGCCAGGCCCGCCTGAAGCACTTGCTTCGCTTCTGTGTCTTGCCCCATCTGATGAAGCACCATACCAAGATTTTTTAAGCCGCCCGGAAGGTTGTGGTCTATCTCCAAGGCTCTCTTAAAACAGCTATACGCTTCGGCAAGCCTGCTTTCCGACTGCATGACGACGCCAAGGTTCAGATGTGCTTCGGCATAACCCGGTGCCACGGAAAGGGCTTTCAAAATAAGTTCGATGGCCGGTCCATTCTGTTTCACTTGGTGGGCGATCATGCCAAGCATATGCAAGGCGACCGGCTGGTCCGGGTCGACTTTTAGAATCCGATGGCAACCAGCTTCCGCATCATGCAGGCGGCTGGATGCGTAATGCTCCATTGCGGCCTTGAGCTGCCGGTCAATATCCAAACTCATTCAGATGGTGCTCTTTGGTTTCAACGTGAAGTGCTAAATCGGTTGCCCAAAATTCTTCCGGTCTGGCGCTAGGACCTTTGGAACTTCGTGAGAGGGTTCCTTGAGATAATTGATTGATGTGGGCTCGGACATCAGATCATAGCCTCAGCTTTCTTCGTAGATCCGCCTTTGATGCCGTGGACAGCTCCTACCCGCCAACATCCAGGTGCCAAAATACCATAAGATACAATGATTAGCGAATGTCGCCCCTTGGCTGAGAAGAGACATTCTGAAGGTTCGGGTGTTACGTCCATTACCAAGGGGAAAGCAGAAGTTTATCGCGTGAAATTCGCGTTGCCGATTTTGACGTCCGCTTTGTGAGGGTATAGCGGAAGTGAAATCGGCCCAACTCTGACAGCCGGTTTTGACCCATTTCGGACGTCGGCCGGACTATCCGATTGGATTTGCGAGACCAAAACGGCGACCCCGGAATTCGCCGGGCCGCCGCTGGTATTAACTGCCTCTCTGGAGACTGATTACTTCGGAAACAGCGCCGCCGATGCCGGGTTCAGGGGACCGAACAACATCGTCGGGTTGCTGCCGTCGCAGGGGTACTGATCATAGGGTGCGCCGTTCACCGGGTTACCGTTGGCCAGGTTCAGACAGAGACCCGAGTTCCGATTCTGAAGTGTGAACCAACCGCCGGCGTGCGGAACTTTTTTCCAATACTGCTCTAAACCCTTGTGGCAGGGGAATTGAACGACCGGCGCACCGCGTGTCTTGCTTGCATTGGCGACCGTGAGGCAGCCGTTCGATGTGTTGTTGATCAGGCTGAACCATTCGCCACCCCGATGCAGAACCGAGAACTGCAGGTTCGGATTTGTCGGGTCACAGTCCCATTGCGTGAATTGGGCTGCCGGTTTCGTGGTCGAGCTATGGAGGCACCGCTGGCTCGATTTGTTGCGAAGCGAGGCCTTCTTGCCAAAGGCCGGCTCAGCGGTCGGGAAGCTGATTCCTGACAAACTCATCTCACCGGTCTTGGCGCCGGCCATCCATTGTATCGAGCCATCAGGAAAGATATTGATCTGCATGGCGTGAGGGTCGGTATTGAGCCGGAAGACATGCTTTTTAGCCGGCCGGTAGCCCCTCGGCAACAGGCCAAATCGACCCCATTTTCCGGTTTTGGTCATGCCGCTTACGGTCACCATCTTGCCTTGGCGGGTGACGGTGGCCGGTGCGCTCACGCCGCCAACATTGCGCCATCCGTTGAACAGATGCAGGCTTTCGGTTGGCGCGATGGCGAAAGTAATTCCCGCCAAACTGACCCAGCCTTCGTTCTTGGTTCCGCGTATCCAACGGATATCGCCGTTGGGATAGACGCGCATGAGGTTCTGGCCTGTGTTGTTGTTTCCGGTGAACTCCAGTTCTTGCGGCGGCCGGTAACCGGCGGGCAGCGTCACCATGATGGAATTGTAACTCCCGCCACTGATGAGGCCCGAGACGGTGACGATGTTGCCGGATTTCGTTGCCGTCGCCGGCCCATAACCGTGGGGCGTTGTTTTCCACTTGTTTTTCAGTGCCAGCGGTTTGCCCGGCTTGAGGCTGTAGGTGATGCCGGACAGGCTGACCGAAGCTTTGTTTCCGGCGTGCGCGAACAACTGGCCATTTGTGCCTAAATCGAGGCGGACTGAGCGGCCATTGTTATTAAGGTTGAAGACCAAGGTCTTCGGCGGTGCCATCGTCTTCGGCACCGTCGCCAGGACATTGCCTTCCCCGCCCTTCAAGAGCCCGGTGATGGTGACGATGTCGCCTTCGCGGGTCGTCGCCAAGGGGGCGTATCCCCCGCCAAAGGCAGCCCAGGCCTTGCGGGCCTCACCTTTGCGGCTGAACGGTTTCTGGCCGCCGACGTTCCGCACATCCCAACGGTCGTGCGAGCGGCCGGCGGTGCACTGGTGATGGGCTTCAATCCCTTGTTGATCGCCAAACGGCATGAGGTGCCCGAGGCAGGACGTGCTGGCGACGTTTTTGAACTGATTATGACCGTTCGGGAATACCTTTCGTTCCCATAGCTGATTGCCATTGAAGGTGCACTTCACCAGCTGTGCCGTCGGATTCCCGAGCGCCCTGCTCTTGTTATCCATGCAGTAGCCCGATTGATGGTTATAGAGGGCGAATTGCTTGGCATTGACGAAGACGGCGGAAAATTCCTGACCGGCAATGTTATTCCACTCACCATGCTGTGGGCCCAGTTTGCCTTTCACCATCCAATTTGGGGTCTTCGGATCATTGTTGTGGATGGCAAAGCCCCCCCAACTGATAACAAACGATTGCTTGAGCCCGGCTTCCTGCGCGTAATCCCTCGTTTCTTTGGGACGGAAAGCACTCCAGGTTTTGGCGGCCGGAAACTCCTCACAGGTCTCGAGGTCGATATTGCTGGCGACCAGCGCCAACGATTTGTCGAACGGTCCCGGCTGCTTCTCGCCGGCCCAGTCCTTGATTTGGGGCGCCGTGTTGAACGCATAGGCACCGGCGCTGCTGGTTACCCAGGGCTCACCATCGGGTCCGACGGAAATGTTCTGCGCCTTGCCGTCGAAGCGAATCCATTTTTTGCCGGACCAGGCATAGATGTTGGCGTCGCGGGCCGTGACCATGACACCGCCCGAATGGCCGGCACTGATATCGGCGGCACCGCCGGGTACGTTCGGCAGCTTCTTCCAGCCCTTGCCGGCATGGGATAAGACATGACCGTTCCGTTGCACTAGCCAGGTTGTGCCGGCGCCGTCGATGTCGACGCGGATGCCGCGACCGTTCATGGACGTCCATTTGGGATTTTTCGGGTCCCACTTGTAGACCATGTAGCCGAGGCTCTTGTTTTCCTGCACGGTGCTGACGGCGACCGCCGTCCGACCCACGGGCCCGCCGACGCCGATGTCGACACCGGTGCCGCCGCCCACATGCGTGGTCTTGCCGGCCTCGGATTTCATCACGCGTTTGTTCTTGTCGATACCCCAGAGACTGTTCAAGCCGCCGTCCAAACGGGTGAAACTCAAATTGGGTACGACCTGCCATTTATTCCCGCCGACGAACAGCGCGGGATGGCTGTCGGCACCCAACTTCCAAGCGGCGCCGTCCATGGAGACGCCGACGTCAATGGCGCCGCCCGCTGTTTTCGCCCAGCGGCTCATTTGGCCGAACTGGTTGGCGCGGGCCGACGCGTTGTTGGGACGCAGGCAAAGCGACTGGTTTCTGGATTTGACGAAAAGCCGACCGCCACTCGGGTCGTACGTGAACTTGTGCTGGCTGACGGGCGCGCCGCCGACCACCTGCACGTCGCGCCCGAACTGGTGAGACGCCGTGTGAATGGTTTGCACCGGGCCATCCATGGTGCGCTGGAATGTCAACCGGCCGTTCTTGGCAACCTTGATCTGTTGATCGAGATCGCCGGTACACGGGCTCAGCGTCATCGGCGAGAACTGCGCGGCGGGTCCGGCCGTCAGGCAAAGCGGCTTATTGGTTTTGAGGCCCGTGAACGCGAACATCGACGCACCCGTGGCCCAGCACCGCCCGTATTCGAGCGAATAATGGAAACCGGGCGCGCAGTAGAACGGCGAGGCGATCCGGGGCGCCGCCGGCGGCCGGCTCGAGCAGCCGCCGAAGCCGAGCGAGCAGCCGACTTTGTTACCAAAATTCTTCAGCGTGTTACCCAGCTTTACCGCGATGTCGCCCGTGCCGGTGCCGGCCGCGTTGCCGACGTTCTTGGAGAAATTGGCGACATGGCTTACGCCTTGGCCGCTATATTTGGCGACGTAACCGGCCCCATCGACGGCCGCTCCGCCGACGATGTTCGCACCCTCAGCGACATACTTACCGGCGATGACGGTGCCCTTGCCGACGGCCTTTGCTCCGGCGGCGGTGAACTTGAAGACCGTGTTGGCGCATTTCATGAACCCGGTGGGCTTGCCGAACTTCGCACCTTTCACCAGGTTGAAAACCTGTTTGGGCACATCGAACGGCCCGGACACGTTGATCTTTGTATCAATTTTCAAGGGCACGATCGGCATGCAACTGCCGCTTGGGTCCATTTTATAGTGAACCTGGAATTTCTTCACGGACCGGCCCTTGTAGTCGAGAACCATTTTTCCCTTGGAGATGCCAAGCAGGTTCCAATCGGCCTCTTGGCGGAATCTCAGTCCGACTTTCTTGTTCGCGAGTATCGTCAACTCGCGCCTTCCGCTGAGTTCGAGTTTGCTGCCCAGCACCGAGCCGATGGTCACCTTTCCTGCCATCGAAGTGTGGCTTTTGACGCCTTCCTTGAGCGAGACGACGGTTTCCGATCTGGCGACCTTCGCATCACCCAGAAATAGCTCGCCGTTGACGACAAATTTCGGCCCGAAGGAGCCGTCCGGCATGATGCCTTCCGACATGGAGAAGAACAGATTGAAGGTCTCGACCGGCGGGTAACTTTCGGTTTTCGGGTCGTAAGCCTGGAATTTCGGATTGTGGATTCTGACCGCGTCGAGCGGCAATTTGTCGATGGCGTCGTTGATCGAGTTGACGACGTTGGTGACATTTTTTGAGTGCTTACCGAGCGCGTCATTCATGTTGTTGCCGTCGCTGGTGCCGGCTTTCTTGCCGACTTTCGCAAGAATTTTTAGGAACTTCGGATCGGCAACCTTGCCCAGCATGCCGACTTCCGTCTTCAGGGCGTCTTTCAATGTGAAATCCTTGACGCTGAGGCCAAAGGTAATTTTTGGGAGCTTCGAGCCGCCGCTGCCCATAAGCAACGGGATATCGAAACCGTAGACGTAATCCTTTCCGTAGACGTTCTTCAACGAGCCCCAGGAGCCCAGGTCGCCCGTGTAGGTGATCATGATCACCGAGTCCTGGGCATAAGAATCCTTGTTGAACATGTACATGGGGTTTTTCCATTTCCCCTTGAACGACAGCTTGATGTACCCCGACGCGGACGGCTTCGCTTTCTTGAAATGGATGACGTCCTGATCGTTTTGCCCATCGGCCCGAGCAAAGTTGTTGTGGGACTGCCACGACGCGACGACCGGGTCGACATCCTGCTGGCCCGTTTTCTGACCACCCGGCGGAAAGCTGTCCATGCCGGCGCCGGCCATGATGAAGATGTCCTTCTTCGGTATATTCAAAAGTTCCAATGCGTCGCCCAGGCCGCCTCTGGGTTCGATTTCAGCGACCACCAGCGCACCGGCAGGCAGGCGCAGGGTGCGCGTTACCGCCGTCGCGGCGAGCGTCCGCTTGCCCAGCACGCCTGGCAGGTCCTTGAGTTCATTGCCGCCGACCACCGGCGTCGCCGCGCCGCCGAGGCGGAAGAAGATCACCGGCCGGATAAGATTGGCGCCCGGGATGTGTTTCCAGACACCCGTATCCGGCGGCCCCAGGATGCCATCGTAGGACAGCCCGATGACGTAACGCGGCAAGCCGCCGTAGTTGCCGATGTTAAAGAAGGTCGCCGTGAACTTGCCTGTCGACGCTTCGATGTAGCGGCCGTATTTCGTCGAGGTTCCGCCCGGCGCCGCTTTCAGCGCGTTCATCAGCGGTTTCATGACCCTGTCCCCGAAGAACGGGATTCCCATGATTTCCTTCAGCAACTTGCCCTGCAGCGCGCGCTTCAGATCAGCTGCCTTGGTCACGGGGCCGCTTTGCGCGATTTCCACCGGCTCAGCATTCGCCGCTGCCTGGACGGGTATGGCGTCGGCGGTCACGGCGATGATCAGCGTGGCGGCGAATATGGCAATAATTGCGATCGCTCTAGAAAATTTCCCGAACATGGTTCGATCCCTTTTTAAGCGGACGGTGGCTTGACGTACCCATCCAGGTGAGAATCACTGGAAGGGTTATAATCCGCGCTGGCCCGAAAAAGGTTTCATAAATGTTTCACAAAATTTTCTGGCTCGAAATATCTTGAAAATTCGCATATCGGCGCGATCAGTTCATCAACTCAGTACCGGGTGGGGTTTTTAAATTTAGCAAGAAGCGCCGATGGAATTGCCGGTGGAAATGATGGGGAAAGAACGGCTTCGGGGTTAGCCCCGCGATACGTCCCAACCGCATTTGTAGCCGGACTTTGGTACCGTGAGAATGACGCCTTTACCGAACTTCTTGCGAACACGGCTGATATACACGTCGATGGCTCGGAACGACTCTGGTCCATCACCCGTGGCAATGGCATCGACAAGGGTGTCCCGCGACAATATCTTGCCTTCGGCCTGCGCCAGGGCCCAGATCAGTTCGAACTCCGCAGATCTGAATTTTATCTCGCTACCGTCGGGGGCGATTGCTTGGTGACGACCTTTATCCAGCATGAACTCTCCGAGCTGGAGAATGTCGGCGCTTTTACCGCCTGCTTCGGCGGATCGCTTGAGCACGGACTTCAGCCGGATGGCCAATTCGCGCGGATCGACCGGCTTGGTGATGTAGTCATCGGCGCCCAACTCGAACGCCGCTAGCTTGTCGTCCAAGTTCTCGCGCCCCGTTTGCACGATAATAGGCGCATCTGTCCGCGCCCGGAGCTTACGGATCAGGACGATCCCGTCCTCGTCCGGAAGCGTCAGATCAACGACAAATCCATCAAAATTACGGGTTTCGATTTGCTTGAACATATTAGCGCCGGTCTCAGCGGAAGTCGCCTCGAAGCCGTGCTTATTAAGATAAGACGAAATTGATCTGGCAAGCATGACATCATCTTCAACCAGCAAAATGGCTTCCGATTGCGACGGCGCCTCGGTCTCTTGTTGAACAGAACTCGGTGTTTCTACATCAGCTTCCGGTCCTATCGCCAGAATGCGCGCGGCCATACCGTCCGCCACACCAGCAATCTGTTGGCTTTCCGCGAGAATAGCAGCGGTATGCTCTTCAAGTTTATCTGCCGACAAGGATGTGCCCGCGTCGTCCTCAAGATTGATGACTACACCGAGCATTCGGTTCATGATGCCGCGAAGTTCGTGAGTGACCTCGGCCACGGCTTTCGCGCCAGTATTCGCGGGATCGCTGGGATTTTGTTCGTTCCAAGTCGCAAGCGCCACCTTGGCCTCATCCAATACCATCCGCAATTGCAGACCTAGTTCACGGGCATCTTCCAAAAGGCCGTCATTGCAGGCCAGTTCGATATCCCACGAGAGCTGCGACAATCTCGTCAGGCCGACGATTGCGGCACCGCTCTTCAGGTCATGCACTCGAACCATCATCACCGGCAAATTACCGTCGCTGGAGGCTTCGGCGAATTTCCGCACAGCCTCATCGGCCATATCACGGAACATTGAAATGAAATCGGCAAGGGCGTTCTCCCCATGATCCTCAGCCAACTGCAACAGGACTGCCGGCTCTAGGATTTCCAATTCCCGGGCGGTTTTATTCGAGAACGTAACGTCAGCTGCATCGACCAGACCGGTGGCTGAGTTGCCTGCAATCAGGCCGCGAACGGTTTCATGTAAACGCCCCGGATCGATGGGTTTGGTAATCACATCGTCCATGCCGGCATCGATACATCTTTCGATTTCGTCCCGGGTGGCGGCCGCCGTAAGGCCGATGATTGGTATTTTTGATGCCGGGCCATCCAGGGCACGGATGCGCAATGTCGCTTCAATCCCGTCCATGACCGGCATGTGGTGGTCCATCAAAACGATATCGAACAACCCCTCTTTGGCGATCTTGTCGAGCACCTGTTGCCCGTTTTCAGCGACGGATATGGCGGATGTCAGCCGACGCATCAAACCCATGGCCACCTTGCGGTTCATGGCATTATCGTCGGCCAACAGGACGCGGGGGGCGAAAGGTAATTCTTGTAGTGCGTCTTGCGTCTCCAAACTAGGTGGTGATACGACAACGTCCTTGTCATTGCCGACTGGGAGATTGAGCGAAAGCGTAAATGTACTGCCCTTGCCGCGCTTGCTCTCGAGGCGCATCTCACCATCCATGAGCTCGGCCAAATGCCGGCAGATCGATAGCCCTAGCCCGGTACCGCCATACTTGCGGGCAACATCCACACTGGCTTGGACGTATGGTGCAAAAATTTTCTCAGCGTCTTTCTTGGCCAAGCCGACGCCGGTGTCGGAAACGGACAATTCAAAGGCGTACCCACCATCTTTATTTGTCGATCCTGTGACCGCCACGGTGATGCCGCCCTGGCTGGTGAATTTGATGGCATTCGACAACAGGTTAAAGAGGATCTGACGAACTCGATTGACGTCACCCACCAAGACCTCCGGCAGATCGGATGAAATCTCGTAGGTTAACTCCAGCCCCTTTGCCCGGGCACCCGACGTCATGACACTGATCGTATCGGCGACGACCTGACTGGGCGCGAAGGGTATGTTCTCTATTTCTAACTTGCCGGTTTCTAGTTTCGAGATATCCAGGAGATCGTTGAGAATGGTCAGAAGCGCCTCACCTGAGGACACGACATTCTGGGCGAAATCCCGTTGTTCGGAGGACAGCCGCGTCTCAAGTAAAAGCCTGGCCATGCCGAGAACACCGTTCATGGGCGTGCGGACTTCGTGGCTGACCACAGCGACAAATTCGGTTTTGGCCTCGGTCGCCGCCTCAGCCTGTTCCTTCGCCTCCTTCAGTGCATTCTCGGCACGTTTGCGTTCGGTGATGTCTGTGGAGATGCTGACATAGCCGCCACCCGGCGTCGGCGCGACGTCGAAATGTAGAATCCGATCCTCAAGGATTGTTCGCTCATAGCTTACGGCCTCGCCTCTCAAATAAAAATCCATCACCTCTTCGATCAGGTCGTCCTTTTCGCCGGAGCCATAGTCACCACGGTCGATCTGAAAGAACACTTCAGCAAGTACAGAGTCACCGACTTTGAGAAGGTCATCGGGGTAATCGTGCAACTCAATATATTTGGAATTGAAAAACACACGGTTCATGTCCTCACCGCTAAATACAATGCCGTTCGGCATATGATCGAGCGCCAGTCGAAATTGGGACTGCGTCTTCGCCAATTCCTCCTCGGTGTGGACATGTCGAGTGATGTCTGAATGGATACTGACGATACCGCCGTTGGCCGTGCGACGATCACGAATTTGCACCCAACGACCGTCGGCCAGTGGCAGATCTAGAGATTCTTCTGCGCTTCCAAATTGGGCGCTACGGCGCTGCGTAATGTCATCGCCGCCGACATCCTTGGCCACGGTGCCGCGCTCGATATCAAGCGCCAACAGTTGGGCAGCAGTCGGGCCGTCGGCAACATCAGCCTCGGAATAGTTGTAGATTTCCCTGAACGCACTGTTGCAATGAATCAGGCAGTGATTGGCGTCGTAGATTGAAAACCCCTCAGGGGTGCTTTCAATGGCATCAAACAAAGACCCAAGGATAGTATCACTAGGGGCGCCGCCCTGCCGATGACGCGAAATGATTTCGTCGACAAGCTCGGATTTCTTGCGTTGCATCAGCGTGGCAGGCGTTTGATCGCTGGCTGTCATCCCGCAGTATTTTCAATGAGCATGAAAAGCTTCTCCGCCGCTGCTTCAGGTAACGAAAACATGGCCTGACAATCTGATGAAATATTCCAGTAAACCGATTATTTCACGAGAAGATCAATTATACCACTTGAGCCATGTCTCATTTAGGTCTCCAATTTTTCTAGCACCGTATCGCCGCGACAATGTCGGCTGATGGCTACACGCGGACTCTATTGGTGATCGGCAAGAACGTCTGCTGTTCGGGGCGGAGCCGACGTTAAAGGCGAGAAATTCGCGCTGCCTATTTTTGACTTCCGGTGCTGGGGGCAAAGCGGACCAGTTTTAAGCTCACAGTTTTCGGCTCCTCATGACCCGTTTCGGACATGTCAGCAGACAACCGCTCACTCGGGAAATGGCATCATTTTGAAGGTTGCGATTTCCAGATCATCACCATAATCCTCTCCTCGGTCTGCCATGGTGTCGTCGTCTTCTAGGTAATGCCAGATGACGGAAACTATGTTTCCTTGTTTGGCAGCGTCCTCCAAAAGATCAAAGATACGAAATATGACCCGCGCTGAACTGCTGTTGAAATAGGTCATCCGGAAATTGAACTCCACCGTCTCTCCATTGAGGGACTCCAGGTGGGCCGCGAAATTCTCGACAATCGACTTGAAGAATACGCTCGGATTTTCAGGATAGCATATGCCCTGAATAGTGAAGATGTTGGCCTGGAAATCGAAGTCAACGTCCGGGGAATTTTCCGTTCCTTCTATCTTGATGTTTTCCATGCTTTCGATTTCCACAAGTTCAGAACAACGTCTGTGAAGTCGCTCAAGCCAACTTGAATCCGATAACGGCAATGTCGTCGACACGTGGCGTACTCCCCTGATGGGTGACAATGGCGTGACGAATAACTTCTTTCTGCTCGGCCATGGAGCTGTTTTGAACGTCGAGCAGAAGGCTTTCAAATCTTTTTATTCCAAAGCTTCGTTGGTTTGTTTCGCCGATCTGATCGACGGCACCATCCGTTGTCATATAGAAGGCCGTGGTATCGACAATATCTACGGAAACTTGCTTGAATTCCTGATCATGTGGAATTTCGCGATAACCAAGCCCCTTCTTGACGCCTTTGAGACGCACGACGCTTCCGTCCTTGACGATGAAAAGATCGAACCATGCGCCAACGAACGTCAGTGTGCCGCGCGCAGGGTTTACGAAACACGCGCCAAGCTCCAGTCCATCGTCGGTTTCGGTCAAATCGCCGTCTTGTCCCAATGATTGTTGAATATATTGGTGCATTCGTTGAACCAGTCCGCTGACGTCGCCAACGGGTATTTCGCCCATTGCGCGTTCCAATGCGCCGTTGGAGATCAGGGTCATAAAGGCACCCGGCACACCATGCCCGGTACAATCACCGAGAATGAGTAAAAACCCATCCCCCCATTCATGACACCAATATACGTCCCCGCCGACCACGTCGCGTGGTTCCCACAGAATGAAATGATCCTTTGCGACAGCAGATAGCAAGGCGTCATCGGGTAGCACGGAACGTTGAATTCGACTGGCATAATCGATCGAGTCGGCGATCACATTGTAGGACTTCGACAAATCCTGAGTTTTTGATATGAGATGTAATTGGCTTTCGAGAATATTTCGGAACTGAATAATCAGATTTTCTTGTTCGGCGCTATAATGGCGTTCGTGATCGTCCAATATACAAAGTGTGCCAAATGGCGTGTTATCCGGTTTCTTAATTGGAAATCCCAGATAATTGATCATGTTGAGTTCAACGTCTGGATTATCTTTCCAGTCATCGTCCTTTAGGGCGTCGGCAACAAAGAGTTTCTCACCGGTTCGAACGACCGTTTCGCAATAGAGCCCTGACTCAAAAAAATGCTCAGAGTCATTAGGCTTGTACGGATTATTTTCGGTTTTGCTGGTTGTGAAGACTTCAATCTTTTTGCCATTCAACCTCATTATCAATCCGGCCGGAACACCGACGAGCTTAGCCATTGAGTTCGTGATCTCTTGCCACTGCTCCATGATGTCTTCGGTCACCTCGAAGGCTTCGACGCCTTTTTTTAACCTGGCATCCAATTCATTCATCTGAATATTCTCCGCATAGGGCTTTTCTTCGTGGAACCCATTATTTCACCAACATAAGGATGGTCCAGTAAAGTTTTGAAAACCTGAATCCCATCGCAGCGGCGATAGGTCTATTTCGATTACCTGACGCCAAATTCGAAATGTCCGTTATTGGCTACACCCGGACTCTTTCAGCAGCCCGCCAAAACGTCTGCTGTTAGAGGGTAAAGCGGACTCGGAATGTCTGCTTTTTCAGAATTGGGAAATCGACTTCCGCTTTCTGGCGTTTAGCGGACGCTAAAATCGGTCAGCGAAAACGTCGGCTGTTGACCCAGAACGGACGTCGCTCTTTATCGCCGACATAAACAATAATATTAGCCGAGGTTAATTCCGTGACCAGTATCTCGTCCTAATATACCTTTTCTACAGTCGATCAATATTTCCAGTTTGATATTTTAGTGTTTAATTGAGGTGCCAAGTTGGCAGCTCACATCCAAGCTACCTAGCGACGTAGATGGTGTCAGACTAATCACTAACAGTGTGACCTGTTATGAGCATAGATAAACAAAAGTTGACGGTAGGGGTCGGCCTCATTGCGTTGATTCTTTTCGGCGTCGGCACATCCATATGGACCGGCGAGCGCCTAAGGACGAGCGCCTACGCCGATTGGCTGAACAAGGGCAAAGTCGATTCACGCCGAATGACGGAAAGTGTGTTGTTTTGGATATCCAAAGCCGAGGTCAATCTTCGAGCCATCGCCGGCCAATTCCGCAGCGTGGAACATCTGGATCAAAAGGCTTTTTTTAAGTTCATTGATGAGGCTGGAACATGGGATCCGGAAGTAACCTTTGGCTCTGTGGTTTATGCGCAACGGGTTCTTCGTAAAGACCGGGCCAAATATGAGAGCGAACGGGGCGAACATCTATCCGTCATTGGCGCTCCGGAGAAACGGGCACCGGATGAATTTGAAAGCTATGCGGTGCGATTGGTGTCGCGCGAAGATGGAGTCTTTCGACGGCATTCAGACCTGACAACCCACCCCGCCATGAGTACCGTCGTTCTAACAGCACGACAGTCTCCGGGCCACGTCATTCTTGGTCCTGCCTATGAAGGAAAAGACGGTGACCGCCATGCGGTCATTGCGACGGCGACAGATCTCGTAGGTGGGACGGGCGTTATGGCAGCGACAATCAACTTGGTGGATTTTTTTTCCGGGTTCGCAGCCGACTATTTGCCGGACGGCGTTCGTGTCCGACTTATCGAACGCGACAGTGAATCTCGAGCCGTAAATGTATTTATTCCAATTATCGGCGCGTTGGAGCCTCCGAAAGGCGTTGCTGCCACGGAGATCATTCGAATTACCAGTGGGCAAGCGCGATGGGACCTCCACTGGGATATCATGCCTGACTACCTTGGCGGTCCTGACAATGGGTCCGCTATCTTGGTGAGTGTCGGCGGTTCGGTCCTAACCTTTTTGGTCGCTTTAATCTTCTTTGTGCTTTCAGTTCAAAATATTCGATTTCATCGCTTGGTTGCCGACAGGACGGCGGAACTTTCTCAGAATTCGATGCTGATCCAGTTGACAATGGATTCCATCGACCAAGGCTTTGCTGTTTGGAATGCGGATCATCGCCTCGTCGTATGGAGCAAACGGTGTGCTGATTTTTGGTATTTTCCTACTGACATACTCCGATCCGGAATGCATATGTCCGATCTCTTGAAACACCTAGCCGAACAAGGTGCTTTTGGAGACGGCGTTATCGACGAAATCGTCATTAGAGAACTGGAGCGGGTTGTTGAGGCAGGCGCAACGTCCGACGAAAAGTTTAAAATGACAGACGGTCGGATGATTCACGTTCGCCGTTTTCCACTCGAACGCGGTGGTCATGTTTCAATGTACACGGATGTCACGGAGCGTGAACGGGCAACCGAAAATCTCAAGAGATCCCATGATGATTTGGAACACCGAGTGGAAGAACGAACGAAAGAACTCGAAACGGCAAGGGACGACGCAGTTATTGCGAATCAGGCAAAAAGCGAATTCCTGGCTAATATGAGCCATGAATTGCGAACACCACTAAACGCCATTATCGGCTTTTCCCAGATGACCGAGAACGAAACTTACGGCCCCCTCGGTGATCTCAAATATCGGGAAAATGCATCAATTGTTGCGACAGCCGGCGAGCATCTCCTTCAACTGATTGCCAATATTCTCGATCTTTCCAAAATTGAAGCCAATGCATTAGTCCTGGAAGAAGAACACCTGGATTTAGGACAGGTTATCGAAACTGTTACAAATATCGTTATGCCCCGGGCGGCACGCTCGGAAATAGACGTTTCCACATCAATATCCGATGAATTGCCGATGCTTCGTGGTGATCGACTTCGCGTCAGGCAGATGATGCTCAATCTGCTTGATAATGCGGTGAAATATACGCCGAACGAAGGGCGGATTGAGATTAACGTTTATACAGATACAAATAACGCGATCCAAGTAGAGGTCTCTGACTCAGGAATTGGCATCTCAGAAGATGATCTCGAAAGCGTTCTCGCACCATTTAGCCAGGCGGCCTCAAACACGATGATTCGACACGGCGAGGGAATCGGCCTTGGCCTATCTTTGGTGAAACATTTGGCGGAGATGCATGGCGGAACATTCTCTCTGCAAAGTAAGGTTGGCGAGGGTACGACAGCAACCCTGAGGTTTCCCGAAAATCGGAGTGTTGGGTGAAACCTAGTGCTCTTTCCGAAAATACCAACATGTCCGCCCCTTGGTTTTCCCCCGTTTTAATGGACACCTAGACTAGGCGCAACGGGCGCTAGGAGGTGTTGGATGACGAAGCCGAAGCGATATAAGCGCTACAGCGCGGAGTTCAAGCGCGAAGCGATTCTCAGGG
>Ga0315338_1000266_pt1 | contig 160752 bp, 145 predicted proteins | sample ASW8metaG_FD_204518 | JGI IMG/M metagenome (GOLD analysis project Ga0315338, IMG submission 204518) | Ammonia-oxidizing marine archaeal communities from Monterey Bay, California, United States - ASW #8 | ecosystem: Environmental > Aquatic > Marine > Coastal | place: USA: California | collected... | reverse complement strand
TCAGAAAGGGGAAAATACTTCCTTGGTGCGTAGTGTGGATTAGCGCAGCGTCATCGGCCGTATGGCCGATTGATCCAGCTTGTAGCCGTAACGCGAAGTCGCCGGCTTTAGCCGGCGGAGTATTCACATTCTGAACTGTCAGGCATGATGCATGTCCACTAAGGAAGCGTCGGGTCACGGTTGAAATCGCGATCGGGTGGCACAATATGTCGTAAGACAGGAGAACACATGCAGCAGCAATACCGAAGAAATGTCAGAATCATCGTCGATGGCACGCAAGGCGAGGTCGCGCCGCCCAGCTTGCTTGGCAGGGTCGCGGCAGTCCTGGCAGGTGCGGTCGCGCTTGTCGTGGCATTCATGTTTTCGGTGGTGGCGCTGGCGGTCGTATCGGTCGTCATTTTGATTGGCGTTGGCTACGTGTGGTGGAAAACACGCGATCTGCGCCGGCGTCTGCGCGAGAACCCGCCTGGCGGAAGAGTCATCGATGGTGACGCATTCCGGGACCAGAACTGATCCATACGCGGCCGGGCAATACCGATTTTTTCTAACGGGCGCGTCGCGTCCGCACGTCTGCGCGAAAACAGTGCGTTATTCGGTATTTAACGCGCCGTCGCGTAACGCCTGATTTTCTCTTCATCAAGTTCCACGCCGAGCCCGGGTTTCTGCGGCAATGGCATGCAGCCGTCGGCTGGGTCGAGCCTGACTGGTTCGGCCAGATACCATTGAAATATGTCGCTGCTGAAACCGGGCAAGTCGTGAAACACTTCGACGAACGGGCAATTCGGAATTGCTGCACACAGGTGCAGGTGGGCGATGAAGCCAAGGCCGCCTCCACCATGATGCGGCGCACACAGCTTGTGATGCATTTCGGCCAGCGCACACGCCTTGCGGATCTGTGACATGGTTTCTCCGACCATCGCTTCCGGTTGCAGCACGTCGTAGCAACCGCGTTCAATCAGCGAGCGATATTCGTGCATTCCGCAGTTGTTCTCGCCACCGGCAATCAGGATGTCGACCGCATTGGCGAGCCGCGTCAGATTATCGAAGTCGTAGCGATCCAGTGGTTCCTCTAGCCAGTAAACACCAAGCCGTTCAAGTTCGCGGGCGGCGTGCAGCGCGCGCTCGTAACGCCAGACCGGTCCGGGTTCCGACTGCAATGTGCCGGGCAATTGCGCCTGGTTGGCATCGACCATCAGTGTGAATTCGTCGCCGGCGGCTTTGCGCACGGCCTCTACCTGGGTGATGTCCTGTTTCAGCGTCCATTCGTGAGCGCGCAGTTTCATTGCGGTCCAGCCGTCGGCCTGCAAGCGTAAAACATCTTCTGAACGCTGCTTTGGCGTGCTGACTTCGATGCAAGACGCGTAGGCGGGCATGCGATCGCGGTAGCCACCCCAAAGTTTGTAAAGCGGTTGACCGCAGGCTTTGCCTATGATGTCCCAAAGGGCAATTTCCACACCCCAGGCGGTGCCGGCGTTTCTGAATATGCGTGCATGCCGCTCGAGCGCGAACGGGTCCTGACCGATCAGCTGAGGTTTTATCCATGACTCGATCAGCGGCGATATCGCATAACCCGGCGAACCGATTCCGACAATGCCTTCGTCGGTGAATACTTTGACGATGGTTCCACCCCAGCGCGCCCATTCACTACCGGGAGCCCACGCCGGTTTCATAGCCCGCGGCAGCTCGGGCCCATCGAGTTGCAGAACTTGTATATCAGTAATTTTCATTGCGGGCTCCTAGTCGCACATGTGCTCTTTTGCATGTCGTTCGATAATCACCTGAAACCGCTCGCGCCGCAATGCGTGGTCGTCGATATAGTGCTCAATCGGAATTGGCCGAATTGGGTGTCGGACATAGAATGGGCGCGCTCCCCGCCAATCAGTCGCCTTGCGCGAGGCTAGTGAAGCACTACACTAGGTGACGGTCGATCTGGCGGTCTGACAGAAAGGTGCTATGGAACACAGCAAGCTTGCGCAAGCGATACGGTTCGCAGTGAATCATGAGACTGCGTGGAGTCGTGACATTGGCGAGGGATGGGGCATTCATTTACAGGATCCGCCGCCCTGGAACCGGTTGTTCGGACCAGTGCACGCGCGCGGGGCGGTTTCCGGCACCATCATGGTCGAAGGGAGCACGCAGATTTCCTGGGGCGAACCTGACCGTGCCGACCTGACATTCAGTATCGCAAAAACCTATCTTGCCCTGCTGGCAGGCATCGCCCACGATCATGGCCTGTTAGCGGATCTAGATGAGCCGGTTGCTGCGCGCGTCACCGGCATCGGGTTTGATGAAGGGCGCAATGCGCGCATCACCTGGGCGCAGCTACTTCAGCAGACAAGCGAGTGGGAAGGTGACTGCTTCGGCATTCCAGATCAGGCGGATCGCTATCGGATTCTTCAGTTTCAGGGGATGGAAGCAGCGGGCAAAAAAGGCGACCCGCGTCCACTGCAAGAGCCCGGCACGTACTGGGAATATAACGATGTTCGCATTAACCAGTTGTCACTGGCACTGCTGCATTTGTTCGGTCGGCCACTTCCGGATGTATTTCGCGAATTCATTATGGAACCCGTCGGTGCCAGCAGTGACTGGCGCTGGGTCGGGTACGACAACGCGTGGATCGAACTGAATGGTAAGCGGGTGCAATCGGTCCCCGGGGGAAGCCATTGGGGTGGGGGTATATCGATCAGCAGTCATGATCAGGCGCGTGTTGGCCAGTTGTTGCTGAACGATGGCAAGGTCGGCGGCAACGAGGTGATATCGGCCGAGTGGATTGCACGCATGCGAAGGCCGTGCGCCATCGCGCCTTTTTATGGTTATCTGATCTGGCTTAACAATGAAAAGCGGGTTTTTCCGAGCGCGCCGGCATCAAGCTATTTCGCAATTGGCGCTGGTAGTTCGTTCACCTGGATCGAACCTGAGCGGAAAATGGTGCTGGTTGTTCGCTGGATCGATGCCAATCATGCAAACGAATTCTTCGACCGGGTTTTGCAGGCGATTGATGGTTGACGAGTCCGGCCTACAAGCGGTTGAGAGAACAAGGCGGGCGAGTGGGTGATCGAGAACCGGGACTGTTAAAGAATATGTCTGTTCGCTGCACTTGTCAGGTCCCGCCGTACATGTGAAGACCTGTAATTTTCACCAGGATCCAGGCAAAAAAAGGGCAAGCATTGCGCTTGCCCTTTTCCTCCGACAATGTGGTTCCTGCCGGTCAGATGCCAAATACGAGCTATGGTCCGTTGGCTCCGGCAGGTTACATGGTCTGCGGATTACTCCATTTCAAACTTCAGCGCATCGAGGCCTGTCTGATAGGCACCGTTGAGGAATGCGATCAAATCGGCATCCGGCATCTCGCCACCAGAGTTGTTCTCATACGAACTGCTCCATGTAACGTTGGTCACGCCAGGCGCGAGTTGCATTACTTTCATCGTCGACGAGTAGTTCTTGAGCGGCAGCGGATTGGGATCAATGACACGATACGTGTAATGGCGCCCCTGGTCGTCCCAGACCATCAATTGCTCATCAAAACTGGGGCCGTCCTGAATGGTCAACGTGCGCACCGCGCCGACCTGGTTATTGGTGCCGGACTTGATGACGTCGCCCGAAAACATCGGGTGCCAGTTGTTCAGTCCGCCGAAATCCTTGACGATGTCCCATACGTTCGACGCCGGTGCGTCGATATTGATCGAGAAATACGAATTCAACTTGCCGTCGGCGTGGGCGGCGAACGAAAGTGCGGTGAAGCTGGCCAGCACCAGTTTGAGTAGTGTCTTCATGAATTAGATCTCCTATCGGCTGTATATTATTGATTAGTAGCAGATTTTGTGCGCCCATCCCAAGTTCTGTATCTCGGCGATGCAAGTCGACAGGCGTTGCTCTGCAGGCGTCGTATTCTACACATTCCGGTCAGCCATAAGGAACGTGCGACGCCTTCTCCCATTGCGGAATCGATGAGTTTGGGTCCAAAAGATGACGTGCTTATTACCATCGACTGCACGTTCGGAGTATACGTTATGCGCTGTACTGCCGGATTCACACCGCTGCAGCAACGCGTTGCAGCGTTTTGCCCAGGTGTCCCACAGTCTCCTGAGGGCGCGCTACGCGTCGCCGCTGACTTATTATGCGCGGCTCGCCAGGCTTTTCGCCACTGGCTCATTCTGCGTGGCTTGCTAAGCGTCGCCTCGATAGACCTGGAACGGGCTGAATGACTGGCTCACTGGCATCAATTCCATGCGGTTGATGTTCATATGCGGAGGCAGGCTGGCAACCCATAGCATGGTCTCGGCGAGATCTTCACCTGTCATCGGATTGGCACCTTTGTACAACGTGTCGGATGCTTCCTGATTTCCTTTGGTGCGTACAACAGTAAATTCGGTTTCGGTCATGCCGGGTTCGATGCAGGTGACACGGACGCCGGTACCGTGAAGATCGGAACGCAATCCGAGAGAGAATTGCACTACAAACGCCTTGGTTCCACCGTATACGTTGCCGCCCGGATAAGGGTAGCTCGCCGCAACGGAACTGATATTGATGATCGCGCCTTTGCGTTCGATCAGGGCCGGTAGCAGTTTGTGGGTGAGGGTGACCAGTCCGCGCACATTGGTGTCAATCATGGTTTCCCATTGGCTGAGATCGGCTTTTTGGGCGGGCGCGGTGCCCAACGCGAGCCCTGCATTGTTAACCAGCAGATCAATTTTTTTGAAAGGATCGGGCAACGCCGAAACTGCAGCATTCAGTGCGTCCGAGTCGCTGATGTCGAAGCACGCTGCGTGCATCTTGTCAGCACCCAGTTCGTCGACCAGCGCCTGCAAACGATCAGCACGCCGTCCGGTGCCTATTACGCGCCATCCGGCCTTGACGAAGCGGTGCGCAGCCGCTTTTCCGAAACCCGAAGTTGCGCCAGTGATGAATGCGGTTTTAGCCATGGTGTGTTTCCCCTCTTAAGTCTGCGAGCCTGCGGTTTTCATTTTACTGTCAGTCGCTCGTCAATCAATTCCACCCAATGACGAACCGGTACCTCGCTACCACTCTGAATATGAGTCAGGCAGCCGATATTTGCAGTGGCAATTGCGACCGGTTGTCCCGATTCCAGCGCAGCGACCTTGTTCTTTAGCAAGCGCTGTGAAAGCGTCTGCTGCAGTATTGAATACGTTCCTGCCGAACCGCAGCACAAATGCGAATCGGGCACGACAGTCAGATCGAATCCCGCCTTGATCAAAAGCTGCTCTACGCTGCCACGAATCTGCTGGCCGTGTTGTAGCGAGCATGGCGAGTGAAAGGCGATGCGCGGCTTCGTGCCACGCTCGAATGCAGGCGTTGCTCCAAACTGCTCTTCCAGCTTCGGCAACTCGGCGGTCACGATTTCACTGATGTCGCGCGTGAGTTCGGTGACCCTTTGCGCCTTTTTAGCGTACAGCGGATCGTCCGCCAGCAGATGGGCGTAATCCCTGACCATCGTCGCACACCCGCTCGCCGTCATGACGATCGCTTCCGCCCCCTGTTCGATGAACGGCCACCACGCGTCGATGTTGCGCCGCATGTAGTCCAGTGCTGCTTCCTGTTTGTTTAGATGAAAAGTCACGGCGCCACAACAGCCGGCGGCGTCGGCTTTGACCAGCGAAATTTCGACGCGGTCGAGCAAGCGCGCTGTCGCAGGGTTGATGTCAGGCGCGAGGGTGGGTTGCACGCAACCATCGAGTACCAGCATTTTTCGCCGATGCCGGGGCGCGGGCCAGGTGGTATTTCTGGAATCGGTATTCGGGACTTTACGACGCAGCGATGCTGGTAACAACGGGCGCATTGCCTGTCCGATTCTAAGCAACGGCTTGAACACAGCTTGCCTGGGAAGCACGAAGTTCAATGCCATACGCATTGCAACGTCGACGGGTGAACGCGGCACGTTTTTGTCGACGATGTTGCGGCCGATATCAACAAGGCGGCCGTAGCGAACACCTGAGGGGCATGTGGTCTCGCACGACCGGCAGGTCAGGCAGCGATCAAGGTGTAGCTGTGTCTTCGTGGTGACCTCATTGCCTTCCAGCACCTCTTTCATCAGATAGATGCGACCGCGCGGGCTGTCCAGCTCGTCGCCAAGCAACTGGTAGGTCGGGCAAGTGGCGGTGCAAAAACCACAGTGCACACAGGCGCGCAGGATATCGTTTGCTTCCTGTCCTTCCGGGGTATTGCGGATCGATTCGGCGAGGTTTGTTTTCATGGTGCGGATTCTTGATGAAACACTAGACAGGGCCAGACGAAGTGCCAGGTTTGTTTCGGCACACGGCGTCGAAGCTCGTATTAAATCGATTCATGTACTATTTTTCTGATGGCAGGCATACGTGTTAGTTGCTCCGTTTACTTTTCGCGGCCGAACCGATTATTCAGAATTGGGCGTTCAGGCGGCGCGGACCGAAAATGCCTTCAGGGTCGAGCGCCTGTTTGAGTTTCTTGTTCAGCATTAGCATGCCGCTATCCAGCTGTTGAATCGCGCCGACTTTTTCGCTGCTGCGAAATAATGTAGCGTGTCCGCCTGCTTTGACAGCGGCAGAATGCATATTCTCGAGCTCGCCGGCGCCGGTGATCCAGCGCAAACTACCATTCCATTCAATCAAGGTCGGACCGAGGGTTAGTGGCGCGGTTGAAGACTTGAGCGACAATCGCCACAGCGATTTTGCGTCGGCGAAGAATGGATGGGTCTGCTCGCGTATCGAATACCAGAAAGCATCGCCGTCCACCGCTTCCCCTCCGAGCTTCTTTTGCGCGGCGGAAACTGCTGGTGCGGCACCTGACAAGCGAACGTGAAGGCTGTTATCGAAGTAGCACGTTGCCGAAAGCGGCAGCGGTTGACCGGCCCAGCGGTTCATTGTTTCAACTGCCCGGGTTTCGTCCATGTCGAATCGCAGCGTCTGTTCGACCTCAGGGCCAGGCAGCACCTTGGCCGAAATTTCGAGCACCAGTCCGAGCGTACCGAACGAGCCGGCAATCAGTCTCGAGACATCGTAACCGGCGACATTCTTCATGACTTGCCCGCCAAATTGCAGATCCTCGCCGCGACTGTTCAGCATGCGAATGCCAAGCACGAAATCGCGTGCTGATCCCTGGTGGGCCCGTCTCGGACCGGAAAATCCGGAAGCAATACACCCACCAAATGTCGCGTCGGGACCGAAATGCGGCGGCTCGAACGGCAAGGTCTGGCCGTTTTCCGCCAGAGCAGTTTCGACATCGCGCAACGGCGTTCCCGCACGCGCGGTAAACACCAGCTCGGTTGGTTCGTATTCGACAATGCCGCTGTAGGTACGCGTATCCAGGATGTCGCCTTCCAGATGCAGGCCGTAAAAATCCTTGGAACCACTGCCGCGCAAGCGCAGTGGCGATTTGCCGGCCGCCGCCAAGCGGATGGCTTCCTGGAATTGCTGGATCACTTCGGACAATCTAATTCACCTACTATTTCAACAAAAAAATTCACCACGAAGATACAGCGTCCGTAGGTCGGGTTAGCGTAGCGTAATCCGACGCCAGTGCGAATTCATGATGCCGTTGATTAAAACCGGTCCCTCAGAATCGCGGCAAATCCGGAAACTTGTCTTCACCTCGGTGCACATGCATCGCACCAAACTCGGCACAGCGTTGCAGGGTTGGCACGGCCTTGCCAGGATTGAGCAGACCGTGTTCATCGAATACGTACTTGATCGCGTGAAACGTATTCAACTCCAGTGTCTGGAACTGGACGCACATCTGATTGATTTTTTCCACGCCGACACCGTGCTCGCCGGTGATGGTGCCGCCGACTTCGACGCAAAGCTCGAGAATAGCCGCGCCATACTTCTCGGCACGGTGCAATTGGTCGTCGTCGCTCGCGTCAAACATTACCAGGGGATGCAGGTTTCCGTCGCCGGCGTGAAATACGTTCGCACATTGCAGGTCGAATGTAGTCTCCATTTCAGCGATGCGTTTAAGAACATTCGACAATTGTTTGCGTGGAATAGTGCCATCCAGGCAAAAGTAGTCCGGCAGGATGCGGCCGACCGCGGGGAAAGCCGCTTTTCGTCCCGCCCAGAGTTTGAGGCGTTCCGCTTCGTCTTGGGAGACGCGCACCTGGGTTGCACCGGCGGCATTGAGTACGTCGGTAACGCGTGAGATTTCGTCGGCGACTTCTTCTTCAGTCCCGTCAGACTCGCACAAGAGAGTGGCTTCAGCGTCGAGAGGGTAGCCAGCACCGATAAATTGCTCGACCGCACCCGTTGCTTTCTTGTCCATCATTTCGAGACCGGCAGGAACGATTCCCGCACCGATGATGTTGGCGACAGCGTCCGCCGCTTTTCCGATATCGTCGAAGGCCGCGAGTACCACCTGCGCTTTGGCTGGACTGGGGAGTAGTTTGACGGTGATCTCGGTGACGACGCCGAGCAGGCCTTCGGAGCCAGTCACCAGCGCCAGCAGGTCATATCCGGGCGCATCGAAACCTTCACCACCGATTTCCAACAACTCGCCTTCAATGGTGATGAAGCGCAGCTTCATGATGTTATGCACGGTCAGGCCATATTTCAGGCAGTGCACACCACCGGAATTTTCGGCGACGTTTCCGCCGATGGAGCAGGCGATCTGGCTGGATGGATCGGGAGCGTAGTACAGACCGTGGACCGACGCGGCTTCCGTGATCGCCGCATTGCGTACCCCTGGCTGCACACGTGCGATACGCGCCAACGGATCGACTTCGAGAATGCTCTTCAGTTTCGATAACCCCAAAAGCACGCCGTGTTCATACGGCAGCGCACCTCCGGACAGACCAGTGCCGGCACCACGAAACACTATCGGGACCCGGCCCCGATGGCAGACTTCCAGTACCGCCTGAACCTGACGTTCGTTCTCCGGCAGAGCGACCACCAGCGGAATCTGGCGGTATGCGGTGAGGCCGTCGCACTCGTAGGGTTTGAGATCTTCCACCTCGTACAGCAGTGAAGTTGCGGGAAGCACAGAAGACAAACGTTTGACGAGTTCCGGTTTGCTGATGCCCGGTTTGACTGTCTCGGATGGAAAATTCTCGGGTTTACCCATAATTGACCAGAAAGATTGAATTGGATGGTTGAATGCAGTCGTCAGGCGATCAGGATTGCACGAAAGTCGTTGACGTTCGTCATGGTCGGCCCGGTAATCACGAGATCACCGAGGCCAGCGAAGAAGTTGTAGCCGTTATTATCGGCAAGCATGGATTTAGCGTCCATCCCGATCTTGTGCGCGCGCGCCAGAGAGTCCGGCCCTGCAATCGCACCGGCGTTGTTTTCTGTGCCGTCAATGCCATCGGTATCGCCGGCAAAAGACCACACGCGCCCGGCACCGTTCAGCGCAATGGTCAGGGCCAGCAGAAACTCGGCATTGCGTCCGCCCCGACCGGAACCACGAACCGTGACAGTGGTCTCGCCCCCGGAGAGAAGCACGCATGGTGGTGGTGCAGGTTGCTTGTGGCGTAACACCTGGTTTGCGATGCCGGCATGTACCAGTGCGACTTCGCGCGCTTCACCTTCAATGGCATCGCCGAGGATCACTGGCGTGATGCCAAATCCGCGCGCGATCGCAGCGGCGGCTTCCAGCGACATCTGCGGCGTTGCGATCATGCGCAGGTCGGCCGTTTCCAGGCGAGTGTCACCGGGTTTGGGCGTTTCATCGGCGGCTGCGCGCAAATGCGCGATGACGCTGGCCGGTTTCCGGATAGCGTATTTGTCGATAATCGCGAGCGCGTCCGCGAAAGTCGTTGGATCTGCGACAGTCGGCCCTGACGCAATGACGGCAGGGTCGTCGCCGGGTATGTCGGATATGGCGAGTGTCACGATTTGCGCGGGCGAAACGGCCGCGGCAAGCCGGCCGCCTTTGACTGCCGAGACGTGTTTGCGCACGCAGTTCATTTCCGTGATATTTGCGCCGCTCTTGAGGAGCTCGGCATTCAGCGTCTGCTTGTCCTGTAGCGTAATATCTGCAGCCGGAAGGGTCAGTAACGCCGAGCCGCCTCCGGAAACGAGGAACAACACCATATCCTTGGGCGACAGGTTCTGAACCATCTCCAGTATTCGCCGCGTTGCGTCGAGGCCGGCTTCATCGGGGACCGGGTGTGCGGCTTCCACAACCTCGATGCGTTGCGTCGGCACATGATGGCCGTAGCGCGTGATCACCAGACCTTCGAGCGGCGCCGGCCAATGCGCTTCCACAGCCTTTGCCATGGAGGCGGCCGCCTTTCCACAGCCGACGACGATGGTTCGGCCTTCAGGCGCGGGCGGTAAGTGCTCCCGTATCGACCTGTCTGGAAGCGCTGCCGCGACAGCCGTGTCGAACAGCTGGCGCAGGAACGCTTGTGGGTCCGAAATCATGGCGCGCCCATCATAGAGAAGTTTGTCGACGATTGCGGTTACAGTCGATATCCATTCCGGCCGTACCTGTTCAGGTGTCAGCGAATTTGTAAGGGCCGCCACGCTGCAGCGCGCGCTGATATGCCGGGCGCGCACGGAAACGATCTTTGTACTTCACCAGATTCGGATAGTCTGCGACCGGCCCACGCATCGAACCCGCTTCGACGACGAAGGACAGCTGAATGTCGGCCGCCGAAAAGCGGTTGGCGACAAACCAGTCGTTGTCCCCGAGGGCGCCGCTCATGTAGGCAAAGTGACTTTGCAATTCGCTGTCAATGCGTGGCCACAGCGGTTGCCCTGCATCACCGAGGCGGCTGACATACAGCTTTAGCAACAACGGCAACATCCCCGAACCTTCGGCGAAGTGCATCCAGTGAAGGTAGTCGAGGTATTCCTGTGAAGTAATGTCAGGTTCCGGTGCGAGCTTGCCCTGGCCGTACTTGCGCGCCAGGTATTCGACGATGGTGGCGGATTCGGCGATCACGAGCTCGCCGTCTACGATCACCGGTGATTTGCCGAGCGGATGAATTTTCTTGAGTTCGGGCGGCGCCAGGTTGGTCACCGAATCGCGAAAATACGCGACCAGTTCGTATTCAAGTCCGAGTTCTTCGAGCAGCCACAGGACTCGCTGCGACCGGGAATTATTGAGATGATGAAGTGTAATCACAGTTGGATACCACGCTTTCTGCACAATTCGTTATTGTCGCACCGACGGCGTCGCCGCCGTAACATCAATTCAGGTAAATGCTACGGCGATTGTTGCCGGAGCCTTGGCCGCAATCATTCTGCAACGGGATGATCGGCGAGTGTTTCCAGTGCCTTGACCATCGCCGAGTGGTCCCATTTTCCGCCACCGTGCGCCTTGCAAGAGTTGAACAATTCCTGCGCGGTCGCGGTATTGGGCAGGCTCACACCAAGCCCGCGGGCGGTAGACAGAGCCAGGTTCAGATCTTTCTGGTGTAACTCGATGCGGAAACCGGGATCGAACGTGCGTTTGATCATGCGGTCGCCGTGCACTTCGAGAATCTTCGATGATGCGAAACCGCCCATCAGCGCCTGGCGCACTTTCGCCGGATCGACGCCGGCTTTCGACGCAAGCAGCAGTGCTTCGCCGACTGCCTCGATGTTCAGTGCGACAACAATCTGGTTGGCGACTTTGCACACCTGTCCGGCGCCGATACCACCGACGAGGGTGATGTTTTTCCCCATCAGTTCGAACAAGGGCTTGACCTTCTCGAAGGTTGAGTCGTTTGCGCCGACTTCGCCACCGGATACCGGCGCATCAACGTAATCAGTGCCGAGTTCTTGCAAGCGTTCGGCAAATTCCCGCGTTGAAATAGGCGAAATCGAACTCATGTCGACAACGATTTTGCCTTTGGACAGACCTTCGGCTACGCCATTTTCTCCGAACAATACTTTCTCCACGTCCGGCGTGTCGGGGACCATGGTGATAATGATGTCAGCTTTCTGCGCAACTTCCTTCGGCGTTTTGCAGGCATTGCCGCCTGCCGCAGTCAACTCTTCCGGTACGTCGCTTCGGGTTTGCAGAAAAAGAGTGTGGCCACCCTCGATCAGTTTGCCGGCCATGGGCTTACCCATGATCCCCAGTCCAATAAATCCGATGTTCATTTTCTATTCTCCAAATGCGTTAACCAGAGAAACACAGTGTATGTAGTACGTAGGTCGGGTTAGCGCAGCGTAACCCGACGCAAGCGCTGGAGCATCGGCCCCGTCTCAAGAATTACCAGTTTCGTTTGCAATGGTTCTAATACGGCGCAATGCGCTGCGCTTATTGCGCCCTACGCTGTGTCTCTGTTGTGAAAAAATAATTCAAAGATACGGCTTCGCCCAGCCAAGACCGTCTTCGGTCTGACCCGCCGGGCGGTACTCACACCCGATCCAGCCTTTGTAACCGATGCGGTCGATGAATTCGAACAGGAACGGGTAGTTGATCTCGCCGGTGCCTGGCTCGTGGCGCCCCGGCGTGTCAGCCAGTTGCATATGGCCGATCTTCCCAAGATTGCGTTCAATGGTCGGGGCCAGATCGCCTTCCATGATTTGCATGTGGTAGATGTCGTACTGGAAGGCGAGATTTGGCACATCTGCGTAGTGCATGATGTCGAAAGCCTGCGCAGAATAGTTCAAATAAAAGCCCGGGATGTCGCGCGTGTTGATCGCTTCGATCAGAACCGAGATTCCGTGTTCTGCCAGCGCCTTGCCGGCAAATTGCAGATTCTCGATATAGGTATCGCGCATTGCCTCTTCACCGACACCGCGCGGTTTCAGGCCAGCCATGCAATGTACCTGTTTACAGTTGAGTGCCAGCGCGTAATCAAGGGCAAGGCCGACATTCTCCTGAAACTCTGCAGTACGGGCCGGATCGCAGGCCATGCCACGGTCGCCGGCTTCCCAATCGCCGGGTGGCATGTTGAACAGCACCGGCTCGAGCTTGTTTCGCTCTAGCGATTCGGCCAGTAAGCTCTTCTCGTAGGCGTACGGGAACAGAAATTCCACTCCCTTGAAACCGGCTTTGCCAGCGGCATCGAAGCGATCTGGAAAGTCGACCTCGTTGAACATCATTGATAGATTGGCATTGAGTTTGGGCAATGGTGACCTCGCTTGTATCGCTTGGCTGCATATATGGCAAATCGCTTTATACGGCGTAGCGAATCGTGAGGCGGGATTATAAACGCCTCCCACTTGAGAGCCCCGGGCCGAACGTATAATGCGCGTTCGTAAATGAAAAAAAGCGCATTTCAATGAAATTCACAGGAACCGATACATACGTTGCCAGCGACGATCTGATGATGGCGGTCAACGCTGCCGTGACGCTTGAACGACCGCTGCTCATCAAGGGAGAACCCGGCACCGGCAAGACCATGCTGGCTGTCGAGGTCGCACAAGCGCTGGGTCGACCGCTTATTCAATGGCACATCAAGTCCACCTCCAAGGCCCAGCAAGGCCTGTATGAATATGACGCGGTTTCCCGGTTGCGCGATTCACAGCTTGGCGATGAAAAAGTCCAGGACATCGGAAATTACATCGTGCGCGGACCGCTTTGGGAGGCCTTTGAGTCGGACGAGCAGGCGGTGGTGCTGATTGACGAGATCGACAAGGCGGATATCGAGTTTCCGAACGATTTGTTGCGCGAACTCGATCGCATGGAGTTCTTTGTCTATGAGACACGCCAGTTGGTGAAAGCGAAGAACCGGCCGGTCATTATTATTACCAGCAACAACGAGAAGGAGCTTCCGGATGCGTTTCTGCGGCGCTGTTTCTTCCATTACATTCGCTTTCCTGATGCGGACACGATGAGGCAAATTGTTGATGTCCACTATCCGGAAGTGAAGAAAATGCTCTTGCGTGAGGCGCTGGAAGTGTTTTTCGAGATTCGTGAAGTGCCCGGTCTGAAGAAAAAACCGTCGACGTCGGAGTTGCTCGACTGGCTGAAGCTGCTAATGGCCGAGGATATTTCAGCCGAAGCATTGCGCTCGCAGGACGAGCGCAAAATCATTCCGCCACTCGCCGGTGCGCTTTTGAAAAATGAACAGGACGTCCATCTTTTTGAACGCCTGGTGTTTATGTCCCGGCGGGCCAGGTGAGTCTAGTTGTTGTCATGACGACGAGAGTTTGTAGCGGATGCCAACGTGCTGACTGAGTTTTTTCTGAAGCTGCGCGATGGCGGTGTCCCGGCATCGATTCGAGAATATCTCACTCTGATTGAAGGCTTGCAGAAGCATGTTGCTTCGGGAAGTCTGGATGAATTCTATTTGCTGGCACGCACCTCACTGGTCAAGGACGAGTCGCACTACGATCGCTTTGATCGCGTGTTCGGCGAGTACTTTCGCGGTATCCAGGCGCTTCCCGACGATTTGTTCGCTGAAGTTCCCATGGACTGGTTGCGCCGTCAGGCGGAGTTGTCGCTGTCGGAGGAAGAGAAACAACAGATCGAGTCGATGGGGGGCTGGGAAAAGCTCATGGAAACCCTGAAAAAGCGACTGGAGGAACAAAGCGGGCGGCATCAGGGTGGTTCGAAATGGATCGGCACTGCGGGCACTTCGCCGTTCGGCGCATATGGTTATAACCCCGAAGGCGTGCGAATCGGCCAGGAGGGTTCACGCAACCGGCGCGCGGTCAAGGTGTGGGACAAGCGGGAGTTTCGCAATCTTGATGATTCGATCGAACTCGGTACGCGCAATATCAAGGTTGCGCTACGGCGACTGCGGCGCTTCGCACGTGAGGGTGCGGCTGAGGAACTCGACCTCGACGACACCATTCGTTCGACCGCGCGCAATGCAGGTTATCTTGACCTGAAGATGGTCCCGGAGCGACACAATGCCGTCAAGGTGCTGTTGTTTCTGGATGTCGGCGGATCGATGGAGGACCATGTGCGGGTGTGTCAGGAACTGTTCTCTGCGGCTCGTTCCGAATTCAAGCATCTGGAATATTTTTATTTCCACAATTTCGTCTACGAGTCAGTGTGGAAAGACAACCGGCGGCGCAATAGCGAACGCATCCCGTTGATGCAGATTCTTCACAAATACGCTCACGACTACAAACTTGTGTTTGTCGGCGACGCAGCGATGAGCCCGTACGAGATTGCCTATCCGGGCGGCGGCATTGAGCACCATAATGAAGAAGCCGGGGCAGTGTGGGCGAAGCGTATGCTTGACGTATACAGCAAGGCAGTCTGGATCAATCCAACCCCGGAGGAGCGCTGGCCCTATTACGAATCGATCCCGATGATTCGTGAACTGATGGACGATCGCATGTATCCGCTTACCCTGTCCGGCCTCGAGAACGCGATGCGGAAGCTTGTGAGGTAGGTTGACGTTCGGTGCGGTCGGTTTTGGCGCCTTGCGTGGGCGAGGACTTAGTTACTACTTTCGTCTTGCGTCGCCTGTTTGGCCGTCAATTTAGTGAGGAAGCGCTGCGCGTCGATGATAACGCGCTCGTGTGTGCCTTCCGAAATCGTATCAATGCCGTCATGCGCAACCGCTGTGAACACCACCTTGCGCCCTTCGACGGACTCCAGCTTGACGTCGACCGTGACCGCCAGGCCTGGCGGTGTGGCAGCCATGTGCGAGAAATTTACGTGGGTTCCCAGCGACTGCTCTGCCGGCCAGTCGAGGTGAGGTCGCAGCAGTTCGATGCATGCCCATTCAATTAATCCAACCATGAAGCCGGTCGCCAGTACTGCCGGCATTTCACGGAACATGTCCGACTCTGGATACAGATACGGAACAGTCTTGCTGTCGGGTATAGTGAACTGATGGCGATGTGTCAGGCCCGATTTTAGAGACGCTTTCATCGTATTTTTCCGCTATCGAATACAGGATTCTGCCTGCCAGGTATTGCCCGCCGCAAGTTTACGAAAAGTGGGCTCTCAAAAAAAAAGCACAGCGCCTTTGAAATTCCTGTACCCCATAGAAAAAGCCACTCAAATTGAGTGGCTTTTTCAGCTTCAAAAGAACAACGCAGTCCTACTGAAGCGTTCTGCTGGAACTCCAGATTTCACCATCTGACCCGGTGCTGCGATCAGTATCACTATAGTTTCCTTGCTCAGAATAATTGCGGTAGTCATAGACTGCACCTGCGCTCCCGGGCGTTCCTGTCACGTTGATCAGAGCGGTCGTTTCTCTGAACCACAAACCAACCGGCAAATCAGAATCCAACGTATCGTCGGAGTACATGACCAGATAACTGTAGGTGCAGCCAGTACAAGTCGCCGCTTCCACATACCATTCAAAGTCAATACTGCTGCCTCCATCCATAAGATTGCCGGTACCCCGGTTCGACTCGGTTCCGCTCGCTCCCCCAAGTGCATTAAACGTAAAGATTTCGCCATCGCTATCTATGAAAGTTTTGCCTTCAACGTCAACGGCAGCAATAGGCAGAGCAGTTCCACAGTCTGCCAGAACCGCTTCATAGTCAGTAAAACTTTTCGGCGTGACCGGTGCGCCAAGACCACCATCGGCAGTGTCATCCCAACCAGAGTTGAATGCACAGCCCAGGGCCGCACTAGAAGCGCCAACCTGGAGCGTTCTGGTGGAACTCCAGATTTCACCATCTGCCCCAGTGCTGCGATCAGAATCACTAAAGTTCCCTTGCTCAGTATAGTTGCGGAAGTCATAGGCAGCACCTGAATTCCCGGGAGTTCCTGTCACGTTAATCAGCGCCATGGTTTCTCTGAACCATAAGCCAACCGGCAAATCGGAATCCAACGTATCGTCGGTGTAAATGACCAGGTAACTGTAGGTGCAGCCAGCACAAGTGGCCGCTTCTACATACCATTCAAAGTCTATACTGCTGGCTATATCACTAAGATTGCCGATACCCCGGTCCGACTCGGTTCCGCTCGCTCCTCCGAGTGCATTGAACGTAAAGATTTCGCCATCGCTATCTGTAAATGTATTACCAGCGACATCTATAGTAGTAATAAGCTGAGCAGTTCCACAGTTTGCCAGAACCCCTTCATAGTCAGCAAAACTGTTCGGCGTGACCGGTGCGCCAAGACCGCCATCGGCAGTGTCATCCCAACCAGACTCGAAAGCACAGCCCAAGGTCGCAGTAGAACTCCCACCTGGTCCGGGAATCGTGGCGTTATAGTCTCTCGAGTACTCCTGTCCGGTTAGCTCGTCTTCTGCGTAAATTCTGACTAAAAGATTGTAACTAGTCGCGGTGGCGTCAAGGCCGGCGCCGGTTGCTGCAGTTGAATCCAGCGCGGTCGACGCGACAGTCGTATTCGTTGCAGTGGCGCCTAGGGTGTCTTCCCAAATTTCAATACGGTTACCCGCGGAATCTCTCACTTCAACGAGAATTTCACTATTGCGGGTACCCGTAGCCAGCGTCCAGGCAATAAGCAGATCGTTACCCAATTCGAAATTCGAAATCGCAGTTAACGTCGCCGCGGTGGCATCTGGATATTTTGCTGTCGTGAACGGCGTGAACGGCAGAGAATCTCTATATGTCGCTACGGGTCCTACACCGCCGCCTATTTGTGGCGCAGCTGGGTTTGTTAAATCCAGACCTTGCGTATAAAGATCATATTGAATGACATCTCCATCCGCAAATATTGCCGGGGCTATCTGCCCGAGTCCCGTGCCAAATGGTTTCCAGTCACCGGTGTAGTTTTGACCTGCTTCGTCATAGACCTGTCCGTCCCCAGGTGCCGCGCCGGAAGGAACGCCCAGGTAAATCACACCCTTGGTAGCGCCACCACTATCGATAACGCTTACCGTTCCAGATGCAATCGGTGCATTGCCAGTAGCATTATTGGTGAAGTCATCGTCCTCGAATCTGGTATTGATGCCACAAGCACCAGCGAAAGGCCCATTTCCATCGTTATCGTTGCAATGAAAGTTGAAGTAGACATCAGCTATTCTCTGATTACCGCGCATCTGCCAACCTAGAGTTGCGTGCCGGGCGGCCAACCAGGTTATTGGTTCCAGGTCCGTTACACCATTCACGCTAGCATTGAAGGTCACTACCGCGGTGCCCGCCGTAGAATCAAGATTGGAAACCGAGATGTTGCTGAACGTAAGGCCAACTAGGTCTGGATCAGTTGTAACGTCGGTTAGCCATAGCTGTAGCGATGTATCTTCATCGAAAAAATCAGTCGTAAAAAAGTCCTCTATGTCTGACCTTCTGGGCAAGCCACCGGCAAAGGCCGCCGTCAGAGCATCAAGTTTGGCCGCAATGCCTTGAATGTCATTTACCCCTGTTGTCAACGCAGTGGGATCGGTAACGGTTAAAAGCGCCGTGTTGTCTGCGGGATCCGTAACGCTATCCTGAATAATTGTGTTTTCTACAAGGTTGGTGATGGTCGCTACATTGAGGGCGGGGTCGACGTCAACACGCACCATGTCCAACACCGCATCCAATCCGGAATGGTCAGCGCTAAATGACTGGTTTAGCAAGTCGACGGCGGTACCAAGACCGAGTGCCGTAAATACGTTCTGCAATTTGGCTTGTAATGCATCTTCTTGCGCAGCTAATTCGGTTGGGTCCAAGTCTGCAGGTGTGTTTGAGTCGAAGTAACTTTCCGCTATTTGACCGGCGGCATTGGCCACTATCAGATCTGTAAACGGCGTGATATTGACATTGCCACCGACATCGGCAGCTTCCGCATATGAATGAAGTTTGTATGTGCGACCACCCACAGTACCCACGGCACGTAAACGATAAGGTGCCGTCAATCCGGTGACGTCCACGTTGTAGGTGCCATCCGCCTCGATTAACGCTGATTTGGTATTGCCCAATGATCCTTTGACAGTCACCTGGCCGACGATGGCTGCCCCGGCAGCGGCTGTTCCACTTAAGGTATTTGTAGCCGTACTGCTAACAGGGGCACCCGGACTGCCAGTGCCTTCGCCACCGCAAGATACGACAAGAAGTGCAATAAGGATAAGTTGTACTGAACGAAGTACATTGCGAACGCTGCCCATTTGATATTTCCCTCCCCAAGGCTATTTGTTGTTTTGTTGAATGTGATTTCAACAAGTTTTAACAACTTCAATGTTGAATCACAGGTCAAATCGAAAAGCGCAGAGTCAAAACAATTTTCTAAAGTTTCGTGGTGGGTGCCGGACAGCACAACGCAGCTCAGACGGTTGGTCTGAACAACTTTAGACGTGAGTTGATTTCTCCCTTAACGATTGACTTTGTTGTAATTTTTATATGTTGCGTGGTCGAGCGTACGTGAATATTGAACGCAGTCAAACAAGATTTTTCAGCGACGGATGAAGTTACTTTAGGTTCTTCTGCCAAGGCCTCACGCAATATGCATTTTATTTTCGTGAGTGCTGGTAGGAACGATTTCGATCCCTGCTTATCCCGACCTTTTCAATGGCGCATCGCTTTGTTTTTGTTTAATCAGTCCGATCAGCAAGAGCGATCAGGGGTCGAAAACGATGGACAGCGACTTTTGTGTCGAGGTGCTCGAAGACGCAATGAGCCGCTAAGGCACACCCGTGATATTCAATATTGATCAGGGCGCACGGTTCATGGCCGATGCGTTCACGCGCGCTCTCAAGGACTACAACTTGACAATCAGCATGGGCGGGCAGGTTCGCTGCATCGACAACATGTTTGTTGAACGACTGTGGCGCAGCGTAACGTACGCAGTTCTATATCTGCGCGCATACGAAACTCCCACCGTGGTGCGCGCAGGACCGGAGGCGCCCGACTGGAGAAGTACTTTCGTTTCTACAATTCCCGGTGCTGCTGCATCGTGCTCAACCGGCGTACAGCCGCTACGATGTACTTCGGACAGGCGGCGTTGACGGTGGTGGCATGAAACCCATGGAGACTTCGCTTAAGTGAGTGCCCGGGTTTCGGGTTTCAATTCTGTCCAGCCAGCGGGGTCCATCGTTATCCGAGAGGAACTGGCTGTTATTCTCATGGCGCGTCAATCACTCGCCAACACTTCCTGAACCTCAGCTCAGCCCGGGTCCTGTCTTTTTTCGCGATGAATTGGCGGCGTTACGGTGAGTACCTCTGCTACAGTGGTTACGCCGGCTGCCGCTTTTAGTGCGCCATTGATTCTAAGTGGTTTCATTCCGTCGCGGTAATTCTGGGCATTGATCTGCTCATGGTCCGCACCTTCTTTGATCAGATCATGCAATCCGTTGGTCATGGTCATGATTTCGTAAATCCCTATTCGTCCTTTATAGCCTGTCATTCGGCAGTCAAGGCAACCACCTGCTTCGTTCACGTGTGGCGGTCGTTCCGATTCCCAGGGTCGGATAAGCATTTTCCAGGTGGCGTCGTCAATTTCCACTTTCTTGTGGCAATTGGGGCAGAGCGTTCGCAAAAGGCGTTGCCCAACGACTGCAAGAATGGTCGACTGAAGCAAGTAGGGCGGGACGCCGATGTCGAGCAGTCGTGTGATGGCTGCCGCTGCGTCGTTGGTGTGCAATGTGCTGAAGACGAGGTGGCCGGTCAGTGCGGCCTGTATCGCCATCTCGGCAGTTTCCTTATCACGAATCTCGCCGACCATGATGATGTCAGGGTCCTGCCGCAGCAAAGTGCGCACACCTGAGGCGAAGTCGAGCCCGATTCCGGACTGTACTTGCATCTGATTGAACGCGGGCTCAATCATCTCGATGGGATCCTCGATCGAGCACACGTTGACTTCGGGTGCCGCAAGTTGCTTGAGTGTCGAGTAAAGTGTGGTGGTCTTCCCCGAGCCGGTTGGCCCGGTAACGAGAATGATGCCATTTGGGTTTTCGACGATCGTCTTCCAGCGTTCGCGATCCGATTTCGAAAATCCCAGCTCGGAAAAATCTTTCATCAGAACATCCGGATTGAAAATCCGCATGACCAGCTTTTCTCCGAAGGCAGTGGGCATGGTCGACAGCCTGAGCTCAATCTCGTCACCATCGGAATTGACGGTCTTGATGCGACCGTCCTGTGGGCGACGTTTTTCCACAACGTCCATGCGCCCCAGAATCTTGACGCGGCTCGTCATTGGCGCGATCACCGGCATCGGGATCTGATACACCTGATGCAACAGCCCGTCTATCCGAAAGCGGACGTTGGCGAAGTCGCGACGCGGCTCAATGTGAATGTCGCTTGCCCGTTGCTCGAAAGCGTACTGGAGCAGCCAGTCAACCAGGCGCACGACGTGCTGGTCGTTGGCATCGAGATTACCGCTTTTCCCGAGCTGAACCAGCTGCTCGAAATTGGCAACTTCGGACAGCGCCGCGTCATGCTGCTCGCCGGCGCCCTGAACCGACTTTGCGAGGTTGTAAAACTCGACCAGGTAGTTGCTGATATCGACGGGATTAGCGACCACGCGCTGGATTTTGACGCCGAGTATTTTGGCGAGTTCATTCTCCCATTCGCGCATGTATGGTTCGCAAGTGGCGAACACCGCCTCGGTCTTGGTAACACTGATCGGAAGAATCTTGAATCGCTTCGCGTACGCGTTGGAAATCACTTTCGTTACCGACGCGAAATCGATTTTGAATGGATCAATGTGTTTGTACGGTAAACCTGATTTCTGGGCGAGCCACTCCGAGAGTACTTCGAGGCTCAGCGCTTTCTTCGGGTTTCGCGGATCTTTCCATTTTTGCTCGGCAACGAGTACAAACGGATGGTCTGCTGCGCGCTGCTTGTGCGGTGCGGCAAGGAAGCTCCTGGCCGCATCGCGGGTGATGAGCCCATCCTTTGCAAGCTCCGTGATGGCCCATTCGAGAGTAAGCTCGCGCCCTTCAATATTGTTGCTGACTGCTTTTTTTGCGGGTTGTGCTGGCATATATGGTGAGGTTAGGAGCCTGTCGGACTCAGGATGATTCGGCTGCAACGGTGGGAGAGCGGTCCATATTTCACCGATTTCTCCTTACATATTCCCGATATGCGCGTCGAAATCGTCAAAATCTGTCCTCGCTCTCCCCCCGTTTCGCTTTCGAACACCTGAATCCGACAGGCTCATAGGGCAATTAAGAGTGGAAGCGCTGTTAAAGTTGCGACGCTTTGCCTGAAACCGTCAAAGCGCTATCCTGCATGTGGTCGCGCAAGCAAGTGCCTATTGCCGGACGCGACAATCGTGCCACGAGGGCAGTTGTGTTTTGATCGAGCGTTTAGAGGAGAGTATGCAATTTGGGCGCACGCAGAGTCGCACCCAGAAAAGTAGTTAATTCAATCAACTAAGTAGTGTGTCGAATCAGGTTTGATATCTTTGGCGCGGTTGTCGACACCATCCAAGAATAAAACGGAGGCGAATTATGGAGGCAGTCAACACCCCGGCGGACGTCCTTTTCATCCTGCTTGGGGCCATCATGGTGCTGGCAATGCATGGCGGGTTCGCATTTCTGGAAGTGGGAACGGTGCGCAAGAAGAATCAGGTGAATGCGCTCGTCAAAATTCTGTGTGATTTCTCTGTTTCAACGATCGCGTACTTTCTCATTGGTTATACGGTTGCCTACGGCTCCGGATTTCTCGTGGGTGCAACGACACTCGCCGAGCAAAATGGTTACCAACTGGTCAAGTTTTTCTTCCTGTTGACGTTCGCCGCCGCCATTCCAGCAATCATTTCAGGCGGTATTGCCGAGCGCGCAAAATTTTATCCGCAGCTGCTTGCAAGCGCGGCCCTTGTCGCCCTCGTGTATCCGTTTTTCGAGGGCATCGTGTGGAACGGTAACTTCGGGGTGCAGGACTGGCTGGAGGCGACTTTCGGCGCGCCGATGCGTGATTTCGCAGGGTCGGTAGTAGTGCATGCGATGGGTGGATGGATCGCACTGATGGCGGTCTTGCTGCTTGGTGCGCGTCGTGGTCGATACAAAAAGGATGGCGGGATTGTCGCGTATCCCCCTTCAAGTATTCCGTTTTTAGCGCTCGGAGCCTGGATGCTGACCGTTGGCTGGTTTGGATTTAACGTGATGTCGGCGCAAGCCATTGACGGTATCAGTGGGCTGGTAGCACTCAATTCACTAATGGCAATGGTTGGCGGAACACTGGCAGCGCTATTCGTCGGTCGTAACGATCCGGGGTTTGTTCACAATGGTCCGCTGGCCGGTCTGGTGGCGGTTTGTGCAGGCTCGGACATCATGCACCCGCTTGGTGCGCTTGCCACAGGCGTAGTGGCCGGTGGCTTGTTCGTCATCTTGTTCACAATGACGCAGAATCGCTGGAAGATCGACGACGTGCTTGGCGTGTGGCCGCTGCATGGATTGTGTGGCGCATGGGGTGGAATCGCAGCTGGTATATTTGGCCTTGAAGCACTTGGTGGTCTGGGCGGCGTATCGTTCATGTCGCAGCTGGTTGGAACGACGTTCGGAATCGTCGTGGCAATGGCAGGCGGGTTAATCGTCTACGGGATTTTGAGACTGGTAATGGGCATTCGACTCACGCCGGAGCAGGAATTCGAAGGAACGGACCTGGCGATTCACAAAGTATCGAGTTCGCCCGAGAACGAATCCGGCTAAAATCAATAGATCGCTAGTCGGGCCGGCTGCTTCCATTCAGTCCAGCCCGGCGGCGCCTTTCGCCCATCCCGACGCGCACAGGCGACCCGTGTTGGCAGCGGCGTTTTGGCAATGAGCGATCAGGTGCGCGGTATCAAGGATGGAGTTGCCGCCAGGCGGCAATTTGTCAAACGGGCGTGGCCGGGTCGTGCGTGGTGCGCATCGGCTCGATTGTTCCCGTGTGAAAACGAAACTCGCCGCTTTGCCGATCAGAAAAATAGTGTGTGAGCGTGTTGCGTACGGTTGCGAATGCCAGCTCGCGCCACGGGACTTCGTCTGCTGTGAACAATCCGACTTCGAGCGATTCTGAACCGGCGGAAAAATCCAGGTCCAGCAGCTTCGCACGAAACAGCAGATATACCTGATTGATGTGCGGAATGTTGTAGAGCGCGTATGGCGCGACAATGTCGGCACGTGCATTGGCTTCTTCCAGCGTCTCGCGCAGTGCGCCGGCGGCGGTCGTCTCGCCATTTTCCATGAAGCCCGCCGGCACCGTCCACATTCCTACGCGCGGTTCGATTGCACGCTTGCATAACAGAATCTTGTCTTCCCATTCGGGTATGCAGCCTACGATCAGGCGCGGGTTTTCATAGTGAATGGTTTCGCATGCGTCGCAAACCGCTCGCGGCATATTGTCGCCCGGAGGGATGCGTTGGACAGTGCGTGCTCCGCAGTTGCTGCAAAATTTCATGGCAATAATGGCAGTCTTTCAGGACAGGCTGATTATACGGTGGCCGACAAGACTGAAGTATCATCGAGATCGCTACAATTGAGCTTTGCAGATGCATGCGCAGGTGCCGCAATGAAATACACGCCTTGCGAACACCGGAGATATCGCAAACATTTAGATCTTGTGGGCAGCAGATCTCGCGACAGTAGCAACCTTACTTAAAATCCTATCGAGGGAAACAGAATGCGAACAACATTCCTGATGTCACTGGCTGTCTGGATCGCGCTTGTACCAGTTGCGGTGGCCGATGGCCTGAGTGGAAACTGGTCAGGCCCGTGGTACCGAGGCATGACCAGTGGAATCATGACTCTGACGATCGACGAAAGCGGCGAAGGTTTGGTTCAGTTCACAAATCTGGACAATTTCGGCGAAGATGCTGTGCCGATGACCCGCGTTGAAAAAGGACCTGCAAAGTTGAAGTTTACTGCCGCTGGAGCAGGGGCGGAAGCCTTTACCGCCAGCTCGCACTTGACGAGTGACGGGAAAGTACTAAAAGGCGATGGAGAATATGATGGCTTCGACATCAAATTCAAACTGAAGCGTCGTTGACTGGCTGCCGTGCAGAGCCTTATTTAGTGGTCAGCGTTTTCTTCATGCTCCTACTATCCTCGAGTTCTGACGCGATAACAACAACAGGCTGTCGCAGTGCTTACTCTGCGGGTAACGCCATGATGTAGTCCGCGAGCGCTTCCATCTGATATGGCTTTAGCTGTTTGCGGAAGCCTGGCATTGGGCTCTTGCCTTTGGCAATCGTGTTGATCACCTGGTCACGATTTTTACTTGTGCCCGCCAGTTGCGGCCCATCCGCGCGCTTCATGCCGTAACCTTGGTGACACCAGCTGCAACGCGATGCGAACAGGCGCTTGACATCCATTTTGTGCTCGCTGTATTGCTCGTCGACAGTGGCTGCGGCTATTTCGGTCGGATCGTCCTCAGCGGCCGCGTGTTGCAATGAAGAAGCAATTGCGATCGTCGCGATGATCGCTGACGCGACTATCCGCGTCGATTTAAATTCTTGAAACATCAGGGTTCTCCCGGATTCATTCGTGCGTCTTGTGCGGTAGTTCCACGTTCCGCACAGCCACAGCTCATTTTAACGTTTCGTTGCGAGGACGGTTTACGCTGCTATTTAAACTCAAAGACCGTTTCTTCGGGAACTGGTTCCCCAGAACCATGCCCGCAAGGGGTGGTTGTTTCGACGCGAGGCGCTCAACAGTAGTTTCATAGTGCGAAAAAATGGGGCGGGGAATAATCCCCGCCCCATCATTACTGCTGTCTAACTTCTTTGGCGTTGTTAGGCCTCAGAAATTAGCGCGAGAACACCATCAGTGTGCCCGCGTCAGTCGGCATGGACGTGAACGGCTCACCGAACAGGCCCGGGTAGTTGCCCGAAACGTGCGAGCCCCAACCGGTTACGACAGCAACGTACTGCTTGCCTTTGGCCATGTAGGAGATCGTGCCACCGTGGTGGCCGATTCCGTTGTTGTGTTGCCACAACAACTTGCCGTTGCGTGCATCGAATGCACTGAAGATGCCATCGGCGCCCGGTACGAATACCAGGTTACCTTTGGTGGACAGCAGTGAGGCAAGTACCGGGTACTTGAACTCAACGCGCCACTTCATCTTGCCGGACAGCGGATCACGTGCCTGCAATGTGCCGTAGGCAGCACTTACCGGTGTGCCGTCAACCTTTTGCTTCGGTGCTGCAGCGGTCCAGCTGGCGCCAAAGTAGGCCTGGCCCGAGAAGTCGTCAGGACGCTCCGGGTTAACCACTTCGATGTCGAAACACCATTCCTGCGTGATCTTGAACATCAACCCGAGGGCCGGATTGAACGCACCGGTATTCCAGGAGATGGCGCCATCAATTGCAGGGCAGACGTTGGTGTGCTTGCCTTCTGGCAGTTCACGACGACCAATCAGGCGACCATCGCGCGACACGCCTTTGATGTAGTTGTAGGTCTCACCAATCATGTAGGCGTTGTCGACCTCAAGTTCGTTACCGCCGCCGACTGAGTCGGGGTTGTATACGAAGATGATGCCACCCTTGTTCGGGTGAACCATGTAGCGCCTGCTGCCTTTGGACATGAGCATGAACTCGCCAACGGCGGAGTCAAAATCCCATGCGTCATGCGGCATTTCCTGGAAGTAAGCTGACAATTCACCGCTGTCGGCATCAAGAACGACGACCGATGAGCTGTACAGGTTCAGACCCGGACGAGGACCGCCGTTCATCCAGCCTTCACCAATGTAGTCATAGTCAGGTGCCGGATTGGCAGTGCCCCACCACACGGTGTTGGTCTTGGCATCGTAGGAGCCGGTCATCCAGCCACCGCCGCCACCGATCTTCCAGGAGTCATTGCCCCAGGAATCGCGCGAACGCTGATCGCCACCGATGGTGTCGAATTGCCATGCAACTTCACCCGACTCTGCATTAACTGCGAAGATCGGTCCGCAGCAACCGGACAACTCGCCGCCGTTCGCGCCAAGGATGATGTTGTCTTTGACTACGAGCGGTGCGCCGGTGAAGCCTTTGTTACCCTTCGCGACGGACATGATTTCGTTGTCCCAGACGACCTTGCCGGTCAACTTGTCGAGCGCGATCAGGCGACCGTCGGTGGTGGCTGTATAAACCTTGCCATAGGCGATTGCCAGGCCACGGTTATACGGGTTGTAGAAAGTGCCTTCGGCACGCTCTACGTCGATCTTGGCCTTGTAATGCCAGACCAGTGCGCCACTGGCGCCGTCGAGCGCCCAGATTTCGCCTGAAGAACTGGTGTAGTACAGAATTCCGTCAACTGCCAGCGGGAACGACTGAATGCCGCGCTTGCTGGATGCCGGAATGTGCTGCCATGCCAGGCTCAGATCGCCGACGTTGGAAGTGTTGATTTGATCAAGACCGCTGTGATGCCAGCCCGTGAAGTTTCCGTGATACATTGCCCAGTTGTTTGGGTCTTTGTCAGCGTTCAGAAGCCTGTCCCAGGTGACATCTGCTGCCATTGCCTGAGAAGCAAAGCCTACGAAGGCTGCCGCAGATAGGGCCTTGACCCCAGCGCGTGTCCAACGTGTCATAACTCTCTCCCGTTGCGTTATCGAAATATGGGCTAGTTGCACCCAATGTTCAGGAATTAGATCCTCCGGAGGCCGGTACACCAACAGGCGTGTGTTTTGCACAACTGTTGCAACGGCTGGAGAAACCCTCCGCAAATGTAGCGTTTAGACAGGGCGTTGGCAAGTCGAACACCCCTGAAACGAAGAAGAAATTCTCTATATGTCAGGTTTGTGATGGCGCGGTGCACGATGAGGGCAGCGGGCCATGTCTTTTTGGGCCGATTGAAAGAGCAATTGTGATACAGGTTACCGATCAAATTTCACTATCAGAAACGGAGCTGAAGTGGCATTTCGTGCGCGCGTCCGGACCGGGTGGTCAGAACGTCAACAAGGTATCCAGTGCTGTCGAGTTGCGCTTCGATATTGCCGCCACGACTCACTTGCCGGTCGAAGTCAAGACCAGATTGCGACGCCTGGCCGGTAGTCGAATAACCGGCGACGGTATCCTGGTGATCCAGGCGCGCCGTTTTCGATCTCAGGCGCGCAATCGCGATGATGCGCTCCAACGGCTGATAGATCTGGTCAGCGCTGCGTCGATCAGTCCCAAGCTGCGCAAGCCCACAGCACCGAGCAGGGCGGCGAAAAGACGCCGGCTGGAGGCCAAGAAGACGCGCGCGGCGACCAAGCAATCGCGTGGTGCGGTGAAAGAGTTTGACTGATTTTGAGTCGGTCGATTCTTTGACGGCCGATCGTCACAGAAGGGATCCGTAAACCTGCCGCCTTAAGGCGATAGAAGAGAGTAGGTCGGGTTAGCCCCTGGGCGTAACCCGACGTTGCACATTGAAGAGGGATGGCACAGTCGGCTCACTTGAGTCGGATTACGCCACGTCAATCTGACCTACGTACTTCGATTGTGGAGCGCAGCGCTACCGGCAGGGGAGATTGCTAAGTATCGGTTTATAAATGGAATTAAATCTGGCATAAATGATGATTTTCGGAAATTCCGTAAATCTGTGTAATCTGCTGAATGCCTTTAAATCGGAGCTTAGCGATGCGTGAAAGCGTGGTTGTGTCGAACCGGGGCCAGATAACGCTTCCGGTAAAAATACGGAAACGACTTGGTATTCATGCCGGGGGATTGATTCTCCTGGAGGAGCGGGGCGACGAGGTCGTTCTACGTCCGGCCGAAGTGGTGGAAGTTGAAACCTATTCCGACCAGAAAATTGCGAAATGGGACAAGGCAGACAGGCTTTCCGAAACAGAGCGTACGGCCATTGCCAAGAAGGTTACAGGCGGGCGGTGATACGCCAGTCTTTCGACGCCAACGTGTTGTTTTCGGTAGCGCATGCCCGGATGGCAAGTCGGCGCTCTGCGTCAACGCCACAAATTTTCTGACGGCGATCTGAAGGATTTCGGCGCGCTCATGAACAAGCGGAAAAAGACGAAAGGCGACCTCATTCAGGCGGTAGGCAATTTTCTCGATCCCGTTGTTCAGGATTCCTGGGCAAGCAGCTTTCGCTATGAGTAGCATTGAGATGGCTTTGGTGTGGACGACAAAGGAGAGTAGGTCGGGTTAGCCCCTGGGCGTAACCCGACATCGCACGTAGCAGATGGATAGCAAGGTTTGCTGGCTTGCGTCGGATTACGCTGCGCTAATCCGACCTACGTAATGCGAGTGCAATATTGGCTGATGCCGTTGATTGGCACGGAGGACGATTGGCGGCCGGAGAATATAGTCAAATGCGACCAGCCGACATAAGTCGGGCCGCGAATGAAGTGGCGGTGGGGCGTTTGCGTGTGGGTAATGCAAGCGGTCAATCAAAGCAAAAGTTGCGGGACGAGGCACCGAATTAATGAGCACCAGGTAATGATCACCAGGGATTTCGAAATCACCATCGAAGACCTCAATCGCAAGATTGCCGCCCAACCGGGCGCAACGCTGCTGGCCGCGCTGCTGTCTCAGGGAGTCCCGTTTGCCTACAGTTGCGAAAGCGGCAATTGCGGAGCCTGCAAATGCCAACTCGTCCGGGGCGAGGTGACCGGGCTGGAGTATTCGGAGCAGGCGCTGTCGTCACAAGAACATTCAACAGGGGTGATTCTTGCATGCCGCAGTCGCATTCGCGGTGACGTTACGGTTCGACGGCTTCCCCAGACGCGGGTCTAGTCCCGCAGGAGCAGGCCGGAGAATTTTTCGCGCCGCTGGCCAGGTTCACGAAAATCTGGGTTGTCATCACTATTTCACCTTATATTGTTGATTGAATGCTCGCTGTAACACCCTGATTTATAGACAACGTGATCACGCGAAGTGGCATTTCTGTGGTAAGTTTGGTGGCTGGATTCTGTGGCACCTGGCGACGCGCGTGACGATAACGAGGTCGGGCGGGCCCTACCCCAGTGGTTATGGGGTTTGAGTTGACCACGCAAAACACATTATCAAGGGGAGAGATGGGCGTATTTCGCTGGTTCGTGATCTTGTTGCAAGTAGGGTCGATCGCGGCGCTGGCGCAGCAATCGGAGGCCTGGGCGCAACAAGCCGACCTTGACCGGCTGCGTGATGCGTCCCGTGGCAGTTCATCGCCACGCATCGTCAACGAACCCCGCGGTGTCGTTGTCCCTGGCGCGGATGCGAATGCGGGCGGTTCACGCGGCTCTTCTGCCGCGCAGGCTGAAAGGCCGCCTCACGTTGCAGTTCCTCCGTCCTCTCCCGGCGTCAAGACGGAGTTCCAGTATTTCGTCGAGAGCTCCGTTGGCCGCGAACTGCCGCTGTTCGGACATAACTTTTTCACGACCGCGCCGAGTACGTTTGCACCCATTGGCAGGGTATCGGTACCCTCGGACTACGTCGTTGGTCCCGGCGATGAGATCATCGTGCGCGCATGGGGCCAGATCGACATCGACTACAGCGCTGTTGTCGACCGTAATGGCAAGATATTCCTCCCGAAAGTCGGTGAACTGCAAGTTGCCGGCATGCACGCCGATAAACTCGATGGCTATGTCGGTCGCGCCGTCGGAAAAGTCTTCAAGAACTTCGACCTCAACGTCACGCTCGGCGAGCTTCGCTCCATCCAGATTTTCGTGGTCGGGCAGGCGCGGCGTCCAGGCAGTTATGTCGTTGGGTCACTGTCAACACTGGGCAGTGCGTTGTTTGCCTCCGGCGGACCTTCCTACAAGGGCTCGATGCGGCGCATTCAGCTCAAGCGGGGCAGCAAGGTCGTACGCGAGTTTGACCTCTACGACTTCCTGTTGCGCGGCGACCGATCGAAATCCGTCAAGCTGCTGGCTGGTGATGTCATTTTCATCCCACCGGTCGGCCCGCTTGCCGCAGTCACCGGCAGTGTGCAAGTGCCCGCAATCTACGAACTCAAACGAAGAAGCACGCTCGGCGATGCGATCAACATGGCGGGCGGCCTGGCCACCACGGCGTCAGCGAAGAAGGTCACCATCGAGCGCATCGTCAACCGGGAAACGCGCTTCGTTGAAGAGTTCAGTCTGGATGCTGAAGGGCGGAAGCGACGTCTGCGCGACGGCGACGTGGTCAATGTCCATACCCTGTCGCCGCGCATTGCCAACGCCGTCACATTGCGCGGCAATGTCGCGGAAACCATGCGCTTCCCGTGGTATGAGCGCATGAGGGTGAGCGACGTCCTCCCCGAAAAGAGCGCGCTCATTGTCCCCAACTACTGGCTCCAGAAAAACCGCGCCGGACGTTCGGAAAGCTGGTTGCGCGACGACGACTACTGGCTCCAGCAAAACGGCGCCGGACGTCCGGAAAGCGGGCCGCGCGACGACAACGCCGGTTCAGAAAGTGTGAACGCAGAGCAGCTACGCCGATCGCTGGTGCGCGGCGGCATCGAGATCAACTGGGAGTATGCGGTCATCGAGCGGTTGAACATGGAAGCGCTTGAGCCGACTCTGATTCCGTTCAATCTTCGCGAAGCTGTGGTCGAAAAAGATAAAGAGCACGATTTGTTGCTGCTGCCTGGTGACGTAATCACCGTGTTTTCCGCCGATGACATTCGCGTGCCAAAGTCACGCCGTACACATTTTGTACGTCTCGAGGGGGAATTCATGGCTCCGGGCGTCTATCAGATCAAGTCCGGTGAGACGCTCCAGGAGCTGGTAAGGCGTATTGGTGGCTTCACCGGTAACGCGTACCTGTTCGGTTCGCAGTTCACGCGCGAGTCGGCGCGCGTAGAACAACAGGAAAAATTAGACTCATTGGTCGCGCGACTCGAAGCGGAGTCCGCTCGTGCGCAACTGCAGCGCACCCAGTCCGTCATCACCCCCGAAGAGGCAGCGTCCCTCGAACAACAGGCTGTGGCGCAAAGCGCCTTGATCGAGCGTTATCGAAGCATCAAGGCCACTGGCCGCATCGTCCTCGGCATTGGCGGCAATGGAAGCTCAGTCAATAATCTGCCCGACCTGCCATTGGAGGACGGTGATTCACTGTTGGTACCCTCGCTGCCCGGCACGGTGAATGTCTTTGGCGCCGTATACAATCAGAATGCCTATATCTACAGAAACGGAAACAAGGTGGGCAACTACCTTGACCGGGCCGGCGGGCCGACGCGTGATGCGGACAAGAAAAGCATATACCTCCTGCGTGCCGACGGCACGGTCGTCAGTACACAGCAGCAGGGCTGGCTCGGCAACATCAAAGGCGAGCCCATGAAGCCAGGCGACTCTGTCATCGTCCCCGAACAACTGCAGCGATTCAGCCTGAACAAGGCACTGCAAGAATGGGCTCAGATTTTTTACCAGTTCGCATTGGGTGTAGCCGCGATTGGGGTATTGAAGGATTTTTGATGGTTGTGAATAACGCACGGCAGGGTTCGGTGGGTAACGAGCGGTTTGAGTTAGCGCGAGCCGCCGCCCCAGCGTTCGCCTTCGATCGTCGATTCGCTAGTGAAATCGGCGCCGCGCACTGCCCGCCGCGTTTGTGTCTAGGCACTTTGTTACGCCGTAGTGATCGTCACGATCTTCTTCGCAACTTCGCAAAATCGCTCATGACTCGCTTCCTCGCGCCCGTTTCGGATTCCGGGTAGTGGCAGATATCGATCGACCCGGATCTGGGCGTGATTTTGAGAACCAGGTGCCGCGTACCGAATATTACGACGCAGAAGACGAAATCAGCTTGCTCGATCTTCTCGTCGTCATTTCCGAAAACCTTCGCCTGCTGATCATCGGCCCGCTTCTGGCCGGGCTTATCGCGCTGGGATATGCGTACACGATCACGCCGACGTTCACGGCGCGCACATCTTTCCTTCCGCCCCAGGAACAGCAAAGTGTCACCGCTGTGGCGCTTGCTCAGCTCGGGCCGCTCGCCGGTGTGTCTGGCCTCGCTAGTGGATTGACGAACCCGGCAGATCAGTATGTCTCACTGCTAAGGAGCGCGACCGTCGCGTATCGCCTGATTGATCGCTTCAAACTCATGGAGCTTTACGAAACTGAGTCTCGGGAGAATGCCCGCAAGGCGCTAAGTGGCAACACAAAGATCTCCGCTGGCAAGGATGGGTTAATCGTGGTGATGGTCGACGAGCATTCTGCTCAGCGCGCGGCAGACATTGCGAACGCTTATGTGAACGAGCTTGAGTCATTAATGGGGCGTCTCGCCTTGACGGAGGCCCAAAAGCGCCGCGTTTTTTTTGAGGATCAACTCGAACGTACCAAAGTAAGGTTGACTGCAGCGGAGTTGGCGCTGGGCGCGATCGGCATCAGTGCCAGCGCGATCAATGCAAATCCTGAAGCAGCTGTTGCGGCCGTGGCGCGGTTGCAAGCCCAGGTGACGGCGCAGGAAGTCAGGCTAAGTGCGATGCGTAGCTATCTGACCGAGTCGGCACCACAGTTTCAGCAAGCGCAATCAGAGTTACGGGCCTTGCGCTCGCAACTAGCGAAAAGCGCCGCAGGTGAGACATCGGCGTCAACCACTGGAAGCTACATAGAAAAATATCGCGACTACAAGTACCAGGAAACACTGTTCAAATTGTTTGTGCAGCAGTTCGAATTGGCCAAGATAGACGAAGCGAGGGAAGGCGCTGCGATTCAGGTCGTGGACGTGGCGTTCCCCCCGGAGCGCAAATCCAGGCCTGCCAAAGCATTGATTGCCGCAATGACGACCCTGGTTGCCGGGTTGGTATCGCTGATGTGGGTGTTCGTGAGGAAAGCTATCGAAAGCAGCGCTGCGCATCCAGACGGCGCTGGCAAGCTCGCCGCGATCCGTGCCGGATTCCTGAGATTAATTATGCTAGATAGAAAGAAAAAATAGCGCCACATACTCAGACGCAACGCTCATATTGGTCGAGGCCGGAAGCGTGGCACAGATTCCAAAAGCCGCGGAAATGCGTCTTCCGCGCGTTCGCCCCATATGGCAGACTTGCCGATCAGCGCGGCCAAATCGGTTTTTATTAGCGCAGGTTATTTGCGTTTGCCTTGATGCGCGCTCGAGTGAAATAGGCTGCCGAGTTCTTGGCGCCGATGTGGGCAATCACAAATTATCGGAAGTCAATGCCGTATACAACCACACTGCGCGTGTGGCCGGCGAGCTTAGTTCTGTTGGTTCGCAATGGTTTTTAAGCCACGGTCAGTTGTGCTCCACAAGCAGCGCGACGCTATCATCATCTGCGCGTCGACCCTTCCCAATACATGCCGAGAATCTGATTTCTCATTCGTAGGTGGCACCATCGAAGCGCTGATTCCACATCTCCGCGCCGGCCAGACAACGTCACTGGGAATCACGACATACTCAGGCACCACGGACGAGGAGTTCAAACAGCGAAACGAGTTTCGCGGTCTAGAGAACGGAAAGAAATTTTTCTCGCATGTTCGCCACACGGAGAGAAACCGAGCGACTGTGATTTCGTCTTGGCGTCGTTGTCCCGATTTCTCGTATTGGAAAGGAAAGCCGGACTGTATCTTGCTCTTGGCTAAACTCACCGCTACTATATACCGTTCACGGAATGAACGGTGCCCATGGCCGTTATGCGTCAAGACGAAGAAGCCCATCTACGCATCCTGAAGATCGTCGGTGAACACGCGGATATCAGCCAGCGCCAGTTGGCGTCGAAACTTGGCATCAGTCTGGGCAAGACTAACTTTCTGATCAAGGCGCTTTTCGACAAAGGCCTGATCAAGGCTGGCAACTTCCGCCGCGCCGAGAACAAGGTCGGCTACCTCTATATACTCACCCCGAAAGGGGTCCGCGCAAAGTTGCGACTGACTCGCGCCTTTTTGCGCTTTAAAGAAGCCGAATACGAAGCCTTGCGGACCGAAATTATGGCCCTCAAGCAGGAAGTCAAAACCCAATGAGTGTAGGACAAGCGCCAGCCCATGGCACTGCGCGTATGAGTACTTCGCCGACACAGACATCCGGGGCCTGGTACGTCGCACAGACAAAACCGCGGCAGGAAGAGCGTGCTCGCGATAACCTTGAAAATCAGGGCATACGCTGCGTCCTGCCACTGCTTCAAGTTGAAAAAGTCCGCCGTCGCACGCGTCAGTGGGTCGACGAGCCGCTTTTTGCACGCTACCTGTTCATCGAACTTGGTGGCGAGAACGCCAAGTGGAGCGTCTTGCGCAGCACCCGAGGTGTGAGCCAACTCGTGCAATTCGGCGGGGTACCCGCTAAAGTCCCGTATGAATGGATGAACGCGTTCCTGTCGCGCGGCCGGGTGGGGGTACCCCTGTTCGATGCCGGACAGCGCGTGGTCGTGACCGAAGGCCCGTTCAAGGACATTGAAGGCATCTACCAGCAGCGCGACGGCGAATCGCGGGCGATGGTTTTGTTGGAGCTGCTTGGCAAACGGTGTGCGGGAAAGTTCCCGCTGGAGGCGTTGCGTCGGGTGGCGTAGAAGTTAGTCGACTGCGCCGCTGCGGCGCATTTCGGGAATTTAGTAGTAGCGTTTTTTGGAAAGCGACGCGTAATCCAAGGGCGGTAGCGTGCGTGGCACAAACTATTGAGGCGTGGCATATGTGTTTTTATGCGAAGCGTGCGCGGGCTTCCGCCGAACTAGATAATTGATCCAATGCGAGTTGACGACACTAAATTGATGACGACGTTCTTTCTGCCAATCTGCCCGGGGACCTGTACCGCATGACTGCAATCGAACCCGTAGAAGTGCCACCCGAACAACAAAGCGCTCCGCAGCGATTTGCACTTGTTGGCGCCGCCGGCTTCGTTGCGCCGAGGCACATGAGGGCGGTGAAAGACACTGGCAACGTCCTCGTTGCAGCGCTCGATCCGAACGACAGTGTGGGTGTCATCGATAGCTATTTTCCCGGTGCTGATTTTTTCACCGAGTTCGAGCGCTTCGACCGGCACATTGACAAGCTGCGTCGCCAAAACGGTAAAGTCGATTACGTGAGCATTTGTTCTCCCAACTATCTGCATGATGCGCACATCCGTTTTGCATTGCGAAGCGGCGCGCATGCAATCTGCGAAAAACCACTGGTCCTGAATCCCTGGAACATCGATGGGTTGGCTGAAATCGAGGCCGAATCGGATCGGCGCATTTTCAATGTTCTGCAGCTCCGGTTGCATCCCTCGATCATCGCGCTACGCGAGCGGATCGCGGCCTCTAAGCGCGCAAACCATGATGTAGACATAACGTACGTTACATCGCGTGGAAACTGGTATTACCGCAGTTGGAAGGGTGACGAAGACAAATCCGGTGGCATCGCAACCAATATCGGTGTCCATTTTTTCGACATGTTGACGTGGGTGTTCGGGCCTGTTCGCTCGAACGTCGTGCACGTGCGTCGTCCTGACGCCACCGCGGGTTATCTGGAACTCGAAAACGCGAGGGTACGCTGGTTTCTCTCGATCAATTCAGAATATCTTCCCAAGACACAGCAACGCAACGGGCAGCGCACGTTCCGCTCGATTATTGTTGATGGAGATGAGCTTGAGTTTTCCAGTGGGTTTACCGACTTGCACACTGAAACCTACCGACACATTCTGCAGGGCGGTGGATTTGGATTGAAAGAGGCACGATCGGCAATCAATATCGTGCACACAATCTGCACCGCTGCCACGACTCCACTTACGGGCGAGTACCACCCATTGTGCAAACAGACGCCGTAAGGCATCAAGCTGAATAGACCATGATTCATCCATCTGCGATTGTCGACCCAGGCGCGCAACTCGGAGCGGGCACCCGTGTATGGCATTTCACGCATGTATGTGGAGGGGCCAACATCGGTAAGAACTGCTCCCTCGGTCAGGGCGTATTCGTTGGTAACGATGTGACGATCGGAAACAACGTCAAAATCCAGAATAACGTATCGGTATATGACGCCGTCACGCTCGACGACGACGTTTTTTGCGGTCCGAGTATGGTGTTTACCAACGTCTACAATCCGCGCGCCGCAGTGGCTCGAAAGGACGAATATCGCCGTACGCTTATCGGGCGGGGCGCCACGCTGGGCGCAAACTGCACAATTGTTTGCGGCGTCGCGGTAGGTGAGCATGCCTTCGTTGCCGCGGGGGCGGTTGTCAACCGTGACGTTCCGGCGTATGCGCTCGTCGCGGGCGTGCCGTGCAGGCGGATCGGTTGGATGAGCCGGCACGGCGAGCGCCTTGATCTGCCGGCGGATGGATCGGGCGAGACATCGTGCCCTGCGACCGGTGAGCGTTACCAGCTGACTGACGGCGTGTGCCGCCCGCTCACAAAGGAGGGTACTTGATCACAACCGCGAGCGCGATTCCTTTCATCGACCTGAAGGGTCAGTACGCCGCGTTGAAGGAGTCGATCGACGCGCGAATTCACCGCGTGCTGGAGCACGGTCAGTACATCATGGGTCCTGAGGTCAATGAACTCGAGGAGAGGCTTGCTGCGTTCACTGGCGCCCGGTTCTGCATCACGGTGGCGAGCGGCACCGAAGCGCTGTTGATCTCGCTCATGGCGCTGGGCATCAAGCCTGGCGATGAAGTGATCACGACCCCGTTTAGCTTTGTCGCGACTGCGGAGGTGATCGCGCTACTGGGGGCGAAACCCGTGTTCGTGGATATTGAACCCGACACGTGCAATATCGACGCAAGCCAGATCGAAGCCGCAATCAATTCCAGGACCAAGGCCATCATGCCAGTGAGCCTTTACGGCCAGGTGGCTGACATGGACGAAATCAACGCCATCGCCGCCAAGCACGGTGATGTGCCCGTAATAGAGGACGCGGCTCAAAGTTTTGGTGCCACCTATAAAGGGAAGAAAAGTTGCAATCTCTCGACGCTCGGCTGCACGAGTTTTTTCCCCTCCAAACCGCTCGGCTGCTATGGCGACGGGGGTGCCATCTTTACGAGCGATGAGAGCCTAGCCAGGGCGGCGCGCGAAATCCGCGTCCATGGGCAGGAAACGCGTTATCAACACACGCGCATCGGCGTCGGGGGCCGCATGGACACGATTCAATGCGCAGTGGTGCTGGCAAAGTTGGAGCGCTTCGCATGGGAAGTCGAGCGCCGAACTGCCGCAGGTCTGAATTACTCACGGCTGCTGAGTCAATTGGCTGGAATCACGTGTCTCCGATTAAAGGAGGACCGCACCAACGTTTACGCGCAGTATTCAGTTTTAGTGGATGAACGCTCAGGCGTTCTTGCAGCGCTCAAGCAGAGCGGCATTCCGACCGCTGTGCATTATCCCAAGCCGTTGCATTTCCAGCCGGCATACGGAAAGTGCCATATATCCGGATCACTAAAGCATGCGGAATATGTGGCTGATCGGGTTTTGTCGCTCCCGATGCACGCAGATCTTGATCCCGGAACCCAATCGCGCATCGTCGAGGCGTTGAGGCAGGCACTTTGGCCGGCAGCGTAGTGCTCTGGCTATGAACATCTGCCTCGGGTAAGTTTTGTATGACTGGAAAGATTCTTACGAACTTGACTCAATTCACGCGAGTTACTTTATGCTTGCCGGTGCCAATTGGTCGGGGTGGCTCGTGGCGTTGACTTGATTGCATTTCAAGTCCCCATTGCCCCCGGCGAAGCCGACGTTACAACATTGTAGGTTAGCAAAGTGCGCCGTTGGATGCCTATCGCTCGTCCGAAGCCATCCGCTACGACTCTTAAATTTCAGCGTACCCGACAAAGTCCTGGCCATGTTCAACAAGGAGATTTTGCCACGGCATCTGCGGCATTCTAGAAAATTGAAGCTCTTGATCCAGCACTTAGAATAGGGGGCCAGTCAAAATCTTCCCCATCAGTCGATTTTTGGCGTAACTCAAAATTGTTAGCGGTCAATTTTTTGCACCATACTGATACGAGTAAAGTAGAACTCCCTCGTACTAGCAGACACAAGAGGGCCGCCACGGATCTCCTGAAGAATGTTTAAGCCGGGTTCATCGTTCAGAAGATTGCGCACGAGTCAGTTCGTTCGTCATGTTGCGATATTGACCAGCGGTACTGCGGCTGCCCAGATCATTACGATCTTGGCCGTCCCCCTTATCGCACGGCTCTACACGCCAGGCGATTTTGGCGTGTTTGCTTTGTTTCTCGCCTTTTCTTCTATTGGTGGGGCGATAGCCACTGCGCGATACGAAATGGCCATTGTGCTACCAAGCCGTGATGACGACGCGAGGAGTATTGTCGTGCTGTCAATTCTGATTGCTCTTTTTGTGAGTGGTGCGACGCTAGTAGCAATTATTGCTATGGGGGAGCAACTAGCCGCCGCTATCCAAAACGACAAGCTTTCTAGATGGATGATATTCATCCCGCTTGGAGTATTGCTTACCGGTATTTTTCAAAGCCTTTACTACTGGCACATACGCAAAGAGAGATTGAAGCGCGTCGCTGCAAATAGAGTCGTACAGAGCAGTAGCGTGGTCGCCGCGCAGTTGGGTGGCGGAGTGGTAAATGCGGGCCCAGTAGGGCTAGTTCTTGGGACGATTATTGGGCAGTGCATAGGGGTATTTCTGCTAGCCAGATCGTTCTGGAAGCATGACAAACCTGATTCCTGGACCCAATGTTTCGCCGGTATTCGAGCGAATGGGAGACGATATATCTCTTTTCCCAAGTACGGGGCGCCAGCGATTCTGACAAGTAGTGCCGCACAGCAGAGTCTTTTCTTTTTGATTAGCGAGTATCTCGGTTCGGTCGTGCTGGGATACGTGTACCTTATTAATCGAGTAGTGTATTTGCCTGCAAGTTTGATTGGCGGTGCAATCGGAGACGTGTTTTATCAAAGCATATCTCGGATACCGAAACAAGATTCTTATCCAATTGTCAGTGCGTTCGTGAAGAAGCTCTTAGCTTATTCCGTCACCATCTACATAGGTCTGTACGTGTTGATGGAAGCGCTATTCGTGACAATATTTGGCGAAGAATGGGCGGGCGCTGTATGGCTGATAAAGTACTTTACGCTCGTGGGTTGCTTGAGTTTTGTGTTCGCGCCAATGTCCGTACTATTCAACTACTTCGAGATTCAAGGTATTAATTTCATCTGGCAGCTTGCTTGGTTGGTGACAAACATTGCTGTGTTTTTTGTAGGCCATGCGATGGCGCTACAAATGCAAGAGGTTGTCATGATCTATGCCCTCAAGCAGGCAATTCTGTACGTCATAGGGATCGTCGGATTTTTACTGGTTGCGAAAAGGTGCGGGGCTCGTGGCTAGCAAAATGATCTGCCTGCTGGGAAGCGGCCAGCTTGGGACGCAAATAGTCGCCAAGCAATTTGACGACGCAGGTATCAATTACAGCCTTCTGCTAATAGGGTCTCATCGTGGGCGACGAGGGCGGTTGGAGAGGGCATTGACTCTGCCAAGTCGTGTCTATGGAATGCTGAATGCGGCGCGATTTGCTGCGCTTCCTTCTGTGAGTGTTTATAAGTACAGAAAGGTCTTGGAGTACCTTCGGTTCAGAAGAGGCAAGCAGTACAAGAATCTTATAGCCGCCTATGCGCATTACACACCAAGAGCTATCGAAGTGTTGCGCACGCCCGACGTAAACCATGTTCGGACGCTTAGGGTCATCGAAGAGCGAAGTTTTGAAATAGGCGTGCTGGCAGATGTCGCGATCCTAGACGAAAATATCGTCAATGCGTTTCGAATTTGTTGTTTGAATGCCCATCCGGCGCCACTTCCGGACTGTCGGGGTGGAGGCGCGCTGCAGAACACGTTGTTCTATGGGCTGCGCCCTGCTGTTAGTGTTCACTACGTTACCGGAGGGATAGACGAGGGGGACATATTGCGGACTACCAACCTTGAAATGGAGGCGAATGACAGTTTCGAGTCTATTACGCTTAAACTTGCGATGCTGGGCGGTCACGAATTGGCACAGGTAACAAAGATGCTATCAGAGGGAAGGCAACTGGACATTATAAAGAACACTGGGAAGCTTCACTACTGGCGAGACTGCAATCTTCATATCCAGAAGACTGCCGATCGAAATTTGAGCCAGATTTTGCGCGGCCTTCGAAAATAGGTCGGACAATCTAGTTAACGGCGATGCGCGCATCTGGGAAAAAAGTAGTACGGAAAATTTCAGTGACAAGGACTTGGCGATGTTACAAAGGCATTTGGTAGTTGATCACGCATCGCAGATGCCTGAGCAATCCACTTGCGTAGCCAAATTGGAAGGTGGTCGGATATATTAAGGGCAAGCATACACACTATTCCACACTGGATTGGGAACTGGATAACCGACACTACAGTTTCATTATTATTGTCTTTGTCGGGGGATTGTTTGTATTCACAGTAGGATTTATTGACGCGAAAGCCAAGGTGTAGATGCGTTGCCAATAGGGAGAGTGTGATCGCTCCAACATGGGAAATTGGGAACGATCCGTCCTCAAAAATTAGGAGTCATTGGTGCTCAGCTTGACTCTGCCGCCAAAGTGCAGATCAGAGGCGCAGTGGATCAGTTCGGTGATCTTGGGCGGCATTCTGAATGTTGCATTCGAGACAACTACTACAATTAGCAGGGAGTTCGAGATTTCTTATGGCGGCAAGAGATTGACGCTGCCCGATCTCTTCTTTTCAGGTGCGGCCGACAACTGGCTTCAAGCATCGACATTGCCAAAGTCGCAGCTTCCCGAATGGAACCTGGTTTCGGGTGGGTTGGATGCGGAGTTGGTTAGCGACAAGATTCCGGTACTCTATGGTCGGCCTGGATTTATGCTGGATTCGACCGGCAACGGGCATCTGGGATTGGATGTTTTCGGCTCGGCGTTTTTCATGCTGTCGCGTTACGAGGAAGCAGTACTTACGGACGCGGATCGCCACGATCGCTTTCCTGCTATCGTATCTACCGCTTATAGAGCAAAGTTTCTTAATCGCCCGATCGTAGACGAGTACGTCGAGATTCTTTGGTCGGCGATGACGTGGGTTTGGCCTGAGCTACGACGAAAGCGACGAACGGCCGAAGTATGCGTCAGCTGTGACGTTGATCAGCCCTACTCGCCGCACGTCCAAAGCGCTATGGCGACTGGCAAGAGAGTGGTCGGGGACATCGTCAGACGAAAAGATCTTGGGATGGCGGTCAGATCAGGCCTGAACGCGATATTTTCTAGAGTTGGGAACTTCCGTTTTGAGCCAAATAACGTGTTTGACTGGATCATGGACGTTAACGAGTCCGCCGGAAATCGAGTGACGTTCTACTTCATGGCCGGACAGACTGTTCCAGAGGTGGATGGAAATTATTCCATCGGAGAGGGAAGAATTCGCATGCTCATGCGTAGAATTTTTGAGCGGGGTCATGAGATAGGTTTGCATGGAAGCTATGGAACCTACAAGTCTTCGACACAATTCCTAGCGGAGGCGAACCGGTTGCGCATGATAATGCACGAAGAGGGAATTCGGCAGGATGAAATTGGAAATCGGCAACACTATTTGCGCTGGAGCACGCCGGAAACTGCGCGAAACCTAGAACGAGCCGGAATCGTTCATGACGCTACTCTAGGCTACGCGGAAACTCCAGGTTTTCGGTGTGGTACCAGTCATGAATACCGAATGTTTGACGTAATCGAACGTAGGCCGCTCAAGTTACGTGAAAGGCCACTGGTTGTAATGGAAAATTCGGTAATTGACGAGACATATTTGGGACTGGGCCATAGCCGAGAGGCCTTCGACTTGATGTCGAACATGAAGTCGCGCGCTATGCAGCTTGGCGGGACATTTACCCTTCTTTGGCATAACTCGAGTTTTATGACTCCCAAAGATCGAGAGATGTACTGCGCACTTATTGGTACCTAGTGCCAAAAAAATCATGAGCTGGTTAAGAAAGCGGCGAATTAGCCGTTCCTAAGAAACCAATTGCTTGGTCAGCGTTTGTGATGAGAAATAAATTCCGCATTACGCATTACTAGTATATGAGTAGTTTGATCGTAGACGTGCTTTTCGCGATTGTGTTTCTGCTTGTGGTTGTGGTTGTGATCGCGCTGCCGCGTCTCGCCGGTATTTCATTACGCAGATTTTCGATACCCTCGTTGTTCATAATTTTTTACCTAATATCATCCTATTCCGGCATCTTGGTGCTCTATTTTGGTTGGGATCCGTATCCAGTATCGCTTGGCGTTACGAACAGAGAGATTATTCTTGAGTTGTTCATGTATTCCAGTACAGCACTTATCTTGTCAATTTGTGGTTTCATATACGCGCACCATGTAGTCCGGCTAAATTCAATTGATGTAGCACGCCGCGTTTTGATGGGTGCAGGTGATCGCGCACGGCTATTTGTTCTTTGCGTTACGCTGCTATCCCTCCTAATTCTCATGCTCTACCTCCGCAAGGTAGATACGATAGCGCTATTTCATGCGCTAGACGGCGATATTGCTGCCGCAGCAATATCACGCAGCGAGATGGGTAACGCTTTTGAGGGAAAGTATTGGAGATACCAGCTATTCTTTCGAACAATACTTGATTTCTGTGTCGTATTTTTTCTTGCGGATTACCTTACCACGCGCCGAATTGCTTCCGCGATCGGTTTTGGTGCAGCGTTTTTTGCCGCAGTTTTCAGCGCAACGATGGCGATCGAAAAAGGGCCATTTGTTTACTTACTATTAATGCTGTACCTGACGTATGTAATTTACAGGGGAGGCAATTATTGGCAGCCGTTAGCAAAGTATTTCGTCATTCTCGCAATTGGCGTAATTGCCCTGCTTTATATCTATTTTCTCGGCGCCGCGGATATTGCTTCAGCATTGAAATTTCTGTTCTGGAGGACGATTACCGGATCGATCACTCCCGCCTATTTTTATTTGGAACTGTTTCCAAAGCGTATTGATTATCTTTGGGGGGCTTCCTTCCCGAATCCGGCTGGCTTGTTTCCTTTTGAGAACTTTCCGTTAACCAAGGAGGTGTCGCGGATCGTGTCGCCTGAAGCGTTTGCGCTGGGTATCACGGGAAGTGCGCCGACCGTGTTCTGGGCTGAAATGTATGCGAATTTCGGGGCGATAGGTGTCATCGCTTCGTCGTTCCTGGTGGGTATAGGGATGTTTGTGATTTCACATGTACTTTCATTGGTTAGGCTTTCGCCATCAGTTATCGCGGCGACAGTGTCGGTTGCGATGCACTACAAAACACTGTCTGGAACTAGCCTTTCAAACTATTTCATTGACACGACGTTGACTGCGATTGTTTTAGTTACTTTGATATCACTGCTGTTGAGCAAAAGAGGTATTCTCATTCGAAGGAAAATTTCGCGTAGAAGGTTTGTTGAGATCGACGTTAATGCGAACTAGTCGCCATATTACGTTGACTCGATTTGTGAACGAAAGCCGCGTACTCAGGGATACTGAGACTCTTTTGCATGCGGATCTGGTGCAGTGCGTATTTATAGTCGCTCTTCATGCGCAAAGCCTGAACGAAGAGTAGGAAATCGACAGTCGCCGCTGCATCCGCCGAAGTCGACTCAAAAGCCGAGGTTGGCTCGGAGGCTTCATCGCTCTGCTCTCTATTGCGTTTTCATATCTGACCTCGCTCGGTAGTGTTACCACCCCAACAAATTGTTCGGTTTGATTAGACCACTACTGCCCCGCTTCCCAATTCGATAGTGAGCATGACTCGTTCGGTAACCCACCCAGATTTCAAAACAGGCACAATTGTTCTCTTGACGACGGTCCATCCGCGTTTTGACGTTCGTGTCTATTTCAAGGAGGCGCAGAGTCTGGCTTCAAACCTGCCTCATAAGGTGCTGCTGATGGTTGCCGACGGCAAGGGCAGCACGGGAGAGATTCAATGCGGGGTGTCGATCCACGACTTGGGAAAACTCGGCAGCGGTCGGCTCTCGCGGGTCCTGGGTGGTACATGGAAGGCATTTTTCGCTATCCTGCGGGTGCGACCAGTGGTCGTGCACTTCCATGATCCGGAGCTTGTGCCACTGGGCATACTCTTGAGGGCTATCGGCTTTAAGGTTATTTACGATGTACACGAGAGTTTCCCGTCTCTGGCATATTCCAGAGACTGGGTACCGGGTATTCTCAGGAAACCGGTCTATTGGGTAGTTGTGTGTGCTCAGCGTTCAGGCGCAGCGTGTTTCAATGCGATCGTCGCGGCTACCAGCACAATCGGCAAGGAATTTCCCACGGACAAGACAGTTGTAGTGCAAAACTTCCCGATTTCAGGCGAACTGGACGTCCCGGCGACGGCTTCCTATATCGAACGGCCTCCATCGTTGATCTATGTGGGTGGCATCAGCAAACACCGCGGAGCTGTGCGAATGGTGCGCGCGTTTGAACTGCTCGGGAACGCTCATTGCGAACGTCTGGATTTTGTAGGGAGCACGGTCACCGATAGCTTCGCCGGCGAATTGAGGGCGCTTGCGGGTGGCCTAGCCGTTCACTTTCATGGCGAGCTAACGCGTGCGCAGGTGGGCCTGGCGCTGGCGGCCGCTAGAGCCGGCCTCGTGGTGCTCGAACCGCTGCCGAATCATCTAGAATCGCAACCGAACAAACTGTTCGAGTATATGTCTGCCGGCCTACCAGTCATCGCATCCGACTTCCCGCTATGGCGGCGTTTAATAGATCAAGAGGGGGGGTGCGGAATCTTGGTTGATCCATTGGACACGAACGCGATCGCAGCGGCGATGCGCTGGATTTTGGAGCACCCGGCAGAGGCAGAGGCCATGGGCCAGCGTGGACGGGACTTGGTGGACCGCAAGTACAACTGGAAAAACGAGGAGGCGACGCTGATGGGTTTGTACAAGAGGTTGCTTGCTTCGTGAAAATTCCCCACGAACGAGCTAGGTGATGAGTACCATATTCAATGTTGAGGCGGAAAATCCTACCTCCATTCAAAACATGCTCGAAGTGGAAATGTATGTTCATTGTATGCGGCTATCATCGCCTCAGTTGGCCGCTCCCACGACGAGAGTTCTTTTGTTCTGATATTAGTCTCCGCCAACTCTTTCGTAGCTATGTGCGCGGTGGCTCAGGTTGGCCATGGCCTACGAAGATCGCTATATGATTGCTGTCGTCATGCGCGCCAAATGACCCTAGGTACAATTCCACGCCACGACTCGGCGCTAATGTTCCCTGATAGGCGACAAATTTTCTTCCACTGACGACTTTTCGTTCTTCGTGAACTCGCCGGTTGGCTTGAGGCTCAGCACATGATCCAAAGCCGCGGGCGGCCGTATCACCCGATGACGCAGGGCATGATTGAGCACTAGTGCCGCTCGATGAGGAATCAGATCTTACCGAACAATTGCTATTTATCAGCACCGCCCGAATGAGCTATCGATGGGTTCGTGGATCGTTACAACTATGCGCGTCATCACGAGCGCCTCAACGAGCTGATACCGGCGGATGCGCACTACGGCCATAGCAAGAAGGTCCTGAGCATCGAGCGCAAAGTCAGGCAGCGAACACTCGAGGAGCGTCGTCGATTACACTGTCGACAGAAGGTCGCTTCAATGACCTTCCTGATTGGTCGGGCCCTCTCTTAAATCAGATCACCCTGTGTCCGATATGTTTTGACGACGTACATTGCGCAAATTTACACAGATTGGTTACGATTGCCGAAGTGGGTAACGCCGATAAGCGTGGCAGAGGGCTGCCTTAATTGGCCGCGCTCGCCGATAAGCGTGAACTGCTCGTTGTGCAGTTGAGCGCTCATCGCCTTTGGCGGTCGGATCTAGTTCATTGCCTCGGCGTCGAGACTGAGTTCGGCAACAGGCCGTTTCGAATGCGCGTTGCCCTGTCGCGGGCTGCCGCACATCATATGCCGGCATACTGCGGTCACGTTACCATGGCGACTAGGTGCGAGTGCTCTTCTCCCTTGTCCCAGTGCTTGCATTCGACCGCTGTGGTTGGCGCTTTGTCAGCTGACTGTGGGATCGCGGCCAATAAATCTCTGGTGGTTTGGTTTCATCTGACAAACTGCTTGCTAGATCGCGAACGCCGTTCTTGCGAGCTATGAAGGCCTCAATTAATTCTGGCGGTTCACTCCTTCACATATCGCATACGGATATCCGCTACGACTCTCGCATTTTGAAAGAATTGCATGCTCTGGAAACCTTCCACGACTATCGCAGGGTGGCGATCGGGGTAAACAGGGAAGAGGGTGCCACTTTCAGCGAGCAGTCCTCGAATGCTAGGATCATCACAATAAGACTTGCCACCAAAGCACTCGGATTCTTGCCGCGCGCACTCAGGTATGGACTGAACTTTATTGAACTCACGGCGGTGTTGTTCTTCCGCGGGTTGGCCCTGAAGCCAAAAGTCGTGCACTGCCACGATACGTTGGTGCTCCCCGCGGGGTTGTTGATCAAGGTGGTGACAGGTTGCAGATTGGTCTACGATGCCCACGAACTTGAATCCAATAAGAACGCTCAGACGCCGCTGCTCTCCAAGGGCACGCTAATTATAGAAAAAGTGTGTTGGGGCCAAGTCGATCTGCTGGTATCGGTAAGCGATGCGATAATCGCGTGGTACGTTAATCATCTGGGCGCCAAGGCCCACATTCTTGTATTGAACTCGCCGGAACTCAGTTTGGATCCGTCGCGGCGACTCCGTTCTCAGGAATCAGGTAAGTATTTCCATCGCCTGTATGGGATACCTGAAGACGAGCTCGTCTTCTTGTATCTGGGCATTCTGGGTGCTGGGCGAGGTATCGAGATCTGCCTGGAAACGTTTTCCGAACCGTCACTAGCTGCGCACGTAGTCTTTGTCGGTTACGGTGAACTCTCTACCCGAATTGATAGCTATTGCGGGAAGCATCTGAACATACACCTGCACGAACCGGTTCCTCACGAGCAAGTTGTTTCCTTGGCCAGGAACGCGGACTTTGGCCTTTGCTTGGTGGAAAATGTTTCGTTGAGCGACTATTTCTGCTTGCCAAATAAGTTGTTCGAATACTGCTTTGCAGGCCTGCCAGTTATAGCATCAGATTTCCCGGAAATCAGACGCGTGGTCGAGAGCTACTCACTGGGCATTTGTTGTGCGCCGGACGCAAGCAACGTGCGCGCGACCATTCGGTCCGTTATTCGACGTCGACCGCCGGCTATTGTCAAAGATCTTTCAGAGGTGAGTTGGTCAGCGCAGGCTGGTCGATTGCGCCGAGCGTACGTCAACCTTCTCGAATCCTGAAGGCGGCGTCCTCATCGTTGCGCGGGATGGAAACGGTGTTATTCGGGCCGTTTTTTGCAGCAGCTATTTATTGACGGAATGTCGTGGAGTAAGACATGTGTGGAATTTTTGGTATTGTTTCTAAGTCATCCGTTTCACCGGATGAGTTGAAGTTTCTGGCGACCCATGCACAGCAAAGGGGCAAGGACTCCAGCGGGTTGTGCTTCATGGGTCGAAGCGGCTATCAGTTGTATCGCGCAACGGCGTCCATTTCTTCGCTTCTGAGCTCGGCAAAACTGCACCCATCCCCATTTGTCATGGGTCACAGTCGTTTGATCACTAATGGCCTAGCCGACAACCAGCCTGTTTACCGGGATTCGGTGTGCGTCATTCACAACGGTATCGTTGTAAACCATAAATCGTTGTGGAAAACCATTGGCAAAGAGCGCAAGCAGGAAATCGATACTGAGATCATTGCTGCGATTGCCGCACGCGCGCTGGAGAACGGGGAACCAGTCGAGAAGATTGCGAACAGCGTCACCTCACTGTGCGAAGGCGTCGTTGCGTGCGCTTTAGCGCTTCCTCGAGTTGGTAAATTGTGCTTGTTCTCAAACAACGGGAGCCTTTATGTTGGCTCCAAAGGCGACAATACCTATTTCGCTTCGGAAAGCTATCCATTAGTCAAACTCGGGTGTCTAAAGGTCCGGCAGGTGAAGGACGGCTTGGTGCTTGCCATCCCGGCCTCAACGGAAGACGTCGCGATTCAAGAGTTCAATGACCGCGCTACGAATCTGATCCCGACCCTTGGCAAACATTCTGGCGAGGAAAAGCTCCTGGAGTACCGGCCTTACAAGTCGCGCCGTTGTTCGAAGTGCCTGTTGCCGGAGACCATGCCGTTCATCCGCTTTGACAAAGAAGGGGTCTGCAACTACTGCCACCATTACAAGTCACGGAACAAGCCTCGCCCGACCGAGGAATTGTTCAATCTAGTCGAGCCCTATCGTCGCGCCAACGGCAATGACTGCATTGTTCCCTTCTCCGGGGGGAGGGACAGTTGTTTCGGTCTGCATCTCATCGTCAATGAACTGAAGATGAAGCCGATCACTTATACGTATGATTGGGGCATGGTGACAGACCTAGGCAGGCGCAATATCAGCCGCATGTGCGCCAAACTGGGTGTTGAGAACATCATTGTGGCCGATGACATCACCAAGAAGCGCAGGAATATCGCGATGAATCTGAAAGCCTGGTTGAAGTCTCCCAATCTTGGAATGGTCAGTATCCTGACTGCGGGAGATAAGCACTTCTTCAGGCACGTCGAAACCGTACAGTCGCAAACGGGGATTTCCTTGAATCTGTGGGGAGTGAATCCCTTGGAGGTCACTCACTTCAAGGCCGGCTTTCTAGGAGTGCCGCCAGACTTTGAGGAAGAGCGGGTCTACTCTCACGGAGCGCTGAAACAACTCCGCTATCACAGTTTGCGTTTGAAGGCCATGCTGCAGAGCCCGGGCTATTTCAATAGTTCCCTGTGGGACACCTTGTCCGGGGAATACTATCGAAGCTTTACTAGGAAGTCCGACTATTACCACATCTTCGACTACTGGAGGTGGGACGAGCGACTCATCGATCACACACTGGACCAGTACGATTGGGAAAAGTCATCTGATACTAATACGACATGGCGCATCGGGGACGGCACGGCCGCCTTCTACAACTATGTGTACTACACAGTTGCAGGGTTTTCCGAACACGACACATTCCGCAGCAATCAGATTAGGGAGGGAGACCTGACTCGAGAAGAGGCACTTGCAATGGTCGAAGACGAGAACAGACCCCGATATCCCAACATCAAGTGGTATCTGGATGCCATTGGAATGGATTTCAAGGAGGTGATTCAGGTGGTCAACGCTATTCCAAAGCTTCACCGCTAGACAATTACACGAACCCCCGAACTCTGCTGGAGGCGCACCAATAGTTTGACAATTCCAGGAGTCTCATGAAGAACTCCCTCCCGTGAGCCCACGTATCACGAAAGGGAATTGATCATGAGACAACACGCAAGTTTAAGTCACAGCCGATGGGAATATAAGTATCACGTAGTGCTCGTTCCCAAGTGTCGCGAGAAGGCGAGACTTGGGAGCTGTGGTCAAGAAACTTGCGCAGCAAAAGGAAAGCTGGATCGCGAAAGGGCACCTGATCGCAGCTCATGTGCATATGATGATCTCGATTTCGTCGAAATACGCGGTATCGCAGGTGGTGGGTTACATCAACGGAAAGAGCGCGATTCACATTTCGAGGTGCGCGAAAAATAGGCGTAAGGTTGTAAGGCAACGATTGTGGGCCAGAAGATAGTTTGTCCCAATGGTGGGTCGAGACGAAGAGGTCGTCCGGAACCAGGTACGCCTAAAGAAGGGGGCTCACAAATTAGAGCCCTCGACTTTGCAGGAGGATGACAAATCAAATATCTTTCGCCATCACAAAGTATGGAATGCGTGTCGGACCAATTTTTCTGATGGCTACTCCCGTTTGAACAAAAGAAAGGCTTTCTACGAGTCGTCGTGATGGCGTGTTCTCTAATTCAGTTAACCACCAGCACGAGCCGCGTTCGCCAAGGTCATGTAGAATTTTGACCAACATATTCCTGGCGAAGCCCTTACCACGGTGAGCCGCTGCGGTGTGCACAAGACCGAACTGCATGTCATCCGGCCCCATAAATGCGAATCTCTTCGACGCTGGTGTAACGATACACTGGGACAACGGTTCGTCGCCCTGGAGCAGCACGTATATGAGATATGACTTGCGCGGCGCCGAGAGTGTGGCAGGAAGATGGTACAGCCAGTTCTTACGGAATCCATTGCGGTCATGAACGACCTGCGGCGGAGCTGCGCGCAATATGTTTGGCCTCCATCTCAGGAGAGTGTATGGGGTATCGATAACGGCGTCTGGTGCGGAAGCGGTGGGTCGCCGATAGACAACGTAGGTGGATTTCATAAACGCTATAAATCTAATTTCCTTGGTTATCTTTTAGTCGCTGGTACGCAAACTATCCGATACGCTCTTCAAAAGGATATCCTCCATGACGGCGGCGAGTTTGCGAACGTCGAAGTGTGTTTCCGCATACGCGCGCGCGCGGCGACCGAGGGCGGCTCGCTCGTCAGGACGCATTGCCGCTAGCTTTTCGAGAGCGATGGCCATTGCGACCGGATCCTCGGGCGGAATACTAAAGCCTGCGCCGGAAGCGGCGACGGGATCGTTCGGTGCAGACCCGGAGAAAATCACGGGACGGCCGGACGCAAAATAATCGTAAAGCTTGTTCAAGTTGATGCCGAATTGGTAAGACGGGGAGTCGGTGACGCAAGCAATCAGCACATCTGAATCCGCCTGTAGAGCAGGAACGTCCGATTTCGCCACAGGCGCGCGGAATTCGACGTTGGTGAGGCCAGCAGCAGCCGCCTCGCGTTCACACTCGCGGCGCTTGACTCCATCACCAACGATGATGAACCGGAAGTCACTGCTCTCCTTTTCTTTAAGGATGCGGGCGGCCCGCACGATGGTGATGACGTCGTGGGCAACACCAAAAGCGCCTACATACATAACTGTGAGAGGCCGGTCTATGCCACCATCGTAACCACGGGGGTCAGGGTAGGATTCCAGGCGTACCCCGTTGGGCACGCAGGTCACTTTGTCTGGGTTGCCGCCGCTCTTGCGTACGTGCTCACTGAGAAAGGGCATGGTCGCGCATACGTGGTGCGCCCGGCGGTACAGGTACTTCTCGATGAGGCGAAATGTGAAATAAACGGGACTCCACTTTGATAGGCCGCCATCGTAGACCAAAGCGATGGGCCAAACGTCCCGGATTTGGTAAACGAACGCCGCTCCTTTAGATTTCGCGATCCTCGCTGCTGCCCAGCCTGCCATGGGCGGAACCGACTCTCCTATCACGACGGCCGGTTTTTCATCTAGGGTGGGAGCGACGGCCAAGGCCCTTCGAGTAAACGAAAACATGTTAATGCCGCGTTGCCATCCGTTGCCGGTGTAGTGAAAGGTCCTGAGCCAGACAACCCGAATGCCATCGACGTTCGCTATGCGGAATTTTTCTCTCGGCCCAAGGAGTTCTTCGTGAGTCCGGTGGGAGTAGCTGTTGGTGAAGATGGTGACCTTGTGTCCGAGTTTGATGAGCTCTTGGCAGTAGTCGTATGTTCTTGACGTATGGCCGTGGGGCGGTTCGTGAGGGGACAGAAACCAGATGTTCATTGCGTTATTTGTTGCCAAATAGGTTTAGTGAAAGAAACCAGTCGAATCTACGATAGCATGTGGAAATGAACGGGTTGATGCTAGGGCGGCAGTGCTAGCACGGATCTCGCAGACTGTTAGCGTAACATCTCATTGTTTCCATATGCGGACCTGTCACGCGTTCACGAAGTAGGGCTCACGGCAGTGACTGTCGATTTGTGACCACGAGGTCACAACACCCCACATTCCGACTGTTATGAGTTCTACAGACATGTTCAGGAAATCACTGGTGTAATATTTGCATCAAATAACGCAATTGGAGATGCGCACGAAACGGCCAATCGTTGAGGGGCTCAAGGTGGAAGATACCGTGGTTGGGGACGAGGCGACGCTACCCTTCTATACCTACGTCACGAAAGTGCTGGAGTGTTGCAGCGTCTTGACGAATGGTTTTTGCCGCCTTGGTTGCAAGCCGTCGACCAGCTTCCAAACGATCATGTTGGCGTTGACGGAATAGAATTACAACAATGCCCGTGGCTGAGGTTAGTGTCGATAGTTCATCTCAATTGACGAAAACGGAACGTTCTGTGATTAATTGATCGTTGTTTCTTTTTGCTGTTCGGCGCTGTGACTGCAGAGCGTAACTCAGGCGTGTAGACCGACTGATGGGCTGTGTTAGAGAGCAAGCGTCTTCTCGACTCAAATATGGACATAAGAGTGACAAGAAGTATTCCATTTTTCAATTACCCAGCACTATTTTCTGATCAAGAAAGTGGTCTGATTGAAGTGATGCGCGACGTATGCGGGCGTGGTGCATACATTCTGCAGAAGGATTGCCGGGAATTCGAGCAAGCGATTGCGAACTACATGGGCGTGAAATACGTCTTCGGTGTCGGAAACGGTACCGATGCGCTCGTCATCGCGTTGCGTGCAGCGGGTATACAGCCGGGTGACGAAGTGATCGTTCCATCGCACACGTACATCGCGTCGGTGGCATCGATCCATCTAAACAACGCCATCGCGGTTTTGGCTGAATGCGGCGCCGATCACATGCTCGATCTTACCGATATCGAAAACCGGATCACTTCTCGGACTCGCGCGATTATGCCGGTTCAGCTGAACGGCCGGACCTGTGACATGGATGCGATCATGGCGATTGCGGACCGGCATCGGCTGTTGATTGTGGAGGATGCGGCGCAGGCGCTGGGTTCGAGATTCAATGGCCGTATGGCTGGGACGTTTGGATCTGCTGGGACCATCAGCCTTTATCCGGCCAAGATGCTGGGCTGTTTTGGCGATGGCGGGTTGGTCGTTACGAATGACGACGAAGTCGCGCGTGAAGTAGCGCTCCTTCGCGACCATGGCCGCGATGAAACTGGCAGGGTCGTGGCGTGGGGTTTTAATTCGCGGCTGGATAACCTTCAGGCGGCTATCCTCAATTTCAAGTTCAAGACGTTTCCGCAGGATATCGCGCGTCGCCGTGCTATCGCGGCGAAGTATCAGGCGCGTCTTGGCGATCTGAAGGAGACGGACCTTCCGCCGGGGCCGGATGTGGACCCCCGGCATTTTGATGTTTATCAGAACTATGAGTTGGAAGCTGATCGTCGCGACGAGTTGCGCAGCTACCTGAAAGAGCAGGGTATACACACGATCATCCAGTGGGCGGGCACTCCCGTGCATCAGTTCCAGGAATTGGGTTTTTCCGCTGTGCGACTTCCAAAGACCGACCGCTTTTTTACGCGGTGTTTGATGCTGCCGATGAACACCACGTTGAGCGACGAGGATGTGGATTACATTTGCGATAAGATTCGCGACTTCTACGGGGCGTGAGGGGTAACGATGGATGCAATTGACTCAGCCCGCAGGAATTCTTTGGGGGATTTGACTGATCCCGGAAAATATACCTGCAGTATAGACATCACGGGTTGCGATCCTGCCTTGTTGAAGGCGCAGTTGCGCATGATGCTCGTCATCCGGCGCGTCGAAGAGAAAATCGGCGACGGAGTTACGGCGGAAGAAGTCGTCTGTCCTTGCCACTTGGGAATTGGGCAAGAGGCAATCGCGGTTGGGATCTCGTCGCATGTGCGTAGCTCCGACCGCGTGTTCGGGACGCATCGATCTCATTCGCATTTTCTTGCGCTCGGCTGCGACGTCTATAGCTTGCTCGCAGAGGTCCTTGGTAAATATGATGGATGTTCGCGTGGCATGGGTGGTTCCATGCACCTGCATGGTGTAGAAAACGGTTTCATAGGGTCGGTGCCGATCGTTGGCGGCACGGTGCCATTGGCAGTTGGTGCCGCGCTTGCGGCGAAGAAGGACGGGAAGGGTGACGTGGCGGTCGCGTATTTTGGCGACGGCGCGGCTGAGGAAGGCGTATTACACGAATCGCTTAACCTGGCGGCTGTCTTGAAGTTGCCTATTCTTTTCGTTTGCGAGAACAATCTGTTCTCGAGTCATCTGCACATTTCAGCAAGGCAGCCAGCCGACCGGGTAGGCCGCTTTGCAGAGGCGCACCGCATTCCGGTCGAGACAATTGATGGCAATGACGCTGTCGCAGTATCCGCTGCAAGCGAGCGAATGATTTCTCGTATGCGCCGTGGCGAAGGTTCCGGATTTCTAGAGGCGGTGACTTATCGGTGGCGCGGTCACGTTGGCCCGAGCGAGGATATCGATGTTGGCGTGAATCGAAGTGCGGATCTTGCGCTTTGGAAGGCGCGCGATCCGGTGCGCAGAATGTTCGACGCGCTAAAAAGCGCGGGGAATATGGACGATTTGGAGTTAGAGCGGATGAATCAGAGCGTGGTGGCGGAGGTAACGGAAGCCTGGCAGCGCGCCGCTGGGGCGGCGTTTCCCGATGGTTCGACACTGATGGATCTGGTTTACGCCGGGGATTGTTGATTATGGCGCATGTCAGCTACGGCTCAGCAATTCGCGAGGGATTCGTTCATCTCCTTGACAACGACGATAAAGTATTCGTGATTGGCCAAGGGTTGTGGGCCAAGTGGTATGTCGGCAACACCATGACTGATTTCGACAAGTTATACGGTCCAGACCGGATCATCGATTCGCCGGTATCGGAGTTGGCGTGTACTGGCGCTGCAGTGGGGGCGTCTTTATGCGGGTACCGTCCGATCGTGGTGCATCCCAGAATGGACTTCATGTTGTACGCGATGGACGCGATTGTGAACCAGGCTGCAAAATGGTCACACATGACAGGCGGGCAGGGCCGTCCTTCAGTGACTATCAGAGGAATTATTAATAGAGGCGGCGAACAGGGCGCGCAGCACTCCCAGGCATTGCACGCATGGTTTGCCCATGTACCCGGTTTACGTGTAGTTATGCCCGCAACACCTGCAGACGCTCGTGATTTGTTGATTTCGGCAGTTTTGTGTGACGACCCGGTTATCTATATCGATGATCGTTGGCTGTACGAGACAGAAGAGGATCTGCCGCCTGTTGTCGAGCGCCCTTTGCAACAAGAAGGACCACGCGTGCTAAGAGAAGGGGCGCAAGTGACGTTGGTTGGAGCAGGGTATGCCACACATCAGTGCCTCAGTGCGGCTGCGCTACTGAGCAAGCAGGGTGTGGATGCTGAAGTTATTGACTTGAGAGTAATCAATCCGCTTGACGCGTCAGTAGTGGTCACATCGGTAGCTAAGACGGGTCGCTTATGTGTTGTGGACGGCGGGTGGCAGACATGCGGTTTGGCGGGTGAAGTAATAGCCCGCGTCGTCGAGAAATTGCCGCCTGAAGCGCTACGAGCCTCGCCGGTCCGACTTACGTTGCCTGATGCGCCAGCGCCCGCAAGCAAGCCACTCGAGGCAGCCTACTACACGAAAGTTGAGCAAGTGGTTGAAGCAGTGATGCGCCAAGTGAGGTCCGGCGTTGGCAAGGTCAAAAGTATTAGCATTGTTTCGAACTAACAGGGCAGCGGGCGGAAATCTAGTGAAACGTTTGGTTGACGTGATCTTGTCTTCACTAGGCTTGATCGCAGCCTCGCCGGTCCTCTTGCCAGTTATGTTCCTGGTTTGGCGTCAAGATGGGAACTCACCTTTTTACGTAGCGCCACGCGTAGGTAAAAACGAGCGTCTCTTTCTGATGGTCAAGCTGCGATCGATGGTCCACAACGCAGATCGCTCGGGGGTGGATTCGACGTCAGCGGCAGACTCACGGATCACTCCCATCGGCCATTTTATTCGCCGCTACAAGCTCGACGAGGTCACGCAGCTTTGGAATGTGCTTAATGGAGACATGAGCATGGTTGGGCCGCGCCCGAACGTGAAACGGGAGACGGATCTTTATACGTCGGAGGAGGAGAAGATCTTAAGCATTCGGCCCGGTATTACCGATTTTTCTTCAATCGTTTTCTCTGACGAAGGCGAAATTCTCAAAGAAGCAGATGACCCTGACTTGTCCTACGAACAATTAATCCGTCCATGGAAAAGCCGACTTGGCCTTCTTTATACTGAGCGCCGCTCGGTTGGGCTCGACATTCAACTGATTTTTCTTACGGCCGTTGCGATCATCAACCGCCGGGCGGCGTTGAACCGTGTGCAGAGCCTGCTGCGTAAAATCGGTGCAGCGGAAGAACTGGTGCGCATCGCAGGACGACGAGATCAGTTGACCCCGCACCCGCCACCGGGGATGACTACGATTGTGACTTCCCGGTGCTAACCTGGTCGCGCTGTGCGATTTTCAAGTTGTGCGAGCCGTTGGAAACACGCAACCCGTTTCAGCCTCATATGCCATTGGAAGAGACTCCATCTGGCCGGCGTGCCAGTCGATCTTTACAGTGTCGCCTGGATGGGTGCGTCTGCCGGGGCCAGCGCGATTATCCAACTCATTTTTTTCCGATGGATCGATCGGCACGATCAACTACTTCGCTCACGGCAGCAAGTCGTTTCCCAAAGAACGGCTGGAGACCTTCACTGCGGGACGCGTCTTGCAGCTCGATAACTTTCGCAAACTTGCCGGGTTCGGCTGGCCTGGCTTCAGCAAGATGAATCTGTGGCGACAGGACAAAGGACAAAAGGCTTGCGTAGAAGCGTTTGTCGACGCGGTTCGCTCGGGTGGTCCTGCCCCGATTCCCTTCGATGAGATCGTTGAGGTGAGCCGGGTTACCATCGAGATTGCCGGAGCCGGGAGTTGAAACTCGTCGACATCATCGCCGGCGCACGCCCGAACTTCATGAAAATAGGGCCCATCATTCGGGCGCTGGAGTCGCGGGGAAAGGCGAAGGGGCGGATCGATTACCGCCTGGTGCACACCGGGCAACACTACGATGCGCGAATGTCTGGAGAATTCTTTACACAGCTCGGAATTCCGGAGCCGCATGTCAACCTCGAGGTGGGGTCGGGCACGCAAGCTGAGCAGACCGCGGCGATTATGGTTCGCTACGAAAAACTGCTTCTGGAGCGGAGGTCTGACATGTGTCTCGTCGTCGGTGACGTGACGTCTACGATGGCTTGCGCAATCGCGGCCCGCAAGTTGTGCGTGCCCGTCGCGCATGTCGAGGGAGGCATCCGGTCGGGCGATTGGACGATGCCGGAAGAGATTAACCGCGTGGTAACCGATTCGATCAGTAACCTGTTCTTCACCACCAGCACGATTGCCAATGAAAACTTGCGTCGCGCGGGGGCACCTGAGGCAGCCATTCACTTCGTAGGCAACACGATGATCGATACGCTGCTCGCGAACCTTGACCGGTTGCGACCACCCGCGTTTTGGGTGGACTTCGGCCTCAATCCCGGAAACTACTTCGTTGTCACGCTCCATCGGCCTGCCAACGTCGACGAGACCAACGGCTTGGTGCGGATGCTGGGAGCCATAGCTGAGGGCACCCGTGGCCTGCCGGTCGTTTTCCCCGTGCACCCGCGCACGGCCAAAACGCTGCGTGAGATTGCGGCCATACCTGAGAGCCTCCACCTCGTCGAGTCGCAGCCTTACCTTGAGTTCAACTACCTGGTCAAGAACGCGAAGGCGGTCATTACAGATTCGGGCGGTATCACCGAGGAGACCACAGTGCTCGGCATTCCATGCATGACATTGCGCGACAGTACCGAACGCCCGGAAACGATCAGCGTCGGGACGAACGAACTGATCGGCACCGACCCGGCGGCGTTAAAGCCCGCGCTTGATCGTCTGTTCGCTGGCGCGTGGAAAAGCGGTGGGGTGCCGGAAAAATGGGACGGCCGGACTGGGGAGCGCATCGTGGCAATCCTTGAGGATGTGATGCAGGACAATTTGGTGGAGCGACAGAACGCGCAGGCCAGACCCGAGTGAAGGCGGTAGTCAATCCCTTGCTGTGGCTGCTGTTGACGCAGTTCGGGTGCTGGAGGTTCGTCCGGCGACGAAGCGATCAACGCTGAGGGCACTGCCTGCGTCGCCCGTAGCGCGAGCGATATTTACCTATAGAAAGCGTTCGCCGACCACGGCTTTGCGCCGCCGGACCGGCGCACAACGGTTGGGTGAAACCGGCATCATCTTCATGGTTCATCCGACGCTGTCGGAACGTGATATTCGCGACTGCGCAAATGCGATTGCGAAAGTGATCAGCGCTGCGGCTGCCTAGCCGAGCTATCGACCACTCGCAGTGGGCGAAAGGCTGCATGCCGTCGCAGTCATCCAGGTTGTTGACCGCCTAATCGATGTCTGGAGTGCACTGCCGAAGAGCATGAACCTAAATTCTGTAGTTCCCGATAGAGGATCCGTAAACTCGTCGCCTTTAGGTGATGGATAAGCGCGGCAGGTCTGTCTCTGTAGCCGGAGAATTAAGAGCGTGGCTGGCATACGGTAAGGAACCCGAAATTTCATTTGGTATGGATGCCGAAGGAGGGTATGTCGGGTTGGCCCTTCGGCGTACCCCGACATCGCATGTCGAGGATGCATTGCACTGTTGGCCCGCTTGCGTCGGGTTACGCTTCGCTAACCCGACCTACGAACTTCATCTAAGGGAGAGCTTGTAACAAAGATAGCCTTCCCCCGCGGGCCTGAAATCCTGGCGCAATCCGATGATGACATGATTGCTGAGCGCTAAAGTAACCCTGCCTTTTTGGCCCTGGATAGAATGACGTAGGTGTAAATTATCTGAAACGCCAGGAAGGGCACGAAGACCAGCATTCTTTGTGCACCAGGGATGTTGATCATCCAGAACGCGGCAACGCCTTGCAGAATGCACACGCCGTAGTGAAAGAGACTTACCGTGCGGTGGGAGTAACCAAGACGATTGAACAGCTGGTAGAGGTGGGTGCGGTGGGCGGCGGTAACCTGATCACCGCGCATCAGCCGGCGCGTGAAGGTGAAAAATGTGTCGTAAATGACATTGAACAATAAAAGCGGCATCACCAGGAACGAGGTGTGCGACAGGTCGTAGCGCGCCGCTATGATTGCCAGCACCGCAAAGGCAAAGCCGAGAAATGCGCTACCCACGTCCCCCATGAAAATCCGCGCGGGTGGGAAGTTGAAGAACAGGAATCCGATTGTTCCGGCCAGTATCGTATACGAAGCGATATAGACGAAGTGGCTGCCTTCGGCAAAAGTAATGACGCAGAAAAATGCGCTTACGATGACGGCAACGCCACCCATCAGCCCGTCGAGTCCGTCCATGAAGTTGAAGGCGTTGGTCAGCCCGACAATCCAGAGGAAGGATACGACGTAGCTGAGCCAGCCGAGGGGTACCAGACCCAGGTAGGGCAGTTTAATTTCGTCGATGACCAGGCCGGCTGCCAACACAATAAAGACAGCCACTAGTTGGGTTCCCAGTTTGACAAGATACCGTTTGTTCTTGACGTCGTCGTATAGCGAAATGGCGGCAATCAGAACGCTGGTGAATACGAACGCGAAGAAGTAGTCCTGCCTGATCATCGTCGCATCGGCGACGAAGAATATGACGATCGTGCCGATCAGGAATGTGATTACGATCGAAATGCCGCCGGATTTCGGCGTCGCTATCTCATGGGAAGAGCGTGCATTGGGCACGTCCATGATGCGCACATTGGATAGCATGATTCGCGTGATTACGAATGAGAGGGCGACTAACCAGATTGCGAACAACAAGTGCGAGAAAAACGCGGTTAATGTCATCGAGCTCAGTTGCAAGTGAAGTTTGCGATTGTTCGATCTCGGGCAGAAAGCACGAGCACAGCGGCGAGCGCATGGGCAGCAACACGGCATCGCGTCACGCGAGTCGCCACGTTCTGCGGATTCGGCTTCGTTTCGAATAGTCGCATAGGCGGTCGCGCCAGTGCCGGCGCAGTGTATTCCGGTCGATTGCGTAATGCAGCTGCAGTTTGAGTAAAGAAAGTCCCGAATTGCACGCGCTCGGGAGCTGAGGGGCGCACGGCGCGCACTATGCTGTAGCCGAACGAAGCCCGGTCTCGCGAGCTTTACGTTGGTGACACGCGAAAATTGCCAAATGATGGCTCACCACAAATTCTGGGCGCTGCCAGCGGCGGTGTCGCATCATTGGCAATACATGCCTGTACGTCTTGCCTGCTCCTTGCTTTTGAGAGCAAGGGGGCTGCGGTGAACGCAGCCAAAGTATCGACAAGATGGGGCGGCGGCGATAAGCAACCGGGCAATCGAAAAGGCGCGAGTTACATTCTGGCAATGTGAGGCTCTACCGAAATGGCGGGTCCTGAAGGATTGAAGTTTCCCGATGTATCAATTCATTCTTCTCTTTCCTGCGCAGACGGTATCTTAACAGCAGCATGTCTTGGCATGTACTGTACAAGCCTGGTTCCGGATGAACGGTTCGTGGCGATCATCGCCGCATTCGTGATCTGCAATTTCTGCGGCCGGAAGAACAGTTTGGCATTGCCACGTATAGCAACTCGGGTAATGCTGGAAGTTCCGTTCTAGATGCGATTGTGCACTCGCCACCGTCAGAAAAATGCTTGGACTTCGGCAGCGCTTGTCAGTTGTTCGTCATTTCTGCGCGGTGTTGTAGCGCCAATTGTTATAAAGTCGTGTTTAACGCTCTGAAGAGGTCGTTTCTTGCTGGAACGAAAATCGCAAGCGCTTTCATGACCTGGACGTTGTGACTTCTGGAGGCAAGACCGGATTTCGAACTTAATATTCAAGCGCCGGTGAAAGTTAGTGAGCTCAACGGCACGGGCCAGCCAGGGTACGCAAGCCGCAGATAGGCGGATGCGCAAATAGGTTGAAGCAAGGGAGGCGAAGCATGGAAGGCGTGATCCAGCGACTGTTAAACGGTCCGCGCAGCGTGCGCACTGCGATGTGCATGTTTATCGATGCGGCACTCGCGATGTTTGCCGTGTGGCTGGCGTTTGTTCTGCGCCTCGAAGAGCACTGGGCCGGTTTCCTGTACGCAGTTCCCTGGATATTTCCGATCGCGATATTGGCGACCATTGAGTCTTTCCGTCGATTTGGGCTTTATCGTTCGCCTTTGAGATATGCGTCGGGCGCGATGGTCTACCGTGTCGTATCCGCAGGAACTGTTGCCGCAATAATTGTAGCCGCAGCTGTATTCATGATTCCGGACGGAGTGGTGCCCAGGGGCGCGTTGGTAATTCTCTGGGGTCTATTAATTGCACTTCCGGGTGCAGTTCGCGTCATTGTCCGCGATGTCGTCAGGCACTATTCTTTTGCCAAGCAACGTGTTGCCGTGGCGATTTACGGCGCCGGCAGTGCGGGCCATCAACTCGCAACTGCCTTGCTGCAAGGGTCCAAATTCCAGCCAGTGGCTTTCGTCGACGATGCGCCCGGCAATCGTGGCCAGACGATCGGCGGGCTTACGGTTTACGGTCGAGATTACCTGAGCACTTTGATCGAGGAGAAAGGCGTCCGCGAAGTGCTGGTTGCGATTCCCGCCGCTTCTGTGGCGCGACAGCGCGAAGTCATCGATCTTCTTTCAAAACATCCGGTAGTGGTGCGCATCGTGCCATCGTTCGAGGACATCGCCGGTGGGCGCAAGCGAGTGGATGAACTGAGGCGGATCGAGATTGCAGACATTCTCGGTCGTGAGGCGGTCTCGGCGATTCCGCAGTTGCTGTCGCGTGCAGTGCAAGGCCGTTGCGTGCTTGTGACAGGGGCGGGCGGGTCGATCGGTTCGGAGCTGTGCCGTGTGATTTTCAAACAGAACCCGAAGCGGCTGGTGCTGGTCGAGCAGAACGAATTTGCTTTGTATTCGATTTCGCAGGAACTCCAGGAACTTCGCGCCACGACGAACAGTGATGTGGATGTCGCGCCAGTGCTGGCGAGCGTCAACGACCGCGGTCGTATGGAGCGCATGATGCGGTCCTCCTCTGCCGAAGTGGTTTTTCATGCGGCGGCTTACAAGCACGTGCCGATCGTTGAGGTAAATGCAACAGAGGGCGTGCGCAACAATGTGTTTGGCACGCTGAATTGCGCACTGGCGGCGCGCGATGCAGGGGTGGACAGGTTCGTTCTGGTGTCGACCGACAAGGCCGTGCGACCGACTAATGTGATGGGCGCGACGAAACGTTTCGCTGAGCTGATCTTGCAATCATTTTCCGATCAGTCGGTACAGCCGAAATTTTCCATGGTGCGTTTCGGCAACGTTCTGGAATCAAGCGGATCGGTGGTGCCATTGTTCAAGCGCCAGATTGCCATGGGCGGGCCGATTACGGTCACCGATCGTGAAGTAACGCGATACTTCATGACGATTCCGGAAGCGGCAAGGCTGGTGGTGCAGGCGGGAGCAATGTCGCTGGGGGGTGATGTCTTCCTGCTGGATATGGGCGAGCCAATTCGAATTTCAGATCTGGCGGAGCGCATGATTCACTTGTCCGGATTGAGAGTGCGCAATGAATCCGATCCGAACGGTGATATTGAAATCGTCTATACGAAGATGCGGGCAGGAGAGAAACTGCACGAGGAGTTGCTGATCGGTAACAATGCAGTGTCTACGGAGCACCCGATGATTCAGCGCGCGCAGGAGGAAAAGCTTCCCTGGTCCGAGGTGTCGCGATTGCTGGAATGCTTGCAGGTGGCCTGCGATCAGCACGATATCGAACAGGTGCGAGCAGTTCTTGCCGAGGCGGTGCCGGGGTACAGTTCGCCGGTGCCGGTGCGCCTGGCGAGCAGTTCGCGCGCACCGGCAAAATTGTGCGTGATTCAGGGCGGAAATACGAATGTGCAAGCCTACGTGCTGCGCAAGGCTGAATCCGGGGGACACCAGGTTGAGGACGTTCCGGCGGAGCAGATTGTTGCGACTAACGCTCGCTCTCGCTCGCCTGCGGCGGAAGGCCAGCTTGATGCTGCCGCCAATCTGTCTGGGGGCCAGTGACAAAGACGCCTTGCAGCGGCAATGTGGCTCACAACTGGAACCTTGAAGGGCGATGCAAGCCGTGAGCATGGTAAATCTGTGACGAACAATATTTGGATAAGAGGTGGTTGCGGCGTCGCCGCCCTGTTTATGGCCGTCACCTTGTTTGCGGGCGCTGAAGCCGTGGTGGACGTGCCGCTGTTTCCTGCTCCGTTCGACAAGTTGGCTCACTTTACCTATTACGGGATCATGGCAGTTCTCTTGCTGCATGCTTTCGGAAGCCGCTGGCTTTGGGTGTCCGTGCTGCTGATACTTCTGGTCGGCGTGGCGGACGAGTGGCACCAGGCATCGATCGCCGGGCGGGACGCTTCGGCGTGGGATTGGGTTGCGGATGCAATTGGGGCAGGGGTGTTCGTATTCCTGTACTTGAAGTGGGCAACCCGGAGAAGGGCTTTGGTCAGGACTGGTTGAACGCACGCAATAGAATGCAGGTCGGGTTAGCCCTTTTGGGCGTAACCCGACTTCGCACGTCGAGAATAAATGGCACAATTCGAGCGCTTGCGTCGGATTACGCTGCGCTAATCCGACCTACGGGACTACGCGACTAACCGACTGAGGCGATGTTTGCATCAGGGTTGTAAAGATCATAGCGATGAATACAAACTGGATAGCGTTGGTAGTGTTGCTGACCCCGCTGTCGGGATATGCCGAGCCGTGCAAGGTCCTGGATGAGGAACTACAGGGCTTTTACGAAGGCAGATGCCGGAATGGGCTGGCGGACGGAAAAGGGCACGCGCGTGGGTCGGCCGAGTATGTCGGTCAATTCCGTAAAGGTATGAAGCATGGTCACGGTGTGAAAACCTGGCCATGGGGAGATCGTTACGAAGGCGAGTTTCGGAACGAGTTCAAGCATGGCAAAGGCATGTATGTCTGGGGCGCTGACACGCAGTGGGCAGGGCAACGCTATGTGGGCGAGTTTGTAGCGGACAAGCGCGAAGGCTGGGGCACTTACTTCTGGCCGAGCGGTGACCGGTTCGACGGCGAGTGGAAAGAGGACTTGCGCTACGGCTACACGGTGATGGAGCAACGCCAGGACGTGGCTCGCAAGGCTCGCGGTAAGGCTCTGGGCCCGCCGGGCACGCCGGTTTGCTCGTATATAGACATGGGCGCGGGGCGAGAGACCATGATCCGGGGCGTAACCGCTGGCCTGAAAGACGACAAGCTCAACGTCAAGATCACTTCGGTCAACCACAAACTTCTGCCGGAGTTTCAGAGCGGCGATACTGTTCAGACCGGGATCTGGGACTGGACGCCTTGTTATTAAGTCGGGCGACAGGCGGTCTGGCAAGACTTGATTCAGGGTTCGGCAGCAAGCTTGCGTGGCTTCTTTCGTGCTTTAATGACTTTGCAGCATTGCCATACGTTAAATGGGTGGTAGGTTCTGTAGGCGGATTTGGTAAATGGGGTTTGAAATGAAAAAATCGATAATTGGCTTGGCATTCGTATTGGCGTCGTCAATGGCTTTCGCGCAAGACGGGACCAGTGCCGGTGGCGCAGCAGCGGGTGCCGGAGGCGCATCCGCCGCAGGCGTGACGGCCGTTAACACGGTTCTCATCGTTTTTGGCGTAGTTGCTGTTGCTGCGATTGCTGCCTCAGACAGCAGTAGTTCGACGACTCAACACTGACACTGACACTGAACGGATGCGCCTGGATTGGCAGGTGCTTCAGTGCAATGGCCAAACGCAGGGGGCCAGTACCAGGGCAAGTGCACATTGCGCAATGGCTGGCGCCTGATGTTCATATGATCGCCCGATGTTCGCATGATGGGGCGCTCACGTAGAAGGGAGCGCAGCGCAGGCTACTTTCTCTGGAACTTGTAAGCTCGAGACGATATAGCGCATAATATAGAAGCGGGCATAGGTCCGTAAATGAATTCGACAAGGGAGATAAACATGAAAAAACTCGTTGTTGTTTTGGCTTTGGCGTTCGCGTCATCTTCGGTTTTCGCACAAAATGGCGGCGCCTCAGCGGGTGCAGGCGGGGCAGCTGGTGTATCAACGGCAGTTGCAGTTAACACCTTCTTTATTGCCGCTGGCGTTGGAGTTCTGGCAGCTGCTTCGTCGAGTGAAAGTACGGTGACGCATTAGTAGCCTGGGCCGGCTGCGCTCCTGATGGAGCGTGCATCAGTGGAAATGCTGCATTTGTGGAAAAGCAGGAGCAAAGGCTAAGGGTTAGTCGGCCTCTTGCTGCAATGCGTAGCAATTTGCTGATATAAAAAAGAAAGTTGCGAGGTTAGCCCTGCGGTAGTGCAGGTGGCCAAATACAAATCGCCCGGCTTGGGTTTGTTTGAGACCTGAGTTTGTTGAGGAACAGCCCGACTATGGATTTTGTTACGGCCCGCTTCAGGCGGGCCGTCGTTTATTTGGCCCGCTTCAAGCGGGCCATTTTTGTATTCAGCTCCGACACAAGCTGATGCATTGATTGGTTGACCTGCTTCGGGTGGGTCTTTGTGTCTCTCCTTCGCTTCTCTTTGGTCACGTTTTTTCCGGCCCGCGGCAAGCGGCCCTGGAAATGCTCGTTTATTTTGGCGCACTGTCTGCACTGTCTGCACTGACGCGACGGTGCGGAGCCGGTACACTCGGTGCAATGGGGGGATCGTCGTTTGAAGAACAAAAATGATGGGCGCTAACAAGGCGATGCGCTCGGTCACGCCGATTCTGCTTGCATTTTCACTGGTGTATAGCTGGTCCGCATTCGCGGAGCCCAGCATGACCGGGCAAACCGGTCTGATCTTCATGCCCGATGCACGCATCGATCCGGATGGGACGTGGCGCACGGGCTACAGCTATACCAACCCCTATCGCGCGCTCTGGACAAGTCTGAGCGTGCTGCCGCGACTTGAGACTTCGTTTCGTTACACCGAAACTGACGGCGTCCCTGCGTTCTCCGATCGTCCTGGTTCCGACTTCGGTGACACCAAGGACAAGGCTTTTGACTTCAAGGTGCTTCTGACAAAAGAGAGTCGCTGGTGGCCTTCGCTGGTGGTTGGTGCACAGGACCTGGCAGAAGGTACCAAAGCCTTTCGCGCGGCCTACGGCACGATGGGTAAGCGCTTCGGTGAGTTCGACTTCACGCTCGGTTACGGCGAGGATCGCATCGACGGCGCGTTCGGGGGCGTGCGCTATTCGCCTGGTTGGCTACCAAACTGGTCGCTTGTAGCCGAGTACGACGCGAACGACTATCCGAACGATCCCTATGCGATTCAGTCCGGCGTTTTCACGCGCGAGAAAGGTGTGGTTGGCGGCATTGAGTACCGCTATCGCTGGGTTGGGTTGCAGGCGAGTTACGGGCACGGCGAGGCCGGGCTGAATGCCTACATGGCGATACCGCTGCAGGAGAAGTGGGTTCCCAAAATCAACGAGCCGGGACCGTACGTAAAAGTTACGCCCCGGCCAGACATGGCGCAATGGCTGGGCAACGACGAACACGAGCGTCGTATGCTGGCTGCGCTGACCAGCCAGGACTTCAAGGATGTGCGCATTCTCACTGAGGGTTACCGCATTACGGTGGTGCTGACCAACACACGTATTTCACAGATGAGCCGCGCGATCGGGCGCGCAGCGAGAACAATCCTGAACCTGTCGCCACTGGAAACACACGAGATCCGCATTGTGTACACATTAGCTGATATGCCGTTTGCAACCTACACGTTTATCGATCTGAAGCGCCTGGAGCGCTACTTCAACGGGTTGATCGGTCGCAGTGAGCTGAGCGATCACGTGCTGTTGGAATATTCCGATCCGTCGGATGCCGATATGCCGGCGCAGAAAGAAGAATTACTGGCCGCAATCGAGACGGACACCAGGGTTCAGACGCAGTTCTTCGATACGCAGGATGGTGACTTCCTCAGTCTGCGCACAGAGTCGTCGACGCTCGACAGATTCAAGATAAGCCCGGATTTTTCGGTTTTTCTGAACGATCCGAGCGGAGCGTTCCGCTATGACATTGCGTTGCATGCCAGATACGACCGCAAGATCGCAAAGAAAACGTTCTTCACCGGCGCGTTGCGTCTGAGCATATTTGAGAACGTCAGCGATGTCACGCAGCCGTCAAACAGCTTGCTGCCGCACGTGCGAACGGATATTGCCAAATATTTTCAGGAGGGTGGACTGAAGGTGGATCAACTCATCTTGACCCGCGTTTTCAACCCGCGCAAGCGGGTATACGCACGCGCGACGGCCGGTATCTACGAGCTTATGTACAGCGGTGTGGGCGGACAAGTGCTATACATCCCGGAGCGCCAACCCCTGGCGTTGGACCTGTCAGTCGACTGGCTGCGCCAGCGGGACTACGAAGGTGGTTTCGGCCATCTGGATTATGAGACCGTAACCGCGTTAGCCGCGATGCATTACCGTATACCCGCCTACGGCGTTACTACAACGCTGCGCGCCGGGCGTTTCCTGGCCAAGGATAGTGGCGTGCGCTTCGAGATCAAACGTCGATTCAAATCAGGCTTGGAGTTTGGCGCCTGGTACACGGTCACAGATGGCAATGACATTACGCCACCGGGCTCTCCGTCGAACCCCTACAACGACAAAGGTATCTTTGCGATAATTCCGCTTAATTCGCTGATGACGCGCGACACGCAAACCAAGTCGGTAGCGTCGATCGAGCCGTGGACGCGCGATGTGGGACAGATGGTGTGGTATCCGGTTGACCTGTACCGCTTGGTTGAAGATCCGCTGCGAAACAAGAACAACGAGGACGGATTGGTGCGCCTTGGAGATTTTGTGGACGATCCCTACACGGCTCCGTAATAGAATTTGGCTGTGAGCTTGCGAATCTGGAAACGTTCAACAAACTCCTCGTATGTCGGTGATGGACAAGTGGGGTAGGTTAGTTTTCTGATTTTTCGGTGCGCGTGGTCCTTTTACGTGGCTACCAGTTTCGATTGCATCGACACCAATTCGGCGCAATGCGCTGCGCTTATTGCGCCCTACACGACCTACGCGAGTTGCCTGGAATTTGTAGGTCGGGTTAGCGCAGCGTAATCCGACGCGATGGCGGGCGTCGCGCCGATCGTTCAACATTGTGCAGCGAGTGGCGGACAGGGGCCTGTTTCGCGGACACCGGTTTCGATTGAATCGACTCCCATGCGACGCTATGCGCCTATTGCGTCCAGCGCGAACTTGTGGGCAGCGTTGGCCAAGCCGCCATCGCTAATTGCCTGGCGCTTACAATGAACCTTTGGGCTTTGGTCAGCGAAGTCTTCACGGTGTCCATAGGAGTCGAAACCAGGCGGCTTTGTGAGAGAATGTGCGGCGTTTTGTGACGGCGCCAGCCAATTCTATCGGCCGCATCATTTCCTGATGGTCTGCCACACCCATTAGTGCCAAAAGCAGGCTGGCAGGGAGACTGTTCAGGCGCTACCAGGTGCTTCATTCGAATCCATGACAACTAAAGATTCATACACGTTCGAGCCGGCAACTATTCCCTCGATCCGCGTTGCCGGACAGGAACCGCGCTTTCCGGTGCGGCGTATATATTGTGTCGGGCGCAATTACGCTGCGCACACGCGTGAAATGGGCCGTGATCCGGACAAGGAACCGCCGTTTTTCTTCATGAAACCTGCGGATGCTGTCGTGCCTGAAGGTGGGCCGGTCAAGTATCCGGCTGGAACGAATGACCTGCATCATGAGATCGAGCTTGTCGTAGCGATTCATCGTGGCGGGAACAATATTGCAGCGGACAGGGCGCTGGAGCACGTCTTTGGATATGCGATCGGGTTGGACTTGACGCGCCGTGACTTGCAGTCGGAAGCGAAGAAACTCGGGCGTCCGTGGGATTTCGGAAAATCATTCGATCAATCTGCGCCGATCAGCGCAATTTACCCCGTCGCCGGCCATGGCCATCATTCTTCGGGCAGCATTACGCTGGCGGTGAATGGAACGATCCGCCAGAAAGGTGATCTGTCGGAGATGATATGGAACGTGCCTGATACCATCGCTTTTCTCTCGCGATATTACCAACTGGAGCCCGGCGACCTGATTTTTACGGGTACGCCTGCCGGTGTTGGCGCCATCGTACCGGGAGACCGTTTGCTTGGGCGTATTGAGGGGTTGGCGGAACTGGACGTGGAAATAGTTTCGTAGCAGGCTGCTCGTTACGCCGTTTTTCGAAAACTTGTTAGAGGACGTAATGCACGAAGCACTTGGAAAGAATTGGCTGGAGGTTGCTCTCAACGGGCCCTGGACAAGGAAGCGCCAGCCGGGTATTCCGGTGAGCGTGGCCGAGACCGTTGAGCAGGGGATCGCGTGTGTGAATGCGGGCGCATCGATCGTTCATGTTCATGCTTACGACGAAAAGACCGGTCAGCAAAAGGATGATCCGGAGATCTATGCGCAGATCATCGAAGGCATACGATCCAAAGTCGATGCCATTGTCTATCCGACCATACCGGTTGCCAGACCAGATCGTGCTGACGGCGCGCTTTCCGCCAAGCAGCGATATGCGCACGTCGAAGCACTGGCTGCCAAGGGGATGCTCGAATGGGCGGCAGTTGATCCAGGCTCGATTGACTTCGCTCACTACGATGACCTGGAAACCGATGCGCCCGGATTTGTGTACGTCAATTCCGAAGAGCATATTCGCCATGGGCTGGCGGTTGCCCGGCATTACGGACTGCACCCGAGCTTTGCCATTTACGAGCCAGGTTTTGCGCGATTGGGCGCCAGCCTTCGCTGGCGTGAGAGTTGTTCTGACCCGATCTACCGGTTGATGTTCACGCGCGGATTCACATTCGGTTTTCCACCGGAAGATTATGGACTGACGGCCTACCTCAACCTTATTGATCAAGTCGCTCCAGGTTCGAACTGGATGATTGCCGGCCTTGACGTTGACATCCTGCCGTTGATCCCACGCACGGTGATGGAGCGCGGCCATGTGCGCGTCGGACTTGAGGACGCGCCGTTCGGATGCGAGCGCACCAATGTCGAACTGGTCGAGGCAGCGGCCAGCCATATTGAAAACGCCGGCGGGGCACTTGCGACAGCGGCCGAAGTACGTGTTGCTGCAGCGCCGGAGAAGCTTGAATCAAATTGATGATGAATGTGCGTGCGATTCATTGCGAACCTGCCATTGACGTGAGTTCCTGTGTCGAAATCGAAAACAAATCGATGACGCCGGGATTGCGCGTCCGCATTGGCGCATGCCAACTCCGTCCAGATACAGAGGTTTCATGACAGTCCAAGGCAACGCAGTTCCTGCCAGAGCAGGTGTAACCCGAATTGGGGTGACAATGGGCGACCCATCGGGGATCGGTCCAGAGATTATTGTTGCAACATTGGCCGAGATGTCTCCGGACGTACGCAGCAAGTCTGTCGTCATTGGCAACCTTGATCTGTTGCGGCGCGCCGATCAATTGCGCAAGACCGGGCTGACGTTCGTCGACGGCGTGGACGCAAGCAATGGTGACGTGCCGGTGGTTCATGTGCCAACAAAGAGGCAGGAGCAGATCGCCGATGGCAAGGAATCGGTCGCCGGCGGTGAGGCGGCTTATCGATTCGTTGAAAAAGCAGTCGAACTTTCTCTGGCCGGTGATATTTCCGTGATCGTGACGGCGCCGCTCAACAAGGCCGCGATGCATTCGGCAGGCCATCACTACGACGGTCATACCGAGTTGCTGGCGGAACTGACTGGCGCGAAGTCATCATTCATGCTGCTTGCCGGCGACAAACTCAATGCGATTCACGTTACTACCCACATGTCTCTGCGTAACGCGGCCGAAAAGCCCAGCGTTGAGCGTGTTCTGGCTACTATCCGCGCCGGCGATAAGCACTTTCGCGAATTGGGCGTCAAGCAACCGCGCATCGCCGTAGCTGGACTCAACCCGCATAACGGGGAGGGCGGCATTTTCGGAACCGAGGAAGCGGAGCGCATCACGCCTGCAGTCGACGCCGCAATAAAAGAAGGCATCAATGTTCAAGGCCCGATTTCCGGAGACACGGTGTTCTACCGTGCCCTCAAAGGCGAGTTCGATCTTGTTGTCGCGCAGTATCACGATCAGGGGCACATCCCGACCAAGCTCATCGCTTTTGACGAAACGGTGAACGTCAGTCTCGGGCTGCCGATTCGCCGCACGTCGGTCGATCACGGAACGGCATTCGACATTGCCTGGAAAGGTGTTGCCGACAACACCAACATGAAATCGGCCATCGCCTACGCGCGACGTATGGCGGATGGTCATGGCGCATGAGGCGCGACAGCGCGTTCTGATTGTTGCCGACGACCTGACCGGGTCGTTTGATACTGCCGGACCCTTCGCCGAACAGGGCTTGGCGACCATGGTCGTGGCGCAGCCGCTCGACAGCGACGCGGACGCCGTCAGCGACGCAAGAGTCGTATCGATCAATACCGATTCACGTCACCTTGAGCCCGCAGTGGCAGCCGCACGGGTCGAACGCTGTGTGCGTCATTTCTCGGGGCAGCGCTTCGACATCGTTTTCAAGAAGATTGATTCCACGTTGCGTGGCAACGTTGCGACCGAAACCATGTCACTCATGAACGTGTGCGATCGAAAAGTCGCCTTGATCGCGCCGGCGTTCCCGGCGCAGGGGCGGACGGTGGTCAATGGTCTCGTGCATGTCGACGGCGTGCCGCTTGCCCAGACCGGTTTTGCGAACGATGCGCTGTCGCCGCCGCCACTGAAGTCGCTAGCAGAATTGTTTGCTGATTTCGTTGGGGCAGGGCATGTCGCAGGGTGGCGGCACGGTGAGCCGCTGCAGCTCCCGGATGAAGGCGTGATCGTCGCGGATGCCGGCAGTGACGATGATATGTCAGAAATTTATTCGAAGGTATCCGGGGAGGTAACGCGGACGCTGCTCGTCGCTTCGGCGGGGCTTGGATTGATTCTGGCGCGCAGTCTTACTTCGAAAACCAAAGATACGCGAGCGCAGACGACTGAAGTTACTTCTAAAATCGAATCAGTATTGACTGAGCCGATTGTGTTCGTGGTGGGCTCGCGTGCAACGCGCAGCCGTGAACAGGTGGAGCAGCTTCGAAACGTCTCAGAGACAATCGTACTGGAGGCGCCGAATGGTCGGCTCGCGGTAGTTCCAGACCTGGGCGCCGCGCGGCAGGTTGTCCTGCTTGCGGTGGCGGTCCCGGAGGCGGGTAACGCAGATTCTGTCGAAGTCGCGAGGCAAATCGCGCACGCTGGACTCGGCATCGCGAATGATATTGGTGCGGGGGCAATGGTAGTCACGGGTGGTGACACCGCGATCGCAGTTCTCGAGGCATCAAAGTGCGCCGTAGTCAAGGTAGCCGGAAATCTGATGCCCGGAATTCCGTATGCCCGGTTCGGGCAAAACGGACGCTCGATCTTTCTGGTAACCAAAGCAGGAGGGTTCGGCACGCCCGATACCATGGTGGAGATCGTCCGGCGTTTGCGCGGAGGTGCCACGCCCGGTTCTCCGATGGAGATTACAACGTGAGGGTGAAATCATGTGCGGGAATGCCCCGACGATAGTGGTCACGGTTGCGTTCGTCGTCGCTGCATTCAATGCGATGGGCAAATTTCCGTTACCGGCTCAACATGGTGAAGATCTTCCGTAAGGCGCCGTCCAATTTCTGAGGCTCACTTCTGCTGCCAAGTTGCATTGGTAATCCGAATGCGAAAAGCGGAATGGTCGCTTTCAAATGCCCAGCAAAATCCACCCACCGACAATCGCCAGCATCACCGCAATGGCACTTCGTACGTAGCCATGGTTTGCCTTGATGCTGAGTCGCGAGCCAATGATGACGCCCGGGATTGAACCGACGAGAAGTGGACCAAGCAGGGAGAAGTCAACGTTGCCGAGGCCAACATGGCCCAGGCCCGCCACCAACGTCAGGGGAACAGCGTGGGCGATGTCGGTGCCGATGAGCTTCGGCGGAGTAAGGCGGAAGGGGTAGAGGTATACGAGCATCACGACCCCGAGAGCGCCTGCGCCTACCGAGGTCAGCGTCACCAGGAATCCCAGAAGGGCGCCGGCAGCGACGGTCAGCATTGGTTGCATGCCTTTGAAGGAGTCGGGTGTAGTGGTGCGCAAATGCTTGCCCAGACGATTAAGTTTCACCTGAAACATCATTGCCAGACTTGTGACGACAAGCGCGACACCGAGGCCCGGCATAATGATCGATCCCAGCCCCCAGTTTTCGGGAAAGTAGTGGAGCAGCAACAAGGTCAGCGCCGCCGCCGGGAGGCTCCCGGCGCACAGCCTGCGCAGTACGCCCCAGTCGATGGAACCGCGCCTGCCGTGCACAAATACGCCGACGGCTTTGGTGACCGATGCAAAGAGCAAATCTGTTCCCACCGCCGTCTGCGGCGCGATACCGAGCATGAGCACGAGCAGGGGCGTCATCAGTGCGCCTGCGCCAACGCCGGTGAAACCGACCAGAAAACCAACTAGAAAACCTGCAAGCGAGTTGAGCAGATCCATTAGCGGGTGACGAAGATACGGATTGGCTCAGCCGTAGGCCTTGTGTCGTCACAATTGTGGGTTGGCACGTGGAAGATCAAGGAGCAACGCCGAACTGTTTCCGTGCACTCATGGCAGATCGAGTATGCCATTCGCCTCGAGGTGGGCGACGATCCGGTCGGCGGCTTCCTCCGGGGTATCGGCGGTGGTGTCGATACGAAGCTCGGGATTTTCCGGCTGCTCGTAGGGCGAATCGATACCCGTGAAGTTCTTGAGTTCGCCGTGCCGCGCCTTTTTGTAAAGTCCCTTCGAGTCTCGTTCCTCCGCAACGCTTAGCGGTGTGTCGACAAAAATCTCGTGGAATTCACCATTTTCGAACAGATTGCGCGCCATCCGGCGTTCGGATCGAAAAGGAGAAATAAATGAAGCCAGAACGATCAGTCCGGCATCGACCATAAGCCCGGCGACTTCAACTACGCGGCGGATGTTTTCCACTCGGTCGGCTTCGGTGAAGCCCAGGTCTTTGTTCAGGCCGTGCCGCACGTTATCGCCATCGAGCAGATAGGTGTGCCGGCCCAACGCGTGTAGCTTTTTCTGTACCAGATTTGCAATTGTCGTCTTCCCGGCCCCGGATAAGCCCGTAAACCAAACCACACACGGTAGGTGGCCGTTGAGGGTCGCGTGGGCTTGCTTGTTGACCTCAATCGATTGCCAGTGGATGTTCTGCGAACGGCGAAGCGCAAAGTGCAGGAGCCCCGCACCAACCGTGTCGTTGGTCAGTCGATCGACCAGAATGAAGCTACCGGTGTCGCGATTTTGCTCGTAGGAATCGAAAGCGATCACTTGATCCAGATGCAGGTTGCATACGCCGATTTCGTTCAACTCCAGCGTTTGGGCAGCCAGGTGTTCGAGCGTATTGACGTTCACTTTGTACTTCGGTCTGGTGATCGTGGCACCGACGTTCTTGGCACCGGTCTTCAGCAGGTAGGGCCGTCCCGGCAGCATCGGCTCCGTGCTCATCCAGATGACATCGGCTTCGAACTGATCGGCGACGGCGGGTGGCGTGTCGGTCGCGGCAATAATATCGCCACGGCTGATGTCGATTTCGTCGGCAAGCGTAATAGTGACGGACTGTCCTGCTACCGCGACATCGAGGTCGCCATCCTTTGTGACGATACGTGTAACAACGCTTTCCTTACCGGAAGGGAGAATCCGGACCCGTTCCCCCGGATGGACTGCGCCGCCGACTACGCGACCAGAGAAGCCGCGAAAATCGAGATTGGGTCGATTCACCCACTGCACCAGCATGCGGAAAGGTTGGCGCTGCACGTCGTCTTCAATGCTCACTGTTTCAAGGTAGCCCATCAGTGTCGGGCCGCGATACCAGGGTGTGTTCTCACTGGGCGCAGTGACGTTGTCGCCCTTCAGGGCGGACATGGGAATGCAGGCGATGTCCTGAAGCCCGATCCGCTGTGCAAAGAGGCGATACTCTTCCTCGATTTCGTTGAACACCTGTTCCGAATAATCGACCAGGTCGAGCTTGTTGATGGCTAGTACCACCTTACGGATGCCGATCAGCGATACCAAATAGCTGTGCCGTCTTGTCTGGTCCAACACGCCCTTACGGGCATCGATCAAGATCACAGCGACGTCGGCCGTCGAGGCTCCGGTAACCATGTTGCGTGTGTACTGCTCGTGGCCTGGCGTGTCCGCTACTATGAATTTCCGTTTGTCGGTGGAGAAGAACCGGTAAGCGACATCGATGGTGATGCCTTGCTCGCGCTCGGCAGTCAAACCGTCCAGAAGCAGGGCGAAGTCCAGTTCGCCACCCTGCGTGCCAACTTTCTTCGAGTCGACCGCAAGCGCCGCAAGCTGATCCTCATAGATCATTTTCGATTCGTACAGCAGGCGTCCGATGAGCGTGCTCTTGCCGTCATCAACGCTGCCACAGGTAATAAAGCGCAGCAGGGTCTTGTTCTGATGCTTAGCGAGGTATTGCTCGATATCGTTGGCGATGAGGTCCGAAACGTGGGCCATCAGAAATACCCTTCCTGCTTCTTCTTTTCCATCGAGCCGGATGCGTCGTGATCAATGACGCGCCCTTGACGCTCGGAGGTCCTCGCGAGCAGCATTTCCTGAATGATCGAAGTCAGCGTCGTAGCCTCGCTTTCGATGGCGCCGGTTAACGGATAACAACCGAGCGTACGGAAGCGGACACTCTTCATCTCAGGCTTCTCACCGGCTTGTAGCGGCATGCGATCGTCATCGACCATGATCAGCGTGCCGTCGCGCTTCACGACTGGCCGGGTTTTGGAGAAATATAACGGAACGATCGGGATGCTCTCAAGATAGATGTACTGCCAAATGTCGAGTTCGGTCCAGTTGGACAGCGGGAACACGCGCATGCTTTCGCTCTGGTTCTTGCGCGCGTTGTAGAGGCGCCAGAGTTCGGGGCGCTGTAGCTTCGGATCCCACCGGTGCTGGGCTGAGCGGAATGAGAACATGCGTTCTTTGGCACGAGATTTTTCCTCGTCGCGGCGAGCGCCGCCGAACGCGGCGTCGAAGCCGAATTTGTCGAGCGCCTGCGTCAGGCCTTGCGTTTTCCATATGTCGGTATGCACTGCGGAACCGTGCGTAAACGGATTGATGTTCTTCGACAATGCTTCGGGATTAACGTGGGCGATCAAATCGAGACCGAGGCCTTTCATGGTGGCGTCCCGAAACGCATACATTTCCTGAAATTTCCACGTAGTGTCTACGTGCAGCAGTGGAAACGGTGGTGTCGACGGGTAGAACGCTTTCATCGCCAGGTGAAGCATCACTGAACTGTCTTTGCCGATGGAATACAGCATGACCGGCTTCTCGCTTTCAGAAACCGCCTCGCGCATGATGTCGATGCTTTCTGCCTCCAAGCGTTGGAGGTGTGTCAATGTGGTCATGCAATTCCCTAGTTGCGTCCGACCAGGACAGGCCAGAGCTACAAACTAAGGGTAAAACACTCGCAAAATGTATTCCTCGACCTTAAGGGCGGCGAGATTTCTCCATTGCGGAGGGCAGGGGCGTCGATTCTGTAGTGCGTATAAGGGCTCTTGTGAGTACTTTTTGTTTCAACGCATTACCAGAAATTCCGAGACAACAATTTCAGGACATCAGCGGTCCAGAAAGTTTTTTGGGTTTTCGCGAACACGTTGAGCAGCATTATGTTCGCACGTGTCATGGCTCGCCAGAGTTCTGCGGTGTTTATCAATCGCTGTGTTGTCGGTGAAATCGGCCGGCGAAACTACTTGCTTCCAGTTCCGTCATCAATTTGATAGTAATCCTTGTACCAATCGATGAATTTCGCGATGCCTGTTTCCACCGAAGTGTCGGGGCGGAATCCGGTTGCTTCCTGGAGGCTACTGACATCCGCTACTGTCGCCTGAACGTCGCCGGGCTGCATTGGCAGGAGTTCAACGATAGCTTTTCGGCCGAGACATTGCTCGATCACCTCAATATAGCGGAGGAGGTTGACTGGTTGGCTATTGCCGATGTTGAAGATTCGCCACGGAGCACTGCTCGTTGCCGGATCGGGGTGATCGCCGCTCCAGTCAGGCCTGGGTTGAGCCGGCAAGTCGATAACACGCACTACTCCCTCGACGATGTCGTCGACATAAGTAAAGTCCCGCACCATCTCGCCGCGATTGAACACTTGAATCGGACGGCCCGCGACGATGCCAGCGGTGAACTTGAAAAACGCCATGTCCGGGCGCCCCCAAGGGCCATAAACGGTGAAGAATCGCAGGCCAGTGCAAGGAATTCTGTATAAGTGGGCATAGGAATGCGCCATCAATTCGTTCGCTTTCTTGGTAGCCGCGTACAACGAGACCGGGTGATCGACGTTGTCGTGCTCCGAAAACGGCAATCGTGTATTTGCACCGTAAACCGAGCTGCTCGATGCATAGACCAGGTGCCCGACTCCCGAATGTCGGCAACCCTCAAGCACATTGTTGAAGCCAACAATATTGGAATCGATGTAGGCAGACGGGTTCTCCATCGAATACCGGACACCCGCCTGGGCGCCCAAATGCATGACCGCATCGAATTGTTCTGCAGCAAATATCTCGGCCATCTCTTTGCGCGCCACAATGTTCAGCTGAATGTGCCGGAAACCTGCGCGGGCGTTTAGGCGGTCCAATCGTGCCTGCTTTAGCCGTACATCGTAATAGTTGTTCAGGTTGTCGATGCCGATGACCTCGTCGCCCCTGTCGAGCAGTCGGTGTGCGACCGCTGATCCTATGAAACCTGCGGCGCCGGTAACGAGAATCTTCACTTGCGTTTAGTCTCCTGATGTCGTTGCAATGAGCGACCGTCGGTGCCCACCGAAATTGAGGTCCCAGACAAGGTATGCGTAATCCCCTCGCCTCCAGGCGATGGATGAGCGGCGTAGGTTAAGCCCTGTATATGGGGAATTACAAGTGTAGCCCGCGTATGGAGTGGGTCCAAGAAAATTCGCCGCCGGGAGCGGGCAATGAAGTACCACCAATGGTTGTCGCGACACGCTAGTAGCTTTGACGCGGGACTGCGGACTTTAGCTGGCGGCGAGCTTACATTTTTTGAGGATTCGTTGCTTGTGAACGCTAAGCGGTTTTTCGGTTAATTCGATCCGCTGGAAAGATTTCACAATCTGAGCCGTTGATGCACAAACCCACTCTAAGGGCACGCAGTGTGTTGGGAGAGCAGAGTGAGAGTCTTGCTTAGGTCGTGCGTCATATTAAATGATCAACACTAGATCGGTCGCGTGACTCAGCTGTCAGCCTCTGGAAAAGTACGGTCTGCGAAGCGTTCGTGGGCGAAAAGTTCGGCAAACTTGCCGCTGGTGGTCCGCAATTGTTCGTGCGTTCCTTGCTGAATGAGCTGGCCTTCGGAGAGCACGATGATCAGGTCGGCATGGCGAACGGCTTCCAGTCGATGGGCGATAACGACGATGGTGAGTTCACCACGAAGATTGCGGACGGTTTCGGTAATGGCTGCGGCAGTGGTGTTGTCGAGGTCGTTGGTCGCTTCGTCGAGGATCAACAAGCAGGGATTAGTTAACAGGGCGCGTGCAAGTCCAACGCGTTGCCGCTGGCCGGCTGACAAAGATCGCCCGCGCGTACCAATGCGCGTGCCGTATCCGGCAGGCAATTGCGCGATGAAATCGTGCGCTGCGGCGCGTCGTGCAGCAGATTCAATTCTGGATTGCGTTGCGTCCGGGTTGCCGTAGGCGATGTTTTCGGCAATCGTACCGGCAAACAGGTCGGCGTCCTGCCCGGCAATAGCAATTGCACCACGCCAGGAGTCGAGGATGAAGTCGGGCAGTGGTCGATCGTCGACGAGAATCTGACCCTTCTGAGGATCGCCGAAGCGGCATAGCAGGTGGGCAACCGTCGACTTGCCTGCGCCGGAGTCGCCGACGATTGCGGTCATTTCTCCACGACGGATGTTGAAACTCAGATCGGAGACTGCTGGCCGGTGGGGTTGCTGGGTTTCGTCGCGCGTGCGTGGACCGTAGTTGAAGCAGACGTTGCTGAATTGTATGCGATCGGACAATTTCGAAAACGGCTGATCGCCTTGCGTGAGATAGGGTTTGTCGTCGGTTCGCAAGACTTGGGCAATGTCGTCGATGGCGCCAAGCAGGCCAGCTAGTTCAACCCCGCGGCTTTGCAGGTGTCGAAGTTGTGGAAGCATGCGGTAGATCAGAATCAGACACGTGAACAGCACGGGCAAACCGATGCCAACTTTCCAGGCGATGTACAGCGCCAGGCCGAGCATCGGCAAATAGATCACTTCCATCAACGGGTCGAGAACAGCGGACACCAGATCGGTTGCCATGTAGCTGCGCCGTTCGCGATCGGAGCTTTCGACGAATCGTTTGTATTCGCGTTTTTCCTGGCTGAATGCGTGGACCATGCGCATGCCGTCGACGAGTTCGAGGGCATGATTGGCGACGTGTTGGCTTGACTCGACGGCGGTTTCGCCGAGGCGCTTGGCGCGACGGGTGAAGGCCAAGGTGATAGCGCTGGCGACCATGAGGCCGGCACCGACGGCCAGGGTGACTTGCCAGGAGATCAGGAATAACATACTAGCGAAGACGACTACGATTGCGACGCTGACGCTCAGTTCGCCGAGTTGGCTGAAGACGTCACCGGCGCGCCACGTCTGATACTGTAGTGTGTCGATCAGACGACCCCGTGGTTGGCGCAGAATGTAGGTGTATTCAACGTCGAGCAGTTGTTTGGTCAGCCGTGTGCGGAGGCTGTGCGCGACGTTTCCGTTGAGCCACTCGCTCAGGTAGCTGTGTGCAAAAGTGACGATCGCTTTGAACAGGATCAGCGCGAAGATGGTTGCGCCGAGCAACGTGATGCGGTGATCGGGATCTAGACCACGGGCATATTTGTCGACCCACCCAACGAAGGGGCCCGCGACTGGTGTCGGATCAGTTTCCAGTATGGACTGGAACACGGGAATCATCAGTCCGATCCCAAGCGCTTCAGCGAGCGAGACGAACAAGCCAAGTACGATCAGTATTGGTAGCGCCCAGCGAAACTGACCTAGCAGTTCGCGGAGGGCAGTTTTTTCATTGATGCGCACTGACAGGCAGAAACCCGGTGATGCCTCGGGCGAGTCGGTCAACAGTTTCTCTGTGATGCTGGGCGTCGACAGGATCCTCGACATCGACTCTGCCGCCTGGAGTTCGATTCACGTCAAAAATTTCGACTCGATTGTCGACGATCACATAGTCGATCTTGCCGTAGTCTGCCCCCAGCTGCTTTCGGTAAGTACGAAGTTCGGGCGGCACCGGCTCGATCCAGTGTCTATCGCCATCATCGTCAAAAGCATTTAAGGGAGTGTTTCCTGCCCAAACCACGTTGTACTCGGCATCGCCAAAGTACAAATATCGACGATGGTAGTATTCGCTGCCATGGCGTTCGGGCAGAAAACGCTCAGCGACTAAGTCAATATTGTCAAAGACATTATCCGGGACAGCCTTCTTGGTTTCGTAGATCAGGTAGCTGTCAGGGCTGCGAATAGCCGTGGGGTCTTTAAATTTGAGATTGCGCCGCACGCGCTGTATGAATGACAGAGGTGGAACTTTCCCTCGGCCCACTGCTTCCTCAATCAGGCCGCCGAAATTGAGGTCCGTCTTGACGATTACAGGGCCTTCGTAGTCGTCGTCGCGCGTAACCAGGTTGGCGCTTATCCGCCGCTTTCGGATGTCGTTCAAGGATAGATTCACTGTGGCAGGGAATTGTTCGGCAAATCGCAAATAGCGGTCAGGCACGACCGAAATGCTTACGTGAACGACCAGCAGGTCAGCGTCGACGGCTTCGGAAGGGCCATAGCGATGGGACACCCGGTATCCCGCCTCTGCCCACCGACGCGCAATCCAGGCAATCATCGCGTTATCCTGCCAGATGCGCGGCTGCCTTGCGTCGTGAAGAATCGCAATACGGGTCCCTGAAACGCATCTATTCATCAAGGGAGGAGTGATGTCTTAAATGCCAATTGGGACTAGTTAGTATCGTAAAGCGTTTACATGATTTTCGCCAGTACCGCGATGTCAACATACTTGCTTTGCTGCGTCAGTTCCTTGCGTTTAGCGTGCAGCCCAACGGTCAGGCGGCAGGTGGTCGAGTTCCCGCCATAGCGGGTTCACGGAGCCCACGTCGATACGTTCGCCAGCCAGGTAGCACTGCCGGGCATCGCGCTGAGGTAGTCGTTGCTATGGAAGAAATGACGTGCCGCTTGATGGTTCGCGACCGTTCAGCAAGTTTGGCGATCGTAAGCGCCTTCACCCAGCAGAAGCGAACCTCGCCGACGATGTGCTCGAACAATTGCATCGGAAAACTGACGGCGCAAATCATTGGTCGTTACATCCATGAAGGCTAACAACAAGAGTAAGTTAATGGTGGGGTTGCCGCGCTGTTTCAGGGTCTGTGCACAATAACTCTACCCTCCTTCAACGCTGGGTTATCTACATCCCAACTTTTTTCGCCTTGCCGACCACCCAATGGTCAGTCTGACAGTGCAGGGGACAGCCGTATTAGTGCAATCGGCTCAAACAGGCAGCAGGAATGCGGCCTGGCGAGCGTCGCCGGAATAATAGCGGGTTGGAAATTCGGCTTTTCGAAATGCAGGTTCAGTCAAATTCGCCTTATCACTTCCCCATGCGAAAGCATGTAATCCCCCTATGTAGCTGGGAACAGTAGCTTGATAATAGCCATGCAGGGCAAATAAGCTGGAAAAGTGATTGCCGATTAGCGGTCCAAAATCGTCTTGATACATAAGATTCCCGGCTTGCGCAATAAGGATCCCGCCTTCGGACAAAGCCTTCTTGCAACCCCGATAAAATTCTCTAGTGAACAAGGGTTCGCTCGGTCCCTCTGGATCAGTGCTGTCGACGATGATCACATCAAAGGCCATGTCGGTATCGCGGACAAACTCAAACCCATCGCCGATATGCACAACCGCCTTTTCATGCCCGAAGGAACCGCAGGCTATCTCAGATAGATGGGTCTTACAAAGCGCAATCAGCTGACCGTCTAGTTCTACCAGCATAGCCCGTTCAACGCTGGAATGTTTAACGGCTTCACGCAAGCAGGTCCCATCTCCGCCGCCGATGATCAGCACGTTTCTAGGATCGGGATGACTCAGCAAGGGCACGTGCACCATCATTTCTGCATAGATATGCTCGTCCAACTCCGTCACCTGGACTGCCCCATCCAACACCAACACCCGCCCTAGCAAGTCGTTGCGAAAGATATGAATTGATTGATAATCGCTGCTACCGGAATAGATCTCTTCATCTATCCTGATGGATTGCGTCACTCCGCAATCTAGATCTTCGGTGAACCAGTCCATGGTCACGCAAGCTGCGCCTTCTGATTACGGCTAAGCCAGAAGAAATCGATTTTCAAGAAACTAAAAAGCACCGAATAAACATCCCTCGAACCGCGAGCGGTAGACATTGGAACAAGCGCCGTTGAAGGCAACTTCCGGATAGTTACCAGTCTCAGGATCGTAAATTAATCGGTATAGCGTACAGGAAAAATAAACGGGGTTCTCAACTTATCTCGAGCCAGGAACCTTACGAAAAACGCATCAGCGCACGCCGGTACGCGAGTTACTGTCAAAAGTGGTGTTTGCCCTATTGAACCAAGCGGCGATCTGATCGAATCCGCCTTTGAAGCTGATTCCGGTTACCGCCTCCGCCAGGTAATCGAATCTGCGTAATCTTCCCCACTTCTTCTGAGCACATTGGCCCCGTTTAAACATCATATGCAGCATGCTCGTCGACGGGCACGAGTCTGAAATGGCCGTGAGCCCTTGGCGAATGTAGGCTTGTAGGGCGTTCCAAATGTTCTTTAAGAACAAACGACGGTCTTAGCGCTTTAAGCCGAGGGCTGACTTTATTCTCTTGAACTGAAAATTCGGATTGAACCGCAAAGGATTCCGCGGTGGAAACATCACGTTCCACGGTAGGAATAACAGGTTCCTGCTTGCCGGCCCGGGCGAGAAAAGCGTTTCCCAAACAATTCCAAGATTATGGTCGGTTAGCAGTCTCCCGTATTGCCTGCCTTTGACAATGTATTCGTCAATAAGACTATGCGCAATCGCAAGGTTAGGCTTGCCAAAAGTGGGTTGGATTGAGGAAAGTTTGTTCAGCACTGGTCGATCTACAGAAACGAGATCGAATCTATCAAGCCACGTCAGTAATACGAAGAGACTGGTCGCCGCTCTTGAATCTTGCAACCAGTAAAGGAGTCGGTCCCAATCGATCTCGCCTCTCGTGCCTTTGAGCAGATATATCAGATCCAACATTGGAATGGCTCCTCCGACACGTCGAAATTCCATGGCGCCATGCGCAGCTATGTAGACAATTTGGAGTTCATTACTAAGTCGATACACCTCGTGCTCTTGAAACTCCGAGCGTTCACGCTGAGAGTCAATGGTCTCCTTCCCAAATACGCGATCTCTCCCGAGACCTAACTTGGGCGGAAACAGGCCTGTATGAATTTCCACCCAGATTCGCTTATTTGGATGGAACAATGGAATACCGTGATGATGATTTTCGTAGAAAGCGGACGGGAGATTTGGATCCTTGCGATAACCACATGCGAGTAGCGCGGATTCAACGGAAGGGTAGGCTGCCACATCGACAAGAAAGTCGATATCACGCATAAGCCTCAAATGCGGTTCCGGATAATGCTGTTCACAGATCGAAATTCCCTTTAGAAGGGTCAGGCGTGTGTTATGCGAAATACACGTATCGATGATCTCGCTCATCGCACCTGCTATTTCTTGAGACAACATTCTTGCGGTCAGGTCGGCGCTAAGAAGATGTAGCTTGAATGGTGAGGACGCCGTGCCCGGATTGCCCTTTGTGACGTGGTAGAGGAGGGGGCCCAAGCCAGTTTCTATTGCCCACAAAGCCTGCGCTTCGGTGAAATTATCCAGCGATAGCCTGTGATTGTCCGTCGCCGCGGCGCGAAGAATTGAAAGTATGGGCGATTCCATTCTCAAGCGATGTTACAACACGTCGGCCGCCGGTCGGCTATCAGCTGTATTTTTCATCAATTCACCGGAACACCGACTATCAACTTGAGAATGACCCGATTTTCAGCGTGGAGACAATCCTGGAAGCGACGCTAAAGAAACGGTTATCAGGAATCAACTCGAGTTTCCTGAAAGGATCATGGCCTTGAGTCGTTGACATAGAGTCTTCTTAGATGGAAACTTAACAAGTTAGCAAGTTCAATTTAGGCGGGATCCATCCAGGGGGGGCTGTCGCGGATGGTGATAGCGCAATTGAGGGGCTGGATATCTGGCCCTCACATTCGAGGTCGCTACAAAGGAGGCCAAAACATGTCTCAAAATCAAAAAAAGCAACGCAACGATTCCTCGCGGCGCGAGTTTGACCCGTCACGGCGTAGGTTTTTCAAGAGCGTAGGCAAAGCAGCGTATGTGGCACCAATTATTTTAACTCTGCAGGCAACGCCATCATTTGCCAACCATGGGTCCCTATGCGAGCCATTCATCAACGATCCCAATTTCTACGACAAGTGTGAGAGGAAGTATCACTAGGGTGAACGGTGAAAGTCGAAACGGCCTGCCAAAGAGTTGGCGGATGCGCCGTGGGCGTGGAATACGCGCATCTGATTGAATTGAGGCAACCTGGTGTACCCAAAGCAACGCTCTGACGTCACACGTCAAACCATCAACGGCGAGGCTGTGATCCTGGATCGGGAATCGCAGCAAATCCACCAGTTAAACGAGTCAGGGAGCTTTATCTGGGATCAGTGTGACGGTAAGACACCGGTTTCGGAGATTATTCGATGCGTGACAGAGCAATTTGATGTCGAGCATGACGTCGCCGCAGCCGATGTCAATCGAGCGGTTGAAGAGTTCCGGAATGTAGGGTTGCTGATCGTCGATGGCCTGTAAATGTGTGCACGTAAGTTCAGGGGAATCGCGGCAACAGACAGCATACGTTTCGAGTAAAAGTATGATGGTTTACAACGAATCGTTGCCAAAGACCGGATTGTTTTTAGGGCGTAGCGTAGGAATGTATTTGCAGCCATTTGCATCTGAGCGCTGCCCGGCCAGATCCTGACGTCGCGACAGCGATACTACGGGCGAAGCATCTCTCACGCCTTGGCGTTCCCGGGTCACGGCCAGTTTTCCTCGCAGAGCATGTCTGCTAGTTTGTCCTGGGGGTCGGCGGTGCGGACCATTGGTGATCAACCAATCGAATTGTCTCCAATGCGCTCTCGCCATATCAGGCTTAATGGAGAGTAGTTCGTTCAAGACGTGCATGTGGTAGTCGTGCTCCCCCGGCTGCGCGGACGGAACTCCGCTACTCTCACACATTCTTTTCCATCGCGCGCAAAGTAGCGAACGTGAGAATTTTCTGTCTTACCATCTTCGACATTGGTATCCAGGTGCACTGTGAAGACGCCAGGACCTACCAGTTGCTGAATATCAACTACGGTCATATGCAGGCGGAAGCATCGACGTTCGACCTTGAGTACAGGGTCGGCGCCAATCCCGACGCCAGTGGTTTTTTCATCTTGCGAGGCGACGAAAATGCGCTTGTCGCTTCAGACGAGAGTCAGTTCCTGTATCTATTTGAGAAGGACATGACTATTGAGCTGGAAAAACGGCGCCAGGATCTGTACTTCATCCATGGTGCGGCACTTGTACTGCACAAAAGGGCATTCTTGCTGGTGGGGCCATCGGGACATGGCAAGTCGACCCTCGCCTGGGCACTGTCTCACTCTGGCTTCGAGTACTTGAGTGATGAACTCGCGCCGATCGATGTTTCGACGCTTTCGGTCTGGCCGTACCCGCATGCGCTCTGCCTTAAAGAAGCTCCTGCACCGTCTTATGAGCTGCCTGCCGAAGCCCTGCGCACCCCGCGCACGTTGCATGTGCCCGTGCACCTTCTTCAGGGAGGTGTATGTGCACAGCGAACCCGTTTGTCAGCAATATTTTTCATCACGTATTCGCCCACAGCCAGTGACCCTGTCACCAGCGAGATTAGCGCCGCCGAAGCGACGGCACGCCTTTATGCGAATGCGCTCAACCAACTGGCCCATGCACGGGACGGCCTTGATGCTGCTGCGCAAATATCCAGTGCTGTGTCTTGCGTCAAGCTCGTTTCGGCAGATGCTGCATCCACCTGCGTACTTGTCAAGTCGATATTCGAAGGTATTTTGGAAATGCAGTCCGGCGATCGACCTGCCTGAGGCGACCGGGTAGTTCGCGTGCCGTCGTCGGGTGACAGGGCCAATACGGCCGTACTTTGTCTCGGAATTCCAATCGCAGATTCATTGTCATACTTTGTGCCGCAAATAGTGAGGTACTGCACCAGGTTCCACCCAGGTGCGTCAGCCGATTCGAAGGTATTCCCGTGTTGCTGTGTAAGGCCAAAATTGGCCCAATTCTTATTGAATTGTGGTCGTTATTCACCTATCCTGTTGAAACTGCTTTATGACGGTTAAGGTCCTGTTATTGCACGATCTTACAAGAGATTGATGTCGTGAAGGCAGGCTGCACAAAGGGCGCATACAAGCCGGAAGGCGCTTCTCGGGTTCGGAAATTGCCTGAGTTGAGAAAAAGTGCAGAATCAGGTGGTATGTAGTGTGGCAGTAGTGTGCAAGGGGAATCTGAGTATCGTTCGCAATATGCTTCATTGGTTTCCGGTCCTCGGAATTTTGGCCAATGCATTGGCAATGCGCTAGTGCGTCTGTGTGCCGATTTCAAGCTGGCGTTGTTACGGCCCCTGCGACATCGTGCTCAGAATAGACGTGGCCGACTTATGTCGGTGGCTTGTGTGACGCTGGCATAGAAGTTTGACAAAAAAATAACTAGAAACGAACGCTGCGGGAGTTGCCGTGCCAGCTCCGCTGTGAGTAATTGGCAATACGTATTTAGTCGCTATCGTTGGCAGGCTGAAAAGCGCACTGAATTCTAGTCAAGAGTTCAGGAATGTTGGTTCGGTGCGAGATTTCGAAGTCAGCATTTTGGGGGCACGTACGAGCAAGGGAATTTTGGGGATATGAAGCATTGGGTTCGCTCTGGATGGAACATTCAACGAGCCGGATTGGATTACATCTGTGAGGATGGCGTTCACCGGACTGTGTCCCTGTGCCGGCCGGTCATTACAATCGCGCAACGCGCGGCCACGAAAATCGCATCATGATCTACGTCTTCAGCCACTACGTTCCAGCGAGGTTGATCGTACTCGTGGTCCTGGAGGCGCTGGTTTTGATGCTTGCTGCCTATGCCGGCATTTCGTTTCAGTCAGACCGGTCGGGGGTGAGTGCCCTGGGTATGGCAGACGCGGCACCCTCCCTGGCAAGCGGCTTCGCAGTAGGCATGTTGATCCTCATGTCGAGCATGGGGCTTTACCAACCGGAACTTTGGTCCAACAAGCCGGCCGTAGCGGTGCGCTTGATTGTTGCCTTTCTGCTAGGCTTTGTCATAACAGGCTTTGTCGCCTACATGGTTCCCTCGCTGACTGCCGGGCCGGCCGTGCTCGCCGGCGTTTTGGTCGTCGCGCTTACCGGGAGCGTCCTTGTCCGTTCCGCATTTTGCAGGTGGTCTCATCTTGGAGCGTTCAAGTCACGGGTGCTGGTCCTTGGTACGGGTTCACGTGCCGTTAAGCTAGGGGAATATGCAAAGAGTAACGCGAGCCATAAAGTCATTGGCTATGTCGCGCTACAGCCCTCGACGCACTATGTACCGCTGGAGCAAATTCTGCCAATTGAGTCTGGCGAATCGCTGTTGTCGCTGGTTGAAAAACACGCGATTGACCAGATCGTAGTCGCGGTCAGGGATCGTCGCGGTGACGGATTTCCGGTGAATCAGCTGCTGGAATGTAAAATGAAGGGCGTCGAGGTAGCCGAACTGCCGACGTTTTTCGAACGCGAGCATCGCCAGGTGTTGCTGGAATCCTTGAACCCGAGTTGGATGGTGCTTGGGCGCGGGTTCCGCCAGAGCCATCTCGAAAACGCTGCGAAACGTCTGTTCGATCTGATCGTGAGCTCGGCGTTTCTCCTTCTCAACTTTCCCGTCATGCTAGTCACCGCGCTGTGCATTTACCTTGAAAGTGGTGCACCAGTCCTCTTTCGGCAAGAACGGGTTGGCCAGGGAGGGCGCATGTTTACACTGTATAAATTTCGCAGCATGAGAACGAACGCGGAGGGCGACGGGACCCCGCAGTGGGCGGACGTCAACGACGAGCGTTTAACCAGGGTCGGGCGGATAATCCGCAAATGGAGAATCGACGAGCTGCCGCAGATACTCAACGTGTTGAGGGGGGAAATGAGCTTCGTCGGCCCGCGACCTGAGCGGCCGTTTTTCGTTAATCGGCTGGTGACACAAATCCCGTTCTATGCTTTGCGTCATACTGTCAAGCCTGGAATTACGGGGTGGGCGCAAGTTCGCTATCCTTACGGTGCGTCTATCGACGATGCAATCGAGAAACTTCAATATGATCTTTACTATGTAAAGAACCATTCCCTATTCCTCGACGTCATGATCCTGATTTCCACCATAGAGGTGGTGGTATGGGGGAAGGGGGCCAGGTGACGAACGCATGCTCCAGTGCCGTGGCCAGAGTAAAGGCTCAGCGTGATCGAAAGGTCGCTCGGTGTTGCCTGGGTTGCTTGCTACGTCACAGCAGGGGCGGCTGCTTGATTTTTTTCGGTACGGTTTATGGGTTATTTGTCTTGCGCCAAAGGGCGAGGTGTTGGCAGGGTATCCTCGCCGGTGGCAACGATCAGATCAGAGTTCGCAGATATTGTGAAGAATAAGGAAATAAGTATGAAAGTCCTGTTCAAGGAGAAGAGCAAGTTCCTGGCTGAAAAGTACGGCTGGTCGCTTGCGCGAGCTCAAGGTTTCGTCGATGGCGAAACTTGTCGCCGGCGTCGTGCGCAACCATCGGCGTATGTTCAGGTTGGCATTGATGATTATTGTCTGGGCTTCAGGGCTAGCTATTACGAGCGCCAGAAACCGATCTCAACAGAGCATCCTGTCCGAGGGTTGGTGGTGCGCAAGCGAACGTGAGTTCGTATGGAACGAACTTTTTTGGGAACGATCAACTCTGCAAGGGCACTGGCGCAAGCGGTTTGTCTCGGGTCCGCGTGCCTCGCGCCATCCTTGCTCTCGTCTGTCGGAAACCTGCCGGGAAGCTTCTGGTGACCTCCAGTATGGAGACAATTATGTTCACGTTCCAGCAAATAAAATTTGCGCCAGCCTCCTAAGATGAGGCTCAATTCGTAGCGCGTTTGAGTGCCTGGCGGAATTTCGGAGCACAGTGTGAATTGATTTTTCGCCGCCTTTTGAGTCGTTGATAGTGAAGCACTAAACTGGACTGTCTGGCTGATTGATTATCTGTGGAAGGAGAATTGCCGTGAACTTCAGGGGACGCTTGGTCACAGGGCTTCTCGCTTTGATGCTGGGAGCGGGTTGCGGTACGTCCAAGAATTATCCGCTATTGGAGGACAGTGCCAATGCAAATGCGTTCGAAACGGCTTATCTGATCGGTCCTGGCGATACAATCCAAATCGACGTTTGGGGCAATCCGGAACTTTCAGTGACAGTTCCGGTGCGTCCCGACGGAAAGATGTCATCGCCACTAGTGCAAGACCTGTGGGCAAGCGACAAGACCGCGACCCAGCTTGCTAAAGACATCGAAAAAGTCCTTGCCAAATACGTTCGAAACCCAGTGGTGACAGTTATCGTCACTAATTTCGGTGGCGTTTACCGGCAGCAAATAAGAGTGATTGGTGAAGCGACCACGCCCCAGGCGCTGCCCTACCGTGAAAATATGACACTGTTGGACGTCATGATCGCTGTCGGCGGGATCACTGATTTTGCTGCCGGAAACAAGGCAAGCGTGGTGCGTAGGAGCGGCAGCAAAAGTCAGCAGTTTGGTGTGCGACTGAAAGATCTCGTCAAGGGCGGCGATCTCTCGGCCAATGTGGCAATGCACCCGGGCGATATCCTGATCATCCCGCAAAGTTATTTCTAGCCTCCGTATGCAATTAACGTAGGACCCGACTATGGACGAACTGGTCGACCAAATCCTCTCCCACTTGAAGGCCATGTGGCGTTACAGATGGTACGCGCTGGTTATTGCCTGGGTTATTGCATTGGGCGGCTGGATTGCCGTCTACCAGATGCCGGATCGCTACTCAGTCTTTGCACAGATCTCTCTCGACGATCAGTCGATGCTGAAACCCCTCCTGAAGGGCATGACTGTGCAGCCAGATCTGGACGAAATTTCTGCGATCGTAAGCCGAACCTTGCTTGCCGGTCCGAATCTTGAAAGGGTGGTTCGGATGATTAACATTGACGCCGGCCTGAAGGCTGATCAGGACCGGGGCGATCTGATGTACAAATTGATGCGGAACGTTTCCATCAACAGGGCGAAACTGGGGCGCGATAAGCGGTCTCGCGGGAGCACTTACAGCATATCCTTCGTCGATGAGGATCCCCAGTTGGCGTATCAGGTAGTGAAGTCACTGCTCGAGTTGTTCGTGGAACGAAGTCTCGGAACAAATCGCGAGGACTCGGTTTCAGCGCAGCGCTTCATCGACGAACAACTAGATGACTATCGCGAACGGCTCATTACTGCTGAGAACGAGATCATAGCTTTCAAGCGTCGGAATCTGGAATTACTGCCTGGCGCGGGTCCAAATTACTTTAACCGGCTGGATGCGGCGAAGGAAGCAGTAAGGAAGGCTGAACTGGATCTCAGGGAGGCTGAAAACTCGGCGGAATCGATCAGGAAACAACTAGCGATCACCTCTCGAAACGTGTCCAAGTCGGAGATCGAATCGGTAAAACCCGAGACCGAAATCGACATTCGTATTGGTGCCCTCGAGCAAAAACTCGACGATCTGCGCTTACGATTCACGGAACAACATCCCGACATCGTTGCTGTCGTGGACATGATGGCCAAATTGAAAGAGCAGAAGGCAGTGGAGGAGGCTGAAGCCAAGCTCGTAAGGGAGCGCGCAGAGGCGGAGGCCAGGCAGAGGGGGGAGGCCCCAAGCACAGTCGCGCAAGCCGCGGACCCTGTTTATCAGCAATTGATCGTGTCTTTGGCAGCCGCTGAGGCAAACGCAGCTGCCATGAGGGCGAGATCGGTCGAGCACGGCAGGCGCTACGTCGAAATGCGCGCGGCTGCAAGCGCCGTCCCGACAGTCGAGACGGAGTTTACGCGGCTAACTCGGGAGTATGAAGTAAACAAGTCTCATTATGCGGATCTTCTGCGTCGGCGCGAAACAGCACAAATCTCGCAAGACATGGAAACTAGCGCTGGCGCGGCGGGTTTTCAGGTGGTGTCGTCCCCCCGAGTTCCGCAGGCGCCCAGCGAACCGGATCGTCCCCAACTGATGACGTTAGTCTTGTTGGCGGCGCTGGCGTGCGGGCTAGGGACTGCGTGGCTGATCAGCCAGTTGAGGTCCACGATCGACAATGAGCGCAGATTGAGGGAGATAAGCGGACTGCCAGTGCTCGGGACAGTCATAATGGGCTGGACTGATGCGCAGAGAAAGCGCCGGAAATGGGGGCTGGTCGTCCTCCTGACTTCGTTTGCGAGCCTGCTTTCGGCATACGGGGCGATCATCGCTGCACTCATGCTGACAGTGTCAAGGAACTAGATGAGCATCGTCGAAAGAGTCGCGGAACTTCTCGGTCCAATCGAACAACAAAGCCCGACTGAACAATCAACCGCGGAGTCTCCCGGTGGCAGCGAGCCAAACGCGATCGAACGGGCAGTCAACGCGAGCATCGAGCGTTCAACGGTAGTTAAACCCGGCGAACCGGTTGCGATGCCGACGCCAGACACGCATCAATCAAGATCAGCGGTCGTACCTGGACCTGAGCGCCAATCCCGCGTGACTTCTCCCTTGACTTTCAGTACAAATGGGAGTGGGACGACTGATAAGACCAGCCGTAGTTCCACGATGTTCAGCATCGACCGGGATCACTTGCGCGAGCAGGGCATAATTCCGCCTGATGGCGCGCGCACTCCAATTGCCGAGTGTATCCGCTTGATAAAGTCGCAGCTCTTGAAGAATATGTCCGCAATGAAAGCCGATTCGCCAGCCAATGCAATTATGGTGACGAGTTCGGTCCCAGGGGAAGGCAAGACATTCACAGCGATCAATCTCGCGATCAGCATTGCTCAAGACAGAAACCGCAGCGTTCTGCTGGTGGATGCGGACGTGGCTAATCCTTCAGTACCAGCGAGATTGGGTATCAAAGCTGGGCGTGGGCTAATGGACGTGCTTGATCGCGGAATCGACGTGGAGAAGGTGCTGCGCAGAATGGATATTGGAAAACTGTCGTTCTTGCCAGCTGGCACACCGCACAGACATGCTACCGAGTTGCTGGCAAGTGACACGATGCGTATGCTGGTTCAGGAAATGGCAGGGCGTTATGACGACCGTGTTGTCATCTTCGACTCCCCACCGCTACTTGCAGTGAGTGAGTCCAGTGTCCTGGCGAACCACATGGGACAGATCGTCGTCGTGGTGGAGGCAGGGAAAACCCCCGAAAGAGCGCTGGGGGACGCCCTCGACCGTATCGACTCGAGCAAGATTGCAGGCTTGGTGCTCAACAAGGGAGAGGGTTCCCGTCGAGGCTATGGCTACGACTACGACTACGGCTATGGCAAAAGCAAGAAGGCCTGAGCGCGCCTTGTGTCCGGCGACTGGCGGGCTGGCGCGGGCAATCACGTAATGCACTCCGCCGTCTGATGCGGATCTCGTCGTCGTTTGCCGTTTTGCTTGTCGTGCTAGCCTTTCCTGCCAGCGCTGCCAAGTGGAACATCGTCCCTGCATTTGCGGTCCAAACAACCTATACCGATAACCTTAGATTGGTGCCCGACGAGTTTGCGCAGGGTGAGTTGGTTACTCAACTGATTCCGGCAATTTCGGCGAGTGCAAACGGCAAGAAGCTCAGTTTCAATTTTGACTATGCTCCCCAATTGACTTTTTATGCGCGAGGTCTGAGCGAGGACGACATATTTCATGTCCTAAATGCGGTTGGTACTGCGGAGTTGGCTGACAAACTGTTGTTTCTCGATGCTGGCGCCGACGTCCGTCAGTATGACGTCACCCTCCAGGGCGCGCAGTCGAACAACAATGTAAATGTCACCGGGAATCGCGCTACGGTGGGAACCTTTTATTTGAGTCCCTATTTGTCACACCAATTTGGCAGCAGCGCAGTGGCACTGGCCCGGTTTACATACAGCGCCTGGAACTCCAACGACGTACAAAGTTTTAACAACACCGCGGACTCTATTGAGCTGGATTTGTCGAGCGGCCCCGACTACCGTGTGCTCACTGGAAATCTCAATTACAGGAAGGCGAACATTGACTACGACAGGCAGCCAGATCTTGCGGCCGAGGTTGTCTTGGCGACTGGCAGGCGTTTAATTACGCCAACCTTGGGTTTGCTGGCACAGGTGGGAGACGAGAATTATGAAAGAGTTGTCGCCGGACAACCGACCGGAGTAAAAGACGGCGGGTCTAGATGGGGTGTGGGGCTAGAGTGGGTGCCGTCGGCCCGCACGCAGCTGACTGCGGCAATGGGCCAGCGGTTCTTTGGGGATGCCTATTTTCTAGACATCGCTCATCGTACGCGTCTCTTGACATTGCGCGCTGGCTATAGCCAAGATGTGACCACCACCCGCACTGAGTTCTTTACCGGCGCGAACGGCGGTGCGGCTAGCTATCTGGACCCGCTGTACTGCACTAAAAGCGCTGATCCAGAAGCGTGTAAACAGAATCTCAACTCGGTGGTCTCCACAAGAGGGCTTCCATTGAGTACCAATGGCCCCGTCAATTTTTTCAGCGCCGCACCGTTTCTTCAAGAACGTTTCCAGGTTTCTGTGGCTATGCAGGGCGTAAGAAACGTAGTTATCGCTACTGTGTTTGTGGATGCACGCAAAGAATTACCTGGCTTCTCTCTGTTGGTGGACAACAATGTCGATCAAAATGGAATCAACTTTGCATGGAACTTGCCTATGGGGGCCCGTACCTTCTGGAACCTGGATGCGACCTACGACCTGAATAAGTTTCGCGACACTGGCCGCGAGGACAATGTTACGACGTTCGGTGTGGGTGTGACGCGGCAATTGCAGCAGCGACTCACTGGATCGGTAAACTATCGCGGGCAGCAGAGAGATTCTTCAGTCAGTTTGGCCAGTTATACGGAGCATTCATTGCGGGCGACGCTTGGAATGAGGTTTTGACGTTTCATGTATGAGTCCTTCTACAATTTCCAGGCGAAGCCGTTTCAGCTGAGCCCTGACCCCGACTTTTTCTTCTCCAGCAAGGGCCATAGTCGCGCTATGGCCTATCTCATTTACGGAGCCCATCAAGGCGAAGGGTTCATTGTCATCACGGGTGAAATTGGCGCCGGCAAGACCATGCTCGCCCGCGCTCTAACGCGCAAGATGGCGTCTCCAAATCTGGTGCTGGCTCAGGTAGTGACTACGAGTCTGGAGGCCGACGATGTCGTACGGATGATAGCGGCGGCATTTGGCTTGTCCCAGGAGGACAGCAAGGCGGTGTTGCTCAATCGGATCGAGGAATTTCTGCTCGCTAGCTACAAGCTGGGCAAGCGAGTCCTCCTACTGGTGGACGAGGCGCAAAACTTACCGGTGAGATCGCTGGAAGAACTGCGCATGCTGTCGAACTTCACCTATGCTGACAAACCGCTACTACAGACTTTCCTGCTGGGTCAGCCAGAGTTTCGCAAGACCTTACAGAGCCCTGAATTGATTCAGCTCCGGCAGCGCGTTATCGCTTCCTGTCATCTAGGCCCCCTGGAGCTGTCCGAGACCGAAGCCTACATCGTGCATCGGCTGCAAACGGTAGGATGGAGCGATGATCCATCTTTTAGCAGCGATGCATTTGCCGCAATTTACCAGCATACTGCTGGCATTCCGCGCAAAATCAACTTGCTGTGCGACCGCCTGCTGCTAATGGGCCGCCTGGACGAGAAACACGCGTTTGCCGAACAGGAAGTTGCCGAGGTGATCAACGAGTTGCGGCAGGAGTTCGCGTTTGGCGATCTGCCGCTCAATTCGGAAGAAGGACGTTGACTCTATCCCGGTTCACGGGATGAACTGCCCTCGGATTTGTCGGCGCACGTGCAGCGTCAGGAAGATCGTTTCAGCGACCCGACAATGTGGGGCGTGCAAATGCATCCACCCGCTCATCCAGCTGGGTCGGTCATCAGGGGGCGAAAGTAGGCAATCGTGCTTCGCAGTCCTTCATCGAGTTCCGTCACTGGATTCCAGGCCAGCACTCTCCCAGCCAGCGCAATGTCGGGTTTTCGTTGCCTCGGGTCATCAGCAGGTAGTTCTTTGAATACGATGCGACTTGTGCTTTCCGGAATGAGTTGCAGCACGTTCCTGGCCAGTTCCAGTATCGTGAACTCGTTCGGATTGCCGAGGTTGACCGGTCCGACGAAATCCTGATCGTTGGCCATCATTAGAAGCAAGCCGGTTACGAGGTCATCGACGTATTGAAAGCTGCGCGTCTGGCTGCCATCCCCATACACGGTGATGTCTTCGTTCCTTAGTGCTTGAACGATGAAATTTGAAACAACCCGGCCGTCGTTTGGATGCATATTCGGGCCATATGTATTGAATATGCGAACGACGCGGATCGGCAAATCAAACTGCCGGTAATAGTCGAAAAACAGCGTTTCTGCGCAGCGCTTTCCTTCATCGTAGCAAGCACGCGTGCCGACAGGGTTGACCCGTCCCCAGTAGCTTTCTGGCTGTGGGTGAACTTCCGGGTCGCCGTAAACCTCGCTTGTGGACGCCTGCAGGATTTTTGCCTTGACGCGTTTGGCAAGCCCGAGCATGTTGATCGCGCCATGCACAGAGGTTTTCGTCGTTTGGACGGGATCGAACTGATAATGCACCGGCGAAGCCGGGCAAGCGAGATTGTAGATTTCGTCGACCTCGACGAACAACGGAAACGTGACGTCGTGGCGCATGAACTCGAACTTTGGGTGCGGCAGCAAGTCACGAATGTTGTCTTTGCTGCCGGTGAACAAGTTATCCACGCATAGCACATCATGGCCCTGCTCAAGTAGTTTTCGGCAAAGATGCGACCCGATGAATCCAGCACCACCAGTTACAAGTATCCCCTTGTTTATCGCTCTGCGCATTGCCTGGTCCCTTTGGTTATCAATCGGTATAGCTCCCTCGTCAGAAGGAGTATGCCTCAGTTTATCTTTTGTCAGATTGTGAAGTGAGAACGCTGGGCAAGGCCCTGCTACACCGCTCGGCATGACTTCCTGTCAAGTCGCTGTCGAATGAACCAACTTTGGAACGTCCGACAATTGAAGACCGGGAAAGTTTGTCCTGTTTCGAATTCGCGACCCAATTTTTTGTCGATCCAGTTTGTGCTGGCCCAATGAGTTTAGAATAGGCATGTCCGCTATGGTATGGGTATTGCCATAAGATACTACGTGCGCAATGGAAAATAGAGACCGACTCAAAGGTCGGGCTACCATCCCATCAGTATTAACTTATCGCGTAATTATATGAGTCACTTTCCTGTCCCGGTCACGAGGATATGACATTGCAGAAACCGGTAGATGCAGACAAAGCAGTTCTCATGGCTGGGTTTGCCAGGTTGGATGTCATGGCGCTGGCTGTGGCAATGGGAACCGTGTGCGCCGTTGGTCTGTTTTTAGTGACAGTGACGCTGCTGATCAAAGGTGCGCCTTCAGGGGTTCCAATCGGGACACATTTAGGGCTCCTTGATATCTATCTTCCGGGATTTAGCGTCAGTTGGGGCGGCAGCGCAGTTGGAGCGGTTTATGCCGGGATCATTGGTGCTTTGATCGGAACTGTTTGGGCCGTTCTGTGGAATCTAACGCATTATTTATACATCATCCTGGTGGTCATTCGCGCCCACTGGTGGGGACTGATGGGCGATTAAACTGCTAGCGCCAATAGATCTGCCTTCTAAGATTCATGCGATATACACGCTAAAAAGGGTAATGACAACATGGGCGAGGACGCGTCCGCTCCAGGAATAAATGAAGCGCTTCTTCACGCAACGGTAAAGTGGAATACGTTGCTGTTTGCCGGAATATGTGGCTTCAGTGGCGCAATGACGTTGTTGTTGATGACATACATTTCGCTACATAGAGGCTTACCCCACCCCGGCCACTATCTGAACTTGCTGGGCGTTTTCTTGCCGGGCTACAAAGTCAGTGCCGGAGGGGCGTGGATTGGATTTTTGTGGGGTGGTTTGATAGGAGCGTTTTCGGGCGCGGTTATGTACCGCGTCTACGCGCTCAGTATCCGACAACAGGTAGCAGATTACCTTGCCGGTGAAAAATCTACCGACGATCTTGAGTATGTGATCATGAAGCTGTATGGGCATTCGCTGGGCCTTGCGATGGGCGCGATTGCCGCGTTGGGTCTGCTGGTTACGACTAATTGGCTCGTCATTCGTGGTACTGCGGACGACAGTTTCCATGCGGGACTCTTGTCTCACTATCTACCGGGATATTCGGTGAGCGTCTCGGGCAGTATTTTTGGCGCTGTGGGAATTTTCATTGCCACTTATGTGTTCTGTGTCGTGCTTGGAGCGATCTATAACGGCGTCGCTGCCTTGCGGATGACTGGCAGCAAGTCATGAAGGATCCAGGTCATGTGGTAATACTGGGCGCTGGCCCAGCCGGGCTCGCGGCGGGTCACGAATTGAGCATCAATGGCGCAAAAGTGACCGTGCTGGAGCGCAACGACTATGTAGGTGGCCTGTGTCGTACTGTTGAGTACAAGGGATACAAATTCGATCTGGGTGGCCATCGCTGGTTTACCAAGAACGAGGATCTCAACAACTGGTTCCGTTGCTTGATGGGCGATGAGATTGTCATGGTTGACCGCATCAGCCGCATCTATTATGGCGGCAAATACTTTTTCTACCCGGTCCGTTTTTCAGACATTCTGAAAAAGACGGGGCCGTTCACGATACTGCATGCCGGCTTTGCATTCATGTGGGCAATGCTCGCGCATTCGATCAGCAACAAGCCGCCTGCCAATATGAAGGAAGCGTACGTCGCGCAGTTCGGCAGTAAGTTGTATGACATGTTTTTTCGCCGATACAGCGAAAAAGTTTGGGGACTTCCCTGTGAGAAATTGTCCGCGGATTGGGTATCGCAGCGCAGCCAGGGGCTGTCGATATGGACGATCGTTCGGGAGGCGCTGCTGGCCAACAAGAAAGAACAAGTTACCAGTCTGATCGACAATTTCATGTATCCGCGCGACGGCTATATGCGTATTCCGGAACGCATGGCTGAAGACGTACGAAGCCAGGGTAATGATGTTCAGCTCGGTGCGGCAGTAACCCGGCTTACATATCATGGCGCCAATGATATTGAAGTGTTTTACCAGCAGAACGGCGAAGAGCGCAGCGTGCGCGCAAATGCGGTTCTGTCCACGCTCCCACTCGGTTTACTGGTGCAGATGCTCACTCCGGCTTGCGGCAAGAAGGTCGTGGAAGCTGCACGCGGCTTGGTGTTCCGGGATTTGGTGACGGTCAATGCTATCTTCAAGCGCAAGCAGGTCTCGCCTGATACCTGGTTGTACGTTCAGGATGAGGACGTGTTGTTCGGTAGATTGCACGAACCGAAGAACTGGAGCGCTGCGATGGTGCCTGACGACGAGCATACGTCGGTGGTTCTGGAATGTTTTTGCACGCGGGGCGATTCCGTTTGGAATATGACCGATAAGGAGATTGTGCAGCGCTGCCTCAGGGATCTGGTGGATAAGCTGAAGTTTGTGCGCGACGAGGATTTCGAGGACGCGGCCGTGGTACGCACCACGCAAACTTATCCGGTCTATGACCTGCAATACTCCGAGAAAATCGCCACGATCAAGGGGTTTCTGGAGGATTTCGAGGGCCTGCATATTGTCGGGCGTGGTGGTACCTTCCGCTACAATAACGCTGACCATTCGATTGAGATGGGATTGCTGCTTGGCCGCAAGCTGCTGGGGTATGACATTGATCACCTGGCCGTGAATACTGAACCCGAGTATCAGGAAATCAAGCGAGGCGACTCGATTGAGCGTGATCATTTCACCGACTCCAAATCACCGTCCGAGACTCAGCCGAAATCGAAGCGAAGCAAGCGAATTATCGTCGACTGAACTATCGCTGCAGAAAATGCGTTGGGTGTGGGCTTGATGTGGAGGGAGTGCCCGCATGCATATTACTTGCGGTGTCTCCGAGGCGAAGTGGCGATCGTTGCCAATTGTGCGCCAGGTGCATCGGTCTCTCTGGCACAACGGGAAAAAACAATCGCTGTTCTTATTGAAATGTTTGCCATGTTGGAGGTGGTGCGGCAACAAGTCGTTCGTATTGGCATCACCCATATGTTGCCAACGGGGCATAGGCGACAAGGGGTCGAATGGAATATGGCGATGCGGACAGCGATACTGAAAGCTTGGTGCGAAAATTAGCGAACCGTTGCAAATCTCTGTAATCATGCCGGTTTTCAATGGCCGCGGATTTATCGAGCGCAGTCTGCCGCCGTTGATTGATATGCTGCGCCGGGGCGAACTGGTCGAAGTGATCGTCGTGGACGATACGTCTACCGATGACACGGCTGCAATGGCGAAGGGCATGGGCGCCCGAGTTATGCCGTCAGGTGGCCGCCTGGGTCCTGGTGGGGCACGTAACGTGGCGGCCGCGCAAGCAACTGGCGAGATTCTATGGTTTGTGGACGCGGACGTGGTGGTGCATAACGACGCTGCGCGAGAGCTTCAGCGCGCCTTTGCAGAGCCCGGCGTAACGGCGGTTTTCGGCTCCTACGATGACAAACCGCCTGCCAAAAATTTCCTTTCCCAGTACAAGAACCTGGTCCACCACTTCTACCATCATAGAGGCAAGAGCGAAGCGTCCACTTTTTGGGCCGGGTGCGGAGGAGTGCGCAAGGACGCGTTTTTGGCGGTCGGCGGATTCGATGTTGTGCGCTACACACGGCCCTCAATCGAAGATATCGAGCTGGGGTACCGGTTGCGCGCGGCAGGTGGCCGGATATTGTTGTGGCCGACGTTGCAGGGAACGCATTTAAAAGTATGGCGGTTTTTCAATCTTATCCATACCGAAGTGTTTTGCCGCGCAATTCCCTGGTCACGGCTAATGCTGTCGCAGCCCGGCATGGTGAATGACCTAAATGTGGGAACTGCTGAACGGCTGCGCGCGGTCCTGGCGGGTTTGTTCATTGCAGGCGTCGTTGCTTGTCTGCATCCGACGATTCCCGGGTGGATCGCGTTGGCACTGTTCGGCGCGATTGCATTCGCGAACGCCGACCTGCTGCGCTTGTTCTACCGCCGCAAAGGACCGCTGTTTGCCCTGAGCGGATTATTGTTTCATCAGGTTTATTATTTATATAGTGGTGCTGCATTTGCCTGGTGCTGGCTCGAATGCCGAATCAATGAAATGACCAGGGCGGAGTGAAGCCTTCTGTCTTGACACCCTGGCGATGCTGCAACCACGGGGCGGATCGTACAAAGTGTTCATCGAGCGCTTCTGAAAGGGGCTCAAGTCCGACGAAGTTTATCGCGAGACACACCACGGGGTGAGCCGGGCGCGCCGCTCTTGCGCGCATCGCTACCCAGAACAACCGGTTCCTGCAATGCGCGCTGGCAGATTGAACGCCCGATGCCGCATCCTTCGCTTCGCGCGGACTGAGAGCGGCAGCATGAAGCAATTCGACTTGTTCATCCTGGAGATCCCTTAGTCGAGGAGGCGCTAGGACGACGTTGGCTAAATCGTCCGAGGGAACTCCGCGTACGCGTTCACCGCAAATAAGCGCGGCTACCGTGAAGGAGCACTCAAATGCTTGCGGCGAAAAACTCTTGCAATGAAATGCCTACTTGGCAGGCGAGTTCACTGATTTATCGTAACGATATATCGCAAACTGTGTATTTCTAAACACTTCTGAGAACCGTGAAGTAGGAGGCTCGGAATACGTTAAGGGGCCGCGACGCGTCGCATCTACAAAGTAATCCCCCCCGACTGCATCAACGAACCTGTTGGTTAAATCAGTTGTGGGGAATTGTCCGCGGCGATAGCCGACCGATGCCCTCCCTGTCATCAACGCCATAACTCTCGGTTTGCGAAACAGGATGGTGTCTGATTGAGACGCGTGGTTACGTATGAAATCGAACACTTCTACGGCTCTGGGCCGCGTTACACCATTTGTCAATTCCTGATAAGAATGACTATATATTGCATGGCTATATGAAATCATCGTCATAAACAAGTAGCTCGCAAGACAGGCTGTTCGAAACTTCAAAGAAGTAAAAAGCCGCTGATAAGCCAGGACACAGTAGTAGAGTGCGAGTGGAAATAGCGGAAATAGATAGCGTGATGAGCCCTGTGCGGCAAATAGTAAAAGGACTGAAACATATCCAACGAAGAAGATCTCAAGTACCGTGATTTTTTTGCGCGACGCCATGCAGAAGCCGACAAATGCCATTAGCGTTGTCGTACAGAATATCACCGAGTTTAATCTTCCCAGTGCCTGGTTATTGTCCGGTGGCCAAAATTGCCGCAGAATCCAACCGTAACCTCGTATTCTGTTAGCGATCTCGCCTGGATCCGTGTTGATATAGTCAAGATGGCTGGTGGCCACCCGATTTCCGGTGTACATGGAGAATTCCCTGAGGGCATCTTGGACTGCTGGCGGAGTCAGGTCTTCTTGTAAAAGACTGTGCTGCAAAAAAAATAGAATTGAAAATACGGAGATAGAAATTATTGAAATAGAAGATACTCTTCTAGTGGAAATGATGTCGTACGTCAGGATGGTAAGCGGAAGAACAATGCCTATTTCCCGAGTTCCGTAAGCCAAGTACATGGTGATGCCAATCAGACATGAGTTGAAAATGGTTCGTCGAGCATTACTGGCTTTATCGTCGTGTTGATGAAACACCTGAAGCATAAGGTGTAAGGAAAGATAGCAAAACAGCATGAAGGGGAGGTCAGACAGAATGTTATTTCTGTGCGCCCACAGTGCTGGATTGAATCCCGTTAATAGGATGATGGCGATTTGTTGCCGCCTGTTTAGCTGGTAGCCAAACACCTTTGGAAGTAGCATCAATGTCAGGCAGAAACAGGAAATGCCGACAAGCTTCAATGCTTCGAGATCAAGCCCGTTAAGCCAGTAAACGGGGGCCAGCAAGATCGGAAATACAGGAGGATAGGCGTAGGGTCCGAAAAACCCTGTGGCGCCACTCAATATGTAACCTGTATCTAGGTAGTGTTTCCCTTCAGCAATATTTTTTGCATGATGAATGTACTGGCTAAAGTCGCCACCCCAGTTGTGGCCCTCATGCAAGGTCAAAACAAAAAAAGTGCCGATAATTAGGGCAAGGACGAAAACGGGGTACGGGGAACCCGGAAATCCCAACCACCTGTTTATGGCAGGTTCGTTATTTGGATCGATGCTCATACTGTTCCAGACTTAGGTTGATTGGGCTTTTCTGCTAGCTAAAAGGTTGCTTGCTAATGAAAGAGCATCGGGGGAAGCTCAAGCTGCGAGATCGGTAATGATTGCAAGCCTCCAGCCAAACGTTGTTTTCTGCCACCACGGATTGTTCTTCCTGTCTGGGCTTCCAAATAACCATTTTCTCGCCGGTCAAGAACTTCCAGAAAGCGATCACACAAGCCGCGTTAAGGATTGGGAAGTAGTACCGCCGACCGAATACTGGGCGAGAGCGATCAAGTGCAGGATAGCTGCAATGAGCTCGAAAAAGTCACCTTGATGCGAATACTTTTCTCCTGACTCGTTCGAACTTGCTCATTTCGATCTCTCCGGGAATTCGGCCCTCCGCCGCAATGCCATTGGGGTGGCGGTCACTGCCGGCTTCGATAAACCAGCACATCTCCGTGGCCGAGCGTGCCGGGAAACGCTTGTATGAAATCAAAATTGGTCGCGACGCTGTCCATTATGTCGGGATAACTCTGCGCCGTGCGCCCGGGAAATGCATAGACCAGCCAGGCGCGGTGGCCAGCGCGTAGTCGGTCAAGCTGGCCCCGTGTTTTAACGACTTCCCAGTCGGGCGCGTAGTAACCAGAGAATGCGTCTGCCGCGAGCCCGAAAGACGCGACCCTGTCATCGGCAGCGCGACTCGACTCTACAAAAGCGTGCGCGCCGACAAAATCTTGCTTGGGGTAACGATAATTCAGCGGTAGCAAGAACAGTGAAACAAAGACCCCAGTCATGGTGGCCATAATACCGAGTTGATCGCCACTCACTCGCCATCGTTCTCGGGACTTCAGAACGCGCGCAAGATACTGCGTCGCCACGAATACGCCGCGCACGAGCGACAAGAAGATAAAGCCCATGTCGATGAAGAAGAAGCGTGGCCAGATGTTAAACGAGAGTATGAGGAGGATCCCCAGGGTGAGAGGGATGTGCACAACGTAAAACGCGGCAAAGACGGGATGATGCTTAAAGAAACTGACAACACCGATGGATACGAACAGCAGGGCCGCCGGCAGACCGACAATTGTGACGAGTCCCAGATTTTGAAGGCTGCGAACGATTTCGAGCGCGGTCCAAATCGGGCTTTTCCATTCTGCAACCACTTCCTTTTCAACAGGCAAAGCAAGCACGCTATCAAACGTTCCCAAGATCTGTGGCAATAGAACCGCGTACAGCGCCAGGGCTAAAGCCCCACCCAGCGCGAATCCGAACAGGGGCTTGAGTCCTGCGATCTCAGCAAGAGGATTGCCCCCTGTCTTGCTACCCAGCCGCTCGTTCTCGAACCTGTTCCAGATACACAGGGCGATATACACGATGCCTTGAGCGGCGAAGAAGGATGCGGCTGTCAGATGCGTGTACAACGCGGCGGCCATCACGAACGCATAGCCGACCCAAGACCGCCAAGTAGACCGCTGCATGTTGTGCAGGAAAATAGCGGTTGCAAACAGGCTCCAGAATAACAGTCCGGTATAGCCGCGGGCATTTTGTGAAAACCAGACGTGATGGTAAGAAACAGCCATCAGCAGCGCTGCGAGGTTTGCCTCCCAAGGGCTTGCCACAAACCTGGCCAACCACCATAGCACTCCGACGCTGGCAACGCCGAATATTAAGGCCGGAAGCCGTAACGACCAGGCACTTTCACCCAGTAGTGCGATCGACGCTTGCGCTTCCAGGCTAAACAGAATGTGGGTATTGAGTGATGTATAGGTAGTGATGAGCTCGCGCGTCGGCAGACGGACCGAATTAACGAGCGTGACGATCTCGTCATACCAGAGTCCTGCGTCCAGCTTGACGATGCGCAACACCAGCGCGAGTAGCAGGATACTACTCAGCCACAGCCAGTCTGACGTGCGCATGGTCATGGAGCAGAGGTTTCCATGAGTCCGGCTCGAAGCGGATAGCTCAACGCCAATAGATTGCCGGAAGCAATCTGCGCTTTGCTAGTCATCCTCATTGCGTGAAGCATTCTACCTCTCATAGATCGATCCGCGATTCCACTGCTCAATTAGAGTTTGCTGTGGCCCCACGTTGATCTGCGGCGGTTACACATTCATGACTTGCCGACGTTCGAAATTCGTGATCGAAGCGTGGGTAAAGCGAATTCCTTGCCTGTCTGCCAGCTACCTTGTCGATCTCGACTACGATCGCTCGGGGCACCTTCCGCGGGCTGCGAATGCTAACATGCAGGCGATTCTGCTTGTGCTATGCCCGCGAAGGCGAAATCGCCCGACGAGCATAGAACATTTTGCTCTCCTGGGATGGGTGTAGCAGTATCTGGCCTGACCCCAGTCCAAGTCGAAGACTCGGGGACGCTGGGCCTGATGTTGTCGACGGTTGCGAGGCGTGCCCTGTGATCGCGCTCGAGGCGCTGAGTTCAAGCTCAACAGGATGGAACCGCCAATCGGCACGATTGCAACCATGCGATGAGATGGGCGATTGTGCCTGGTTTGCGTTCGATAGATGCTAACGGTAATTCAAGCGAAGTCACGATTTACTATGCAAGACAAGAAGCTACACGTCGGGATCGATACGACCACTTGGGCCAACGATCGCGGCTTCGGCCGTTTTACCCGTGAGTTGGTGACCGCCTTGGCGGCACGCGATACCGGGTTCCGCTATTCCTTGGTGTTTGACCGGCCGTGGGACGGTCCTCTTCCCGCTAATCTCGACGTGGTGACGGCCGCCACCGTCCGCAGCCTCAACGAAAGCGCGGTCGGTGATTCCTCGCGTTCACTTGGTTATCTTTGGCAAATGGGTCGGGCCGTTCGTAACGCTAACTTCGATCTGTTTTTTTTCCCCGCCGTTTACTCCTATTTCCCTTTGCTGGCCCGAGTGCCGTGCGTCATCTGCTATCACGATACGACCGCCGAGCGCCTTCCGCATCTCTTGTTTCCAACCAAACTCAATCATCGCTTGTGGCAGATCAAGACCGCCCTTGCGCGTTGGCAGACGACGCGGGCGATGACGGTCTCGCAAAGCTCCGCGCGCGACCTCGAGGTGATCCTCCGTATACCCAAGAGCAAGATCGACATCGTAAGCGAGGCGGCGGATCCGGTGTTTCGCGTGATCGACAGTCGCGCTACAGGCGAGGCCGCTCTGGCGCGCTATGGCATACCACCCGATGCCAAGGTGTTGGTCTATGTGGGTGGCATAAACGCTCATAAGAATATCTTGAGCTGTCTCAAGGCTATGCCGAGGATTGTCCAGGATCAGCCACGCGTCCATCTAGCGATCGTCGGTGACACCTCGGGCAAGGGTTTTTGGGATAATCTGTCGGAATTGAAGGCATTCATCGAATCTAATCCTCCCTTATCTGCCCATGTGCACTTCACTGGCTATGTGAGCGACCCGGATCTGGTCGAACTCTTGAACGGCGCCGCCGCGCTCGTATTCCCGTCGCTATGGGAAGGCTTTGGGTTGCCTGCGGTCGAGGCCATGTCGTGCGGAACCCCGGTTTTGTCGAGCGACCGAGGCAGTTTGCCGGAGATCATCGGCGAGGGCGGGCTTTACTACGATCCTGATAACGTCGACGAGATCGTCGCGTGTGTGCGCACGTTCCTGGCTCAGCCCGATTTGCGTGCACGCCTCAAAACCGCCGCACTGGCGAGGGCCAAGAACTTTACCTGGGACCGCGCGGCCGCGCTCGCCGAGGCGTCGTTCCTGCGATGCCACAAAGATGTAAATCGTAAATAACGCAATGCTCAGGCCCGGCGTCGCAATTTTGCCTTTGCCAAAGGTCGACAAGCAGCGCGGCGACCTTGTCGTGCTTGACCTCGGTATAGTCGATTCCGCTTGTGAGGCGACCCCGTGAAAGCGCCAAATTCGTGGCATGAAATCGCTTTTAAGATCACCGCATCTAGTCGGCGTAGCAGCGCGATCACGCCGTCGCGGCCCGGATCAACTCGCCAAACATGGAAGTCGACGCTTGGGCCAAGCAGGCGCTTGATCCGATAGGCGTTGCGCAGAACGCTATCTCCGAACTGGTTTGGGTTCATGGGATAGAACGCGAAACAGGGCGGCTTTTTGGCCGATTCGCTAAAGGGCCGCATGCCTTCGGCCAGGTGTTGCCCCAATTGGATCTCGGTAAGGCGCGTTCGCTCGATCTCGCGCGGGACGTTTGGAGCTACGCAGTTTCCTATTCCATTCTCGTGTCGATCGAATCAGGACCGAACATTCGGCGAGAGCCGGGCGTTGGCTCTTTCACCGACCGTATCGCGGAAGGGAGCATGAGCCATTGTGTCAGATCCAGCGATGCCCGACCGCGATTTGGCGCAAGCGTCGCAAGGCGCGCCGCGATTCGAAATAGAACTCGGCACGCCCGTCCAGATAGGCGTCCCAGCGTGCGAGGTCACGAAAGTAGTGCATCTCAATCCTCGGGAGGTCCAGAAGGTCGCAGTCACGGGTCGCACGCTGCAGACGCGTGCCGACCGAAACGCGGAACCATTTTCCAACCGCCGCGCGCACGGCGTTGTTGGAGTGACCATACGGTGGCGCGAAACTAACCGGCGCCTGACCCAGGTGGCGTTGGATGTCTGTCGATGATTGGCGAATCTCCCGCTCCAAATCGGCGGGGCTCAGCTTCGTCAGGTCGGCATGACTGACGCTGTGGCCACCGAAGTCGATGCCGCGCGCCGCCAGGTCTTCGACCTGTGCCCAGGTCATGAGAGGACGGGCCGGTTCGTCGACGCCGTGCCAGTTTTCCTTGCCGGCAAGGCGTCCTGTGGGCAGAAATACAGTCGCACTCCAGCCGCGGGCCAGGAGGATGGGTGCGGCGTGCATGGCGAAATCCACGAATCCATCATCGAATGTGATGACCGCGGCGCGTGCCGGCAGTTTCGCGCTTCCTTCGTGCCACGCCGCCAGGTCGCACAGGCGCACGGGCTCATAGCCTCGCGCTGCCAAGGCGTCTATCTGGCCTCGAAACGTTGCCAGGTCAATGTTGGTCGGACCCTGCGCATCAGAGATCGAGTGGTACATCAGCACATTGACCGCGCTGTTCATGCTCTTAGCTCTCGAATTACCTGACTGCATTTTTTTGCCGGATTGCATGCCGTGATGTTCAGCTTGGAAGAAGTAGTTAATTTATGGCGAAGTTCAAGTATAGCCTTGAGTAGACGGTCGCGAAGCTCGCGCAAATCGACGTGCTGGTGGGCGAAGGTAAATCGATCTCTTGCATGTGCAACGAAGCCGGGGTGGTCAGGGTCAGCTATTTGGCACTGGCAACGGGGTTAGGGGTTTCTGAAGAGCGACTGGGCGCGGCGATTGAACGATCCGGAGCGACACATTCAGCGGCTCAAGCCACAGGTAGCTGATCTGTTTTTGAAGAAGGACATACTCGAGGATTCTGCTGAGGGAAGGAAATATGTAAGTCCTGGGCAACGGCGTAAAGCGGTGGCCCAGGCGGCGGCGCTGTATTACGGAATATTGCAGCGTCATACCTGTGGCTTCCTCAGTCGAACTGGGTGGAATTCAGCATCGCCGCCGAAGTGGTGATTACAATCTTGGCCGGCGCGCTGCTCGCGCGATTTGTTCCCGGGGCGCAATCGTGCATACAACCGCCTGTGTTCATCGCCAACGCATCGTGTGCATGGGCCGGCAACGGGAGCGCGAGAACGCATTGTGTCGAGCCCTGGCAGATCTTGGGAGAGCGGCTGCTGTGAGAGTTTCAACGCGAAGCGGCGACGCGCGCTCTTGAATCGGGAGATCTTCTACAGCCGCAACAAAACGCCGGTGGCGATCGAAGGGCCGGTGGCGACACTTTTACACTGTTCGACCGCAATGCGGTAAAGTGTTCCAATAAGATTGTCACGAATAAGCCGCGCAGGCCACCACATCAGGATAGAGGGGTAGGCAAGAGCGGTAGATGATGGTTCGCAATGCCGCCCACATCCTGAGTGTCTAATTGTCCCTAAAATCGAGGATAGAACTGAACGCCAATATCGGACGTGAATCAACTTCCGTCCGCTTGAACGCTATTGAACATTAGGCATTTCTGAGCCGCAGCATGACAATATCTCTCCTGTCGACAAACTTTTTATCATTTGCTTTCGTATCTGTTTTTCTGATTTCCGTCCTTGGCGGTTCAGCTCGCCAAGCCGTTTTCCTGACGGTGAACATCATGTTCGTTTGGCTGGTCCTGGGGTTCGAAGGAACCCTTTCAACACTTCTTTTCTGTCTACTCGGTTACGGGCTCATCAAGGCGCACTTACTCTGGCCAAAAATCAAACTATATTTCACTCTGCCGGCGTTCGTCGCTCTGTTCGCATACATGCGAAATTATGAAATGCTGCAGTGGTTTCTGCCGGACGATGTGCTGATAAGTGCTCTGAAGACGATTGGCTTAAGTTTTATCTTGTTCAAGATCATACATGTGCTCATCGATGCTCGAAGCGGAACTCTGCGACATTTGCAGTTTTTCACCTACCTGAACTATTGCCTTAGTTTCACGACCTTCATGATGGGGCCGATCCAGCGTTACCAGGATTACTACGATCAATGGTACGGGTATAAGCAGGCCATAGACCCGACATTCGAGGCGCACCTCGATGCGGTGCTGCGGATCTTGCTCGGTTTGGTCAAGGCCTACGTTTTGGCGGCCTTGGTTAACAAGCTCGCGATGAGAGCGGATACCGACGTTTTGGAACTAAGCTTGGCGGGTCTGGTTGTTCATCTCTATGCGTTCTATTTTTATCTATACCTGAATTTTTCCGGGTACTGCGACATTGTCATCGGAATCGGCAGCCTGTTCGGGGTCCGTCCTCCCGAGAATTTCAACATGCCGTTCATCGCACAAAACATCTCGGACTTCTGGCAACGCCAGCATCGGTCTCTGACGCTTTGGCTGACGGATTATGTGTTCTCCCCGGCTTACAAGGCGATGCTGAGCGGCGACACGCTGTCGCGCTTGCCATTGCTGGCGGCAAGTCTCGCTTTGCTTCTGACCATGCTGGTATCCGGACTGTGGCACGGCACGTCGGTCGGTTTCCTGATTTTTGGCTTGTTACATGGTTTTTACCTGGTTACTTATCGTATCTGGGATCATCTGCTTGTCGGCAACTGGGGCCGTAAGCGCACCGCTCGGTTCCGCAAGACTTGGCCTGCGCGGGCCACGGGTATTTTTCTGACCTTCAATGCAGCGGCCTTCGCATTCCTGTTCTTTCGACTCGATACGCCGCACCTGTTTCAGTTGTTGGACGGCCTGTTCCGCTCATGACACCCGGAACAACACGCAGGGCGCGAATCCTTCTGAAGCTGGCCGCCGCCGCCAGCTTGATATTGGTTCTCTTGCTGTTTTCCGCAACAGAGGTCGATTTTGTTTACACGGGATTCTAAAAAGCCTCTCATGGCGATGTCTGCCGTTTTGTCGGTGGCCCTGCTTTGTGCCGGCATCGTGATCGCATTGCTGGCGTTCGCGGCGTGGGCGGAGCGGGACTTGCATGCGTTCCCATTCAAGCAAGAAGACTGGCTGCGATATCTTCTCCCAGCGCGCTTCGAATCAACGGACCGTGAGAGGATTATGCTAGCTGGCCCGTCGATTGTGCGGGAGAACCTCCGCTATGACCAATTCGAGGCGGCGTTTCCCGGCTTCGATATCTATCAGGGCGGCATAAGCCTGGGCACACTTGAGGATGTCACCGCGGCACTGGAATACGTCGAAAAGGTTTATGGTGCTTCGGCGTTGCCAACAATCCTTGTTCTCGGCATTTCGCCACGCGTTATCGCAAACTTTCCGGACGATCGGCCATTCGCATTGGGACTCAATCGTTATAGCTCCTGGTATTCCGCGACGCAGGTAGCCTCTCGCATCGCATTGCAACCCAAACAGCCGCTCGATGGTGCATTGGCCCGTGCCCGCTTCCTTGTCTCAAAGGAATCTGAGCGATTTCGAATCGCCTTTCTCGCATTGGCAAATCACTGGCTGGGGAAAAGCGAATCCACACCAGGTGGCGAGTCGACGCTGGCTCGAGGTATGAACTGGCTGTGCAAAACCTTGCCGGCCCAGCTTATCGAATATTTTACCTACGGGCGGTCTCGCAAATTCTCCTGTTCCGAGATTCTGCAGTGGATGATATCTCCATACAAATACAGTCTGGACCCACCCCACCAAATTCCTCTCGTTACGCGCGAAGAATACAAGCCCGACCCGGATAGCTGGTGGAGTCTGGTGTATGACTGGGATCCCCGGAAAACAGAGTTAGAGACGCGCGCGAGGTTGACGTACTTCGTCGATTTTGTTAACCGCCACGGCATTCGCACGCTCGTAATCAACATGCCGGAAAGAGACGTCAGCCGCGTTCTATTCTACGAGCACAACTATCAGGCCTATCTCGATCTGGTAAGCGACGAACTGGATGGGATAGAGTTCATAAATTTAAGAGAATTCTCGGATACGATTGACTTCTACGACCGGGAGCACACTACGCCTGCTGGCTCGGTTCGGCTGAGCGACGAAATCATTCGGCGAATGCGGGGAGGCATCTTCCGCTGAATCAAACGCGGGGTTGCTCAAGGCGATTGCAGCTTTGCGGACGGCGGTACAGACTTCATGGAAATGGAAAAGCTAAGGCAACTTCAAAAAGAAGGGCGTTACCCAGAGGCGCTGCGGGAGCTCTTCGCCCGGGCGCGCGCGACGGATGATTTTAGTACCTATATGTCATTGTGCCGCTTGCGCAAGAAGATCGAAGACGCCCCGCAAGGCATGGCTGGCAGGGAAGATCTGCGGATCGCCATCCTGGGCGGTGCGACCACCGATTTTCTGGAGCTGCCGTTAAAGCTTGAATTGGAAACGATCGGCCGCGGGAGCAATGTCTACTGTGCCGATTTCAACAACTATGTTGCGGAGTTGCTGGACGAAAATAGCAAAGCGTCGGCCTTTTGTCCGGATGTCGCCATCGTGTTGGTCACCCCCCACAACATTGCGGATTGGCCGGCCGTGGGCGATTCACCCCAAGCGGTGCAGGCCCTTGTCGATCGCGCATCTGACCATTGGCTTGGTTTGTGTGAGACGTTTCATGCACACACGAACTGCGAAATCATCCTCAGTAACTTGCACTTGCTGGCAGCGCGGGCGGTCGGAAACCTGGGGACCAAACTACCGTGGGACCAAAACAGCTTTCTCCGCCAGATTAACCTGAGCTCGAGTCGGAAAGCGCCGAACTATGTTCATATACTCGATATCGAGTTGCTTTCCGCGAGCTATGGAATCTCCAATTGGGTGGATCCGCGATTCTGGTATCACGCAAAGCAACCCGTTTCATTCGCCTGCATGGTTCCCTTCGTCCGCAACCTCGCGTCCATTATTGGCGCACTTTACGGGCACGCTGCGAAATGCCTGATTCTCGACCTGGATAATACGTTGTGGGGCGGTGTTGTCGGTGACGATGGTGTCGGAGGCCTGAGAATCGGCGAAGGTGATGCGGAAGGCGAGGCGTTCAAGGCTTTTCAGGAATATCTGCTTCTCTTGAAGAAACGAGGCCTGCTACTGGCTGTGTGCAGCAAAAACGACGAAGCGAACGCGCTGGAGCCTTTTGAGCAATTGCCGGAGATGGTGCTCAAGCGGGAGGACTTTGTCGCTTTTAAGGCCAATTGGGATCCGAAGCCGAATAGCATTGAACAAATTGCCCGGGAACTGAATATCGGACTCGACGCACTAGTGTTTGTCGACGACAACCCGGCGGAGCGAGAGTTGGTTCGGCAAAGTCTCCCGCAGGTCAGGGTGGTGGAATTGTCGAACGATCCCGCCGACTATCCCCGATTGCTCGACCAAAGCGGTTGGATCGAACTTGTCAAGCTGACCGATGAGGACATGAAGAAAACGGACCAGTACCGCGAAAATCTCCAGCGAGACGCGTTTCAGGTTCAGCATGCCGACTACGATAGCTACCTGGTATCGTTAGACCAAAAAGCGGTCGTCAGGGAGTTCGAACCGAAACATCTGGACCGAATCACGCAGCTCATCAACAAGACAAACCAGTTCAATCTGACGACCCAACGCCTGACACGGTCCGATGTCGAGACATTGGCGAGGCGTGAAGATACGATCACGGCCTGTGTGCGTCTGGTTGACCGGTTCGGTGACAACGGCTTGATCAGTGTCTTGAGCGGGCACCGGGACGGAAGTGTTCTTCATATTGACTTGTGGCTTATGAGTTGCAGGGTACTCAAGCGTGGAGTCGAACGTTTGCTCGCCAATCATCTGTTCGAACGGGCCAAAGACGTAAAGGTTCAATCGGTGCGCGGCGCCTACATTCCGACCGCGAAGAACAAGATGGTGGAGAACCTCTACGCGGAACTTGGCTTTGCTCCCGCCGACACCGACGACAACGGCACCTCATACTGGGAAATTCAGGTGCAAGACTACAAGCCCGAGCCAGTTCGAATAACTCTTTCTGCGGACGATCAACTATGAACGAAGATGAAATATGGCTGCGCCTCACCATCGTTATTCGCGATATCTTTGATGACGAGAGCATCGTCGTCGGCCCCGAGACGACGGCGAAGGATATAGACGGCTGGGATTCCCTGTCTAATATCGAACTCCTGGTCGCGATCGAGAAGGCGTTCAGTCCGCTAAAATTTAACACCGGCGAAGTCGTGAACTTGCGAAACGTGGGGGAAATGGTCGCGGTGATTAAACACAAGACCATCAATTGAGATTCCCTTTCCATTCCCATTTGATTCCCGCCAGAACAAATAAAGCACTCCGACAGGGTGTATCGCTCGTAATCCTGATCCTCATTCTCATCCTGTGGTGGATGACTATGGCGACATGGGATTTCTGTGATTTTGGTTTCCGACGTGCCGCCTACAATTGCGTGGTAACTGCGGTCGGGTTCGTGGCTGTTTATTTTCTCGTGGGTAGCAAGTCGACCAAGGAAAAGGTTCAGTCAGTTGGCCTGATTTTCGGGTCGGTACTTTTCTGTTTGGTGCTGCTTGAAATCCCGGTATTACTTATTGGGGTCAACTATCAAGACGTGTTCAGAACGGCAGCCGATCATACTACTCTGGGTCTGTCCAGTGGGGTCAACAAACCGGATCCAGTTCTCATTCACATTCATTGGCCGGACAGCTCGTTTTCCGGGGAAGTTTCCGGAAATCTTGTGCAATTGGGCATTCCGACAACGACCCGATACCGCGCCAATGTTCGCTATGACCGCAACGGATTTCGAAATAGCCGCGACTTCGATCGGGTCGATATCGCGGTTATTGGTGATTCGTTCGTGGAAGCCGCGATCATCGCCCGAGAAAAATCGCTGGCTGCACTGCTTGAATCGCAACTAAGCGTTCCGACCATCAATCTTGGCCAAATCAATTACGGTCTGCGGCAAGAATTGGAAGTCTTGAAACGGTTTGCGCTCCCGCTATCGCCAAAGCTCGTCCTTTGGGTATTCTTTGGAGGTAACGACCTCCGTGACGTCAAAAGCTACGAGCAGCGGTTGGCCCTTTTCAATGAACCCAGGCCGCCGGTCCCGCTTGTCAATAAATTATTCTTACATAATGCGCTCGTAGCCGGCCGTGCCCTGATAGACAACGCCCTTATGATCTCGTTTCAATGCACAAAGGAACAGGCTCTGATTCGCTCCGGAATGTTCAGTCGGTCCGACGGCGCAACGGAGCGCGTTTACTTTGGGCAGACCGCCGACCCCTGGACTCCACACGAATGGAAGGTTGCTGTCGAAACGCTGACAGACGCCAATCGATTGGCCACGGATAGTGGGGCGGAATTCGTTGTGGCCTATGTTCCCAGGAAGTACCGTACTTACCGCAACCACATATCAACTTCTCCGGATCATTCTATTGCAGGGTGGAAGGTCAATAACCTGCCGGAGGAGCTCGGAAAATGGTCCAGCGAGCACGGCATCAAGTTTGTCGACACCACCCCCTTTCTGGAGGACCTGGTTGCCAACGGTGTGCATCCTTATTTTGTTGACGATGTACATTGGAACGAACTGGGACACGTAACCGCCACCCGGGCCATTGTCGATTATCTTTCCGCCGGACGTATTTTCCCCTTCCATTCCCGCAAAGATTAGGAGATCACTCAGGCGCAGTCCAGATCGAGGCCTTGCCTTGCGTTATGTCAGCAGCGTACCGCCGCATTTAGAGAACTCGGGTGGTGTGATATGAGTTCTCAATTGAATACGGCCGTAACAAAATTCGGTTTCTCGTTTGCGCTGTTCTGGCTCGGCGCAGGCGGATGGACATGGCTTTCAACCAATCCCTCCGCACCGCATTGTCTGGACTCTAATCCTCGACCACGTGAGTTTCGAACTCGAGCCGATGCTCTGCCCAAAGCCCGCGGTCAAAGCTGCCGTCGGGCCGCAGGCAATCGCAAGCGGCAAAGGCCATCGCCATCGCGTGGTGCGTATTGTCGTGCGCAAACAGCCCCTGGCGTCCAAAGGTGAGCAGTCCCTGGATACCAGCCAGCCATTTGTCCATGATCTTGAAGTGACCTTCGTAATCGCGGTCATAAACCGGATAGGCTTGACCGAGGCGCCGAGTTATCGTTTTCCGCACCGGCGCCCGCACCGGCAGGCCAACCTTGCCAAGCCAGCCGCATAATCGTTCACCAAGTTCGTCGTCGCTCAGGCCCCAATGCTCGTCGCCCGGGTCGGCGGGTAACTCTGCGCACAGAACCGTGCAGTCGCGCGGTTCCAGGCTGGCTGAATAATTTTTCGGTTCAGACAGGCGCGAGATTGGTACTGTCAGCTCTGGAAAATAGTGCGCGTCGTACTCCGTGAACTGCGCCTGCTCAAGAACCAGATAGACCAGGATCATTCCGCGGAAGCGAATTTTCTGGGTGGCTTCGATCACCGCCTGCGGTGCTGGCGGCGTCATCATCTGGATCAGCAATGTGACCGGCAGGGTTGACCATACGCAGTCGACCTCCTGGCGACGGGTCTCCCCATCTTTTCCATAGCAGATCGCCTTGACGCGACCGTCTTGCAATTCGATTTGTCGAACTTGTGCGCCGAGCACAAACTTGGCGCCATGTTCGGCTGCGGCCTCCTGCAATCCGTTCGAGATGCGACCAAAGCCCTGGCGCGGGTAGTAGAAGCCGCCGGTAGTCTTTTGCTTCAGGCCGGGAATCTGGCGCAATATCTTGCCCATTATCTTGCCAACCGAGCTGCCCGAGACCCGTCGTTTCGCCAGGGTCGGCGCGAGTTCGGTGGGGGAGATGCCCCACAACTTCCGCACATAGGGAAAGTAGAAGTTTTCGCTCAGAGTCGATCCGAGGCCATGCTGCAGCACTGTGGCAAAGTTTTCGTCCGCCGGCGGCGTCGTGGGCAGAAGCTTGCGAAGCGTGTCAAATCCCAGTGCGAACGTGAATCCCTTCGGCAGCCGCAAGATCAGGTCGAGCGGTTTCAGCGGGAAATGAATCCAGCGGTTCTGAAGCAGGATGCGACCATGCCGTGGCCTCCAAAGCAGATCTTCGCCGAGCAGCCCTTTAACCTCGGCCAGCACACCGGGTCCGGCGGCAGGATGGAAACGGTGACTGCCGTAGTCGCACCAAACCCCTTCCAACTGAAAGCTGCCCGCGTTGCCACCGACGGAATCGCGTTGCTCAATCACCGTGACCTGCGCGCGCTTGTCGCGGGCTAGCCCCAGGGCGGCCGCGACACCTGCGGGTCCCGCGCCAAGAACCGCGACGCGCAGACCGGTGGACCCGGACGAATCTTCCGTGCGATCTCGCATGCTATCCGATATGCCTTTGGTGTCTTTGCTCATCCATCTCGCCGAACCAGCGGTTGCGTGGAAAGCGGGTTGCTCGAGTCCGTTGCTGCGGCGGTCGAGTGCTTGCTCTTGCTGGTCAGAAGCAGCATTAATCCGCCGAGTATGCCGGTTGCAAAGATCACGCCCTGCCACAGCAAACCGACGGCGACTACCTTTGCTGGATCGGCGCCCAAGGGTGCCAGCAGAGTCGCCAGGCTGGCTTCGCGCACGCCCAGACCAGCCAGGCTGATTGGCACAATTGCAATCAACTTGGCGAGTGGCCAAGCGTAATACCAGGCCAACGCCGGCAAGTTAAGTCCACTCGCCATGGCCAGAGAGACATTCAGGGCGACGAAGCCGGCCTGGATCATGATGGAGAGCAACAGGCAAAATACCAGGCGTCCCGGCTGGCGGCGAAACTCTTCAATTGCAGTTGCAAGCTTGGTCAACATGCCACGGTTGGCGACGCGTGGCAGGAGGACTACCACCAAGGCACCTCCCAGAATGGCCAGTAGCGCGAACGCGACTACGGCCGGCAGCGCACCGGCGGTAAAAGCCCGGGTGCCGAAAATCGCGGCAGCGCCCAGCCCGGCGAGGAACAGCAGTGCGATGGTGTCCAATAGCCGATCGGTCAACGATCCCAAGGCGACGCGTGCCTTGTTTTCGGATTTCTGAAACACCAGGCCAGCGCGGATCACGTCGCCGCCAGCCACGCCGGGCAAGCAGAGATTGGCTGCCAGGCCCGCCATGTGTGCCCTCAACGCGGCCGGGTAGGTGACGTTGGAGCCATGGGCAACGAGCAGCCACCACTTGGCCGCAGCGACAGCATGCCCCGCAAGAAACAGCAAAAGGACAGCAGCCAGGAGCCAGATCGGAATGCGCAGGATTGCGCGCCAAACCTGGTCCGTCGGCAACAGCCAGAAAATCACACCGAGCAGCATTGCCGAGATGCCGAACTTCAACGCCCAGCGCGTGGGAAATTGCTTCTTGTGTGTGGTTTCGGGCGTGCTCATACGTGTCTACCGCCGCGAGCTCCGAATCAATCGCAGGATGATCTAGTGTAGTGCTTCATTGTTCACGGCACTTATGTCGAATATCGAACATGCGCTTGAATGAACAAAAGTGGCGAGATTGGCCTCAGACGAGGCGCAAACCGCAGCGAGGTTGTACACCTCGCGAGGATTTGTAACGAAGTATGAGGTCAATCTCGCCGCCTTTTGTGCCGTTAATTGTGAAGTACTACGCTAGGGGCGCAGATGCAGGCGGGCAAGCATGTCCGCTATCAGGCCGAATGACCAGATGATGATCGCGGCCAGGATACCGAGCACTGCGCTTTCGGACAGGTCTCCGACGTAAATGTCATATACCAGCTTCACAACACCGAGCGTGAATAGTGCAAACCCCAGAGGCAAAAACACCCGCAAAGGATTGAATAACACAATGGCGCGCACCACGAGCAGGATAAAATTGAAAAAGTCAGTGAAGCGAATTTTGGAGTTCCCAATGCGGCGGCCATATTCGATCGGTACATAAACCACCCGCAAACCGGAGCAGATCATGCACAGCGTGATCGTTGTGGTGAAGGAGAATCCCATGGGCAGCAAAGGAATGAAACGCGCCAGTACCTCGCGCCGGAATACACGCAGGCCCGAGTTGAGGTCAGGGATCTTTCTTTGCGCAAGGTAATTTGCCAGGCCGTTGAGTATGAATTTCGCTGGGCGTCTGATGAAGGGGACGTTACTCATGTTGGCGTTGCGGGCACCCACGACCATATCTGCGTGCTGCGCAGTTTCGAACATGGCGAGCAAGTCGGCTGCTGGATAGGTGCCATCCGCGTCGATGATTGCGATGAATTCCGAATTTCCTGCGGCAATGCCGCGCTTCAGAGCGGAGCCGTAGCCACCATTGTCTTCGCAGCGAATGACCCGCGCGCCGGTGGACTCGGCTCTTTCTGCGGTACTGTCGGTCGAGCCGTCATCGACCACGACGATGTCATAGCTGGTTGGCAATTGGGACAAGGCATCGTTCACTGCGGTGATGGTCTGAACGATCGCCATTTCTTCGTTGTACGCAGGTATAACGACTGAAAGGCCTACGGCCTCAGGTTCTGCGGCCTGAAAGGTCGCCTTGACTCTGGTGTCTGTTGACTTGGTGTTAAGCATATTGATGAAGCCGGGGGAGGGTAATTGTGTGACCGTGAAACAAAATTCTCGACAAGGAATCGTAGTTCATGATGCACCCATCTCGGTGAGCTTCTACTGAAAATACAGTATTTTACCGACTCTTACCGTCTATGATCATTATAGTTCGTGTTTGCTTTCTCGCAAAACCTGGCTTTGGCGGCAGTGCCGATTTTCCGATGCTATTGGATCAGATTTTTGGGAGACAGGATTTAGTCAAGCGGTTAAGGTATGTTTACGCGAGAAGCGTGCCATTGGTATTGCATGCAATCGCCGCGTGGTGTCGTTGTCTTGGCGTGGATTCTGAAGCCGAAGTTAATTGGACTTGCCGCCATGGCCGTGGTAGGTGTCGTTCTCGTCAGATTGCTGGATCGCAAAATCATGACCGAGACAATTATCCAATTCGAGAGTGCGCCTTGGGGAGGCCCGGCAGCATGGCTGCAATGACCGCCATGCTGCTGGACATATCCGGTATTGTGCGTTTGCGACATTCATTGGAGCGTGGACGTGCCTGGCGTTAGACTTGATTTCGATGAGCTGAAAGACCGGTCTATCCTGGTAGTAGGCGCAACAGGCTTCATTGGCCGGATTTTCGTTAAGCGCCTGCTCGATTTGGGCCTTCCTGGCGTATCCGTTTTCGCTCGAGGTGTGAGCAAGACTCGTGACTGGCGACGGCGCGGGGTAAACGTCATTGTCGGCGATCTCACTGACCCGGGAGCAGTGGCGACCGCAGTGAGAGGGAAGGACCTGATTGTCAACTTAGCACACGACTTTAAGGCTGATCGCGCCATAAACGAGACGAATTTCGGCCATCTTTTGGATGCCGTTGTCGATGCGGAGCCGCGACGATTCCTGCACGTGAGCTCTGTGGTCGTGTACGACGGCTGGCCGGACCAGGATATCACTGAAGATTTACCGCTAAGCCGGGACAACAGCGACTATATCGCGGCAAAAGTATCTGCGGAAAAGAGCATCGCCACACGCGTTGACAAGAGCAGGACGACTTCGGTGATTCTTCAGCCCACAATAGTCTATGGGCCAGGAAGCTGGCTGTGGACGAATGTGATTGTGGAAAAAATGCTCGTCGGAAAAATCGCGGTGAGTGCCGGCGGTCATGGACTGTGCAATGCCGTTCATGTCAACGACATCATTCAAGGATTACTACTTGCCGCAACCCGGCCGGTGCCGGCAGGGCAAAAATACATTCTATCCGGGCCTGAACCTATATCCTGGCGGCAGTTCCTCGGGGCTTACGAGGCCATGATCGGTAAACCGTCGACTGTCTTTCTTGATTCGGAGCAAGATCTGCAAAGTAGAGCGGCTGAGCCGACCATTAATGATGGGGCCAGAGAAGAGGGGAAGTGGCCTGCAAACGTGCTTGGGGCTTTACGTAGAGAACTGGACTGTCGTTTGTCGACGCGTTTCAAGATACGCACCAAGGCCGCCCTGTTGCGTCTGACGCAGCGAACCACAGCCCCCGTTTTCTATCCCGGACCAGGCGACGCCGAACTGTATGCCGCGCGTGGCAGGTGCCTGATTGGCAAGGCGAGGTCGGATCTTGGCTACGATCCTGCTCTTGACCTTTCCAAGGGCATGGCCTTGACCGAAGAATACGTCAAGGCAAAGTACCTGTCGCGCTAGTGACTTAGAGCCCGTAACACAATGAAACACGCGCTGCGCTGTCACGATTTTGGCGAGGTATCTTTCGTAATGTGCCGCGGAGGTGATGGGGTCGAATTTCGTGGCGATGATGTGGCCGAATCGTGGCCAAAATCGCGCCAGCCCGCAAGGGATTGCAGCCAGAATCGCCGCTAGCTTTGTCGCCCGGCTTGCCAATATCGACATATTGGCCGCGCCTCGCTTCGCGCCATCGACGATTCTGGCTGCAACGCACGCGCGTTTCACTATGTTACGGGCTCTTAATAATCCGCCAGAATATTCACTCGCACGTGGCCTCGGTGGCGATTCGATGTGCATTTGCCATTACCGAATAGGTAATCGTCGTGGCAGGTATAGTGGGAAGTACCGATGCATCCACCAGGTGAATTCGCTTCAGGCCGGGAATTCTGCCCAGCGTATCCGTTTCATATTTGCCTGGGTTGCTGCGCATCGGAAAGGTAGCGCCGCAATGGAAGCTGCTGCCAACGGGTTCGGTTCGACCCATCATGCGAATGGGCCAGAGTCCTACGCGCGGCAGCGCCGCCGAGAACAGGCGGCCGACCTTCGCTATTGCCTTGCTGCTCGCCGGATTGTGCTTGACCTCGAAGCTCAGCTTGCTTTCGTTGCCGGCTTTGCTAACGCGAATCTTCACGTCGGAAGAGAGGTCTGAATGCAAAAATCCCTGGGCAACGATCAGTCTTCGACTGGCCAAGCGAATCAGGGGCTCGATCACATGTGCCAGTCTGCCGAAACGCATTCGCATATCATCTGCGTACCGGTCATTGTAGGTATAGAGTTGAAAGTGAACTGTATGCTCGGACACTTCCTGATCGATGAGTTCCAGGAATACCTGGGTGAGGGTGTGCTTGTCTTCGTGCTTCGGGTTTTCGCCGGCAGACCAGGAGTGCAGCATTGGCAGAAAGAAGTGCTGACTGTCCTTCAGTGACAGTTCAGCGCCTGTCAGATCAATGGAATTGGATACTATCCGCAGAGTCTGTAACACGCCGGCGGCAATGAACACGCGATCGGCCTGGAATGTCGAGGGCTGGGAAGTGGCCAGGTTCGTCACTGCGACTTCGGTGCCTGTCGCCGATTCGCGGACTGAGTCAACGTAGATCGCGGGAATGTAGCGGAAGTTCGTCGACCTGCTCAGCAAGTCCACAGTGTACGCCGCGTTGAAAATGTAGTCGTAAGGACAGCCGTGGAGGCACATGCTGCAGCGATAACAATCGTTCGAAGCAGCCTGGCGTGCCTTGCCGAAATAGATCCCCTTCGCCTCAAGGCTCGCCGCACGATTTTCCAGGCGCTGGAGCAACTGCCGGGCCTGCGCACTCTCGGATAGGGAAGTCTCGGATTCGACCCGCTGAATGGGGAAAAGCGCCTGCAGTCGGTCTTTGTGAGCAGCTACCGGCATGAATTTGGAAAGCGCCGCATAATGATCATCGAGATCGTCCAGGGGGAACGGCCAGTCGCTGATGTCCTGAGCACGATACGGCAAGATCGCGGCACCCCAGCCGGTCGAAAACCCACCCTTTGCGAACGAGGGCTTCAGGCCAAATTCTGTCGGCGCACCCGTGAGGCCAAAGAATCCAACGGGATCTCTGAAAAGTATGTCTGAACCAAAAGGCATCTTGCCCTTGGCAGCACTTCTGCTGGCAGTCAATTCGGCGAGATCTTCTGCGGCCCAGCCCGAAGGATCGGTCGATCTGAGCCGAGAGCGGAGGCCAGCGCACACGGGTTCCAGATTCTCGCCGACGTCCAGCATGGTCACGCTCCGCCCGGCGTCCAAAAGAGCCGAGGCAGCAGCCACCCCCGCCGGACCTGAACCGATCACAATGTCTCCGTTCATAGGCTGCAATTGTTCGGCGTTGGACAAGCAGCTGCAATCCTGGACATCGCTGTCAGCGGGCACGCTCCAATGTAGTCTGATACAGGCGCTCAAACTCCTTGTGAACGAACGCCGGTGAGAATCTGTCTTCCTGGCTTCGTTTCAATGCGGCGCTGGACATCCGGGCTCGCAGGTCGTCATCGGCCGCAATTCTGAGAACATGATCAGCAAATTCGTCAACATCGCCCATTGGAACCACGGCACCCGTGGTGGAGTCCACCATTTCCCGGACGCCGCCAACATCTGCCGCTACAACTGGCAAGCCAGTGCGCATGGCTTCCACGATGGAAATTGGCAGCGCCTCCCAGCGTGACGTCAGCAGGAACAGGTCGGCGGAGTGGAGCAGTGTGTAGGGCGATGCAGTATGACCGACAAAATGCATGTGCTGGTCTACCTTCTGTTCTCGAGCCAACAACCTGATGCTGTCTATTAGAGGTCCTTCGCCAGCTATGACAAAGTGCACGTCGTCTCGGCGCTGAAGAACGCGGGCTACGACGTGGACGAGGATATCCAGGCCCTTCTGATACGTCGCCCGGGCAACGACGACGACCAGTGTTTTGCCGTCCTTTCCCAGTAGTTCAGTGCGGGTCCGGGACACTTGGTCACTATCCGCCTTTGGTGCCGGCTTGATGCCGAGTCCGATCACGCGGAGTCTGTCACTGGGCACTCCACCTCGCTCGTGAAGGTCTTCCGCGCAGTGTCGGCTGGGCGTAATGACCGTCTGCGCACATCTTCGACCAATTGCGCCAAACTGCTTTACGCGTCCAGGCTCGGAACCATGAAAGGTAAGAAGGATCGGTATACGCATTCGCAGTGTCGCTAGCCGGGCGACGAGAGCCGGCGCGCTTTCGTGGCAATGAATGAGGTCAACAGGCTGGCGATGCAATTCCTTGCGCAATAGGCGCGCGCAACGAAAAGCGTTAAGCATGCGAGCGGGCACTGCGCCACTTGCATCTGAAACTGACACAATAGGAAGTAGGAAAAACCCGGGATCAATATTCTTGTCGAGCAATACGCCCGCGGAACCGGCACAGGTGATGTCGTGTCCCATTTCGCGAAGCGACTGGCTAAGATCAAGAACGTGCCGCGCAATGCCGCCACCACCAAACTCCGTGCACAACTCCATTATGCGCATGCTCGTCACTTCCCGATCACCCATCTACGCGTCATAATTTAAATTCGTGCAATCCTTCGGTTTCGCCATGCCTATTGGCAGTGCTGCAGCCACAAGCTTCCAATCTAATGCCCAAAGTATAACCAGAAAGGTGAACGTCTTCGGGACGAATACTGTGACGCAATAGCGGCACGGGAAATGGGGGCTGAAGTATGAGCGACGTGACAACAACACCCAACTGGCGGGATATCGGGTGAGTGACAATATCGCGCATACCATGAAATCCGTAAACCTGGCTTCGACTTGTGGATTGAAATGACAGTCGTCCACAGCTTAATCAGCTCGTGAATGGCTTGCCGCATCCACAAACGGTAGATTGTTCCGGGCTGCTAATTGTGTTGTTTCGCTTTACCTGCACTCTTGGGTGCACGCAAAGCGTGTTTTGTAATGACTTGTCGCCGCTCCCGCTCAAAGAACTGGCCAAGGTTACCTCGTCAGTGCGGCTTTCTTCTCTTCAATTACGTCATTAATTATCTGGTCGAGAGTCGTTCGCGGCCTGTAGCCGGTAAACCTTTCCAGCTTGCTGACGTCGGGGACGCGTCGCTGCATATCTTCGAAGCCTTGCGCATACGCATTCTGATACGACACGTTTTGTATTTCTGAGCTGCTGCCCGTCGCCAACTTCACTTTTTCGGCAAGCCCTGTTATCGATATTTCCTGATCATTCCCAATGTTAAAAACCTGGCTGATTGCGGCAGGATTGTTGGTCAGCCGGACGATTGCTTCCACGCTATCCTTGACATGGCAGAAACAGCGGCTCTGCTCACCTGATCCATATACGGTTATTGGATCACCGGCTAAGGCCTGGTTCACGAAATTTGGCAGCACCATTCCGTAGCGTGCGGATTGGCGTGGGCCGGTAGTGTTGAAAAGTCGGCCGATAATTGCGCGCACCTTGCCTTCCTGCGAATAAGCCAGGGCCAGGCACTCGTCGAGGGCCTTGGCACAGGCATAGGACCAGCGCAGGTTTGCGGTCGAGCCCATCACGAGGTCGTCGTTCTCATTGAACGGCGTCTTTTCCGACTTGCCGTACACCTCTGAGGTCGATGCAATGAAGACCAGCTTGTTAAGTGACGACGCAGCGTGCAGGACGTTTTCCGTTCCGTTGACGTTGGTGTGAATCGAATGGCTGGGCTTGTCGAGAACCAGCTTGACGCCAACGGCTGCTGCAAGGTGAATAGCTATGTCACACTGATCGACGAGCTCGATTACCAGGGATTGATCTCGAACTGAACCGATGACGCACTCAAACCCGTTGCGGCTTCGCAGGTGTTCGACATTGCTCATCGAACCGGTGGAAAGATTGTCCAGCACCACAACGCCGTGGCCATCGTCCAGCAGCCTTTCGGACAGAACGCTACCGATAAATCCGGCACCTCCGGTAATCAGGAATTTCATTTTTTTTGCTACTCCTCCAATGCGGCGGCCAATCGATGCAGGCCCTTGTTTACGGCTGCCTGATGGAGGCTACCATAGTATTTTTTCATAACAGTTTCCTCCCGCCACGATGTTTCATACCCGGTCCGGGCCGCCTCAGACATGTGCAAGTGCCGTGCCGGGTTAGCCTGAAGGCTTTCCATAGCCCCCCTCAGCTCATCAGCATTGTTGAACAGAATGCCGCCATTGCATTGATCGACGATCTCTTTGAATGGACCAATATCGCGCGCTATAACCGGCGTACCCTCTCTGAAGGATTCGATCAGGATGATCCCGAACGTCTCGAAGCATACTGATGGAACGATCAGCGCAATAGCCGAGCGATAATATCTTGAAAGCGCATCAGGCGGTAAACGCCCAACAAACTTGATGTTGGATATGCCCCTGGCCCGCTCTTTTAGCTCTGGCTCGTACTCGCCTGTTCCAATGATCAACAAGTCAGCGTCACAGTAGTCTGCAAATATTGGGATTACATCGTCGAGGCCCTTGATTTTTTCAAGCCGCCCGACGAACAAAAAGTAAGGTCGAGGATGGGGTGACTCAGTCTCTGCGTCGTTCTGGACCGGTTTGTCGGGCAGGAAATATGGTATGACCTCCATATCCTGCGAAAAGCCAAATTCCCGATGTTTGCGGCGGCTGAAGTCGCTTTTGGCGATAAACAAATCTACCTTCTCCAGCTGGCGATCAACAAACCCGAAATGTCGCCATAGCTGCGGCGGTCTGCGGTAGCTCAGACCGCAACGAAAACATTGGCGCGCATCGCACAGTTCACGATTATGTCGCCACAAAACATGGGTCGGACAAACCAGCCAGTGCTCATGTGCCTCATACACCTTGAGCCCGTCGCCGAAAGACAACAAGCCGAGTCCGCCGACCAGTGAAATGTTATTGAACCAAATAATGTCAAATGCCCCCGGCCGAAGCAGCGATTTCAGCTTGGTGCGATGAACGATTGGGGTGCTGGTCTGATGTGTCAGTAAGTTCGAGAGCATGCCAACACTGCTACGCAGTCCAATCACTTCGAAATGTCGTGGCGGAGGGGCAGCAGCGGGCTCCTTTTTAGCCAGGGTGATATAGGTGTCGATGTCGTGCACAACTGTCACCTCATGCCCCCGCCGGGACAGGGCAGTCGCCACGCGATCTACTCCAAGGGCGTCACCGCCAAAGCTATAAGGTGGGAAAAATGTCGTAAGCATTGCAATGCGCAATGGCTTCACTGTTGGCTCCGGCTCGTAGCTGATCGGGTCACGGCATAGATTCCTGTTGATATCAAGTTTGCTTCAAAGTACCTGGCGGATGCCAATAATTACTCTGCCGTGGCCGCATTGTTTCCTAGAATGACAAGCAATTTGCCACTGTGCCAATGGATCTCGAACTCACTAACACGGTAAACGGACCGTCATCTGGCGCCGCGTACAAAAGCAGAGTTTTCCTCAGCGACAAAAGTATACGTTCAACATACACGTGGGAAGGGGAAAACATTAAGGTATCTCAGCGTAGCAACATTGGCAGTTCGGGTAAACAAAGTGAACTGGCCGACTTGCTGTATCAGAGCCATTTTCACTTTTTAAGGCACCATGTCCGCAATCGAGAGCATAAGAGAACGAGAATGCGTGCTTCTGGCCCGGGTGATAGATGTTCGAGCGGGCCGTGATATTGGAGCTCGCTAGCTTCGTGCCGCCAGTGCTCGATCACGATGCCCGCTTTGTTGCGGTGATCATCTTGACTTGCTCCGTCTTTTTTGGACCAATCGCTACGTTAGGGTTTCCCGACAGAGGAGAATCCAATGTAAGGCAGCCGATTCAGCGAAGACCAGCTCATTCCCAGTATTGACGAGCTGTTTCACGAGCAAGTTCACCCAGCTTGCATTTGCTCAGGTAATGGCCGAGAACCCGTTGCGACCGCCGTGCAACAATGGCTCAAAGATAATCACGTCGATACGCGCTACATTGACCCAGGCAGTCCATGGCAAAAGGCGTACTGTGAGAGCATCAACGCGATTCTTGGAGCCGCGCATCCGGATCGACGGTTATTCTACTCAATGACCGAGGTCAGCGTCGTGATCAATCAATGGCTTCAGGAATTCGACGCGATCGGGCCGCATGGATTCTTGGGCGGCATGAATCCGAATCAATTTCTTCAGCGATGGACCAACAGGCGGACAATTCAACAACCGAAGTGACTAATAGCGTGAGCGTGCCAAGCCTCTCGGGCTCGTCATTTGCTTTTGAAAACGACAAGAACGATTGTTCGGGTCGGCTCGCTATTTACTTTGGTTATTTCAGTTAACGATTCGACAACCAAAGGCATCTAAATTAATGGTCTGTATAAGAAACTATGCAGAGAGTGACGCGCCTGCCGTCGCTCGCTTGCGGCGCCGTGTTTTCGCCCATACCGCCCACGCTGATGATGACAGTCTCGCGGACTACTTAAACGAGGTGTTTCTGCGCAACCCGTGGTATTCAGATGATCTAGCGCCGTTAGTTGCCGAAACGGAGGGCGGCGAGCTTGTCGGGTTTCACGGGTTGATTTCTCGGACAATGCGACTTGGCGACAAGAACATCAGGGTAGCGGTCGGAACACAATTCATGGTGAATCCCGATCATAGAGGTATGGCTGGCATTTTGTTGTTGCGAGCATTTTTCAATGGTCCGCAAGATCTGTCAGTTACCGACATTTCAACGCCCGTAGTGGCCAAGCTCTGGCAGCGCATGGGTGGGAAATCGATGCGCTTACAACGGTTGCATTGGACGAGGCCGATACGACCTGTTCGTTACGCAGCCTCTGTTGCTGGAGCGAGCGGACTTAGGCGATTCGCGACCCGGGCAGCCGGTCCGCTATTGTCATTGGTCGATTCCCTGATTGTTTCCGCGGGTAGTCAATATTCAATTAATCGGCCGCCAACTCGTCTAAAGAACCTCGAAGCAGAGCTGATGGCTGAGAAATTCAGTGGTCTTGTGCCCGCTGATATCCTTCGACCAGTATATGACAAGAATGGGCTTTCATGGCTATTTAGTCAGATATCCAGGAAAGAGAATAATAAGAAAACTTACAAGTTAGCTGTTGTAGCAGCTGAAACCGATGACCTGATTGGCTGGTTTGTGTTTGTGGCAACCGGAAGGGTCGCCGAAGTTGTGCAGATTGCTGCAGGCCCCGGACACATGCGAGCCGTAACAAATCAACTGCTGTCGTTCGCTAGTGACCTAAATTGTCGGGCCGTTTCTGGCCGCTGCGATAGTCACGTGTTTGAGGAACTTGAATCTCCACCGGCGTTCTTCGAACAATCAGATCGATATTTTCTGACACACACCAAGAACCCTGATATTGCTGCCGCGATAGATTCGCAACGCTTTTTTTTCACCCGACTTGAGGGTGAGTGGTGGATGACTTTTTGAAACTCAAGTTCATAATACCGATTGCGACACCGAAACGCTTGAGCGGTCATTTCACTTTGCGAGCAGGGCCGCACACGAATAAACCATGCAGTTAAGAATACTCACACTCCTTCCTGATTATTTCTGGGAAATGTCTCGAGATGAAGTTATCAAATCTATCATTTCAGGTACTGTAAGGACGCCGGTCCTGGGACAGTTTTCTCTCGTTCATGAGGACTCGGAAAGTTTTTTTCTAATTCGAGATCGTCTCGGCCTCAACAAGCTTTTCTACCATATTGATCACAAAGCACGTGTAGTTACAGTTGGGCATTATCTTCGCGACGTCGTGCAAGAGACGGGCGACTATAACTCTGTCAAATCTATACCAGCCGGACACTTCCTGAAGATCGACAAGGAGAAATTGAGCGGCGCATTGATCTGTTACTGGGATTTCAGTCGTCTTCAAGCAAATCCTGATTTTGAGCTGGGCGAATTTCAGCAACGTGCGGACAAATCGCTGACAGCTCTTTTTCAGCGCATTGACGAGCAATTTCGCGGCCGAAGAGTTTTCGTTTGTTTGTCGGGAGGTCTTGACAGCTCTCTTATCGCCAGCTACGCAAACAGACACCTGAGCAATGTAACGGCCGTAACGTTCTCATACGAACGACTAAGCGATGACTATCTTGCCGGCGAGAAATTCGCGGCGCAGATTGGCATGGACTTTCTCCCTGTCGTCATAGAAAGGGAGATGGACGAGACTACACTCCGGCAAGTAGTCGTTACCGGACAGGATTGGCGAGACTTCAATGTCCATTGTGCCTGGGTCAACTATCAGATCGCTAAACACCTTGCAGAAACCGTTAATGGCGAGGATGCGGTTGTTCTGACTGGTGATCTCATGAATGAATATGTATGCGACTACACATCGGTAGACTACGCTGGATCGACCTATTATGCGTTGCCACGCATTCCGCAAGAAAAACTTCGACGCTTTCTTGTCTACGGGCTTGACTCGGGAGATCGAGAGCTTGGCGTATTTTTTGATTTTGGCTTCACTGTAATTCAACCGTACTCCATTCTTGCGGAAGAATATCTTTCGGTCCCGGCCGCCATGCTTGCGGAAAGCAACTTCAAGGATCAGTTAAACCTTCCATTGTTGGAGGGTCTCGGTGTCAAGTTCTACGAACCCAAGAACAAGACAAGGGCTCAGGTTGGTTCCAGTGACGGTGGAACTCTGGGGCTGTTCCACGACAGCGGAATTTCTCAAAAGGATATCGAAAGTGTTTGGGCAAGTACCTTCCTGTCCATGACAAAGGACAGTGTACTTGAACCGCTAATCAGATCGGGGCGCTATAGGAGTTAGTATGTGCGGGCTTGCCGGAATTTTCCAAGAAGGCGTTGAGGAGCATGATATCGACGTCATGATTGCGTCTTTGCAGCATCGTGGGCCGGATGAGTTTGGCACCTATATTGATGACCACATTGCTCTCGGTTCCGCGCGGCTGAGCATCATCGATATCAAGAGCGGACAACAACCCATCAAAGATGATGCATCAGGCGTCGTTATTGTTTACAACGGCGAGGTTTTTAATTATCGCGAGCTTAGGCGGCTTTTTACGGGAAATGATCGACGACTAAGAACGCAGTCAGACACGGAGGTCATACTCGCGCTTTATTTGAAGTTTGGCGTCTCCTTCACAGAATATCTCAATGGCCAGTTTGCAATTGCAATATGGGATCCGAGAAACAAAAGTATAGTGCTGGCGCGCGATCGATTTGGGATCTGCCCGTTGTTCTACTACGACGGCAAGGGCTTATTTTCATTTGCATCTGAAGTTAAGAGCCTTTTTACAAATCCTGACATTCCGAAAGAAATAAGCGCAAAAGCGCTGGATCAGGTGTTTTCGTTCTGGACGCCTGTTGCCGGTACCTCGGCATTCGTCAATGTTCGAGAGGTCCCACCCGGGCACACGCTAGTCTACCGCCACGATTCGGGCATCACCATTAAGTCATTCTGGGAGTGGGGTTTCCCCGGCCTGCAGGAAGATTCGAAAATGACTTTTGAAGAAGCGCGGCTTGCAACACGAGATGCATTGTCTAAAGCAGTTGCACTTCGTCTTCGCGCTGACATCGAAGTTGGTTCTTACCTGAGTGGTGGTATCGACTCTTCGGCAATCGCAGCACTGGCGGCAAGGTTACAGCCGTCGGGACTAAATACCTTTTCAGTGGCCTTCGGCGACGAATCATATGACGAGAGCAAATTCCAGGATATTGTTGTGGAAAAATGCGGCACTACACATCGAAGAACGACTTGCGACTACAAACACATCGCAGCGACATTCGAAAATGCCGTCTGGCACGCCGAAGTTCCCTTATTTCGAACAGCGCCAACTCCGATGAACCTTCTCAGCCGGTCAGTTCGTGACGCCAATATCAAAGTTGTATTGTCTGGTGAGGGTGCTGACGAAATTCTACTCGGCTATGACCTTTTTCGTGAGGTAAAAGTCCGACGGTTCTGGCAAAAATTCCCGGACTCAACCGCTCGGCCTATGTTGCTGAAACGCCTCTATTCTTATTTGCCTCAGTTTTCGAACCCACGATTTGCGAACATGGCCATCCAGTCATTTAGAACCACGCTTATGAGTGATTCCCCATTTTACTCACATGCACCCAGGTGGATTAACAATGGCAGGAACAAAGTCTATTTCTCGCATGACCTGCAGCAACGGTTAGTAGGCAGCGATTGCATGGAGGATTTGCGGGAAACATTGCCAGCAAAGTTTTCGATGTCGGTGACGTAGATCAGGCACAGTACCTGGAGCTGACGACGCTTCTAAGGGGATATCTGCTTTCATCACAGGGGGATCGACAATTAATGTCCAACTCCGTAGAGGGGCGATTTCCTTTTCTCGATCATGAGTTCGCCGCATTTGCAAACTCATTGCCGCAGAGATTCAAGATTCCAGGCCTTAAGGATAAGTTGGTATTCCGTGAAGCCTTCCGGGAGATGCTTCCTCAGAAAATATGCCACCGCCCGAAATTTGCTTATCAGGCGCCGGAAATCAGGGCGTTCTTTTCAGTCGACCGAAAACGCTCCGACCTGGTCGATGAGCATCTGAATCCTTCTGCAATTCGAAGCGCCGGCCACTTCGATGAAACGCATGTTGCGTCTCTAATGAAGAAGATAGACCGCTCCAATCTGGATAGGCTTGGCACACGTGACAATATGGCGATAGTGCAAATGCTCTCGACGCAGATTTTGCAGCGCCGAATCGTGGAAACTGACATCCGCAAAGACGCCGAATCGCAGCTACGGAAAATTACCTTTAGAACCCGAATTCGTCACTGAGGGAACCATGGACCACGATAAAATCGTACGGGAAATATTGAATTACATTTATGAATCGAACCCCACTGCAGAGGAATCGAGACCAATACCGCTTGATGAATCTCTCTATGAACTCGGAATTCTGGATTCCTACGCTGTCATTGAAATTGTAAGTTTCATTGAAACGACTTGGTCGATTCAGATTCTCGATTCTGAAATCACGCCTGAAAAGTTTGGGGGTGTAAACAAAATGGCCAAACTGACATTGGAGAAAATCGCAGCTAAAACATCTTCGTGACCTATTTCACTGATTCAATCGGGTCTCTGCAAGCTGTCATAGCCCATCATCACCAATTTGAGGGGTTCGCAGGTAACGTCACCAAAATGGCATTGGTTACTCCGACGGCCGTCAGTCAGTCTGGCTTGAGAGCAGAAAGACTTATCCTGGATGCCCTATTCTGAACGGCTAGGAGGCTGGCACCTTTCGATGATTCCGCCTGATGCCAGCCGCATGCATCGTAGTCCGACGTTGCTTGCTAGATGGTGGAGCACCAGGGGAAAAACCAGGAACACATCGAGCCGCTGATTCTGATCGCGATTGGTCCGATGTGCAGTTGGGCGGGAAAGCGCCTCTATACATATGGCCCGGTCAGACGCGAGGCCTGAGAGATATCCGTCGAATCCAGTATATCGGCACAAGTTTTCGACGAACGGGCATCGCTCGCACTGAATATGTGGGTTTTGGTCTTGACGACAAATGTTCTGACGTTGGTCTCGATGCCGCTGCCACGGTGTGTTCGCACCCAACAGCGCGCACCGGGCATGGGCTCGCCCGATGGCCGCCCGAATGGCAATGCGGTGGTCGCGAGGAGGGGCGCACGAGGCGATCGGAGCGAAGTCGCCCGGATTTGAGCCGTGCGGCCGGTCGTGCCGGCGCGTTCATCACCGGGGACCGGGCCGCTGATAGGATGAAAAACCCGCTTATCCTTCTTATATTCTCTACTGTATCGCATCAGTGGCACATCTGGCGTTCTAGGTCTTCATCAGCGATGGGAGCTCCAGATTCTATGGGGCATTTATTGCTTCTGTCCGCTCGCTTGCGATTCTAGCGCTCATTCCATAGGGTATTCTTTAGTCTGCAATAATACTTCTCTCAATGTTGGCAGCTCTCCGGCTTGGCTGCGACGATTTCGAATCTCACTATAGAATTATTTCCTGATGACCGCCTTGGTTTTTGGTTGGCGCACGGGACGTTTTACAGCGATGGCGAACCTACTGCAAAAAATATTAGCTCGGATGAACAGTTTTCGAGAACGCCGGCGGGAGATAGCGGAGGTTGCGCCGCTCTATTGTCCTAATCGGACGGATCTCGATTTAGAGCGGCATCTTGCAGAGGCGCTTGCTTGGGAAAAACGTGCCCAGGATGCCGGCACCGACCGTGGCGTGTCCTACGGCGTCTGTTTTGGCGGAGATTTTGAGGAGAGCTACCCGGAGACCACCGGCTATATTTGCCGGACCTTCCTCGAACTCGGAACGCTCGACAATAATCAGGAACTCGTCGACAGGGCGGTTGCCATGGGAGTATGGGAAGCTGCTATCCAGATGTCGAATGGCGCTGTCATTGGCGGCATGTACAATTACAACGCATCACCTGCGGTTTTCAACACTGGTATGGTGCTGCTTGGTTGGGCAGCGCTGATTCGTCATACTGGCGAGGAACGTTTTGTGCAAGCCGCCCGCCGTGCGTGTGACTGGCTACTTGACGTACAGGAAGCTGATGGCCATTGGGTGCGCGGCAACTCAATGTTTGCCGCGAGCGGCTCGACTCTTTACAACGTGAAGGCTGCGTGGGGTCTTTGCGAGGCTGGCTTCGCGCTCGATAACGACGACTATGTCCAGGCAGCCGTTCGTAATGCCGAATTCTGCGTCGCTCGGCAGCACGAGAACGGTTGGTTCCCGGATTGCTGTCTGAGTGACCCGCACAAACCGCTGTTGCACACATTGGCTTACGCGATGCAGGGCCTGATCGGAATTGGCAAATTGACCAACCGACCGGACTTCATCGATGCCGCGCGGCGCACGGCTGATGCACAGATGAGCATTATGGATGATACCGGCTTTATCCCCGGTCGCCAGGATTTAAACTTTCGCTCGGCCGCAAAGTGGTGCTGCATGACGGGGTCGGCGCAGACGTCGATAGTCTGGGCCGAGCTTTACCTCCTGACGCATGAGGAAATGTACCGTGCAGCGGTTCGGAGAGTAAATCGTTACCTGATGGCACGGCATGACATCCGTAATCCGGACCCCCGCTTGCGCGGAGGTGTCTCCGGCTCTTGGCCGGTCTGGGGTGACTATGGTCGGCTACGCGTTCTCAACTGGGCCACCAAGTTTCTAATTGACGCGCTCGCGCTTGAAAAGAGGATCTCGGAGAATGGGTAGTCGATTCATTGCGATGTCAGCCCACTCGGCTATAGTCGACGAGCTCGCGGCTATCTTGCCGGCCAACCCTTTCGCAACTTGCAGCTTCTTCGAATCAAGGCGCCGGGTTGGCTACGCTGCTTGGGTGCTGGGGCTGCACGACGATGCCAATAGGCTCGAGTACGGGTGCGGAGGGTTTCTTAGGACGGGGAGGCTAAATCGCACGCTGGAAATCCTGTCGCTTCCAGCGGTAGGGGTGGATAGCTTGTTTTGGGATGGCCTTCGCGAGTTCTGCAGACGTCACGGCGTTACGAAGCTGGAGATTGGCACATTTGCTTCCTCGGCGGATGTCGCGATTCCTGATTTTGACAGCCACTGCATGCTGCGGAGTCGCTGCGAGTTCGTTCTCGATCTTGATGGCGATTTTGCTGCGATGCTTAGTACGAATCACAAGAGGAACGTGAAGAAGGCTCAGAAAGCTGGCCTTGTTGTGACGCGGACTCGGTCGATCGAGACAGCGATCACTCACGAAGCACTAATGAGCCAATCATTAAGTCGGCGGCGCTCCCGTGGAGAAAGTGTCGAAGGGGTCGACCCGTCGCGCGACTGTATGGCATTTGTTGAATCTGGCGCCGGAGAATTGTTTCAGGCAACCCGCGACGGAACTGTGCTGTCCAGTGTGCTAACGCTTCATGCACCCAACTGCGGTTACTACCAATCTGCCGGAACGTCTGCAGAGGGAATGGCAGTGGGTGCCTCGCACTTCCTCATCCATAGCATTGCCTGCCAATTGCGTGCCGGCGGCGCGCAGATATTCAATCTCGGAGGGGCAGACGAGAAATCGAGCCTGGCACGCTTCAAGGAAGGGTTCGGTGCTTTGCGAGTGCCTCTGCCTTCGGCCAGCATTTATATCGGGCCCTCTTGGAGGCGTTTGGTTAGCCGTGGCCTCGCGCTTGTCCGCTAACCCGCGAGACAATGCTGAAAATGCTTACGGGCAAGATATCGCGCGTGAAAGTGGCCCCAGGCCGAAACGCGCCAGTCCGGCGACCGGTGTCACATGTCGATGTAGTATTGCGGGCGCTGATGCCAGAAGACTTACGCGTTGTCTCGGTCCGGCATTCCTGATCATTCGCCCATTTCAAACTGACGCTAGAAGTGGACCCTAAGACAGCGAGGTCGACTTCTGTTTCGGAAAACCTCCCCATGCGAAGCTGCGTGCCGGGGTTGGGCAATGCAAGCGATCATGCTGCAGAATATGCGCACGGTGTGCCGGCTCGCATCAGTGGTGCGCGCCGCTGCACACCTCGGCACGGCAAATTGATCTTCAGGCCGGGCCGACTGATCCTTAACTCGGTGCGGATTTGGCCACGGCCGGTGAACGCGTTCAGCCTGATGCGTCGCGAAGTCGCCAACAGGGCACAAATCATGTGCTTGGGTCGGTGACAACGTCGCGAAATAGCGCGGAGCAAAGAAATATCGTGCGCCTGCCCCCTCGATGCTGGCGAAATGCATCGTCGATTCAAAACAAGAGGGGCAGATTTCGCAAGTACCTCTGGAATAGATTTTGCAGAAACTACATATCTGGATTTAGAAGGGAATGAACCGTGACCGTCTCTCGCGTAAGTAGTGAACTCCAAGTATTCTCTACGTGTCCGCAATCCAAGGACGAGTCCAGTGACGAGTATGTGCGCCGCGTGGTCGACGTCTCGCGCTGGAGCGAACAATTCGGATGTCGGGGGATTCTCGTCTACACCGACAACGGTCTCGTGGATCCATGGCTCGTGAGCCAACTCATCCTGGAAAATACCTCGACGATATGCCCTCTCGTTGCGATTCAACCGGTGTACATGCATCCTTATACCGCTGCAAAGAAGGTGGCGTCATTGGCATTCATGCACAACAGGCGTGTTTTTTTGAACATGCTGGCCGGCGGATTCAAGAACGACCTGGTAGCGCTAAACGATCTTACGCCTCATGATGATCGCTACGTGCGTACGACCGAATACACTCATATAATCAAGCAGCTGCTCACCAGCCCAGATCCGGTGAGCTTCGAAGGCAAGTACTATTCGGTAAAGAACCTCAGGATGACGCCACCACTGGAAGCGAATTTGTTTCCGGGAATTCTGATTTCCGGGTCTTCGGATGCAGGTATGAACGCCGCGAGGGCGCTCGGCGCAACGGCTGTCAAGTACCCCAAGCCGCCTGAGGAAGAAGTCCTGGTAGGGGAATCTGGGGTGGATGCCGGGGTGCGCGTCGGAATAATAGCGAGGGAAGATGGGGGCGAGGCCTGGCGAGTCGCACTGGAGCGGTTCCCGGAAGATCGCAAAGGCCGCGTCGCACACAAACTCGCGATGCAAGTCAGCGACTCCCAATGGCACAAGCAATTGGGCGAGATGGCACAGAAACCGACGTCGGAAGAGAATCCCTACTGGCTGGGACCGTTCCAAAATTACAAGACATTCTGCCCCTACCTGGTTGGTAGCTATGAGCGTGTCGCCGAAGAGATCGCTCGCTATATCGGAATCGGCTACAAGACCTATATCTTGGACATCCCGCCATCGCGGGACGAACTCGAGCACACCGCAGTCGTTTTCGAGCGAGCTCTCGAAGTGGCCAAGATCCAGACGTAGTTGGTATGAAAAGTAGCTCACGCCAGGGCAGCATCGCCCCCTTTTTGGATTACGACCCTGACCAACTAGCCCCGGCCGTTGCCGCTGTAAAGGAGCGGGGTGTCTAGTTCGCATGAACCTTTCGGGAACCTCTTCGAGGGGTTCCTGCAAGCCGCGGAAGACTTTCCGGAGCATCTGGCTTTGGTTGTCGACGGCGATCATGTGACCTACGCGAAGCTCCGAGATAGAGCATGCCAGCTTGCGCGCACGATCCTCAAACATGATCCTGAAACCACGTATTCTCTTGCGGCATTCCTGGCCTATCGAAGCTTCACAGCCTATGGCGCTGTCCTCGGGATTCTTGGTGCTGGCAAAGGGTATGTTCCGCTTCACCCGGGTTTCCCGGTTGAGAGGACGTGGCGCATGCTCGAGAGGTCCGGGGTGCGCGTCCTTGTCGTAGGCAAGGAGGGAAGTACCGTTCTCGAGGAACTCCTCTCCCGCGTCACAAGGCCGTTGACAGTGATTTGGTCCGACATCGAAGATGTGGACCGCCTCCAAGATTCTTTTCCGCGCCATGCGTTTGTGAACCAGGCAGATTCCGCACCCGAGGGCAGCAATCACCACACTCCGGTGTCGCCGGATTCAACGGCTTATCTATTGTTCACGTCTGGCAGTACCGGGATCCCAAAAGGAGTGGCTATCAGCCAGAGGAACGTGACATCGTATCTACATTACCTCCGCAGTATCTACGATGTCCGTCCGCACGATCGGTTCTCGCAGATGTTCGACATGACGTTTGACCTGAGCGTTCACGACATGTTTCTGTGCTGGACCAGTGGTGCATGTCTATTCTGTGTCCCGGAACGGTCTATGATGGGACCTGCGAAGTTCATCAAGGAAAACCAACTTACGATGTGGTTTTCGGTCCCGTCGGTAGTTGGATTCATGCAGCGGCTGCGTATGCTGAAGGTAGACTCTTTCCCGACGCTTCGGTTGAGTTTGTTTTGTGGAGAACCGCTCCTGGCTACGATGGTTGGCGCGTGGCAGGGAGCCGCGCCCAACTCACTCATCGAGAATCTGTACGGACCAACCGAAGCCACGATTGCGATCGCGCGCTATGCATGTGACAGTAAAGCTGAAGCGAACAAAGGCGTCGAAGGGACTACGTACGGGGTCGTATCCATTGGCGAAATCTTTCCCACGCAATCCGGTTGCATCATCAATGACAAAAGCGAACTCGTTTCTCCTGGCGAAGCTGGGGAACTCTGTCTGGCCGGATCGCAAGTGACCTCGGGATACCTCAACGACGAGCAGAAAACTCGCGACCAATTCGTGAAGCTTCCCAGTCTGGGTGAGAGAACATGGTACAGGACGGGTGACGTGGTCAGGCAAAGCGATGACGGAAAAATCCAATATCTGGGTCGATTGGACAACCAGGTCCAAGTACGCGGTCACCGCGTAGAGCTTCAAGAGGTCGACCACGTGCTTCGAAGGGCCTCAGGCAAAGATGAGGCGATCTCGCTGGCATGGCCCATAAAGACGCAGCAGATTGATGCAATCTACGCTTTCGTGGGTACAAAAGAGGAGATCGACGCACAACAGATTCTGGACTGCTGTATGAGCGAGCTGCCTGAATACGCAGTGCCGCGGGACGTTTTTTCGATCGAACGGATTCCCGTGAACGCGAACGGGAAAGTCGATCGGGCGACGTTGGAAAGATATCTCGAGGAGATTTTAAATGGATCGCACTGAAGCGGTGCGGCGCTTCGTCTCTGATCGGGTACAGGCTCAGGCGCAGAAGAGGAAGCGACCGATCGACCGGCTGTCGGACGACTTGAACCTATTGGAGACCGGGCTTTTCGACTCGCTCGGTTTCGTGGAACTCATTGTCAGCATCGAGGAGGAGTTCGGCGTAGAAGTCGACTTTGGCGCAATGGATCCTGAAACGTTTACAACGCTCGGCGGCATTATCAATTGCGCGTTGTCGAACGGTCCTACCGCTGGGGACATGCAGTGATCGAGGACTCCGAGTCTCACTGCTCTTGGACACTTGCAACTTGAACCGCATCGTTCTAGCAGGTAACTCGTCGCCGATCATCAAACTGCTCGATCGGCTGGACGGAATCCTCGACATAGATATTCCCGTTCTGTTTACGGAGCAACCCGTGGGGCTCGAGTTGACCGATCGATCGGAGCGTTTCGAATTGGAGTTGCGGGACATTCGGGAGCTTGGGGCGACGGCAGGCGCCAAGATTCTGTCCGCGTACGAACCCGACTGGTTGTTCAACGTCAACTCTACGCAGATTTTCCCTACTGCAGTGCTTGATGTGCTCTCCGCCGGGTGCCTGAACATGCACCCGGGCCAACTGCCCGAGTACGCCGGCTTGCACACGCACCAGTGGGCCATTCGTAACGGTGAGGAGTCGTTCGGTGCCACCTTGCATTGGATGGTGCCTGAGGTCGACGCCGGCCCAATCGCGTATCAACAAAAGTTTCCGGTCTCGAGTACGGAGACCGGATTGTCGCTCTTCATCAAATGTGTGAACGCCGGTGTAGAACTCGCGGTGGCCGCAGTGCGTGAGATTGCAGCCGGGGGGACGCCCCCGCGCATTGCACAAGACTTATCGCGACGCCGCGTCTACCTGCACCACGAGGCCCTTGACGGTCGAATTGACTGGTCCATGTCGGCTCGACAGATCAGGGATTTCGTTCGAGCGGCAGACTATCGTCCGTTTCAATCGCCGACGTATGCGCCCGAGGCAAGCGTCAATGGGCAGAGTTTTGTTGTTCGGGAGGTCAAGGAGGAGTTGTTGCCCCGGTCGAGTGGCCCACCGGGGACCCTTCTGGCGCTCGACGACGATGGGGTGTTGCTGGCCGCAGGCGGGATGACCGGCCTTCGTTTGACCGAGGTCGAGCTAAGAAGCGATCCGAACGCCTCGAAACCTCGAAGATATCGAGGCGGACAAATAGGCGAGGCACTGAATGTGTCCGTGGGTGATGTCGCGCGCTCTAGTGGAATAACCCGAGGATTCTGATACACGGATCGCTCAGCTGCTCGACTGTCATTTGAATCGCAGTAACACCACCCTTCAAGCTTGGAGATCGTCGCGTCGCCTCGATGCAGAGCGTGGAGTACCGCGCACCGTGCTGAATGTACCCGCATCCTGCCTAATTCAAGCGAGAGTGGCGGGATCGCTGGGGGAACGGTCCATGAATCACCGCGTTCTCCTTGCGTACACCTGATATGCGCAAGTACATGTACGTGCGTGAGATCGTGCAAGTCTATTCTCGTCGTCCCTCCTTTTCGTGTTCACACGCCTGACCCTGTCTGGCTTACTACGCAACTACCCAGGCGAAATTAGCGAATCGACTCTGAGCTCTTCAATTCCCGGCCATCGACCGGATGCTGTTGGGACTTCGTCAATAGCCGTCAAAGTGTCGTCACACATATGTCAAGGTGTCGTCACACGTATGCGGATTCAAAGGCGAATGTTTGTGATTCGGTGTTGAATTGCCATTTTAAGGGTTGGTGTTTGCTGGAATGAAATTCGCAAGGTCTCCCTCATTCATTACCACATTACCTTCTCACGGCAAGGGACAAACATGGCCCGCTTCAACCGTCAAACAAGAAAATGCTTTCCGCCGCTCGCTAGATGAGCCATGCCTTGGATTTGTACTAGTAGTTCCGTCTGGGAGTTACCTTCGCCATTGGTAGGTCTAGTCGCTGATTTTGCAGGCACGTTCTCACGCTTATCGAAGTCGGCTAGTTGTTCAGAATGGGTCTGTTATACGATCTCAGTAAAAGCTCCCCAGGACCCTCCGCAAGAGGTGGAACTCCAGCCAGTGACTGAACAGATGATAATTTCCCTTCAAACCCATGCTGAGAGCAATGAAAACCAACTTAAGTCTGGGCTTAGGTTTTGGCAGAATGGAATGCATCAGGCCTATATTTGGATGGAAGGGAAAGAGCCTTTATGCATCCAGTGGCTTTTGACCTCAAAGGATAATGAAAAGCTGCGAGGGCTTCCTGGTTGGGCGGGTATGTATCCGCCTATTGATGATGAGGTCGGTCAAGTAGAGAACCTATATGCATTTAAGGCTGCAAGAGGTCGAGGTGTGGCTACAATCTTTGAGAAGGCGCTATTCTGTGAAGCTAAGAAGTTGGGGCTGTCGCGATTGATTACGCATGTCCATCAGGGAAATGAGGCGACTCACAAGTGGGCCAGGAAGCTACGATGGCAGCGTTGCGGGACAATTACTTTGTTTGGCTTGGATATCCGAAAGCTGCGAGGGCACCCTATCTATATTCATTCGAAGCAGAATCTGAGAGGTGATCCAGTCTTTACAGACCGTTTTTCAGCGTCTGATAAGTGACCGGCTTCTCAGTTTCATGATTATGCTGTCTGCTGTGTAGGCGGCGACTTGAAGTATGCCGCATTCGGCGTTAGGTCCTCGATTGCGATGCGCGGACGACGGCCATTGCAAAAGCGCCGCTACCAGATTATCGAATCTTGGGCTTGGGCGACGGTGTCGTAAGCATCATAGATGCACCTTCTCGCATTTGAATGTGCGCCAGATGAGCCTGATGAACACGTTATCGCGCCAGCAGCCCTTGCAGTCCATGCTCAGCAGAGCGCCGTGGCGGCGCAATATCTGAACAAAGAAGTGGATCCCGGAATTTGGACACTTGCTTAAGTGAAGTCTCCAGGGGATTTAGCCGCGCTCGTCAACGCCGTTTTTTCGAAGTACAACGCATCGGGTGTATGCCGGTTGAGTCGACGTTTGCGACGACCCGTCATCGGACCAAGAAATCGCAAGGCTGCCTGATCCATGGCGGCATGTTGCATATGATGTTCAAAGCGGGGCAGTATGCCCAGAAGAAGCGGAGACGATTACGCGGATTCGTTTACCTGGCAAAGGTGTTAACCGGAATCGGATTCGAAGACGGAATCGAGGTGACAGAATTCGATCGAATCACTGCCCAAATCAATCGGGCAAATACCACTCTTGCAAATAACTCTTTGATTTGTTAACGGCTGCCATGGCCATTCTTGTGCGCGAACCGCTCTGAACACTGCCAATCTGAAATGAGTTGATGGTCTTGTGCCATGGCTGGATTTGGAAGCCAATAGATACCTTCCGGGACAAACAAGCAGATATTGAGAACATTTTTGATCAGGGAAATTCCACCTCGGAAGACATGGCGCGCCGCAAAAAAAGTTTCAGCACTAGACGGCTTTCGAGTTTTTCAGGTATTTGAGGGTTCGTTAGCGTCTGGACCAAACACAAACCGTTTATCGCCTTTGAGATAGAACACCAGCCCCAGCAAACCGACAATAATCATAATCACTCGCCAGCCAAGAATGGTTTCCGCACCACCGCTAAGACCGCTCATGGTAAACAGTGCTTCCATTGCCGCTTCACCCACACCCAGTCCGCCGGGGGTGATAGGTAAGGCGTTGGCTATGTAGCCCATCGGGATCAACACCAGCATTTTTAAATCAGCACCGGCTGGATTGGTAGCATGAGCAATGGCCATCCCTCCGCCGACCATTAAAGACTGCGCGGCGTAGGAACACAACAACGCCCGAAAAATCACACCCATACTGTTGCGGTAAAAATGCAGGGTATGCAGTGTCCGGGTGAGCAGTTCACCAAAAGGAAATTTGCGCTCGATCCATTGCAAAAAACGACTGTCAGCCAGTTCGTATCTGGCGCCAATAAACGCGGCCAGAATAATTCCGCAGGCAATGGCCAGTGACGCGCCCAGAAGCGTTTGCAGGGCGGGTTGGGCCGCAATCAGATCCGAGAAAAAAGGAGCCAGGAGCAGAGGCAGCGTTAGCAGGGAAAACAGACCAATAAAGCGATCCAGCAACAAAATTGTGATGACCTCGGCCCGGCTTCCAGGGTTGCCCTTACTGGCATAATAGATCTTGACCAAATCGCCACCGGTGGCGCCGGGCAGGTAGGTATTGAAAAACAGGCCAATAAAGGTCAGCTTAATCGCGGCAGAAAACGACAGCTCGAGCTGGTGGGCATTGATAAGTAGTTCCATGCGCCGTGCCTGCAGAGCAGTGGCAATAACGAATAAACCGATGGCTATCAGCGTGTAGTGCCAGTCCTTTGCCAATCCGGAAAAGCTTGACCACTCGATAGAGCCCATGCTGGCGAGATACCAAAGCATGAGAATGGCGATGATCAGCCGTAACAGGTAAAAGAGGTTTTTGGTTAGAGGTTGCAAGATGATTTTTCTCTGGGTCTTTGTATCCCAATTGCGAGATTTAACCAAACCCTATCACCTGACTCTCGGGCTTAGTATATAAAGATGGCGCAATTATGCCGAACCTGTACCGCAGTTGCTGACACTATCTGTCTACTTCTTCGTGCCTGGAGGAACGGGTGCTCATCAGCAATTTCACTTATCTGTGTGCCACGTACCTTTATGACTATTTGATCATCGTATACAGCAACAAGGCCAACCCAGTCTCAGATCTGATCCTCCCGTACAGCAAGCCGCAGTCCGATATGCCCTGAGGATGTTCAGAAACTGACTGAAGCGGCTGATGGAAGATGCTGCTCGATATAGGGTCCCGGTCAAGTCTAATCTAGGGATAAAAACAGGATTATCTCGGTCTTTACCACCCTGGCTTAGCTTTGGACGATGCGGCGATGATCCTTCGGATATCCAATCCATTCATCCCGTTGGTAATGCAACCGTTTGCGGAGGTAGTCGTGGTGTCGGGTCCTGAAGCGCGAGGGTTGCACTGTCCAAATATAGTATGTTGGTTAGTCAAGCAAGCGAAAGGCGGACCGTTTGCGCCAAGAGGGTCGGTTCGGCATCCCTCGGGTAATATCGCCGACTGCAATTGTCATACACCGATAATATTGGCAGCGCAGGCAGGTCTCCAGAGCAGACTCTCTATATTTTTTTGGTTCTACGTGTGCCGTTTTAGAGCCAATCGAATTGATGGATGCATACAGCCAGCCAATGAAAGATAATGTAGCGCGAGTAACCGTGAGTGTTGTGGCGTGCGCGGGACGAGGACGATTCATACCACCGTTCATCTCACTAGTTGTTAATCCTTTCCTGCAAACTCAGCGGTGCTTCCAACATGTCACAAAAATGGAGCTGGCCATCTCATCAGTCTTCGTTATTTGACGATCTTCGAGTTGCAGGAGCAGGGGCAGCTCCACACGTTTTCGGCCGAACGGAATTTTCGTTGGTCGAATTCTGGGCAGAGTAGTGCAGAGAAACGAATTGCAAAATTCTCACGTATGTAGAAATTTGTTTGATTATGCGAACAAAATGTTACGAGGGTTGAACACATGAAATGCGTTATTCTTGCCGGCGGCCTGGGAACCCGGCTGAGTGAAGAGACCGGCCAGGTCCCCAAACCGATGGTTGGGATAGGCGGACGGCCGATACTCTGGCATATCATGAAGATCTACAGCCGCTGGGGCATCAATGACTTTGTCATTTGTCTCGGCTATAAGGGATATGTGATCAAGGAGTATTTTTCCAACTATTTCTTGCATATGTGTGACGTCACCTTTGATATCGCCTCTGGCAGTACAGAGATCATTCAAAATCAGGCGGAGCCCTGGCGTGTCACTCTGATTGACACCGGTCTGCAAACACCCACCGGTGGGCGTATCAGAAAAATTCTGCCCCAGATCGAGAATGAAGAGGCCATTTGCCTGACGTACGGCGATGGGGTGGCCGATATCGATCTGGCGTCGTTGATCGAATTCCACAAAGGGCATGGTGGCCTCGCCACCGTGACCGCCGTGACACCACCTACGCGGTTCGGGCAGCTTGCGGTTTCGGATTCCAAGGTGTCGGCCTTCAGGGAAAAGCAGGACGCCGAAGGCACATGGATCAACGGCGGATTTTTCGTACTTTCACCCAAAGTGGTGCAATACGTCCAGGACGATGCGGCAATCTGGGAACGCGAGCCGCTTGAGAGGCTTTCCGAGGACGGCGAGTTGTACGCCTATGAGCATGGCGGCTTTTGGCAGCCGATGGATACGTTGCGCGACAGGAACTATCTGGAGGAACTGTGGGCTAGCGGCGCGGCGCCATGGAAGGTCTGGCCATCGGAATGAGCTCTGAATTTTGGCAAGGCCGAAGGGTTCTGGTTTTCGGCCATACTGGTTTCAAAGGGTCGTAGCTCTGCGTCTGCCTCTTAACGAGGACGCGCCGGTCGCGCCTTTCCGGGAGAAAGGGTGCGGCATCATCACCGCGATTCGCCACATCGAAATTGTTGGATAGTAGCCTCAATCAACTTCCATACAGAGCGGTACTGGGCAACAAAGTGACTCATGGGTCTGGCGAAACGGTGGCCTCAACAACTGCCTTGCGGCGGAAATCCTTTGCAAACATTGTCCTAGTAAAACGTCCGAGCCCCGACGGGTGTTCGCCAAAGGTTTCGAGCCGCGACAGCAGCACCGACTTGATCCGCGGATCGACCTTGGTCGGGATGGATCGCAGCGTATTGAACCGGAACTCGGAAAGCGGCGCCTTGTAGTCGGCGTTACGCCAGGCTTCGATGTCATACACTGTGTGCCACACCGGTTCGCCTTCAAGCGAGTCAGCAAAAGGCACGTGCAACATAACAGACCGGTAATAGTCAATGATGTTGCGTGCCATTTCGTGACCGACCTGATCATCCGGGCCGATGAGATCCGAGAGGGCGCGATAGAGAAAATCGAGTGCATCGGTTACTACAACGAATCGACCGATCATCGCGTATTTCGACAGGAGGTTGCCACCCGAGTCGCCGCCAATTAGTTCGTCGTAGTTATTCTCCGCCCAGGCAACGCATTGGTCGCGGGTTTCGAATAATTCTGCCTGATTCTCATCCAGATAACCCTTCACCGCATCGCGGAACGGCTGAGGCGCCTCATCGAGTATATCCTGCATGTATTTGACAAGCTGGAAAGGGCGGATGCCCTTTTCGCGGGCAAAACGGAATGCTTCTTCGAAATTTCCTTCGTAATAGAAGGTCGTCAGTAGCAGATGAAATACACGCGTATCGAGATAATCCTGGAAGGAAAATGCATCAGTTTCGACCACCATTTCTTCGGTTTCGACCACTGTCTCGCCGGTATATTTTCCCAGGCAGCGGGCCACGACTCGATGCCGGGTGCGGAAGTTAAACCGCTTACGGCTTTCTCGGTTTGCCAGCGGCGCGCCGTGCAGGAGCATCAGTTGGTGAGCGGCGACACGACTGACTCCTGTTTCGATGAGCTTGTCCACTGCATCCATGAAGGAATCCCTGGTCTCGCCAGGCATGCACAAAATCAGCTCGCCATAAGACTGCATGCCCTGAGCATGTAGCTCCTGTTGTATTTCGGCATAGGTGTCCAGTTTTATGTTGCTTCGTTTGATGTTCTTAAGCACCTGCGGATTAAGCGACTGAACGGAGGAAGTCATTGGCAGTCGTCCCCTCGATTTGCGCATCACCTTGATAATCCGGTCACCCCGGTTTTTGCCGGTTGTAGTGCGGATGTACTTCGGCCAGTCATATTTGTCCATCAGGTGGCCGAGATAATCTGCAACCTCTTCGTCCTCCGAATACATTCCAAAATTGTCATCGGCGAAGCAGAGCGGGCTCGAACGGTCGATTCGGGTCACGAGGTAGTCGAGATCGGCCTTGGTACGCTCAAACGAATAGCGAAAAACTTTGGAGTTGGATTTTACTGACGAGTTACAAAAGGTACATGTGAAGGGGCAGCCGCGCGTTAGCTGCATAAGCGCAAACAGTCCGGTCCCCATAAATTTGTCCATGTATCCCGACAGATATGCAGACGGGATTTCGTCCAGGTCGCGAATTCGAGGTAACTCTTCGCCGCGAATAACCTCGCCGGACTTGCGGTCGTACCAAATCGCGCCGTCAATCGGTTCTGCGGTCATACCTTCGAATCGCAGGTCCGAGTCGATGAAGCGCTGCAACGTATTCAGGAATGCTCGCTCTCCTTCATACGTGGGCCCGCGCACATGCATGTCGATCTGCGGCATAGTGCGGATCCACTCATCCTGCTCGGACTCAGTAAGAGGGAAATTTGGGCCACCCATCAAAGTCAACACATTCGGGTTCCGCGCTTTCACGTAGCGCGCGAACTCTGCCGACAGTTGGTGATTCCAGGAATAGCTGGAAAAGCCAATGACATCGCAAGCACCGCCGTCGATCGCGGCCTTCAGCTCCATCGGGTCACGAAATATCTCCACGTTGATCGGCGTCGGCGACCTCGCGTAGGCAGCAGCGTAGGCGGCCAAATTGGCGACACCAAGAGGATAGGTGTCGGAAGTTTCGGTGACGAGGTTGTGCCCAAGGTCGGCAAGAAACATGTGCATGACGTTATCCTTTTAATTGCGAACGCTTGCCGCAGATGTATACCGATCGAATGTACCGTGACGAGCCATTATCGCCTAATCTCGCCGGCCTGGATATCGCTACCGTTACGCGCCATAGAGAATCCACCGCAATTTTGCGCACCCCTTCTCAATTCTGTTCAACACGTAACATCACTGGGCCTGGCCTCCAGACTCCTGGTTCATTGTCGAGGACGCCAGATTCGATTCTGGTGAATTGCCGGGAATATTGATCCTCTCCCGCTCGACGACGAATAGTCCTCCGCGTACTTGCGCATGGATTGACGCCACATACTCGCCCAGGATTCCAATGAAGCTAAGTTGAACCCCCGAAAGGAACAGGACGGAGACCACGATGGCCGTCACACCACGCGGCGCCAAACCGGGATCGAGAAAATAGAGAATTACCGCAACTATAGCCGTGAGCATGCAGCCGAAAGCAAGGACAAACCCGATCAACGCACAAATACGCATCGGCACATTGGTAAAAGAAAATATCCCATTCAGCGCCTGGTCAATGAGGACAGGCAGGTTCGCTTTCGAGAATCCTCTCTTTCGCGAGCGCCAGACATAGGGAATTATCAGGCGCTTGAACCCGCACGAGGCGATGATCCCTCGAATATATGGATAGTGGTCCCGGTGACACAGCACAGCGTCGAGAACGGCGCGATCCACAAGCTGGAATTCACCGACATCGGGCGGGATTTCGAATTGGGAAAGCCTGTTAACGACACGGTAGAAAGCTCGCCGCGCCAGCCGCATCGTAAATGACTCCTCGCGAGTCGACCGGGCGCCCGCTACGATTTCAATGCCGTTTTCCCAGTGCCGCACGAATTCGGGAATTAGCTCTGGTGGGTCCTGAAGATCCACCGGGAGCATTACGAGGATGGCATTTCCCGTTGCATACTTCAGACCATTGAAGGTGGATCGAAATGGCCCGAAGTTTCGGGAGTTGACGACGACTTTCACGCGCGAGTCCTGTCCTGCGAGGTTGCGCAGGATCTCCACGGTGCGGTCGGCCGAAGCATTGTCCACGAAAATGTGCTCCAACTCGTATTCGGGAAGTTGTTGCTCAAATAGCGATTTCACTGTCGAATAACAGTTCTCGACATTGTCTTCCTCATTGAAACAGGGTGAAACGATGGTGATCTTTTTCATTGGACTGAAAGCTGGCTGATGCCAGGCTACGAACTCCCGAATGATGCGGCCAGACGCATACACATACAATGCGGCCGATGATTAACAGGTTCCCAATCTTCCCACGCAAGCCTGCCGCGAGGGTGCCTGCGCTAATAAGGCCTCGCCCGCGCCGCAGAAATTTGAGCGGCGGGGACAGTTCCAGCTTCCTGGCCAGCGGCCGGGAGGTACGCCTATTAACGCTTACTGCGTAGAATTTCCAACCTGCCCCAATCTCTTTGATAACGTTTGCCGCCGATACTGGAACGCCCTGACGGATCAATACTTCTGGTCATTCGGAAAAGCTTCGGATCTGAACATTCTAGTCGCCCAAAATTGCGCCCCGCGCGCCTTCAACAATAAGCGTTTCACCAGAAACCGTATGACAACAAAGCGCAGAGGAATTTCAAAACCCATTTTTTACGCGTCGGCACTGTATCTCCCGCCCAGTGGGCGGTCAACTGCGTAACCATTCACGCAATTCTCACTGTATTCTGAAGAACCTTGATTCTGAAGGATCTTGCCGTTCGTTGCGATTCATTTTCCTCATTTGGCACGAGCGCACGCCGAGACCAACCATTGGCTTTTTCCAGAATCCATCCACGTTCAAGTATAAAAGTATCAATCCACTGGAATCAGATCGAAGCGTGGCGCCAGGGCATGCCATGGTAGTTGTGCCGACAATGCCAGGTACATTGGCACGTTTTAGGTCGCTGCGACCTTTGCCATCGCGGCGACAGTCGTAAACCTGCCAACGTACAGTCAACGCCCAAGATTGCGGTCGACAATTCGAGTGAGCAAGCAGGTCGGGATAAACGGAGAGTGGGACGCGCCGGACGAACGTCCATTCGAGTGCTTTGCTCGTGTTTCTTGATCGTGGTTTCATTTCTAGACAAGATGCGCGGAACGATTTCGGTCTCGTCCTCAATGCCGACGAGACGGTAGGGTGGCAGCAACTATGATTTGGCCGGAACGCATGAGCGGGGCGGCCATGACGTCCACAGTCGCCCAGCAAGCCTGTTATCCGAGCATCAACGGTCAGCGCGGCGCGGCGTTCCTGTACCATTCGATTGTTCGCGCGAGCCCGGTTTTCAAGTCGGTCCTTGGGTGATATCCGACTTTCTCTTTCAGTCGCGTTACGTCTGCCACAAGCTGCCCCGGTTCGCCGGGCCGCGGTGCTCTTGCGCCCAACTGAATGAGATCGGGGCGACCAATTAACTCGGCCGTGGTGGTGATGAGATCGCTAACCCGTACCGGGACACCGGTGCCGATATTCACTGCGCCGTCGTACCCGCAATCCACCAGGGTAGCGAACGCGCAGCCAATATCCTCTGTGAACATGTAATCGCGGATCTGCTGCCCCGCGCTGCAGGCCACCGTCCGTCCGGCAAGCAGACTGGTTACGACATCGACGACGAGCCGGCCGGCGGGCTCACTGGACCCATAGCAGGAGAAGACCCGTCCCCAAGCAAGCGAGACGTCCAGACGGGGCGCGGCAAAGCGAAGCAAATCATGGGTGCTGTTCTTGGCCGCCCCGTAGAGTGTGGCCGGCGACAGCGGTGTTTCGTCTTCGGACAGCGTCCCGAAATGCCAGTCATACTCGGCACAAGTACCGCAAACGACAATTCGCCTACCCCCAGCGGTAACGAAGTTGGTCGCCAGATTCAAGGTTGCGGCAGCCCACTTCAGATTGGCAGGCGAGGACAAACGGGTGCTGATGTCCGCGTGCCAGGCGAAATGCAGCAGGTGCGAAGGGCGGACATTCTGAACGCATCGCTCGGTCGCCCGCGAATCGAGAAGATCAACTTCGTGAATGCGGCATCTGGCCAATATGTCGGGTTCAAGAAAATCGCGGCTGCTCGAGCCGCGCACTGTAAGATGCACTTCATAGCCACGCTGGAGAAGCGGCACAACGGAATGCCGGCCGATGAACGAACTCGCGCCGGTGACAAGAATGCGGTTGGTTGCCGTAGCCCCGTCTTGTGTCCTTCTGTCGATCATAGCGGGGCGGAGTGATACGAATGATCTGCGAATATCCGTTTGAGGCACAACACCGCCACGTTTGAAATTCTGGCGAGCGACAAAGATTTGTCGAGCCGGGCCATCAAACCCAGACCCGGGTGGGGGGAAGCCAGCATTGGCGATGAGGCATCTCTAATGGAGTCGGTTTTGACGAGGTAGTGCACCGCCGCAACGGCTCTTCCCGGCGAATGAAAGCGGCGGGTTCCTCGGTTGCCAACACGTCTACGTCCACTTGTCGCGAGCATTTGCTTGTGAAAAGTCATAGATCGCACATCCGAGGAGATATTGATAGTAGAAACTTTCACGAGCGACACTATGAATGAGTAAGCAAATGGATTCGGTTTATCTGAAGCTAGAACCTGACGTCTGCATGAGCGTGTGCTGATTTAATCGAAATCGGATTCCCCAGTATGGCGGTCACGACCCAGATGTTTTTCTTTTTCTGCGAACAAATATTGGCCCGAATGGACCTGGTACTGTGCAGTAGAGACGTTCGGCCCATGATGTGAGCATAGGAGTATGGCAAATAGAAACACGAGTTTCACCCGAGAGTTGCAAGCATATACCCTCTACCTACGTATGCGAGGCAGTATGCTGTTTAGTGTTGCTGTATGAAGGTAAAAGCCACAACCATTCAAACGGGCAGTCCGTATAGTGTATTCTGGTCCATTGGGTCTACTCATTCGCGGGCTAGAGCCACCTGAAATCCATGATGTCGACAGTGTCAGATATTACGCAAACTTCCCTCTGAACTCCGCAATATGATCAAGTCGATTTTTTCGAGTCATCTTCTGCACCGTCTCTCTGACGAGCATTCTAGGGCAGAAGATTTCACTTATTGGCGCTAACTCGATGTCCAGTCAATAGAGTCCACTGCCGGGCTCGTCACAATACACTATTGCAAATTTCAGAAACCGATGCGTTTTCACTGGGCTCGCAAGGTGGATTGGCGGCGACGTGCGTTTGAGAATAGAGTTTGGTTCGCAACAGCTATATGAATTTGCGTTGCCGAAAGTAGCTAGACGACAAAGCGCGGAGATTCCACGATAAAAAACAAACTCGTCGCCGGTTCGTCCTGGATGTTCGCTGCAGGTGTGATTGAACAGACAGTTAACTTCGCAGTTTTTGTGGTGCTTGCCCGAATCCTTGGGGCAGACGCATTCGGCCTGGCGATGATGGCCATCGTGTTCATCCTATTTGCGGAATATCTTGTCATGAACACGGTCTCTGAGGGCCTCATCCAGATACGGGAACTTGAAGATGGGCATCTGGATGCCGCTTTCTGGACGCTGCTCGTGGTCGGTTTTTTTCTCATGACTTGCATCGCCATTTTCGCAAATCTCATCGCATCTTTTTACTCGCAACCTGAAGTAGCTAACATCCTGTATGGCGCAAGTCCCATGGTCTTTCTCGTCGCCATATCTGCTGTGCCGGTCACCCTGTTAAGACGAAAACTCCGCTTCGAACCACTCGCCGTCCGTGCGGTTGCTGGAGCAATTGGCGGTGGCATCGTCGGGATCGCGTTAGCACTGAATGAATTTGGAGTTTGGAGCATCATCGCCCAGCGTCTCACACTGCTACTTATCAACGCCGTACTGGCGTGGATGGCCCATCCCTGGCGTCCCGGATTTCGATCGAATCGGTATCAATTCGATCAGATTGTCAAGTTCGGGGTGTCAATGCTGGGGTTGCGGACATCGGAGCTGCTTTCCGTGCAGACCCCAACTATTGCGTTGGGTTATTTTTTTGGCCCTGGTGCCGTCGGATATTTCACAATGGCTTGGCGCGTCGTCGAAATCGCGTCGGCCCTTATTGTCACTTCGTTTTGCACGGTAGCACATCCAATTTTTGCGCGCCTGAGAAGCAACCTTCCACAAGCCGGTTCTTTGCTCAAGGATATTCTAAGCGCGTCCACTCTAGTTACTTTTCCCTGCTTTACCGGACTCGCTGTCGTTGCCAGTCCTCTGGTTCACACTATGTTTGGTGATGGCTGGATGCCTAGCGTCCAGATCATCCAGATTCTCTGTTTGGTCGGAATCTTCCTATCCGTCGAGCGCGTTCAACAAGTATTTCTGCTAGCGATGGGTGACGCCAGAAGCTTGTTCATACTGTCGTTTTGTGAATTTTTACTTGGCGTGGCGTTGATCCTCATTGTCGGCGAAGCAAGTGTGACCTTGATCGTCATTATGCTTGTTGTACGCTACTACGTAATGTGGCCGTTTCGGTTTGCCGTTATTAACGCAATTACCGGAATCAATTGGAGATGGTACGTGCATACGTTCTTTCCACTTGGCCTTGCGTGCGCGTTCATGGCTGTGTGCGTATTATCGGCACAGACGGCATTTCCGGATCTCGGTTCCCGGGGTAGTCTGATCATGTCTGTCCTCATTGGGGTATCCACTTACTCGATCACCGCATTTGTGTTCTTGCATGCCAGAATAAGCGGTGCCAAACGCTTATTGAGATCAGATCTTATAGACGATGATTCGGTTTAATGCGGTGGAGCCAGAAGCACTACACTAATATGATCCGCTCGACGAATCTGGACACCCCTGTCACGGCAATTATGCTGATTGCAGCCCTTGTTCTCGGCGGCTGCTTCCGCCCATCCGAAGCGGTGATAGAACTCGACCCTACCCGGCGCCACCAAACTATCAGCGGCTGGGAGGTCACGGCCCAGATGACCGACAAACCCGTACCAGGTGCGCGACCGGCTTTCTGGAACGAGATCTACGACCGCGCCGTCGGCGAGGTCGGCATTAACCGGATCAGACTTGAGGTGCGTAGCGGTGCGGAAAGCGCCGGCCGGAACTGGGACCGTTATGTCGCGGGCGAGGTCCCGTACGCGTACTGGCGTTCTGTACGTTACGCGACGGTGAACGACAACGCCGACCCGAACGTGATCGACTGGAACGGATTTGATTTTTCGGAAATGGACCGGTCGGTGGAGGTCGGCCTGCTGCCAGTGCGAAACCGCCTGTTAGAGAGAGGCGAAAAGCTGTTCGTCAACCTGTGTTATGTCGCCTTCATCGGACAGATCAAAAACGGTAACTATCTTCATGAAGAAAGTGATGAATATGCGGAATTTGTGTTAGCCACATATTTGCACATGCAGCGTAAGTACGGCTTCGTTCCCGACGCTTGGGAAGTCATTCTGGAGCCCGATCTGGGACAGTGGGACGGAAACGAAATCGGTCACGCGATCGTCGCGGCGGCGGCCAGGCTGAAGGAACATGGCTTCACGCCGCGTTTCATCGCCCCCTCGGTAACGGACATGGGAAATGCCGCGCGCTATATCGATGCCATCGCCGCCGTTGAGGGTGCCATGGCGCACGTCATCGAGCTGTCTTATCACCGTTATTCCGGCGCTACTGACAAGAATCTGGCGGATATTGTCGAACGTGCGAAGCGATACAACGTGGACACGTCAATGCTTGAATGGTGGTTCGGCAAGGCCGGTCCCGAGACGCTGCATCTCGATTTGAAGCGGGGCAACAATTCCGCCTGGCAGGGTCGGGTCCTCAAAACGCTTTTCATGGAGGTCGACGAGAAGAATCCGGATAACGCGGTTGTCACTTTGCAGACGGATACGCGTCAGAACATGCAATATTTTCGCTATATCCGTGCCGGCGCTCACCGCATCGGCGCGGTATCCAGCAATGAACGGGATCTCGACCCGGTCGCCTTCGTTAACCCGGATGGGAGCCATGTCGTGGTAGTTCTGGCGCGCAACGCCGGTACACTCACCATTTTAGGGTTGCCGACAGGAGACTACCGGGTTTCCTACGCGCTGGACAATGAATCTGGCCGCACGCCCGGGGTCATCCATGTGATGCCAGGCGCGTCTCTGCGCACAGAAATATCCGGCCCTGGCGTTCTAACCGTTTTCGCGGCTGATGCATTTGAGCGATAACCCCGCTCGTCATGTGGAGGTCGACATCGAGCAGACAATGGGCGAGATCGACGTGATCAATACGGGGGCCGGAGGGGTGTTGCGGGTCGGTGCTGGGCCAGCGTGGCTGAGCGTCTTCGTGCAGTTAGTCCCCTTCAGTTTGAATCGTCTGCGCCGAGGAAGCTTGAATGGCTGATCGCGAGCTCGCGAGCTCGATTTCCTGGCTGCTTCTCGTTATGGGGGCGGGATTCGTTTTGGGTGCGTTCTTCGTTCCAGTGGAGGCGACGGCTGCTGGTGGCAGGACGCTTGAGGGGTGGTGGGTGGCGATGGGAGGTATCAGCCTCATCGTATCGGGGCTGGGGTGGTCCTCTCCTTGGCGGAAGGCCGCGCTTCTGATGGGTCTTCTCATACTCGCCTTAAGCGCGCAGCTGACGCTGACGAGACCGCATTGGGCGATGTCGCTACGCGTCGCCGCTGATGCTCTTGATCGGCCCGAACACTTTCTTGCCGTAGCAGTGCTCGTGTTGCAAGGTTTAACGGTCTCACTTATGTCGTTGCCGCACGCCTCTGCCATTTTCCGCTTCGTAAAGTCGCTGCTCAGCGTGCGTAGCTTCATCGTTGGCGGGACGATTTTCCTGTTCTGTGCCTCGAATGTGGCGGCGTTCTACCCGGAAGTGCTCGAGATCGGGTATACCACCAGGCTGTTCGGCCGGACTTATGTCGCAGCCTTGGTGATTCTCGTCCTCAACCTTTTGCTTCTCTGGCAAATCGCACTGGCTCTACCACGCACTGGCGTCGAGCTGGTGATTGTCAGAATCAGAGAGCGGCTTAGCGTGCCTGGAGACTCTGATGGGCCCAAACCCTGGGACAGCCGTCTCCCATGGTTCGCAGCGATGTTCGTACTCGTCGTAAGTTTGATCTTTGGCCTTGGCGTCTTAGAGGGCACCGCCCAGTTCGGTGACGAGGTCGTCTATCAGTTCATGGCTAAGGTGTTCGCGAGTGGGGCGTTGGGTGTTCCTGCACCGCCGGTGCCGGAAGCCTTCGAGATGTACCTCGTCGAGGTACGTGACGGGATTCGATACGGTGTCACCATCCCGGGTTGGCCGCTCACGCTCTCGATCGGCATGCTCTTCGGCGTGCCCTGGCTGGTCAACCCGGTGATTGCAGCACTTTCCATCGTTCTGGCTCATGCGCTCACGCGCCGCTTGATCGATCGCGGTACCGCGAACGTCCTGGTTCTACTGCTCGCGGCTTCGCCGTGGTTCTTGATACTCTCGAGTGTGTATCAACCTCATGCCGTGACGGTGCTCGTTGCGTTGGCCTCGTGGCTCAGCACCCATCGTGCGACGACGGAGGATGGTCTCGTGTGGCCCTTTGCCGCCGGCCTGGCTGCGGGATGTGCTTTTTTGGTTCGCCCAATGGACGGGATTCTCGTTGGTGGCTCGAGCTTTCTTTACCTGGCCTTGACGCTGCGTCCTCGTGGATTGTTGTTCACGCGGTTGATGATCTTCGTCGTGGGCTGTGTGGCGACCGGCGTGGTCGGCCTGGTCCTCAATTACGCACTGACCGGCGACCCGTTCACCTACGCTATGAACGCCTACCTGGACCGCGCCTGGGGTGTCGGTTCGAACCTACTGGGCTTCGGGGCCGATGTCGGGCGGGTGTGGGGTGTGTTCGATCCGATCTCTGGGCACGGATGGCGGGACGTATTGTTCAGCCTGAACCTGAATCTGTTCACGTTGAACTATGAGCTTTTTGGGTGGGGCGTCGGCTCCCTCTTTCTGGTTACCGCCCATTTGCTTTGGGGCCGTCTCACCAAGCTCGACTGGATGTGGCTCTTCTTCATCGCCTGGTCCCTGGCGATGTTCAGCTTATACTGGTTCGGTGGAGGGACCGACTACGGACCTCGTTACTGGTACTCCACGCTCTTCGCACTGGTCTTGTTGACCGTGCGAGGCTTGGGCACATTGATAGCGCTGATCGATGAATGGGTGCCGGGCAGGTTGGTCGGCGCCCGGGTCGGGCTAATCGTCGCGTTGCTCGCATGCTCTGGCGTCGTCGAGTTCGGATCGTGGCGAGTGGTCGGCAAGTACATTGACTATCGGCACAAGACACCCCAGGTGCGCGAACTACTGGAGTCGGGCGCATTCGGCGAAAGAGGGCTCGTCGTCGTCGACGCAGTCGGAGGATTGGCTTACGCCGCGCTCGAACTCAACGACCTGATTCCCGGAGAGCACGGCCCCGTCTTTGCGAGGGACCTGGGCCCGGAGACGACGGCGGCCCTGATGGAGGCTTTTCCAGGTCGTCCTGTGTACCGATTGATCTTAAGGGTACCCAATGGGAGGAAGATCGCAATTGTCGAGCCAATCAGCCGACCCGAATCCGACGACCTCTAGTTCGAGCTGGCAGGCTAGCACCATGTGTGGGGGCATGAGCTCCCGGCTAAGCTCGCTTCCGGTCGTCCTGATCAAAGGCACCTTTACGGTCAGGGCGCTATCATCTAGGTTGAGGGGAGGGAGCGGTAGACCGGCGGCAATCCTCGCTCGGTGAAGCTCCGAGATCGGTTCGGCGATAGGTCTTGGTACTATTCCAAAGTCAGTTTCCTCGACGATTTAGCTCGCCGACTCACACGGCCAGTCAGTAAGTCTGAGATAGGCGGAGACAAACTGCACGAGGTGCGGGCACTGTGATGAAAGCATTATGTCATCGAATTTCGCCGGCGCGACAATCGGATGCACCCGGTACGACCTGTATGGTCCAAACGAAAGGCATGGAATTCTCCGTTCCCACCTCGAGAGAGACCGTCATGTGGTCTGCCTTTAACATCGCGCATTGGTCCAGGAGAAGGAGAGGAACTCGTACGGTAGAGTACAACGGGGCCGGCGTAGAACACGAACCCATAGGAAGGGCCAAGTGAGGAAGCAGCCAGCGACAAACCACCGACGGAACGGCATGCGCTTCGGGTGGATCGTTCCCCGTTCGCTTGAGCGGCGAAGCCTTGTGAGGCGCATTGCCAGCCGCCTTCTGGGCATGGCGATTGTCAGCGGGCTTCCACTAATTGCCTTGGCCGAGACATTGGTGCTGCAGGGGGCGACCTTGATCGACGGGACGGGCCGCAATCCGGTGCCCTCGTCGGTTGTTGTGATTGAGGACGGACGGATTCGCTTCGCAGGTGCGGCTGCCGACTTTGCAGTGCCCGGCGGTGCGCGGACGGTGGATGTCTCTGGGCATTGGATCACGCCAGGCCTCGTGGACGCACATATTCATCTCCATCCCCCATTCGAGGGCGCAACGCTCGAAGCGCAGACTATAAGGTTCGCATTCGGAATCACCACCACCCGCGAAGCTGGTTCATTGGCTGTGGCTGGCGCGCTGCGCGAGAAAGCCGAGGCGTCGGACAACCGCGTCGCACGACCGCGGCTGGTGGTGGCTGCACGGCCCGTCAAGCAAAACTTCGATGCGTTCACGCCGGGTAGCACGGACGTGGATGCTTTGGTCGCCGAGTTCAAGCAACGGGGTGTCGATGCCGTCAAGTTGAAGGGTGAAAAAGACGTGGCGTCGGTTGTGGCGGTCGTGAATGCGGCGCGGCATCATGGCTTGCCCGTGTACGGCCACACCTGGGGCGGCACTCGTACGACACCGGCCGTGTTCCATCATCAGGCGGCAATCGAGGCCGGACTGAATGGCGTGAGCCATATGGGTGCGCTGCGTCTGGTGGGCATTGCCGATCCTTCGGTCTATGAGAACGGTCCTGGCGTTGAATTGGACGGGCACGCGATTTGGGTATGGCACAAGGAACTCTGGCTCAATACATCCCAGAAACGGCTCGATAGCGCCCTTCGCGAGATGGTCGAGCGGGACGTTTGGCTCGAGCCGACGCTCACGTATGAGTACTATTTTGGTACGCCCCTCCGCTACCCGAGCCAGTTCTCCTTTCTCAATCCCGTCGACTCGTTGAGGCAGCAGTTGGCGGGCCTGCTGCATCCACCAACCAGCCCCACATTTCCTGGGCCGTTCGCGCGCATACGGTCCGTGGTCCAGCGCTTCTTCGATCTAGGCGGGATGCTCGTCGTTGGCGGTGACGGAAAATTGCCGGGCTGGGATGTCGTCAAGGAAATCGAGTTCCTCCGGGACGCCGAGCTCCCGACCATGGACGCACTCCAATGCGCCACGCGAAACGCCGCTATCGCCGTGGGGCGGGGCGACGCTCTCGGCACGCTGGAACCTGGGCGATTGGCGGACATCGTCGTCTACGGTTCGGACCCGCTCGGCCCGATCGAGAACATGGGCGATGTGGTTTGGGTCATCAAGGGCGGCGTCATGCACGACCCGGACACGGCGCTGAGTTCGCTTCGCGACCGTCACGACAGCGTGGTGCGCCACGTTTGGCTCATGCGTGGCGTGAAACTGCTCGCGCTGCTCGTGGTCTGCGGATTGACCGTGCGCCTGGTGTGGCGCGCACGACAGCGCTGGCGGGCCAGGCGTTCGGCTGGAAAGTCGTGACCAGCAAATCGGATACGGTCCGACTCGCTATTCGTTAGCGGAGAGACCGTCATCACCGACGCAGATTGTGCACCACTCGTCATGGCCGGACACTCCACCCGTACCTGCAATTGATACAGGAAATCCCTTGAGCCAATAATTTTTTGGAATTTGTCCGAGGAACGCGAGAATGCAGTTCCTGTGGTCGTCGGAAGATACTGTGGATTCGATTCCGAATTTCCAGGTCACCATACCCTGATTATTGCCGCGTGAATCTGGAGTGCCCGGGCTAATGATGATCGGGAGGCAAGAGGTCTGTTTGGGTATCACGCTGCAGATCCTTTTGAACAATCCAATCACTGATGATGCTAGCTAGCAACTGGTTGGCTTCCTCAGTAATATGACCCCATTGATCGAGGAATACAGTATCCGATTCACCGTCAAAGAGTCCGCGCAGGTCCATGAAGTTAATCGACACGTTCGCACGCTCCACTGCGTCGGAACACTGCTTGTATAATCGCACGTAGGGGTGGTCTGAGACTATTCCGGCTTCCCACTCTGATAGAGGTTTCCTGGTCGTAGCCAGAGCAGGTTGCCAAAGAAACAGCGTACTGAATCCGTAAGAGGCGCCCAACGATTCGATGGTGCGAATTTGGTTGCCATATTGTTTAGCCAGCTCCTTGCACACGGTTGCAGGAACCGGATTGCGTTGACGTAATAATCGTGGAATTCGAGTGTTAACAACCTCGCCGATTGCAGTTAGACCAACAATATCTCTTGCCAAACGATGGAGCCTGCCGCCGCCGATTTGCATTCGTTCCTTGATTGAATTTTCATTGAATACGTGCCCTGGCTCGCCAAAGTCAGCAATGGTAGCAATGTCGTTTATGCCGTCAAGAAAGATGACGGCAATTGGCACGCGACCGGCCCGCAATTCGATCAGTAAAGTGGCCAGTTCCTGCGTTAGCACATGTGCAGGCTGTGCGAGATTTACAACATCAACGTCGTCGAAACCTCTAGAAAAGAGCGTCGCGCCAACTAATGATGGAATAGTCTTGGAATCCTCAGCAGCGTAACCCCACATCACTGAACCACCGAGCATAAGTATCCGCTTAGTACTGCTTTTATTTTCTGACGGGATCGTGTATCGCGTTCCTTCCGAGTCAATGTTCAATCCTGTTCCACTAGTAGGAGCCATCAGCCATACCCGGAAGGCATCGTATTGACGAGGAAGAGTTTGAGGTCAACCGTTGCGATCCCACTCCGTATACCAGAACGCGTCCTTCTGCGGATGGGGGATCTGCGCGGCTCGAACTGATGGCGAGCGATACCAATCGCGGATTGCTAGCGCTTGCCCTACAACTATATCCAGCGCAACTAGCAGCACCAGGGAAATCCCGACAATATGCCAACCATCACGGATATATTTCCCGAGTGCTTTAAGTATCAACTTGGCCGAAGCCTTCATTGAGCTCATTAGTCGCTAAACCATTGTGTCAATAAGGAAGGCGGGCTTTCCTCAATGTTTTTTCCAACAAACTGACTGCTTAAACTGCATTGAACTTATAACTAATGGTCATTCGAAGTGCAAGATTAAAGTCCGGATTTGAGCGGTTGCAAGAACCGGAAGCCGTATGACAACTGGCCATTGGCCTATCAACGGGTTCCCGACATCGATTGCCTTGCCGCTCGAGGCTCAGAGGTTTCCTTCGGCTACGTCCTTCAGGATCCTCTTCTCCAAGGACAGGTCCGCGACCACAAGCTTCAATCTCGCGTTCCAGGCCCTTTAGCCTCTTTGCCTGGCCGGCCTTTAGGTTGACCAGATACAGTAAGAGGTTTCATTCAACCTTGCACAAGGGTCAAGCAGGCCAAGATTATCTGCGAGATAAGTCAATTAATCAGGTCCATGATTGCGCCCGCTAACTTTAACGGGCTTGACGCGAAAATAAGAATATCTGGCTTTTCCTATGCACGATCTCAGTTATTGCGCGGTATTTATCGAGACCGGTTATAGCAGAACTCCTATAATTAAACGGGGTTCAGCTGTCCCTCTGATAGATGCGCGCCGCCTGTGTTTGAGTCTGCCTTCGTCAGATATAAACAGTTGGACTAGATGGCAAACAATACGAAGCGCCTTCCCATGGCAATGTCATCAACAGATGGCTAGAATATACAAACGCGCAAGGAACACCGAAAGAATGGAGCTCGGATCACCATGAATAGTGTCAGCCTGATTATTCCGGTCTTCAACGAATCGCCTCATCTACAGAAATTTCTGGAAATTATTGACGCGTTGCAACTCCCGATAGACAAGGAACTAGTCATTATCGATGATTGCTCCACCGATAATTCTTGGGAAATCATCAATAGCTTCAACTTCCGTTCCCGTGT